>Ga0209058_1000513_pt1 | contig 32894 bp, 34 predicted proteins | sample GraSoiAngelo_147_FD_185904 | JGI IMG/M metagenome (GOLD analysis project Ga0209058, IMG submission 185904) | Grasslands soil microbial communities from the Angelo Coastal Reserve, California, USA - 14_1009_05_40cm (SPAdes) (version 2) | ecosystem: Environmental > Terrestrial > Soil > Grasslands ... | reverse complement strand
CCACCGGCAGGGTCTCACTTTTGTCATGTCGAGCGAAGTCGAGACATCTCTAGTTTTCTCCTGAGAAAGAATAGTTAGAGATTCCTCGACTTCGCTCGGAATGACAAAGTACGTTTTGAGGACGACCGCCTACAGCAGCTCGCGGACTTTCTCAACTGCGCGAAGGTAAACATGGTGCGGTCCGCCCCGCATCAGCTCTTCGCTCATTAATTTGACCGGATCGTTCTCCGACGATGGCAAAACCTGGCGAGCGGGAACTTCGCCTAATTTGCTGCGACAGACTTCGAGTAGATCGCCGCAATCTGCTTGCGTTACTTGGAATTCGATCCCGTGCGATTGTGCGGTAAAGGATGCAATTGGCGCGTCGTCGCCTTTTTCCTGTAATTGGATCCGCACCGTTTCTCCGTCGGAGTTTCCCAATTCAATTGGTCCGGCGTTTTTCTCACTCCGAATCTCCCAACCGAGTTGCGCCGCGAGCCATCCGACAAAAAGAATTGCGGTCGAGCGAAATCCGTTACCAAAGATGATCGAGCCATTTTTGATTTCACGGAAATGATGATGCGAGCCCGGATGATCGAAAAACTGGGCGAAAGCGAGACGGAAATGAACGAGTCGAGTCCAATTCAAATCACAGAGCACGATGCGTTGTTTGGCTTCGCGCTGCGCCATCTCGACCAAGCGTATCTGGGCGTTGAAATCGCGCCACGATTGGCTGTCGTAAATCAATCGATCAATCCACGACCAAAGCTGCGGGTCCATCGGCTCGGCAAATTCCGATTGCCACCAAAGATAGAGCGGGAGATCGGAATCGAGCTGGGAAAAAACAATGCTCGGGAGCAGCTTGACCATTCCGCCTTCGAGTAGAAATGAAATCTGTTCCGAGCAAACTCGCTTGGTCCCGGCGCGACTAAGGTGGCAGTGGGCGCTAATCCATGCCTCCATCCGATCGTTTTTAGCGCGGGGATCGGCCCCAATAACAATTGCCCGACAAGCGTGGTTCTCGGTGATTCGGGCCAGTAACCGGGTGTTGCGGGTGAGGGATCCGGGCTCTTCGCTGTAGACCGCGAGATTCATCAGCGACGCCCGTGTCATCGCTCCTTCGCCTTCGCTCCAAAGTTTTTTTAACTCGCGGTCGATGCGATCGATCGCGACTGGGAGACCGAGCGAAACAGTTTCAGCGGCAGCAGGCATCCGTCATTAATTGGGTAGAGGTTGTCGCTGCGATTTGGTTTTCCTTGGAGGGACGCGCTTCTGCGCGTCCGGGAACGAGCGGAAGCTCGTCCCTCCGAATCGCGTTGGCACGCGTCGAAGATTCGGTGGGCACGCGTCGTTGTCGAATAGCTTCATAATCGCCTCCACGCTCGGCCATCGCGAGCGAGAAGTTCGTCGGCTTCTTCCGGTCCCCACGAGCCGGCAGGATAAAATGTTAATGACGGCGCGTTTTTCTCCGTCCAGGCCTGTTCAATCGTGTCGATAAATGCCCATGCTTCCTCCACCTCATCGCGGCGAGCGAAGAGGGTGGCGTCGCCGCTCATGGCATCGAGGAGCAGACGTTCGTACGCCTCCGGGCTGGCTTTGCCAAAACTGGTGCCGTAATGGAAATCCATTTTTACCGGCTCGATGCGCAGACTCGTTCCTGGGATTTTTGCCATCATCCGCAAAGAAATTCCTTCGTCAGGCTGAATGCGAATGACGAGCACATTTTGATCGTGCTCGGTGCTATCGCGATTAAATAGAACCATCGGTGCTTTCTTGAAATGCACCGAAATTTCCGTGGCAGATTTCGGCAGCCGTTTTCCGACTCTCAGATAGATGGGAACGTCTGACCAGCGCCAGGTATCGACACTTAACCGCAGAGCAACAAAACTGTCGGTCTCGGACTTCGGATCCACTTTTTCTTCCTCGCGGTAACCGGGAACATTCTCGGCATTGATCGCGCCGCTGGTGTATTGACCGCGCACGACCAGCTTCGCGATGTCATCCACGCGGTAACGACGCAAGGAACGAACAACTTTCACTTTTTCGTCGCGAATACTGTCGGCGCTGAGATCGGTGGGCGCTTCCATTGCGACGAGGCAAAGAAGCTGCAGCAAATGGTTCTGCACCATGTCGCGCAAGGCGCCGGCGGTTTCGTAATACCCGGCGCGCCCTTCTACCCCGAGTGTTTCTGCGGCGGTGATCTGGACGTGATCGATGTAGCGCGCGTTCCAGATCGGCTCGAAAATCGCATTGGCGAAACGGAGAACGAGAATGTTCTGCGCCGTCTCCTTCCCGAGAAAATGATCGATGCGGTAAGTTTGATCTTCGGCGAAGGCATCGGACACGACCCGATTTAATTCTTGCGCGGAAGCAAGATCGCGGCCGAAAGGTTTTTCGATGATGACCCGAGCCCAGCTGCCTTCCTTCGCTTTATTGTGTCCGGCGGCTTTAAGATTTTTTAGGATCGGCTCGAATTGTTCCGGCGCGGCCGCGAAATAAAACAAACGGTTGCCGCGGGTACCGCGTTCTTCGTCGATCTTATCGAGACGTTTGGCGATCGATTGGTATCCCGATTCATCTTCGAACTCGCTTTGATGGTAGAAAAGCGATTGCGAAAAAGTCTTCCAAATATCTTCGCGAACATCCTGACGCGAAAATTGTTTAGTGGTTTCCGCAAGTTCCTTGCGGAATTCATCGTCGCTTTTAGGGCGACGGGCGAAACCGACGACGGTCACCGCTGGTGGCAATTCTCCATCGGCGGCAAGATTGTACAGCGCTGGAATCAATTTCCGGTGGGTCAGGTCACCGGTGGCGCCGAAGATGACAATCGCACACGGCTGCGGCACGGCGCGCGTGCTTAAACCCTCGCGCAGCGGATTTGTTTGTTCAGTAGCCTTTGTCATGTCGAGCGAAGTCGAGACATCTCTAAATTTTTCCGACGAGAATAGTTAGAGATTCCTCGACTTCGCTCGGAATGACAAGCGTCGGAACACAGACTTTCAGTCGGTGCGCCCAGCGGACATTCTGTCCGCTGTTGTAATTTCGGTGATGCCTCCGCATTTGCAGCGTTCAGCGGAGTGTAACTCCGCTGTGCGCACAGGCCAGAAGGCCTGTGTTCCTGGCCTAATTCGGCAGCGGGAATCTGCGTGTAAGCTCGCGTACCTTTCCGCGGGTCCGTTCGAGCGCGGCATTATCATCGCGATTTTGCAGCGCTTCGGCAACGAGATCGGCAATCTCCAGCATTTCTTCCTCACGCATTCCGCGCGTGGTCACGGCCGGGGTCCCGACACGAATCCCTCCCGGCTTGAAGATCGGATAAGTGTCGAAAGGAATCGCATTCTTGTTTACCGTGATGCCTGCCCGATCGAGAACTTCCTGCGCTTGTTTTCCATTAATTTCCTTGGGGCGTAGGTCCACCAGCATCAGATGATTATCAGTGCCACCGCTGACGATGCGATAGCCGTGTTTGCTCAAACCGGCAGCGAGCGCTTTCGCATTCGTCACCACCTGCTTTTGATACTCGCGAAACTGTGGCTGCAATGCTTCGTGAAAACAAACCGCTTTCGCTGCGATCACGTGCATGAGCGGGCCACCTTGAATGCCCGGGAAAACCATCGAGTCGATCTGTTTCGCGTATTTCTCCCGGCATAACACGATACCACCGCGGGGGCCGCGCAAGCTTTTGTGGGTTGTGGTGGTGACAAATTGCGCGTGTGGAATCGGGCTGGGATGCTGGCCGCCCGCGACTAGCCCGGCGACGTGCGCCATGTCAATGAAAAGGAGCGCCCCGCAGGCATCGGCGATGTGACGCAAACGCGGAAAATCGAGCGTGCGCGGATAAGCCGATGCGCCGGCCGTGATCATCGCCGGCTTGGTTTCGTTGGCCAGCTTTTCGAGGGCGTCGTAATCGATCTGCTCGGTTTTCTCAGCTACGCCGTAATGTGTAACTTGATAAAATTTCCCGGAAAAGTTTGCCGGATGCCCATGGGTGAGATGACCGCCGTGGGCGAGGTTCATCGTTAAAATCTTGTCGCCTACTTTCAGCATCGAAAAATAGACTGCCATGTTCGCCTGCGAGCCGCTGTGTGGCTGCACGTTCACGTGTTCTGCGCCGAACAATCGCTTGGCTCGATCGATCGCGAGCGATTCGACAGTATCGACATTTTCGCAGCCCCCGTACCAGCGTTTCGCGGGATAACCTTCGGCGTATTTGTTGGTCAACACGCTTCCTTGCGCTTCCATGACTGCGCGGCTGGTGAAGTTTTCCGACGCGATCAGCTCGATATTTTCACGCTGCCGTTTCTCTTCGGCCGCGACTGCGTCATAAATTTCCAAGTCGACTTTGCGCAGACCGCCGCTGGGCGCGCCTAAACTCGGTTCAGTCGAATGCGGAAGATCGCTCATCAGATAAGTGGAAGCACCGCCACTTCGCCCGCTGGAGCGCACGGCTACTTCGCTCTCTTCTACAAACGCGAGCACGCTGGGCAAGGCGTTTTTAATCGTCTCTGCGCAACTATTATAAACATCGCGCCCGAGTCCGATGGGATCGGAGACATCACGCCAGCAGGTTGCGCCCGCTTCTTCAAACTCGCGCAACAGAAAAGTCTTATCGGCTGCATTTGGAAAAAGCATCTGGATCGCTTCGACATGCGCTCCAGTCATGGCAAAAATGTGGGTCGCGCGTTCGACTAATGCGCCGGTCAACGGCTGGCTCCGCAAATTGCTGATTTCGGCGCCTTCCTCTGCGCAGACCTCAATCGCGTGCGAACTCGGCGGCTGCCCGCGCACCGCATGAACCCCAGCCGAGGCCACTTCAATGTCCTTGCGATTTCCTAGGAGGCGGCGAAAAAGACCTTCCGCAATGGGACTGCGACAAACATTACCAGTACAAACGAAAAGGACGCTTTTCACAAGATGCGGCCGCGCGAACCTTGCACGGCGGCCAAGTACGTTCGCACAAAATTACGCCAACGCGACTCGGCTTTATCTGACCTATTTATGAAACGAGCGTGGAAAAAATTGCGCTATCGCCTGGAGCACATCGGCCTGTTGATTGCGGCCAGGCTCGTGCCCCTTTTGCCGCGGCCTGTCCTCGTCGCGCTGGCGAAAATGTTCGGCGCCCTCGCCTCACTACTGGATCGTTATGGTCGCAGCATTGCCCTGGCGAATCTCGACTGCGCCTTTGGCCAAAAATATTCGGCTGCAGAAAAACACCGCATCATTCGCGAATCTTATCAGCATTTCGCCCAGACCATGCTCGATCTAATGTGGAGCCCGCGGCTTACCCGCGAAAACTTCCTCCGTTACATCGACTTGGAGAAATATCCCACCCTTGCGCCGAATCAAAGCGGGATTGTTGTCTGCTATCACTATAGCAATTTCGAATGGCTCAGTCTGGGCTGCGGGTTTTTTGGACGCACCGGAACGATTGTGGCGCAGGAATTCAAGAATCCGTTGCTCGATCCAATTTTCCGCCGCTGGCGCGAACAGTCCGGCCATTCCTTCACCACGCGCACCGGGGGAATTCTACGACTTTTCAAGACCCTGCGCCGCGGCGGCACCGCAGCGATGTTGGTCGATCTGACCGTATTCCCGGGCGCCGCTGCCGTCGCCATTCGGTGTTTCGGATTGCACACCAGTGTCACTTCCGCTCACGCCTGGTTACAGCAACGCTCAGGAGCCGCGCTTATTCCGGCCCATTGCGAGCCATTGCCGCGAGGACGTTACCGGGTTGTTTTTCATTCGCCGATTGACCTGGGGTCGAATGCAACCCCCCGCGAAATCGCGCAGGCTTGCTGGGATTCATTTGAGCCAGTCGTGCGCGCAAAGCCGGGGCCGTGGCTTTGGATGTACAAACATTGGCGCTATAGCCCGAAGAATCCTGATCGCTCCTATCCGTTCTATTCTGGGGTAAACGGAAAATTCGAAAGAATGCTGGCGCAAAAATGATTAGGTTTACGAAAGAGCACGCCCCGCCACATCGAGCGCAAGACGTTTCCCGCTGGCGCGCGAGCGAATTTTCAGGACGCTGAGAAGATGGAGGAGCAGGTTTCGAGCGGATGGCGGACCGAGCGGGCGAGGCCAAGTTTGCCTGAAGTGCATCGCACTATCCCGATCGCGCGCGACGCAGGCTTTTGGCGAAAGCTGCTCGCGTTCTCCGGCCCTGGTTATCTCGTCGCCGTCGGTTACATGGATCCGGGAAATTGGGCGACCGACCTCGCCGGCGGTTCCCAATTTGGCTACATGCTGCTCAGCATCATTTTGCTTTCGAATTTGATGGCGATTCTGCTGCAGTCGCTTTGTGCGCGGCTCGGCATCGTTACCGGGCGAGATCTCGCCCAAGCCTGTCGCGATCATTATTCGCGTCCGGTTTCATTTGGCCTCTGGATTCTTTGTGAACTCGCCATTTGCGCGTGCGACCTGGCGGAAGTCATCGGCTCCGCCATCGCGCTCAATCTTCTGTTCAAGATCCCGCTCGTTTTCGGCGTTTGCATCACTGCACTGGATGTTCTCGCAGTGATGTATTTACAGAACAAAGGTTTTCGTTACATCGAGGCACTCGTCATCGGATTGATCGTCATGATTGGTGGCTGTTTCTTGTTCGAGGTCATTTTCTCGCAGCCGAAGATTGTCGATCTTGCCCGCGGATTTTTTCCAAACCCCGAGATTGTGCGCAATCGTGACGCGCTTTACATCGCCATCGGTATTCTGGGTGCCACCGTCATGCCGCATAATCTTTATCTTCACTCCTCGATCGTGCAGACGCGGATCTACGAACAGAACTCCGCTGGCAAAGCAGAAGCGATCAAGTTTGCCACGCTCGATTCCACCGTCGCGCTCATGTTCGCACTCTTCATCAACGCCGCTATCCTCGTCGTTTCCGCCGCGACATTTCACACCCGCGGTCAGCACGGCGTGGCGGAAATTCAAGATGCCTACAAACTACTTTCACCCATGCTCGGTGTGCCGATCGCCAGCGTGCTCTTCGCCTTTGCGCTACTCGCTTCCGGACAAAACTCCACCCTCACCGGAACGCTCGCCGGACAAATCGTCATGGAAGGTTTTCTCAACATTCGGCTGCGTCCATGGTTGCGCCGTTTGATCACGCGCCTTGTCGCGATCGTGCCGGCCGTGATCGTGGCTGCGCTCTACGGCGCAAGCGGCACCGCGAAATTACTCATTCTCAGCCAAGTGATTTTGAGTCTGCAACTTTCCTTCGCCGTCATCCCCCTGATCATCTTTACCGGTGACCGCCGCAAAATGGGCGAGTTCACAGCCTCGGGCTGGCTGCGCGGACTTTCGTGGGCGACAGCTGCCCTGATCGTTTTGTTGAATGCGAAATATCTCTGTGATTGGGCCGGAATAAGCGACTGGGTTGGGCGCGTGCTCTAGCTATGTATCAAAAAATCCTCGTTGCTTTGGAAAATAGTCGGGCGGACGAAGCACTTCTGCCGCACATCGTAGAGCTGGCGAAATTGCACGACTCCGAATTGGTCCTTGTACATGTGGCCGATGGATTCGTCGCGCGAAACTACGACCAATTAAAACTGGCTGAGTCGCAGGAAATGAAAGACGACCGCGCATATCTGGAAAGCTCCGCGCTAAAATTGCGCAGCCAGGGGTTGAAGGTCAGCACACTTCTGGAACTGGGCGATCCGGGCGAAGGAATCTTAAAAGCCGCGCAAGATCGACAATGTGATTTGATCGCCATGACGGCGCACGGCCACCGGCTTCTCGGCGACTTGCTTTTCGGCAGCGCAATTCACACCGTCCGGCACAAAGCCGAGGTGCCAGTGCTCCTCGTTCGCGCCGGGAAATAGTTGCGAATTTCGTTTAACAGCAAATCAGAGACTTGCTCTACGTTCATTCGTGAAAGTGCTTCTGCTGACCAACGAATATCCGCCTTCCACTTACGGCGGGGCTGGAGTGCATGTGGAATATCTGTCGCGCGAATTGGCGAAGTTGATGCCGGTAGAAGTCCGCTGTTTCGGCGATCAAAGGGTCAGATCCGGGAATCTGACGGTGCGCGGTTTTCAATTGGATATGGCCGGCTGGAATTGTCCGAAAGCGCTTCGCTCGACTCTCGGCGCAGTGCGACGCTGCATCGACTTTAATGCCGCTGGCATCGATGCCCAGATCGTGCACTGTCACACCTGGTATACGCATTGGGGCGGGATTCTCGCGCGAAAAAATTACGGCATTCCGCTCGTCATCACCGTGCATTCACTCGAGCCGCTGCGTCCGTGGAAACGCGAGCAGCTCGGTGGGGGTTATGATTTTTCGCTTTGGGTTGAGAAGACCGCTCTCGAAATGGCCGACGCGGTGATTGCCGTTTCGAACGAGACCGGGGCCGACATTGCGCGTCTGTTCAAGGTCAAGAAGGACCGTTTACACGTTATCTATAACGGAATCGATCTTGATGAATATCGCCCGGTGAAGTCGAAGGATGCGCTCCGCAAATTCGGTATCGATTCGGAAAAACCTTATTTGTTGTTCGTCGGTCGGATCACGCGGCAGAAGGGAATCATTCATCTGGTCCGCGCGATCGAGTTCATGGATAAAAATTTTCAAGTAGTACTTTGCGCGGGCGCGCCCGACACGCCGGAAATTGCTCAAGAAATGAAGAGCGCGGTTGAGCAGGCGCGGCGCGCGCGGGATGGCATAATCTGGATCGACCAGATGCTCGGTAAACCGAGCGTGATTCAACTTTACTCACATGCGGCGGTTTTCTGTTGCCCATCGATCTATGAACCGTTTGGCATCATTAATCTCGAAGCCATGGCGTGTGAAACCGCGGTTGTTGCGAGCAAGGTTGGGGGAATCAAGGAAGTGGTAGTAGATGGCGGAACCGGTTTTCTCGTTCCGCTCGCGCAAATGAAAGAGAGCCCGTTTGAGCCAACTCATCCGGAAAAGTTCGCGCGCGATTTGGCAATGAAAATCAACGAACTGATGCGGGACGAAAGGTTACGCACGCGCTTTGGCAAAGCGGGCAGGTTGAGAGCGGAAAAGAAGTTTAGTTGGCGAGCGATCGCGCGGGAAACGAAGTCGCTTTACCAATCGCTGGTCGCAAAAAAATCCGCCGCATGAAATTGGGATGTTTGCCGCCCGCGCGCCTTGCCTAATCCATGGCGCAACTAATGAGGAAGAACGTCTTGACCGGCGCGCTCGCAGCCCGCGAATACATCCACTTCTTTCGCGATCCGATTGGTTGCATGTGCACGCTACATCGGCAACGCGGAAAGTTGGTGGCACTTGGCCCGATTGCGTTTGGCGAACCAACGAAACTGCACGTCCTCGCAATTGGGCCGGAATTCAATCGCCAAGTTTTGGGCGATCCCGCGAAATTTCGCACGACCGGTCAATTCATTCACGGACCGAAAGACTCCGCCCAACGCCGGATTCGCTTCGGTCTCACGCGGATGAACGGTCCGCAGCATAAGCAGCAACGCCAGCTCATCCTGCCGCCGTTCCATAAGAAAGCTGTTGCCGGTTATCACGATTTGATTGTTGAGCTCGCGCGGGAAGTCATCAGCCAATGGACCGTGGGTCGGCGCGATGTTTATGCCGACATGCGCGCGGTCACACTACGGATCGCGAGTGCTGTTCTGTTCGGCCACGAAGCGAGCGATGCTTATCGGATCGCGCGTTTGCTGGATATTTGGGCGCGTCGCAATTTCTCCGGACCAGTCTGGTTCTTTCCGATCAATATTCCCGGCACGCCATATCATCGGTTGCTCAAACATGCCGAACGCGTGGAACGCGAGATTCTTGCATTGGTGGAGAAACGCCGGCGCGATTCTACTAATCGCACCGATGTGCTTTCGCTCTTGATTCAGGCGCGTGATGATGAAAACCGCGGCATGACCGACACCGAGTTGGTCGGTCAGGCGACAATTCTGTTCGGAGCCAGCTTCGAAACTACTGCCAGCACGCTGACGTGGACAACGTTTCTTCTCGCACAACACCCCGCGATCATGCGCGAATTGATGGATGAACTTGATCGCGTCCTCGGCGGTAATGCGCCCACGCGTGATCAAGTGCCGCAGCTTTCCTTTCTCGACCGCGTCATCAAGGAAAGCATGCGCATTTTGCCCCCGGTGCCGTTTACCATCCGTGCCGCTGAAGACGATGCCATCCCGATGGGATCGCTCACGCTTAGTCACGGTACTCGTGTCATTTGCAGTCATTTTCTCACTCATCATTTGCCGGAAACTTATCCGGAACCGGAAATGTTTCGTCCCGATCGATGGCGCGAGATCGATCCAACGCAATATGAATACATGCCATTTAGTGCGGGGCCTCGCGCCTGCGTTGGCGCGATGTTTGCCATCCAGGTGCTGAAGATTTCGCTGGCGACGATGTTGCAAAAATTCCGTTTCACCGTGGTACCAGGCGCGCGCATCGATCGCGTCGTTCGCATCACCATGAACCCACGATATGGAATGCCGATGCTGTTGACGAAGAACGATCGGCGTTATGAGAGTAGCAAAGTGCGGGGGCAGATTCACGAGATGGTGAAGTTGCCGTTGAAGTGAATGCCGGGGCCGGCGTCCGCGGCTAAAGCTACGAAGATTTGAGCGCCCGTGGGGAGGTAAGTTTAATCACTCTGGGGCGAACCATTCGGCAAAGGCGTCCCAGCTTCGTTGCTTCGAACGTTTTCCTTTGTGCGGCCGCCAGCGTAGACCGCCCACACTAATCGTAAGCGTGCCAAGCTTTCGCCGATTCTTTTTCCACTTTTCCCACACTTCAAACTTCACGCCCGGTTTACCTACCGATACATGTTCCTTCATCGTTGCCGAAACCCATTTCGTGGGCCGGCCCTGTTGGCGACCTTTCATGACTACTGAGTGACTTGGGGGAGCTAACGATAAACAGGATGTGAATAGCAACCAAATTCGACGGACCGAGAATCTTGCCAGCATAAGGCGTCTAGCTCAGAGGCCCCACCATCGCTGAATCGTTCGACCTCGTCTCCTCGTATGGCCTCGATTGCGAGCAATCCCGGGCGTGAGGGAACTGTGAATCCAACGGGTTGAAGTGACGCACGATGTCATCCTGAGCCGCATCAGACGGCGAAGGATCTCGCATTCAATCACACGTTTTCTTGATTGTGTGATGGTTGGAGTCATTGAGGGGTCCCTCGCTTCGCTCGGGATGACAGAAGAGGCTCGACCGGGGGGCCGCAATGCCAGAGCAGTGGGATGACAGCGGAGGTTCACGGTGGCAGTGTCCCGAGCCGTGTTTGTCGATCGTATCAAAGTTTTTGCGCAGGCCGGAAAGGGCGGACGCGGATGTGTCAGTTTCCGGCGCGAGAAATTCGTTCCTAAAGGGGGACCGGATGGCGGTGATGGCGGCCGCGGCGGCGATATTATCCTGCGGGCCGATCGACATACCGACCACCTCGCTCATTTGTTCTACGAGCCCATTATTAAAGCAAAAAACGGTGGGCATGGGCGCGGGAAGAAAATGCATGGCAAGAATGCGCCGGACAAGATCGTCAAGGTTCCGATCGGAACGATGGTTTATCAATTGCGGAGTGGGGATGGCGAAGTGCGGATTGAAGGGGAGCGATCAGACAATGCAATCCCCGACTTCGAAAATTCGATTGATGACGAAGAAATTGTAGGGCAAGCGCGTCGCTTGCCGGACGACCAGTCCGCGATCCACGATACGCAATCCGACCTTCTCGCTGATCTCACCCGCGAGGATCAGGAGTTTCTGCTCTGCAAAGGTGGCGCGGGCGGGAAAGGCAATGTGCATTTCAAAAGCTCGCGCAATCGCGCGCCGCGCGAATACACCGAAGGCGGCGAGGGCGAGAGCGGTCATTTTCTTCTCGAGCTGCGTTCTATCGCAGACGTGGCGCTTGTCGGCTATCCCAACGCCGGGAAATCGACACTGATCCAGCAGATCTCGGCTGCCCAGTCAAAGATCGCGCCTTATCCGTTCACCACCTTGCATCCGGTCATTGGGATAGTGGAGCTTGCCGATTACCGGCGAGCAACCGTCGCTGATATTCCTGGTTTAATCGAAGGGGCGCATCGCAATCTTGGACTCGGCCATGATTTTCTCCGGCACATCACGAGGTGCCGTCTATTGCTTTTTGTCCTGGACATGGCGGGAAGCGAAGGGCGAAGTCCAATCGCTGATCTCGAATCGCTCCGTCGTGAAATTGCTCTCTATCATCCCCGTTTGTCGGAGCGGCCATGGTTTGTTGTCGCAAACAAGATGGACCTGCCGCAGGCAAAGGAAAATTTGCGCGATTTTCAAAAACGCTTCCCCCAGCGCACCATCGTCCCGATTTCGGCGAAGGAAGGACGCGGAATTAGCGAGCTCAAACGATTATTAGGAGAATGGATGCATCAGCACTCGGAGCTTGTAACCAGTAGTTGAGTCTGGAACGGATGTGATTAAGCATTAGACAAGGTGAAGAACTTCGCACACAGTCAGCGGTTTCGCATGGGTCAACTTAGGGTTGCTAGTTATTGCACTACTTTTTTGAAGTCGGAAATGCTGCACATTTACCGGCAGGTCACTTCATTGCGGCGCGCGCAGACCTTCGTCATGACGAAGAAGGTCGAACACCCCAGACGCTTTCACTTTGATGACATCGAACGAATTCCGCGGCCGCACCGAAATTTGCTCCGTCACGGCTGGATGAAATTTGTCGAGCGCCGGCCGCCGCTGATTTATCGGGGCGAATATCAGATGCTGGTCTCGATCCTGGGTCGCCGCGGGGCCGACATGATGCACATTTATTTCGGACACACTGGAGTGCATCTATTGCCTTTCATCCGGCAATGGGACAAACCATGCCTGGTTTCATTTCATGGCGCCGACGTCGGCATTAAGCAGGACATTGAAAATTATGTCGGGAAATTGCGCATTCTCTTCGATTCCGTCCCCGTGGTTCTGGCTCGATCCCAATCCTTGGCCGATCGCCTGATCAAATTCGGTTGCCCGCGAGAAAAGATCCGCATCAATCGTACCGGAATCCCGCTCCACGAATTCTCCATGGTGCCGCGGGAATTTCCCACCGACGGCCGCTGGCAAATCCTGCAGGCCTGTCGGTTAATCGAGAAAAAGGGCGTCGGATCGGCTATTCGTGCTTTTGCAATTTTTGCGCGGGAGTTTCCAAAGGCCGAATTTATCATTGCGGGCAAGGGGCCGCTGCAACCCGAATTGCAAGGGCTCGCGCAAAAGCTCGGCGTCGCTGAGAAAGTGCATTTCTGCGGTTTTCTCAGCCAGCCGGATTTACGCGACCTTTACGGACGGACGCACATTTTCATTCATCCAAGCGAAACGCCGCCTGACGAAAATCAGGAGGGGGTGCCGAATTCCATTCTCGAGGCGATGGCGACTGGCTTGCCCATAATCGCGACGCGGCATGGTGGAATCCCGGAAGCCGTCACGGAAAATCTCAACGGTTTTTTGAGCGACGAGGGCGATACCAAGAGTCTCGGTCGCTCCATGGTCGCACTGGCGAAGTCACCTGAATTATATGCGCGCTTTAGTGCCGCTGCGCGCCTGGCCGTAGCGGAAAATTTCGATCAGGACATGACGGTTCGGGAACTGGAACGCATTTACGAAGAAGTCTGTGACGCGGGGTTGGCGCAGGAATCGAAGCAGGGTGAGGTCGCATTGTCCGCGCCGCTGATCGAAAGTGCAGTGGCGAAATAACTTGTCATCCGCGGAAAAGAGGCTTTGGTAAGCGCGGCAAGCGCCCAGGGTCGAGCGCGGGACCGTTAAGGCTGGTCCCCCTCCAGGCAAATCGGGATTTCGTTTGCTCAAAACGCGCTCAATGTTTTCGCATCGCTATTTTTTTCGAACCAAGCTGGTTGTTCTTTGCACGATCGGAGCTCTGGTCGCGCCAGCACTAGCGATGGCAGCCGAACCAAGCGAACACGAAACTCTTTCTCTCAAAGCCGCGCCCCTTTTCCAAATCGGAAAATTTTCGGTTACAAATTCGATGCTTGTCTCGTGGATTGTCGCGCTGGCGGTGATCCTCTTCGCGCAGATCGCGACTCGAAATATCAAGACCGTCCCGACCGGCGCGCAAAACTTTTGGGAATGGCTGGTGGAAAGTCTCTACAATTTTCTCGAGTCAATCATCGGGCATGAGTTGGTAAAGAAGACCTTCTGGTTTTTTGCCACCATTTTCATTTTTATCCTGTTTACCAACTGGGCGGGACTGATTCCAGGGGTCGGGACCGTGGGTTGGGGACATATCGATCCGGCGAGCGGCGTCTTTCGCATTGATCGCCCCTTGCTCCGGGGAGCCAACGCCGATCTCAACATGACTTCGGCCATGGCCATTATTTTCTTTGTTCTCTGGCTCATCTGGGCACTTCAGGCGAATGGTATCGGAGGATTCCTGATGCACCTGTTCGGACCGAAAGGCGAGACTTCCGGCGTCCTTAAAATATTGATGGTCGTCGTCTTCTTTCTGGTTGGTTGGCTGGAAATCATCTCGATTTTGTTTCGGCCGGTTTCGCTCAGCTTCCGTCTCTTTGGGAATATTTTTGCCGGCGAAAGCATTCTCGACGCCATGTCGCACATGGTGCCAGCGCTGGCCTGGTTAATTCCAATTCCGTTCTACTTTTTGGAAATTCTGGTCGGGTTCGTCCAGGCCCTGGTCTTTATGTTATTGACCGCTATTTTCACGCTTTTGATTGCGCAACACGGTCCTGGGGAGGAAGCCCATTGAAATTTCGGCGATCAGAAAGTAAATCGCCAAAACCTAATAAGAAAAAATATGATACTACCACTACTGGCAGAAATTAATGGAAGCATTCACGTCGGCCTCGCCGCCATGGGTGTTGGAATCGGCATTGGTCTTACCGGATTAGGCATGACCACCGCGGTTGGTCGCAACCCAGGCGCTTTTACGCCTGTCCTGGTGCACGCGATCCTGGCGATCGCCTTGACCGAAGCGATTGTCTTCTACGCACTCTACCTGGTCCGCTAAATAAAACGCAGCCGGCGGCGTTTAGCTATCCGGTCAAAGACTAAGTTATGGCCCTACTAATTCTCGCAACCACCGGCAGCGTTATGGATACGGTGCGCGATACAGCCGACACCTTTGGATGGGATCCGAAGTTGTTCTTTTCGCAGGTAATCAGCTTTATCATCGTCGCCTATTTGTTAAAGCGCTTTGCCTACAAACCGATTCTCGGCGTACTGGAGCAACGCCGGCAACAAATTGCGCAAGCTCATTTGAATGCCGAGAAGATCAAGCAACAGCTGGCCGAGGCCGAGCAGCGTCACGCCGAGATTCTGGCGAAGGCCAATGCCGAAGCGCAAAAGATGATCGAGGAAGCACGTAGCAGCGCTTCGCATCTGGCCGATCGTAAACAGCAGGAAGCAATCACGGCGGCGGAGCAGATCCTGGCCAAGGCGCGCGAAGCCAGTGCGATTGAACACGAGCGCACGATGACGCAATTGAAGCGCGAGTTAGGCAGATTGGTGGTGGAGACAACGGCGAAAGTTACTGGCAAAGTTTTGACGCCGGATGATCAGCGGCGTCTGCAGGAGGAAGCGGCACGCACATTCTCCGCCTAGACCAAAGCCAAACACAATGCAGGTCAAAAAGGAAGTTCGGCAAATCGCGCGCGAAATGTTGCGCGCGAGTTTCACCGATGGTCAGCTCGATCGCGGGCGGATCACTTCGGTGGTCGATTCTATTTTGGCGAAAAAGCCGCGGAACTACCTCAAGATCCTTGAATATTATAAGCGATTGCTTCGCCTCGAAGCAGAAAAACGGCATGCCCGAATCGAGACTACGACGGCACTGGACCCGCAAATCGCCTCGCAAATTTCCCTTAATCTGGCAAGACGTTACGGCACCGATTTAACCACGGAGTTTCTGGTCAACCAGGCGTTGCTCGGAGGGATGCGGATTCGCGTCGGCAGCGACGTCTGGGACAGCAGCGTGCGCAATCGCCTGGAAAGACTTCAGCAACAACTTTGAAATTATCTAACGAGATATGAGCAGCATCCTTGAAGAAATCGAAACAAAAATCGCGGGACTGAAAACCTCGACCACTAAGAGCAACATCGGTACTGTCCGCGAAACCGGCGACGGCGTCGCGCGCATCGAAGGATTGAGCGACGTGATGTTAAACGAGATGATCGAATTTCCCGGCGGCGTTTTCGGACTGGCCCTTAACCTCGAGGAAACTGAGGTGGGGGCGATTTTGCTCGGTGACCCCACCAAGATATCCGAAGGCGACGAGGCAAAAACGACCGGCCGCTTACTCTCCGTTCCGGTAGGGAAGGGGCTGCTCGGTCGCGTCGTCAACACCCTCGGGGAACCCCTTGATGGTAAGGGAGAAATCAAATCGGAAACATTTTATCCGCTGGAAAAAATTGCACCCGGGGTAATCAAGCGCCGCGGCGTCAGTCAACCCGTGCAGACGGGTATCATGGCAATTGATGCGATGATTCCAATTGGCCGGGGCCAACGCGAGTTAATCATCGGCGATCGCGCCACCGGCAAAACCACGATCTGCGTCGATACCATCATCAGTCAGGCGCGTTTGAACAAGGCGGGGGAGGATTCCAGGAGCAAAGACTACCGGCCCCTTTATTGCATTTACGTCGCGATTGGGCAGAAAAATTCCAATGTCGCACGTGTCCTAGCCGTTTTGGAAAAAGAGGATGCGATGCGCTACACCACGATTGTTTCCGCGCCGGCTTCGGACAGTGCGACCAATCAATATCTCGCGCCATTCGCAGGCGCAGCCATGGGCGAGTGGTTCATGGATAACGGAATGGATGCGCTCATTATTTATGATGATTTGTCGAAACACGCGGTGGCCTATCGCCAAGTCTCGTTAGTTTTGAAGCGACCATCTGGGCGCGAGGCATATCCGGGCGACGTTTTCTATTTGCACTCGCGTTTGCTCGAACGCAGCGCCCGCGTCAGCGATGAATACGGCGGCGGATCGCTGACCGCGCTCCCGATTATCGAAACACAGGCTGGCGACGTCTCCGCTTACATCCCGACGAATGTGATCTCTATCACCGACGGTCAAATTTATCTCGAGACTGACCTCTTTTATCAAGGGGTGCGGCCGGCAATTTCAGTCGGTTTGTCAGTCAGCCGTGTCGGTTCGGCCGCGCAGATCAAAGCGATCAAGCAAGTCGCTGGCAAAGTGAAGCTCGATCTGGCGCAGTTCCGTGAGCTGGCGGCGTTTGCACAGTTCGGCTCGGATTTAGATGCGGCGACCAAAGCGCGGCTCGATCGCGGACAGCGTATCGTCGAGCTGTTTAAACAGATCCAATACAATCCAATCCCAGTGGAGCTGCAGGTGGCGGTGATGTGGGCCATGCAGAATGGATTCGTCGATCCGGTGCCGGTGGACCGAGTGAAAGAATTCCAAAACAAACTGCAGGACTTTCTGGAAACGCGCAAGGAACCGCTTCTGGCCTCAATCCGCCAGAAAAAGCAGCTCGATGCTGAGCTTGAAGCCAATCTCAAAGCAACACTGGAAGAGTTCAGCGCAACGAAGCCGGTTGGCTAAAGGGATCAGACGACGTGCTCGCGCCAATCCACAATCCACAATCCGCAATCCGCAATTTCTAGATGGCGAACACCCAGGATATCCGGCGCCGGATCAAATCGATTCGCAATACCGCCCAGATCACCAAGGCGATGCAAATGGTGGCGGCGTCAAAAATGCGCAAAGCACAGCAGCACGCCCTGGCGGGGCGTCCGTACGCGGCGTTGATGAACAAGGTCCTGGTCTCGCTGCAACAACGAACCGATCCCAGGCTTCATCCCTTGCTGCAGGTGCGCGACGTAAAAAAAGAGCTGGTCGTCGTGATTAGCACCGACAAAGGCTTGGCGGGGGCGCTCAATACGAACTTGTTGCGCGAGGCGGCCCGATTTGAAGCCAGCAAGACCGGCTACATCGTGGTTGGCCGAAAGGCGCGACAATTCATAACGCGGACAAAACGTGAGCTACTTGCCGATTTCGAGTTGAAGGACGCGCCGACCTTTGTCGAAACCAAGCCGATTGCCAAATTCGCGACGGAAAAATTTCTAGCCCGAGAAGTCGACAAGGTTTCGGTGGTTTACACCCATTTTATCAACACGATTAATCAACGGCCGACGGTGCAGACGCTTCTGCCCATCGAGCACGGTGAGCTTCCCAAGAACGAGTCAACCTCCGCGAATGATCCTTTGCTTGGATATATCTTTGAACCCAACGCCGAAGGGGTATTAGAAGTGATGCTGCCCTATTATCTCCAGTATCAAATTTTTCAGATGATCCTTGATGCGCGCGCTTCCGAGCATAGCGCGCGAATGGTCGCGATGAAGAACGCGACAGACAACGCGCATCAGTTCATCAAGGACCTCACGCTTGAGTATAACAAAATGCGCCAGGCGAGTATTACAACCGAGTTGCTCGAAATCGCGACCGCGCAGATGGCGCTCGGTCAGTAACTAACGAGACTTATGAATACAGGAAATATTGTTCAGGTCATTGGCCCGGTGGTCGATGTGGAGTTTGGAGGTGGCACTGAGCTGCCCAAAATCTATAATGCGCTCGAAATCGAGTACGAGGTCAATGGCAACCCGACCAAGCTTACGCTCGAAGTGCAGCAGCATTTGGGCGAAAACTGGGTGCGCTCGATTGCCATGTCATCGACGGAAGGGTTGAAACGCGGGATGAAAGTGAGTGACACCGGTGGCCCCATCACCGTGCCAGTAGGCGAGGGCACACTCGGACGCGTTTTCAATGTTACCGGCGATCCGGTCGATAATAAGGGCCCGGTTAAGTTCGCAAAACGGTATCCCATTCATCGGCCTGCGCCATCACTCACGGATCAGGACGTCAAAGCGCAGGTCCTTGAGACCGGAATTAAAGTGATTGACTTGATCTGCCCGTTTACCAAGGGTGGCAAAGTGGGCGCATTCGGTGGCGCCGGCGTTGGCAAGACGGTCGTCATTCTCGAGTTGATCAACAACATTGCCAAAGGGCATGGGGGGTTTTCCGTCTTCGGCGGTGTGGGGGAACGGACACGCGAGGGTAACGATCTTTATGTCGAAATGAGCGAAGCGGGCGTGATCGATCAAAAAGATCTCAGCAAATCCAAAGTCGCGCTGGTCTACGGGCAGATGAACGAGCCGCCTGGCGCGCGTCTGCGAGTGGCCCTCTCTGCTCTCGCCATGACGGAGTATTTCCGCGACGAAAAAAATCAGGACGTGCTTTTGTTTATCGATAACATCTTTCGCTTCTCGCAAGCAGGTTCGGAAGTATCTGCCTTACTCGGGCGTACGCCGAGCGCGGTCGGTTATCAGCCAACCCTCGCCGCCGAGATGGGCGATTTACAGGAACGCATCACTTCTACCAAGAACGGATCGATCACTTCAGTGCAGGCAGTTTATGTTCCGGCGGACGATCTGACCGATCCGGCGCCGGCGAATACTTTCGCACATCTTGATTCCACCATTGTGCTGGAGCGTTCAATCGCCGAGCTCGGGATTTATCCGGCAGTCGATCCACTAGCTTCCACCTCGAAAGCGTTGGCGCCAGAAGTGGTGGGTGAGGAGCATTATGCGGTCGCGCGTGGTGTTCAGAAAGTGCTGCAGCGTTACAAGGATTTGCAGGATATCATCGCTATCCTGGGAATGGATGAGTTGTCGCCAGAAGACAAACTTACGGTCTACCGTGCGCGTAAGATCCAACGTTTCCTTAGCCAACCGTTCCACGTCGCAGAAGTTTTTACCGGTCACAAAGGCCAATATGTGCCGATTGCAGAGACAGTGCGCGGCTTTAAGGAGATTCTCGACGGCAAACACGACGAAGTGCCGGAAGCAAATTTCTACATGAAGGGCGGCATTGATCAAATCAAGGAGGAAAGTTAATGGCGACGCTGCGACTTGAAATTGTAACGCCGGAAACAACCGCCTATTCCGAGGACGTCGAGATGGTGACACTGCCGGGCTCGGAAGGTGAACTCGGCGTTTATCCAAAGCACGTACCGGTGCTAACGATTTTAAAACCCGGTGAGCTGCGCGTAGTAAAGGACAAACGTGCTACTTCGCTGGCTGTCGGTGAAGGTTTCATTGAAATTACGCCAGAGCGTGTCTCGGTTCTTACCGATATGGCCCTGGAGGCCCAGGTAATCGATGAGGCCGCGGCCGAGAAGGCAGTCGCCCGGGCACAGGCCGCAATGAAGGAAGATCATACCGCGGAAGAAGTCGCTGCCATTCAGGCATCGTTGCAAAAAGCCCTTGCCCAATTGCACGTAAAACGCCGGCGGCATTCCTAGCCTGTTTCGCGCGAAATTGCACGCGCCCGATCAACTCGCCATCATCGCCGGCAACGGCGTTTATCCGCGGGTCCTCGCGCGCGCGGCACGAGCAGCAGGCGTGCGGAAGATTCTCGCGCTTGCTTTCGAAGGAGAGACCGACACGGAACTTGGTCAGCTCGTCGATGAAATTTGCTGGCTGCGTGTCGGTCAATTGAATCGGATGCTTTCCACCCTGCGCGATGCCAAAATCAACAGGGCCATCATGGCAGGCCAAATCGCGCCGCGAAACCTATTCGACCTTCATCCCGATTGGCGCGCCCTGCTGCTGCTCGCAAAAATGAGACAACGCAATGCCGAATCGATCTTTCGGGCAATCGCCGTCGAGCTCGACAAGATAGGTATCGCGCTTTTACCTGCGACCACTTTTCTGGAGGATCTTCTGGCAGGAAAGGGTTTGATTACGGGACCGAAGCTATCGCGCCGGGAAAAGTCGGACATCGACCTCGGCTGGGGTATCGCGCAAAAAGTTGCCGCGCTGGATATTGGGCAAACCGTAATCGTTAAAAATGGGACCGTCCTCGCGATTGAAGGATTTGATGGAACCAATGAGACAATCCGCCGAGGCGGTGCGCTTGGTCGGGGTGGCGCTGTCATGATCAAGGTCGCCAAACCAGATCAAGACATGCGTTTCGACGTTCCTGTCATTGGTCCTGAAACCATTTCCGTGGCGGTCGAGGCAAAGATTCGAGCGATTGCGCTGGAAGCCGGCCGCACTTTGTTGCTGGAAAAAGAAGACGTGACTCGTGCGGCGCAAAGCGCGAGAATTTCCGTGCTTGGGCGTTAGCCACAAGTTCTGCCAACTGAGATGGTTGCCGAGAAAAGCCCGTTCTATCGGCTTGAAATTTTTCCACGAGCTGACCAGTTGCGCCGTCAGACCGATTTTCTTTCATTTGTCGTATATAGTAAGGAGTGCCCGATAGGAGAACTTCGCCTTCAGCGAGGGTTTTCCTGAGAGTCGCAAAATATTATTCCAAGCTTTCTTAAAGCTGCAGGAGACCCCTGCGAAAGGGCATACAGTCTGCTGCGATTTTCAGGCAATGATATTTGCGCGCCCCACGCATCATCAGGCTGGTACCACGCTCGCCGAAACCCTCGTTGCGGTCACCCTTGTCGGCGCCTTTTTCGTGACCATTTTCGAAGTCAACGCCGTTTGCCTGCGTTACATCGAGGCTAGCAAGGAATGCGTAGCAGCCGTGCAAGGAGTCCAGGACCGCATCGAAGGCTTACGCAACCTCGCCTTCACCGATCTGATCTCACCGGCTTATATGATCAACCCGCAACCCACCCCTTCGGGGTCGCCCTCGGGGCCAAGGTCGATGTCGTTGGTTTATCCTTCCAATTCGTCTAATCTCGCTGCCCGGGTCACAGAAGAGGTTACAGTCAGCGGCTACCCAAGCGGCACTCCTCTTCCAGGCGCCACACCCACTATCACTTACACCCGCTCTCCCGGCACCGCGGTTTATCCAAGCGCTTCGCCGGCGACGGCGCCGGACTTCAGCAGCACGACCATGGTGAAGGTGAAGGTGAAATATACCTGGAGCGCGGCCTTCGGCGGTCGGCAACAGAGCGAAGAAACCGAAACGCTAATCGCGGCGGGAACCAAGAAATGAAGCCGGCTCACCTGCAAAACCAGGGCTTCACCATGATTGAAATAATGCTCGCCGTGGCCATCGGCTCGCTCATGCTGGCCGCAACCATGGCTGCTTCGATCTGTCTGCAACGGAGCTTCAATGCGGTGGATAACTACTTTTCTTCGCACGTGCAACAGGTGCGGATCATCGACTATCTCAGCCGGGATGTGAGGCGATCCTACATCGTCACGACCAGCACAGATCTACAAACTGTTACTTGCATCATTCCGAACTACCTGGTCGACAATGGCAGCAACCAGCCCACGCGCGCCACGCCGACGCTTTCGCTGGTTGGGAACAAAGTCATCGCGAATTATCAGGCTAGTACTGTGAATAACGTTACAACAACGCAAAGTTCTACCACCGTTTCCTGCCCTGGGCTTGGACTGGTTTCTTCTCATTTTTCGAATGCGAACGTCGGCCAATCTGTTGTTGGCAACGGTATCCCGGCGGGAACCACGATTCAAAGCGTCTCGAATTGCCTTTTGGGGAATTGCAGTCAGGCGACGATATCGCACGCGGCAACTTCCAGTAATAGCAATGATACCCTTACAATCGGCGCGCTTACCAACGTAGTTTACTCCGTCGTTAATCAAGCGATCCAGCGAAGGGAAAACGGCGGTATCACCAACATCGCTGCTAGTGCGGACAATTTGATTCCCGCCACTAGCGATATCGAGCTTCTCAACACTGAGTTTACGCAATCGACCGTAACCTTTCTGCCGAGGTTCGCCAGGGGCGATCAAACTTTTTTAAATAACGAGCGCGCTGGGACAACGGTCTTTTCTCTTTCATACCTTCGCAACCGGAGAAGGGGGGACCGCTGAATTACTCCAGCTAACGAAATGAAGACACAAGTTCAGCAGGGAAATAACGGCAACACTCTCATTTGTGCACTTTGCACCATCGTGATTATCTCTTTAATCGGGGCCAACGTTTTGGTAAATTGTACCAGGCATTACAATATTACGGCCAAGCAACTCAAAGCATGGAAGGAAGCGCTTTACGCGGCGGAAGCGGGCGGCGACGCGGGTTTCGACGAAGTGCGAAAAGCGCTCAACCCAAGTAGCCTGCCTTTTACCACCGACGGGTGGACCGTTGCGCCGTGGCCGGCTCCAACTCCCGGGCCTGCCTGGACCAAAACCATCAGTAGCCTCGGACAGGCGGGCAGCCTTTCTACGACTGTAACCATCGACAAGCTCACTGATAACACTGGAGCCATTCCAGCTACTACCCCTTATTATCGGATTCGTTCAGTTGGAACTGCCCGGCTCTTTGGTTTACCCCGCGTCGGTCTGTCCGATCAGTTTTTTGCAGGTGGCCTCCATTTCGTGGCGAACTCCGCCAGCCGCGGTGTTGGTGACACGCTCCTGCGCAAGATCGATTTTAAATACGATCACTTTAAAGGAACTTATGGTGACGGTGACGGGAATAACATTGGCTTGTCGCCGGTCACATATCCTCAAATTACGCGGCGCATCGAACTTGTTGCTGTGCCGAAGTATTATGTGTTTGGCGGTGCGCTCAGGGTCGTAAATGCGTTTGATGGCCCGGGCACTGCCGGCTTCGTCGACAGTTACAATTCCAAAAACCCAACCAATCCGAATCCCAGCAGTCCTCAAATAGTAAGCAACGACATCCCGGGACCAAATACCACTTCGTACTACGGCTCTAACCCGTCGAACTCGACCTTTCTGGCAGACGCGCACGACGGCGACGTATCTGTTGCAACAAAGAACTTTATTGAAGGTGGGCCGATCTGGGGCGACGTGACCACAAACGGCGGCAACGTCACGCATTCCGGTTATCAGATTAGCGGAACGATCGACAACAATATTCCCTTCACGATTCCGCCGCTATCGGCGCCTGACACAACCGGCTTCACCTCTATTAGTTCCGGGACCGGGACCATCACCGCGATCGGCACGGGCGATAGTAGTCCAACCGGGTTCGTCTGTTCAGGAATTAGCGGCAGCGTAACGATAACGAATGGTAACGCCGCCAGTACTACCTTTCCGTACGCTTACGCGAAGGTCGTTGTCAACGGCCACGTTACCGGAAAGATCACCGTCAAGAGGGGCGTAACCGCGGAGATCTGGTTCACCGGGAACATGAACGTCAAAGGAGAGGATCTCGATAATCAGAATGTTGACCGGGGCACCCAAATCCCCAACCTTGGCAGCGCCGGTGTCCCACCATCGATCCCGGCAACCCCAGCTGATGATCCAAACCCGAGTCGGGTGGGCCACATGAAGTTTTTTGGGATCAGCCCCACGGCTCCTAGTGCTACTCAAACAATTCAAATCGATTCGCCTGGGAACGTTTTCGCAACCTTTTACGCGCCCAGCGCCGACGTTACGCTAACAGGCAACACCGACGTCTTCAGCGCCATCGTGAGTCGTAGCTTCTCCGGTAACGGGAATACCGCATTTCATTACGACAAGGCACTCAATCAGGTCCAGATCGGTGTAGTGACGGATTACCAAGTCGCGAGTTACGTCGAAGACGTTCGTTGACGAATTCGTTTTGCGGTGATCCGTAAATCCCCCGCTGTTCGCCCCCAAAGCATAGGCCCTAAGTCGTGGCGTCGCGTGCCCTCTGATTGCGATCATTGATCGCTGAACCCTGTTGCAAATCCGCATGCGGCGATCCAAAATCAACAGTTCTTTTACGGGGTCTTAGCTCAGTTGGTAGAGCGCCTCAATGGCATTAATACCCGGCGAAAAGTCCCATTTAATCTCACGCGCTCCCATAATGCATTTGCCTCTAGCCGGCCTCTTGGCGCATTATCTCAAGCGCTCTGAATCGAGTCTCAAAAAGTTTCGTCGGTGGACAAAAACGGTGGATAAAACGAGGCGGGTTCTTCAAATTCGCGAGCCGCTTGCGACAAATGGAGCGCGACCGATCGTAATAACGTCGCGATCTAATTCGTGATTTACAGGATCGGGCAGGAGAAGATAAGCTTGTGGCTTTGCGACGGCTCGATAAAGGCCGACCATGGAGCTCCCTCGATGACCAGCTCTATTGCACCATCTGCAAAAGTGTAATCTCGGGCCGCCACATCGAAGTAGTAGGCGGGCACCAATGGCCTGCGCGCCTTGCATCTCAAATGCTCCCACGCCCGGGTGCTTTTCCACGCCGGCTGACTGGATCTTGCCCGTTAAATCGGACACCGTTCGCGAAATCGACATCCTTTTTCGCGATAACGGTGCCTGAACGCGCTGATCCGGCGCCGGATAAAATCAAAAGCCGAAGACGGTTGCCCCCTACATTACCTAGCGTTACTGCTCCGGCAATCACTTGATCATCTCCATTGGTTGCAAGCAGGCACTGGCTTTCGGGTGCTGAATGTCCAATTTCGCAGTCCGTAAAAAGTACGCCCGCAGGCGACCTCTCAAACCGGCGCGCCGTTTTCGATGGGAGGACGTTTGATCTCCATCTCCGACTCAGGTCGAGTCTGCTTGCGAACCGGCTCAATTTGAACGCTGCGGCGGATCCGGGCCGATTCGTAAATCGCATTGATCACACGCACGTCGGCCAACCCTTCGCGACCTGATGGTTCCGGCGCGCGATCATTCATAATGCAGTCTGAAAAGTAGATCAGTTCGGAAGCAAATTGATCGCCGGCCTTGAACACTTTTTCGGTTTGCCCGCCCTTGATCGTTACGATGCACTTCGAATCGCCACGATATTCGTAGGCGTTTTCCAGTCGCAGATTACCTTGGGTGCCGACCAGAGAATAATATCCGATGCCGGCTGATCCGAAGCTACAGGTGAAGATTGCCAGGCGCTCCTGCGGAAACCGGAGAATCGCGCCCGTCATCTCCTCCACTTCGGAGAACCGTTTCTCCCCGTTGTTCGCGGTGAGGCCGACAACTTCGGCTGGCTCGTCGCGGAACAGGTAACGCGCCGCATTAATACAATAAATGCCAATGTCAAAGAGGGTCCCGCCGCCCAGATTCTTTTGCAGGCGAATGTTCTCGCCGTGGACTTGTAAACCAAACAAGGAATCAAAGCAGCGGACCTCGCCGAGCTTGCCGGAGCGGGCGATTTCAACGGCATGGAGATTGGCGTCGTGAAAGTGAAGCCGGTACGCAATCATGAGCTTCACCTTGTTTTGTTTAGTCACCTCAATCATCGCCTCACAATCGCGTTCGCTCGCGGCCATGGGTTTTTCGCAAAGGACATGGCTGCCGGCGCGGGCGGCGCGCTCAGTCTGTTCGCGGTGAAGCGAGTTTGGAGTGGCAATGTAAACCGCATCCACATTCTCGCCTTCGATCGCCATTTCCATATCTTTGTAGGCGTAAGCCTTCACGCCGTAGCGCTTGCTCAGTTGCTTGACCTTATCAGGACTTCCAGTAACCAACGCCACCAGTTCTGAATTTTCTGCATGCTGAAACGCGGGCAGTACTGCTGTCTGCGCGATGTGACCAAGTCCGACAATTGCGTAACGAATCTTTTCCTTCATGCGTTTTGCTCCTGAGAAACTTTCGCGCCCGCAGCGCGATGCGCGTGTGATCTGGCGCCCGGTTAGAATAGGGAAATGCGTTTCGGTTGGTTGTCCCGCGATGAGAGCTGTGTAATGGTCCTTCTTCGCCTCAATAGAAAAGGGGCTGTTCTAAAGATGAAGGCTGCTGATAAACATTACAGAAACAGCTGTTTGAAAGACAACCTGAGGTCTTTTTTGCAGTGGCTATTGGAATGGAAGGTTCTTTCGGAAGCCTGTTGCACGGAACTGGCTAAGTCCGGCATTCTGCCCGATTCGTACATCGTTCGACAACGCGTGCTGTGCCGCTCAACGTATTCGCGCGCGGGTCTGCGGTAGTTTCAACCACCGTGCTTTGCCTTTCGGGAAGTACCAAGTCTGGAGATTCGCCGCTCTTGTAATGCCCAGGTGTGTAGTGGGCGTTTACAACTTCTGCCGCAACCCAATTTGGATTTAACCCAGGTAGCTTGCAAGGACGAAACGAGTTGGAGGGACGAAAGATACCCTAGAGGTGTTCGACGAAGTACCAACAGCGGCTGTGGCTCTGCGACCGAAAACGCTGGTTGAGCCGCCTGTCTTAAGGGAAGATCGATCATAGGCGCAATTCACGAACGGCGCGTCAGCCGAGAATGGCGATGCGCGAAATTATTCCTTTTTGATAAAGCTGATGTCGCCGCTGCGTTCGACCCGCGCGATTTTGACTTTTGCGGCGTTCGCCATCTCGGCATCGAGCCGCAAATCTTCTTCGAGATCGTGTTCAGAGATATGATTTTGCCGCATCGTTGCCAAAATCAGATTGCCGTCTTCGACGATCATCTCCGGCCGACCTTTGAGAAGGCAACCGAACCAATGCGAACGATAGGCGATGAGCGCGAACAAGCGATGCACCAGGACAATCACAACGCTGCCGCCAATAGTTGCAAAAAACGCCGAGCTCCCGTTAATGGCGCGCGACAGGACCGACGCGAGGATGACAATGAGCACCGCATCAAACGCCGTCTTGCGGGCGAGCGAGCGCTTATGCCCCACCCGAATCATGGCCAGCGTCGCAAGAAAAACAATGATTCCGCGGAGCGAGATTTGGAGAAAGGTCAAATCCTTCGGCTCCGTGCCCAAACCGAGAAGTGGTCCGACAAAACCGTAGAACGCGTCCATGCGTGAAAGGTTCGCGTCACTCGCTGTCACTGCGCGTATCGCGGGGAAGTGGGTGACAAATCCACAGACGCATCGCGCGCCGAAGTGTTCAGGAAAGCGAGGGATCTATGCCACGAGGAAGCAAATCGAAATACACCAGTAAGCAAAAACGCAAAGCCGAACATATCGAAGAAGGTTACGAAAAGCGCGGCACATCGAAGAAAGAAGCGGAACGCCGCGCTTGGGCTAGCGTAAACAAGGAGAGTGGGGGCGGCAAGAAGAGCGGGAGTGGCCGGGGCAAAAAAGGAAGCAAGACAAGCTCACGCAAAGGCGGGAGAAAGGGGGGCCGCAAGAAGAAACGCTAACAATCGAGATGAGTCGATCTCAGCCGCGCCAACACCGCAATACGGATGCCCATCGCTATTTGCAGGCCTTATTAACTAAGAGTGACATCGAACTGAAACTTAGCCAGTGCAAGATCCAGTAGCTCCAATCCAAGCGAAGGCCGCCCGCCCAAAGGACGAAGCAAACAAGCGCGCTCGCCGTCAGTGAAAAGCACCAGATGCAGTTCACCCATTCTCGCGCGGAACCGCGTCCACCAGGCAGCGCATTACGAAAACGCTCGAAAATGGACAGCGGTCCCTGTTCTTTCGTGATGAGATGGCTCAAACGAAAGGTGGCTAACGACCCCAAGGCTAGAACAAACCAGTGCACTTGGAATCAAACCTCACCCGGACTAGGTGCAGCCGCGCAGCAAAAAGATGATGAGCAGAATGGGAATCGGAATCCCCAGCAACCAAAGTAAAATATATCCGGTAGCACCAGCTTGGTTAATTTTATCTCGTAAATGCATTTTCTCTCTCCTTGCCCTAAAACGTGCGCAAGGGAAAAAGTGCGCTTAATTTTTTCGTGGAATTTGTAGTGCTGCATTCGTTCGCGAGATCAAGCGCGATTTATTGATGGCAGCCATCGATCCATGAATCACCCAGTTCCGCGAAAATCTCTGTGCCATAAGAATGCTGATCTGCATGGCAGCGCACCCGACAAATCGGAGGTGGCCGTCATCATTGTGGACGTGATCAATGATTTCGATTTCCCCGAGGCAAAACAATTGGCCAGGTTCATCCCCGAACTGGCTGACAAAATTGCACGCCTGAAGAGGCGAGCCAAAGCGGCAAAAGTTCCGGTGATCTATGTGAATGACAATTTCGGGCGCTGGCGCTCCGATTTTCGTGCTTTGATCGAGCATTGCCGCAAGGGGAAGGCTCGCTCGCTCATCGAACAGCTTTATCCCGAGCAGGCCGATTACTTCGTATTGAAGCCGAAGCATTCCGGATTTTTTTCCAGCACGTTGGAAACACTGTTGCGATACCTTGGCGTCCGGCGCCTTATCATTACCGGCATTGCTGGAAATTTTTGCGTCCTCTTTACCGCGAACGACGCCTATATGCGCGATTACGAACTAGTCGTTCCCTCCGACTGCGTTATTTCGAACACCGCAAAAGAGAACAAGGAGGCTTTGCAGTTGATGAAACGCTATCTCAAAGCCGATACCCGCCGTTCCCAGCGCATTTCTTTTAGGAAACGAGACGGGCTCCGATAACGCCAGTCGAGCGCGGTTTATTTCAGCGACGGGCCAGGCAGCGGACATCACAATGGTAGCCAGTGAAAACGTTGCAAATGTGTCGGCGCGATCCTACCGGCAGCGGCGAATTCGTAAGAAACAAAATGAATTTGCTTAAGAGATTGCCGCCGTTCGATCCGAAGTCAGGCACGTTGAACGTTGTCATCGACACACCCAAGGGATGTCGAAGTAAATTTGCCTACGATATGAAGCGTAAAGCTTACGTGCTCAAGAGTGTCCTGCCTCAAGGCGCGCTTTTCCCGTTCGATTTCGGCTCGATTCCCGGGAGGGTGGCCGACGATGGGGATCCGCTCGACGCACTTGTTTTGATGGATGAACCCGCTTTCTGTGGTTGTCTCATCGAATCGCGCCTTGTCGGCGTCATCGAAGCCGAACAAAGCGAGGATGGTAAGACGGAGCGGAACGATAGGCTGATCGCGGTCGCAGCCAAATCACCGACTCATGCCGAAATTTGGTGACGCGCCTAAATACCCTTTGGCTTGGACGCGCGCTCAGCACGGCTCTTGCCGCCAGGACCGTTTTCGTCCACCTCTGCTTTTTTGCGAACGAGCTCGAACTGTTGCTTAAGCCTCGTGAGATCCTCGTCGGCAAGTTTTTCTAGATCGATAAGTTCATTTCGAGCGCCTTTCAGGGCTCGAATTAGTTCGTCGAGTTTTAATTGAGCCGCTTTAGCATCGCGGTTCTGCGTGTTCTGAATCAAAAAGACCATCAGGAAGGTAACAATTGTCGTTCCGGTATTAATAATGAGCTGCCACGTATCCGAATAACGAAACATGGGGCCGGTTAGTCCCCAAATGACGATAATGAGAATAGCGCTGGCAAAAGTCCAAGCGCTACCGAGCACTATCGACGAATGCCGTGCAAAAGTCCGAAAGGTATCGCTCATTATCCAAGAGAATTGATCGGAACCGGTACGCCCGGAGGTTATCTTATTTAGCCGCGACGTTGATCACGGATTTTGTCAACTTGGTTAGCTTCCTGTATCTGATTCCCAAAATCTTTATGTGCAACCTCGGAGCAGAAAGATAAGAAGCAAAATCGGAATCGGAATTCCGAGAAGCCAAAGTAAAATGTATCCAGTTGCTCCAGTTCCTTGATTCTATTCGTTAAACGCATCTCACATAACCCTTTCTTAACGTTATTGATTCGGAATTCTCCGTCTGCGCACGAGTTTGCTTTAATTGATGGAATGAACAATCGGGAGAGCGGATGATTGTTTAATCAGGAAAACTCCGACTACATAAGCCGACTTGAGCCGATGTTTTGGTTAGCGATCTCGCCAGAGCGCTTCGCCCGATACCGCTTGCAAGAGCCGGTCTGCTGCCGCTCTGGCAGACCTCGCTGCCAGATTACCTTCAAATTTAATTTCATACTGCGGGGTTGTCGCTGATTGGCATCCTCCTTACGGTCTATCAATTCAGGGAGGCGCCTTTCTTTATGATGCCTCCCGTTTCGTTTGCCACGGAAACGAAGCGCGCGTTAAGTGGAACTAGATTAACCCTTAATCTTCGTCCAGCCAGTCGGTCGACCGTCATATTGTCACCCTCACCGAAAGTCATGGGACGGAAATTGCAATTGCGCGCTAAGCTTGTCAGCGATGAAGCTTGCTTCGATCTTTCATCGATGCCTCACTCGCTTACGAAGAAGGCCGACCATCGGACGGTTCGGCCTGGGATCTAACTGTTCGCCGCGGTGATCCGATTTTGTCTTCGGAACCTTATTCCACTTCCTCCAAATCGGAGATGGCAGGACCATTTAGGACGCGGCCAAGTGCATCAAAACGCGAACCGTGGCACGGGCAATCCCAGGTTTTTTCGCAGTCGTCCCACCGAACGATGCATTTCAAATGCGGACATACCGCTGAAAGTTTGTGCAATGCGCCCTGTTCATCACGATACGCAGCGATCTTTTTTACGCCCTCTCGCAGGATCGCGCCTCCGCCTGATTGAATCTTTTCCGCGTCCGGCTCATCACCAGGCGTGACATAATCTCGCAGTTGCGCGACGACATTCGCATTCTCGGCCACGTAATCCGCTACCACCTTCGGCGATAGTGTCTTGCGACTTGGATCGTAAAGCTTAGTCCAGGGATTTTCGCGACCGCAGATCAGATCAGTGATCAATATTCCTGCGATTGTTCCGTGCGTCATTCCATTACCGGAATCGCCTGTCACAACAAAAACATTTTTGTCGCCGGGATTGCGGCCGATATAGGCGATGCCATCCACCGGTTCCATGACCTGTCCGGACCAATGGTCTGTAATCTCGCCGACGAAAGGAAAGTGGTCGCGCGTCCACCGTTCAAGCTTTGCCAACCGCGCTTCAAAGTCGCTCGCCTGCCCGGTTTTATGATCTTCGGCGCCGACAATCAAAACATCGCTTTCGTTATCGCGCGCAAATCGTAGGTAATGATACGGAATCGGTCCGAGCGTCTGCTTTTCTTCCTCCGCCGTCTCGGCTGTGTCCCACAAAAGCAGGTGCTCCACTTCGCGCGTTACCCGTAACGCCAATACATAAGTGGAATAGGGCGCCTGCTTGGAATGGATGACAAGACGGTCATTGATCGGGCAATTGGTTGCAACAATGGCTGCCTGGGCCCTGATGGAATACCCCTTTGATGTTTCAATCCGCACCTGATCGCCATCTTCAACTTTGACCACACGCGTTTCGGTGAAAATGCGACTGCCACGATCGGTCGTGGCTCGCGCCAGACCATTCAAATACTTGAGGGGATGAAATTGGGCCTGTCGCGGAAATCGAAGGACTCCATCAGTAGTAAATTTTCCGACTGGAATGTCGTCAACGCGCTCGACCTCACGCAAACCGGCCCGGTGCGCGGCGTCGAGCTCGTGTTTCAAATCTGTGACCGAACCACCTGGAGGCAGAAATAGGTAGCCATCGACCCGGAGAAAGTCGCAATCGAGATTTTCGTCACCGACGATTTTCTCGATTCGATCAATCGCCGCGGTATGACTCTCGGCAGAAAGACGCGAAAACTCCTGGCCGAGGATTTTCTCGAGTTCGTAGTAGCGATCATCTAGTGCGTTCACGAGATGCGCGGTGGTGCGCCCTGTCATCCCGCCACCGACAGGGCCATCGTCGATCAAGACAACGTCTCGACCCTCGCGTGCCAGCAAATAGGCCGTCGTTACCCCAGCGATGCCCGCACCGATAATGCAAACATCTGCGATCAGATTTTCCGTTAGGGGTTTTGTATAAAACTTCTGCGCGGTGCGTTCCCAGAAAGAGAGATTGGCTCCGGCGCGTTCTCCCGGTTGTTCCATATCACTCTAAATTCGCGCGTGAGATAGACATCAGCTTGGAAAAATCGGAATACCACAGACGCCGCACCACTGTCTGGATCGTCTTTTATGGCGCTAACGGCGGCGAAGCATCCGCCGAATAAAGATTCAGCGAATCCAGTCTAAAGGGGGTCAAAGATTAAATAAGATGAAAACGAGGAACCTAATTACGGCAGGAATCATCAGCGCTGGCCTCACCTTCGGGGTAGTGGCGCAAGCGGCGCATGAAGAAACGCAGGTCGAGATGAAGGATTTGCCGGAGGCGGCCCAAACCACCATCAAGGAGAAGGCTGGCAACGATCAAATCCTTCGAATCGAAAAAGAAACTCGCAAGGGCAAGGAATGCTACGAAGCCATCGTGAGCAAGGATGGCAAGGAAACAGCCATCCAGGTCGA
>Ga0209058_1000510_pt1 | contig 32959 bp, 39 predicted proteins | sample GraSoiAngelo_147_FD_185904 | JGI IMG/M metagenome (GOLD analysis project Ga0209058, IMG submission 185904) | Grasslands soil microbial communities from the Angelo Coastal Reserve, California, USA - 14_1009_05_40cm (SPAdes) (version 2) | ecosystem: Environmental > Terrestrial > Soil > Grasslands ... | reverse complement strand
CTGATCCGCCGCTGCCTGTCGAAGCTTCGAGGAGAGAAGTTGGTGGGCTCGGATCTCACGCCGGCAATCGGGGCACGTGCTCACGTGGTCGAGAGTTGCCACCGGGACCAGCGCAGTCTCGCCGTCGGCGACCGCGGCGAGAAAGTCGCGGTGCGGCGCGCAGGCTTCCACCTAGCCCCCTCTCGCCAGTCTGGACATGAGCAGGCGGCGCCCTCGGTACACGCGGGACATCACCGTGCCCACCGGCACGTCCAGGACCGACGCCGCTTCGGCGTAGCTGAGCTCCTCCACAGCCGTCAGGTAAAGGGGAAGAGCAAAAGCGGTCGGAACGGTGCGAAAGGCTTCCGCCACGCGCCTCAGGTCAGCCCGCTCGATGACCCTGATCTCGACCGGATCCTGGTGCTCCCCGTCGGCGCCGGGTTCGCTGACGAGGTCCTCGATCGAGACGAGTGCTGGATGGGATTCCGCTGCCCGGAGGTCATTCAGGTGCACGTTGCGCAAGATCCGGAACAGCCAGGCCTTGAGATTCGTGCCGGGCTGAAAGCGCCACTGGGCCGCGAGAGCCCGGGCGATGGTCTCTTGAGCCAGGTCCTCGGCGGACGCGGAGTCCCGCGTGAGCGACCATGCGAACCGGACGAGTCGACTGCGCAGTCCGACGATCTGGGCCGCGACGTCGCCCTCTTCTTGTGGGTTCGCTTCACTCACGGCGTCCGGCCGCTCCCATACCCGAGCCGAGAATACGCCGCTCGCGATCTCTCGTTGCGCCCGCTCCATCCCTTTGGCACAACACGCCAGGGCGCCGGAACTTCCCTTCCCGTCGGCCCAAATCGTCGGGATCTATGCTCGTGTGAAACAGCGAAAAGACAGGAGGGGCCGACATGTACTACGGCACAGTCGCGAGATACCGAGTCAAGCCGGGGCACGAGGAGAAGTTCCTCGAGCAGATGAAGGGATTCGAATCATCGCCGCCGCCGGGCTGGATCTATACCACGCTCTTTCGTGGCGCCGCCGATCCGAGCGAGATCTGGATGAGCGTGGTCTTCGAGAACGAGGACCTGTACAAGAAGAACGCGGAGAGCTCGGACATGGATCACGCCTACCGTGCGATGCTCGAGCACCTCCAGGCCGAGCCGGAGTGGCACGACGGCCACGTCATCCACGAGGCGATGCGTAAGAGCTAGCACCGGGCCGGCGGAGGTGTAACCAGGGGCGTTAGCCCCTGTTATGGCTGTCCATTTCGAGGCTGAATACCTGCCTGCTCTCGCCGGGCTCGTGGTGGGGGCGCTTATCGGCTACGTGCTCGCGACGAGCACCCATCGCGCATCGACCTGGGACACCCGCGTGACGCTGCCTCTCGTGCTCGCGGCCGGCGCAGCGCACCTCGCCCTCATCCCTGCCGTCGAGGCGCAGCGTCAGCTGCTGTTCGGGCTCTATTTCGCCGCCGTGACGGGCACCTTCGCACTGGCACTTCTGCGAGTCGGAATCTGGAAGTTGGGCGCGCTCGTGTTCCCCGCCGGCTCGATCCTTGCTTACTTCTACTTCGCGCTCACCGCGCACGAGGCGGACTTCATCGGCCTGGCGGTCAAGGTCGTCGAGGCGGCGGTCATCGTGGCGGCCGTCCGCTCGGTGCTGGCACGGAGCGAGGCCGGCGCGAGGAGGCCGTATGCGGCATGAGGTGGTGCCGCCTCGCCTGCGTCTTGTCGGTCTGCCTGGTCGCGTGCGGCGCGCAGCCTGGCTCGGCCTCGCGCCCGCCTCTCGCTGAAATCTCTCCGTCGCCGACAACGGCCTCGCCATCGCCATCGCCCTCCCCCTCCCCCTCGCCCTCGCCGGCGACGGACGCACCGGTCGCCCCACCCACAACCAAGCCCGTGACTTTCACCGGGCTTCCCGACGGAAGCTACATCACGCACCTGCACTCCACTTGCAGCGGCGCGCAAACCTTTCACATCACGGTCTTGCAGACCCTTGTCGTGCGTGCAAGGGGCGGGACGATCGAGGTTTCTTCGGGCTACTTCGGCCGGGGACTGTGCGTGATCGTGTACGCGTCGCCCACCCTGGCGTCGGTGCTGACGACCAGGCGCATCTAAGGTGAGACGGGGAGCACAACCTCGACGCGGGCACCACCGCCGCGACTGCGCACGACGTCGAGCGAACCGCCCGCCCCCTCGGCGATCCGGCTGACGATGTCCAGGCCCAGGCCGCTGGATTCGGCTTGACTCTCGCCCCGACCCACGAGCTCTCGCGCAAAACCTGGCCCGTCGTCCTCGACGACGAGACGCACGCGGTCCGGCTGTGGGAACTCGACCACGACCCTGCAAGCGGTCGTGTCCGCGGTATGGGCGAACACGTTCGTCAGCAGCTCGTCGACCAGGGTCTCGACCTCGTCCTTTTCCAGGGCGACGGCGGCCGGAGCGTGGTCGATCGAAACCTGGAGCTCACGGCCTTGCTCCCGTGCGAGCTCGGTCCAGAAGCCGATACGGTCGTGCACCGCGGCCGCAAGATCGGTCGAGGGCCGGTCGCCGTCTCGCGTCCGGCGACGCATCCGCCCGATGACGCCCGTGACCGCACTCTCCATCGCGACCATGCCGGCCGTAAGGCGGTCTGACTCCGGGCCGGCCGGCATATGTTCGACGTCGAGGCGAAGCGCGGTCAGTGGTGTCCGGAGCCGGTGAGACAGGTCGGCCGCGGCCTCGCGCTCGGCCGCGAGCAGGTGGCCGATGCGCGCGACCAGCAGGTTGAAGGCGCGGCCCACCTCGGCCATCTCGGGCGGTCCATCCGGCGTGACCCGCATGCCCAGGTCGCCGCGCGCCACGTCCCGGGCTGCCTGGGCGAGAGCCAGCGCCGGTGACACCATCCCCCGCGCGATCCGGTCGGCGACCAGGACCGCCAGGAGGATGAGGGCCAGCCCCGCCGCACCGAGAATGGCCCAAGCCGTGGCGACACCGCGGTGCAGCCGCGACTCCGGCACCGCAACCTCGATCACAGCGGTGCCAGCGCCTGCGATCACGACCGGAACGAAGACTCGTGCCCCGTCTCCGCCGAAGGTGGTGAAGGCGCGGCCCGTTCGGGCAGCCGTGACGTCGCCGTCCACTGTCGCCGGCGCCCCGAGCACCTGCCCGCCGGGCATGAAAACGCTCAGGGGGCCGACACTCGTGGCGTTGGCCGATCGGATCAGGTCGGACAGGACGGCGCCGTCCGTGACTGTGGCGATGGCCGCCGCGAGCGAGCGCGCCTGGACGTCGGCGTCGTGAAGGGCCTCGTTGGCCGCGATCGTCCGGACCGCGAGCGCCAGCGGCACCACGAACGCGATCACGACCATCGAGGTCGTGGCCGCGGCCATCAGCGCAAGCCGGGCTCTCATTTAGCCTCGGCATCCGGGTCGACGAGCTGAGCGCCGACGCCGCGCATCACACGCAGATAGCGAGGCTGGGCGGCGGTCTCGCCAAGCTTGCGGCGCAACCATGACAGGTGCACGTCGACGCTCCTGTCGTCGCCGCCCAGCGGCTGCCGCCAGACCTCGGAGAGCAGCTCCCGCCTCGTCACCACCGCGCCTCGCCGGCTGGCCAGATGATGCAGCAGGTCGAACTCCTTGCGGGTCAGGCCGAGTCTTCTCCCTTCGAGGGTTGCCTGCCTCGCGGCCGGGTCGATCACCAGCTTGCCGATAGTGATCGGTGCGGTGCGCTCACCTGGCGCCGCGCGGCGCAGCAACGCCCGGATGCGAGCGTCGAGCTGCGCCGCCGAGAACGGCTTGACCACGTAGTCGTCCGCCCCCAGGTCCAGGCTGCGCACGATCTCGGACTCGTCATCTCGCGCCGTGGCGACGATGATCGGCACCGAGCTGATGCCGCGCAGCATCTTGAGCAGCTCCACCCCGTCGAGGTCGGGGAGGCCCAGGTCCAGCACCACCACATCTCCGGCCTCGGCAGTCATGATCTGCAGCGCCTCGAGGGCGTTCGACGCGCTCCGCACCGCGTAGCCAAGTCCCTCCAGCGCCCCGCGGAGGGAGCGGCGGATCCCCTCGTCGTCCTCGACAAGCGTGAGCAGCGGCATCCGAGTGACTATCCCTGGGGGTTACAGCGGCCGCTTAGGGAAGATTTAGGGTCGGCTTAGGGCGCCTGCAACACGACTCCCGCGAGCCTTGGCGCATGAAGCAGCTCTTGCGTCGGGATTTCGTCTTCCTCGCATGGATCGTCGTGGCTCTTCTGGCCGTCGGCGGCGCCGCCGCGGCGGCGAAAGGATCGCACGGCCAGGCCGTCGTGCTCCTGCAGTCCGAGCGCTCCCCCCAGGCTGCGGAGACGCCCCAAGCGCAGCAGGCCGAGCAACCTGAGCCCCAGCAACAGCCCGAGGCACAGGACGAAGACGAGGACGAGGCCGTCGAGGACCAGGACGAAGACGAGCAGGTGGAGAACGAAAACGCCGTCCAGCCCACGCCGGCGCCAGCTCCCACGGTGACGACTCGCACGTTCGCGCTCGTGGGCGGCACCGCGACGTTCTCGTGCACGGGCAACGCCATCGCGCTCGTGTCGGCCGTCCCGAACCCCGGCTTCGGCGTGGAGACGGAACGTGAAGACGGCGGAACGGAGATCAAGGTGCGGTTCGAGAACGACGCCCACCGCTCGGAGATCCGGGCCGGATGCGCCGGCGGTCAGGTCGTCGCCGAAGAGATCCGCGAAGAGAACCGCTAACGACGCCTGTGTCCTTACCACCGCCGGCGGGCCTGCGTCGCATCCTTCTCCTGATTGCGATCTGGCTCGCCGGCACGGTGCTCGCGACCGCCACCGTCTACGAAGCGGTGACCGTGGTGGCGGGCCAGGTGACCGCTCAGCGCTCCGCGGGCCTGTCCCCGAGCGACCTCGATCAGGCGTCCAGGCGACTGAGTCCGTCGCCATCTTCGTTGACACCGGCGTCCCCGACGCCGACCAGTGATCGATCTCCTTCACCGGCGCCGCCGAGCACCGCTCCCGTGCCGGCGGCGCCGGCCACCAGCAGTCCCGGAGCCACCCCGCCGCCGCCTGCCCGAACCTTTGGCCTCGTCGGCGGGACCGCCGAGGTGAGCTGTCGCGGCAACGTGGCGTCGCTCGACTGGGCGACGCCCAACAGCGGGTTTTCCGTCGAAACCGGTTCGTCCGACAGCGGTACGCAGGTCGAGGTCCGGTTTCGCAGCGACGCCCACGAATCGCGACTCGAGGCCTGGTGCTCCGGCGGCCAGGTCCAGGGAAGCGTCCGGGAAGAGGCCACGTGAGGGGCAGCGTTGCCGACGTACCTCCTCGTTGCTGCTGAGGCCGCCGGCACTCCAGAGCTAGGCCCTGCCGTCCGAACGCAGCTGCGAGGCGATGCCCGCGCCCGCATCACCCTGCTGATCCCGCGGGCGACCGGTCAGGACGTCGGCATCTCCACAAGAGACGCGGTGGCGCTGCTTCAGGGACATGGTCTGCGGATGGTGGGAGCCAGGGTCGGTGATGCCGACCCGGTCGTCGCCGTCGGGGACGAGTTTCTGGCCGGACGCCGCTATGACGCGGTCATCGTCGCGGCGTCGCCGACCGAGCGAGCACGCTGGTCGAAGTCGGACGTCATCGGCAGGCTCAGGCGGGCGAGCCCGAACCTTCGGCTCCTCGAGCTGGCCTTCGGCGGAGAACTTCAGTCCGTCAGTGACCGGATCGAGCAGCCCGGAGCCTGACCCGACCCGCATCCTCGTGGACGAGGAAGACCGGCTGGGCAAACGTCGCGGGTCCCCCCTTCACCGCTCCGTCACGCACGCAGAACCGGGACCCATGCCATGGGCAGGTGACGATGTCACCATCGAGCCGCCCTTCCTGCAGCGGTCCGCCGGCGTGGGAGCAGGTGGCGGCGATGGCGTTCAGCGTGCCGTTGCGCCTGACGACAAGGACCGGGATCGATCCGGCGTGCGCCAGCTTCAGCTCGCCCTCGCCAAAATCTTTCGGGTCCCCGGCCTCAAACCACTCCTCCGGGAATTCGGTGAAGGCGTGGCGGTTGACCATGGTCCCCAACTTGAACGTCAGATGACCGCCCACGAAGGCGCCGAACAGCGAGATCAGGAGACCGGCGGTGGCGATCGCGAGCGCGGCCGCCCGGCCGCCCGGTGACCATATCGTCACGGCCAGTGACACGACCATGACGAGCACGGCCAGCGTCATGGTCAACCCATGGAGCAGTCCGGTGCGTCGCTCGAGGCCGTACGTGTCGTGGAAGTCGGTGTATCCCGCCGCTGCGGCCGCCAGGGCGGCGACGATGCCGACCGCAAGGACGGACGGGCCGACAGCGGCCGGCACCGCAGGCCATATATAGGACGCGAAGCCCAGCACGACAGCCGCGAACCAGGCTCCCAGGGGCACGTCTGTGAGCGCGGGGTGAAGCGGATGTCCGAGCGGCCACACTCCGTGCATGAGGTCCTGCAGGGTCCGGCCGGGTTTGCCGAGCGCGCCGTAAAACCCACCCACCAGCTTCTGGACGAAATCTGAAACGGGCTCCATCCAGCCCTGACGGCGCAGCCACCCGTCGAGGCGCCCCTCCGTCCTCTGGATCTTCTCCCGGTCGAATGGGACGACGTCAGCCTGCTTTTCGATGGCCATCGCTACCTCCCAGCAGCTCTTGAAGAAACCTGCTCGGCAAGCCGTCTCTCTCACTGAGCTCGCCAAGCACGCACGCTGTCACCGTGTCGGAGTCGAGCTTCTCGACGCCACGCATCTCGACGCACAGATGGCGGGCCTCCACGACCACCGCCACTCCCCGAGGCTGCACGACGTCGTCGATCGCCTCGGCGATCTGGCGCGTGAGGCGCTCCTGGAGCTGCAAGCGGTGGGCAAAGACGTCGACGAGCCGCGGCAGCTTGCTCAGGCCGAGCACCCGGCCGTCGGGCAGGTAGGCGATGTGGCAGCGCCCGAAGAACGGGAGCACGTGGTGCTCGCACAGGCTGTAGAACGGAATGCCGCGGACCACCACGAGGTCATCGCCGGCATGCTCGAAGACGGCGCTGCCGACCACCTGCCGCGGCGACACCCCATACCCTTCGGTGAGATAGGTCAGCGACTCGGCCACCCGCCGCGGCGTGTCGGCCAGACCCTCGCGTCGCGGGTCCTCTCCGAGCGCGACCAGCATCCGGCGCGCCGCGTCCTCGAGGTCGTCTTTGGGCGGGTAGGGCGAGATCGCGGGCTGGGTAAGGCTCACCCCGCCACCACCTCCGCGGAGTTGTTCTCCGATTCGACGATGCGGAGGCGCACGAGCCGCGCAGGTTCGAATCCTGATTCCAGGACCTTCCAGGCGGCGAGGGCCAGGTTTTCGGCCGTCGGGATGACACCACGCAGGAACGGCACGTCGCGATTGAGGTGGCGATGGTCGACGACCGAGATCAGGTCCCGCTTCAGGACGGCGTCGACGTCCTTGAGGTTGACGATCATGCCGGTCTCTGGATCCAGGGCGCCCTCGAGAGTCATCTCCACGACGTAGTTGTGGCCGTGGTCAGTCGCGCAGGCGCCAAAGACCTCGCGGTTGCGCTCTTCAGTCCAGTCGGGCCGGCACAGGACGTGCGCGGCGGCAAAGGTCGCCCGGCGGCTGATGCGAACGATTGGTGCATCTGCGTCCATCAGCGCGCGACCTCCACCAGGTAGCGGCAGCCGCCCGCGCCGTCGGCGCCGGTGGGCGAGACGCTTGCTGTCACACCGGCCGCATCCAGGGCTCCCTCGATGATCGCTGCGTGGACCGTACAGACGGCGGGATTGCCGGTGCACGCCTCACGAAAGATGCAGTTCCGTGCGTGCAGCTCCTCGCCTTTGAGCAGGTAGCGCCCGCCGAGGGACGAAAGCGCGCGGACGGCGGAGGAGGCTCCCCGCGCTCGGGAGCCGAGCTCCAGGCCCGCCTTCCGCGCGGCGGCCCGCGCGGCGCGCAGCTCGCCGGGCCGGCCGAGGAAAGCGCTCGCGAGGACGGTCGCCAGCAGCAGATGCTGGCGGGCCGGGTAGCTGAGCTGCAGCGCCGGGCCCGAATGGACGTAGGTCCGCGCCGGACGGCCGCGGCGACCTGCGCGCTCGCCGCGCGAGAGCAAGCCTGCGTCGGCGAGCATCTCCAGGTGATCGAAGGCCACGCTGCGGTGGATGCGCGCCGCCGCGGCGGCCTGCTCCACGGTCACGCCCATCGGCGAATGGCGCTGCGCGTGGTCGAAGATGGCGCGCCTGGTCGGGTCCGAGATGGCGCGCAGGGCGAGATCCATATCTACGCTAATTTAGCGGGTCTGGAGCCGCTAAATCAAACCGGCTTCACTCGTCCTCCCTCTCCCCCTGGGGGGAGAGGGTCGGGGTGAGGGGCTTGTGTGCAAATGAGTCCACGTCCCCTCTCCCCGAGTCACTGCTTTCGGCGAGTCAGGCTCGGCGGGCAGCGGTCAGGGGCATCTCGTCGACGAGGGCCGCGATGATCTCGGCGATCGTCGCCGGCTTGCGGCCGGTCACCTTTTCGTAGTCGTCCGTGACGACGTCGAACTCGCCCTGACGCATGGCCTCGTAAGAGGTCAGCCCCGCCTCGAGCGCCCATTCGGGACGGCCTTGAGCCTTCCAGCGCTCGATCCACTCTGCGTCGGAGATCGGGTCATAGCTGTAGGTGTCACCGGTGACCCGGGTGGCGACGTTTGCGAGCTCCTGCAGAGAGACGGACTCGGGCGTCGTGATGTTGTAGATGGTGTCCTCGTGACCGGGCTGGGTGAGCGCCGCTGCGATCACGTCGGCGAGCTCCGGCCGGAAGGAGAAGCTCATGCGACTGTCCTCGCCCGGCTCCCGCGCCACACCATCGGGGTCGAACCAGCCGGGGATGTCGTCGGCATACATGCTGTTGCGGATCGAGGTCCACGGCACGCCCGAATCTCGCAGCATCTCCTCCGTCGCGCCGTGCTCGCGGGCGTGGGAGAAGATCGCCCTCGGCCCAGCGTTGACGAACGAGAGGTAGACGACCTGCGCCACATGTGCCTTCGCCGCCGCGGCGACGAACGAGCGGTGAAGGTCGAGGCGGACATCGCCGCCTATCCAGAGCGAGACCATGAAGACGCGGTCGCCTTCACGAAGGGCGTGGGCGAGGGCTTGCGGATTCCCGTACTCGGCGACCACGACCTCCGCGTTAGCGACGCGCGGGGCTCTGCCCGCATCGCGGACCACGAGCCGCATCGGATGGCCCAGTCGCTCGAGCCTCCGCGCCACCAGCCCGCCGACCCGGCCGGTGGATCCCGTGACGACGATCATCGATGGAAAGATACGGTTCGGAGTTTCTCCGCTAGCAACCGAGCTGCTTGGCCAGGTCGACGAAGTCCCTCGCCTGCACTTCCGCGGGCGGGTCTGGCAGCAGCTCGGCTTGCCGGCCTGGGCCTTTCTCGAGCGGTCGCTCGACGAAGGCGGCACGCATCCCCGCCGCTTGAGCCGCGCGCAGGTCGGACTTGTGAGCGGCCACCATCATCACCTGGCCGGGCTCGAGGCCAAGGGCGGACGCGGCGCCGAGGTAGATCTCGGGATCAGGCTTGTAGTGCTGGAAGTCTTCCGCGGAAAGGAGCCGCTGGAAGGGAAGTGCCGCAAACGCCACCAGCGCGGCTTGCTGGGAGCGGTTGCCGTTCGAGAGGGTGGCAACGGTGAAGCGGCGACCGAGCCGCTCCAGCCCCGGGACCGCGTCCGACCACGGCGGCAATCGCTCCCACGCGCGCGTGAACTCTTCCCGTGCGCCGGCATCGATCGCGTCCAGTCCACGAGCCGTGAGCACCTGGTCGAGTGACATGCGATGTAGACGGTCGAAGTTGGTCCAGGGCAGGTCGCCCCGCCGCACGCGCTCCATCGATGGGACGTAGAGGTCCCGCCAGGCGTCCGCAACCTCCGCCCAGTCGGCGTGCACACCGGTCATGGCCTCGAGGCGCTGGCCCTCGGCGATCACCCCCGAGCGCCAATCGACTGTGGTGCCGAAGATGTCGAAGGTCAGCGCTCGAACGGAGCCTGGATCAAACATTGAGGAGCTATTACTGAACCATGCTGAAGGTCGCTTTCGTCGGCGGCAACGCCGGAACCTGGTCGGTCGACTCGATCAGGGCGGTGGCGGGTGACGCGCTGCCAGCCGTGAGCCGGCTCGCCGTGCTGGAGGCCGCGGACCGCTTCATGGAGCTGGGCGGTGAGTGGGTGCTTCGCGGCGAGACGAGCTTCGAGCGCTACGTCACGTCTCAGGAACACGCGGCGCTGGAGGCCGCGTCGCCGCCGCTGGGGAGGGCGACATCGAGTGCGGCTGCGCTCATCCCGATTCGCAAGTCCGATGGGTGGTGGGCCAAGCCTCAGGAGGAGCGCCGCGCGATCTTCGAAGAGCGGTCACACCACATCTCGCGCAGCCTTCCCTACCTGCCCCGGGTTGCCCGCCGCCTGCACCACAGCCGGCAGCTGGGCGAACCGTTCGACTTCCTCACCTGGTTCGAGTTCTCGCCGCGCGACTCGGCCGCGTTCGACGAGCTCCTCGCTGCACTCCGCACGACCGAGGAGTGGAGCTATGTGGTCCGTGAGGTCGAGATCCGCCTGACCAGAGCCGGCTAGAGCGATACCGGCGCCGCCAGCTCCTTGTACGTGTCGGCGCGGACGTTCTTGTCCAGGCCCCAGCGGCGGGCGAACTCGAGAGTCTCGGCGAACGTGCTCTCGGGATACTTCTCGAACACGAGCACCTCACCGAGCCCGAACTTCGACCAGTCGTAGTCCCCCTCGAGACCGGGCGGGATGTTGTTCTTCCACAGGTGCATGTACCGGCCAGGCTCCGAGCGCAAAGCCGAATCGGCGCTGCGCAGGGCACGGAAGTACGCGCCCAGCGCGCTCGCCGGAATCCCAGGTGCAACCCAGAAAAGGGTCCGGAACTCGCCGGAGGCAAGCTTTCTCAAGCCTTTCTCTTCGGCGATGGTGATCTCGGGGTCGAGCAGGTTCGCCACCTCGACTTCGCCGTTGAGGAGGGCAAGCAGACGCCGTCCTGGCCCGCCTATGTTCTCGATCTTGATGTCCTCGGCCGGCAGGACATGCTCCAGCGTCATCAAGGTGGTGAAGTGCGAGCCGGCCATCAGTCCCACGCCCACCGGAACGCCTGCCAGCTCGACGAGCCGTGTCACCTTCGATCCAGGGCTAGCGAAGAGCGCAAAGCGCGCGACTCCGTAGAGGTCGGGCACGAACTTGCCCATCCCGGCCCCGGCGTTGCACACCGAGCCCCACTCGCAGGCCGAGTTCGCGACCTCCATTCCTCCGGCGAGGAAGGGCAGGTCCTGGGGGCGCTCAAAATACGGATCGCCGGCGTGGCTCGAGACGCGGTGCATGACGTCGCTGAGGAGTTCGGGCTCGAGGCCCTCGGCACGGTAGTGGCCTTCTTCGAGCGCGACCCACTCGTGCAGGCGCATGAAATGCGGGACGACGCGAATTCGCGTGGGAACCACTATCGAACTAAGTTATACAAAAATGCCCACCGAGCAGCCGGTCAGGATCGATGGCCGCTCGCTCACGCTCGAGGACGTCGAGGCCGTCGCGCGACGCGGCGCGAAGGTCGAGCTGGCAGCGGGAGCGAGCGGCCGGGCGCAGTCGACGTACGAGCTCAACCAGCGCCTCATCCGCAGCGGCACGACGGTGTACGGCGTGACGACCGGTGTCGGCGATTCGGTCGGCCGCAAGGTCAGCGTCGACGAGGCGAGCGCGCTGCAGGAGTCGCTGATCCGGCTCAACGGCTGCGGCACCGGTCCGGAGCTGCCTGAGGATCAGTCGCGCGCCGTGGTCCTGGCGCGGGCCAACTGCCTGGCACGCGGAAATTCGGCGGTGCGGCCGCTGATCCCCGAGATGATGCTCGAGATGCTCAACCTTGGATTCACGCCTGTGATCCCGGAGCAGGGTTCCATCGGGGCCAGCGGGGACCTCGTGCCGAGCTCGTACATCGGCGCGGTGCTCATGGGCGAGCGCGAGGTCGTCCGGCGTGGCGAGCGGACCGAGGCGGCCACCGTCTGGCGCGAGGCTGCTCGCGAGCCGGTGCGGCTGCACGCGAAGGAAGGGCTCGCGATCCTCAACGGCACGTGCTTCATGACCGGGATCGCGGCCTTGACGATCCTCGACGCCGGAAGGATCGCCGACGCCGTCGACGCCTGCACGGCGATGACCTGCGAAGGCCTGACCGGGATCAGCGGACCGTTCCATCCTTTTCTCCACGCGGTCAAGCCCCACCCCGGCCAGGCTCGCTCCGCGGAGCGAATCCTCGGTTTCGTGCGCGGCAGCCGGCTCGTGACCGACTACGACGAGGCGGTCGCGTCGGGCCGGCGCGTGCAGGACAACTACTCGGTCCGCTGCGCGCCGCAGTGCAACGGCGTCCTGCGCGACACGCTGGTGTGGGCTCGCGAATGGGTCGATCGCGAGCTGAACTCCGCCAACGACAATCCGCTGTACGACGCGGAGGAAGGCCGCGTGCACAGCGGCGGCAACTTCGCCGGCTTCCACGTCGCGCTCGCGATGGACGCCCTGAAGATGGCGGTGGCCAGCGTCGCCGACCTGATCGACCGCCAGTTCGCGCTGCTGGTGGACGAGAAGTTCTCGAGCGGGCTGCCGGCCAACCTCTCGCCCATCACGGGCGGCACCCAGCACGGCTTCAAGAGCATGCAGATCGCCCTCTCGTCGCTCGCCGCCGAGGCGCTTGCCCGATGCATGCCGATGAGCGCCTTCAGCCGCTCCACCGAGGCCCACAACCAGGACAAGGTTTCGATGGGCGCGGCGGCGGCTCGGGCGGCGCGCGACGTGGTGGAGATCACCTCGCGCTGCTGCGCGATCCACCTTCTCGGCGCCGCTCAGGCGGCGGAGCTGCGCGGCGCGGAGGGGCTGGGCGAAGGCACCTCTGCGGTCTATCGACGCATCAGAGAGGTGTCGGCCTTCGTCGAGCGCGACCGGCCCCTCGATCGGGACATCAACGCCGTCTCCGAGCTGGTCAGGAGAGGAGCTCTGCTGGCGGGGCTGTGATCGAGGTCCTCGAGAGCGCCGCCCGCGAGCACGGCTCCGTGCCGGCGGTGATCGCGGACGATGGATCGACCACGTACGGCGAGCTCTATGCCGGGCTTCGGCCTGTTGGCGGCCGGCAGGAGGTCGCCCTGCCCAACGGGTGCCGCTGGGTGAGCACGTTCTGGGGCGCGATGGCCGGAGAAGCGGCGGTCGTTCCCCTGAACCCGCGCGCCAAGCCGGACGAGGTCGACTACATCAAGCGCGACTTCTATTCCGGCGAGATCGCGGGTCAGGATGTGCGCGTCGTCCAGTACACCGCCGGTACCACCGGCCGGCCCAAGGGTGCGCTCCTGACCGGGGAGGGACTGTTGACCGTCGCGCGCGGGCATGCCGAATCGTGGCGGTTGCAGGCCGGTGACGTCGTCTTCATCCCTAACCCGATGACGCACATCATGGGCCTGGTGCTCGGCGTGCTGATGCCCGCCATCAGCAACGCGACCGTGCTGACCATGGAGCGCTTCGAACCAGGCGCCGCCCTCGAGCTGATCGAGCGGCACAGACCGGTCGCGATGGCCGGCACGCCGACGCACTACCACATGCTCATCGAGCACCCTGACCTGGCGGCGCGTGACGTCTCGAGCCTGAAGTTCGGGCTGGCGGGAGGAGCCGCCTCGACTCCAGATGCGACCAGGCGGGTGATGGACCGACTCGGCCTGGCGGCGCTGCTGAACGGTTACGGCATGTCGGAGGCCTGCGGCAGCATCAGCAGGACCGAGCTCGGCGATCCCGTGGAGGCGCATGCCCTGACCGCGGGCCGGCCGATGCCGTGGCTCGAGACCAGGCTCGTGGACGGCGAGCTGCACATCCGCGGCAAGCCGGTGTGCCTGGCGTACCACAACCGTCCCTCACCCGCGGTCGACGAAGAAGGGTGGTTCGCCACCGGCGACCTCGTCGATTTCGACGAGGCTGGTCGGATCCTGTTTCGGGGCCGTGCGGTGGACGTCTTGAACGTGGGCGGATTCAACGTCTACCCGGCCGAGGTGGAACGCGTGCTCGCGGAGCATCCCGCCGTGCTGCAGGCGCAGGTGGTTGGAAAACCAGACCGCGTCCATGGCTGTCTGCCCATGGCGTTCGTACGCCTGCGACCAGGTGCGGCGCTCGATGCCGCGTCACTGAATCTGTACTGCGCCGAGCGGCTGTCGGGCTACAAGGTGCCGCACGAGTTCCGCGCGATCGACGATTTTCCCGTCAACAGCGCCGGCAAGATCGAGAAGTACAAGCTGCGAGAGCTGGCCGCGACGTGAGGCTGCCCGAGGGCATCCGAGCGATCGACGTTCACGTGCACCCGAACCACGACGAGGCGATCGCATCCGGCGGCGAGTATCTGGAGTGGGCGAAGAAGCAGTTCGGCGCCTCGGCCAACGAGGCGATCCCGATCGAGGCCACGGCCGAGATGTATCGGCGGCACCGGATGATGGCCGTTCTCCTGGGCAAGGACGCGCGCACGAACACCAGGCTTCCGGCGATCCCCAATGAAAGCATCGCGGGCGCCGTGCGGGAGCACCCGGATGTGTTCATGGGGTTCGGCTCGGTCGACCCGCACCAGGACATCGGCTGGTGCGTCGAGGAGGTCCATCGCTGCCGCGCGCTCGGACTGATCGGCCTGAAGTTTCAGCAGGCGGTGCAGGGCTTCGCGCCGGACGAGGAAAGGTATTACCCCATCTACCAGGCCGCGAGCGAGCTACGCATGGTCTGTCTCTTTCACATGGGCACCACCGGGATCGGCGCGGGCGCGCCAGGCGGGATGGGCCTGCGGCTCGAGTACTGCCGCCCGATTCTGGTCGACCGCGTCGCTGCGGACTTCCCGCAGCTCACGATCATCGGCGCACATCCGGGATGGCCGTGGACGGATGAGCTGCTCGCGATGGCCGTTCACAAGGGCAATCTCTACATCGACCTCAGCGGTTGGGCGCCGAAGTATTTCCCGCCGATGCTCGTGCAGTACGCGCGCACGCTGCTCAAGGACAAGGTGCTGTTCGGTACAGACTGGCCCCTGCTCACGATCGAGCGATGGGAGTCAGAGTTCGCGGAGTTGAATTTTCCGGCCGAGGTCGTCGACAGAATCATGCTGCGGAACGCAGTTCGGGTCCTCGGCCTCGAGCCTTGACTTCGCTCGATGCGGTGCCGCCTTCTGTTCGGGTAGTCGAGGCTCCCTTGAGAGCGCTCCCGCGCGAACATGGCGCCAAGACCGCGGGATAGTCGCGACTAACCAGTCGAAAACATCGCATAGTCGCGACGGGGTGGCGGTGGCATGCTGAAGCTGTTCTAAGGAGGTGCTCGCATGGCCAGGGTCAGCGGTTTTCGGCTCGGGATCTATGTCTTCAAGGACGCAGAGATTGTCGATTTCGCGGCTCCGCACGGCGTTTTCTCGGTGGCGAGACGATTTGATCCAGAACTAGAGGCATTTCTGATCGCGGACGCGATGCGTCCGGTGCAGACGCAGGCCGGCTTCACCGTGCTGCCCAACTACTCGTTCGCCGACCAGCCCGCGATGGACGCCTTCCTGGTCCCAGGCGGGTTCGGCACCCGGCAGGAGCTGAACAACCGCCGCCTCCACGAATTCATCCGCTCGCTCCCGCCCACCTGCCTCCTCACCAGCGTGTGCACCGGTTCGTGGGTCTACGGAAAGATGGGACTGCTCGACGGGCTGCCGGCGACCAACCGAAAGGAGCCGGACCGTGTCGAGATGAATCCGCCCGGCATGGTGCCGATCGACCGTCTCAAGCAGATCGCGCCGGCGTGCGTGATCAGCCGCGCGAGGGTGGTTGACGCCGGACGCATCATCACCGCGGGCGGGATCACCTCTGGGATGGAGATGGGCTTCCACCTCCTCCGCCGCGCCGGGTACGACGACAACTTCATCTCGGAGGTGGCGCGGGTCATGGAGTACTCGCGCGCCTTCGAGCTCTATCGCGACGACGTCGAACTCGCCAAACCCGTGGCCGAGGTGCGCTCGTAAGACATTCCTCTGCCCGCCTCATTGCGCTCACGACCCTGCTGTATGGCTGCGGCGCTGGATCCACGTCGGCGCCTGTGACCAATCCCGCCACGTTTCAGTCGGTCTCGAACCTCGGCAACACGCTCAACAGTCCCAACTTCGAGGGCGGGCCATCGATCTCGGCCGACGGCCTCCAGCTGTACTTCATCTCCGACCGCGACATCACCTACGGCGGCGACATCTGGATGGCAAGCCGTACGTCGACCGCACAGCCTTTCGGCAAGCCGGTGAACCTCGGGACAACCGTCAACGCGAGCGCTGACGAAGGCGCCCCGAGCATCTCCGCCGACGGCCTCGAGCTCTTCTTCGACCGCGCGCCGGATGGTCATATTTTCGTGGCCAAACGCTCGACCACGACCGAGCCTTTTGGCCCTCCCGCGCTGGTCGATCTCGGCAACGACGGGTGCTGCGATGGGTTCCCTGACATCTCGAGCGACGGGCTCGAGCTGTACTTCTGCTCGTCGCGCGCAGGCGGCTACGGCGGGGACGACGTGTGGCGCGCAACCAGGCCAAGCCGTGCGTCGCCTTTCGCGGCACCGCAGAATCTCGGACCCACCGTCAACGGCGCGACGGACGACTGCGACCCGGCGATTGCGAAGGACGGTTTGCAGCTCTTCATCGCCTCGGACCGGAAGGGGAGACTTGGCGCGCTCGACCTGTGGGTGCTGAGCCGGCCCAATCGGACGGCTCCGTTTGGGAACGCGACCAACCTCGGCCGCACAGTCAACAGCGGGTTCGTCGACCGAAGGCCCGCCATCTCGGGTGACGGTACGTACCTGCTTTTCATGTCGGACCGCAGCGGCGGGTCCGGCTTCTTCGACCTCTGGCAGGCAACGCGACGGGCTTAGCGGCTAACCCGACATCCGCTCCGCAGCGCACTCCGCGGCTCGTCGATGCAGGAGCTCGCGCTCCCGCACGTTCTCGGTCAGCGAGGCAGCACGCTCGAACTCGGCCCGCGCCTCCTCGGGCCGGCCGAGCTTCCTGAGGAGGTCGCCGCGGACTGCGGGCAGTAGGTGGTACGACTTCAGCCAGGGCTCGTCGACGAGGGCGTCCACGAGGCCGAGGCCGGCAGCCGGTCCGAACGCCATCCCCACCGCAACCGCCCGATTCAGCTCGACCACAGGCGACGGCGCCAGCTGCGCGACCGCGTCATAGAGCGCCACAATCCGCGCCCAATCCGTATCGGCCGGAGTCGTCGCTCGAGCGTGGCACGCAGCGATCCCAGCCTGGAGCGCGTAAGGACCGAGGGCACCCCCATGCCTCTCGGCACGCTCGAGAGCCGCCAGGCCTCGCCGGATGAGCAATCGATCCCAGCGGGCTCGATCCTGATCGAGCAGGAGAACCGGCTCGCCGGACGGTCCGATGCGAGCGCTCAGCCGTGAGGCCTGGATCTCCATGAGCGCGACGAGACCGTGGACTTCAGGTTCAGTCGGGGCGAGCTCCGCCAGGATCCGGCCTAGACGCAGCGCCTCCTCGCACAACTCGGGTCGGACCCACTCCTGGCCCGCGGTGGGCGAATACCCTTCGTTGAAGATCAGGTAGATCACCTCGAGCACCGAGGCGATTCGCGAACTGCGCTGGTCGTGGTCCGGAACCTCGAACCTCACGTGAGCCTCCGTGAGGGTTCGCTTGGCGCGGACGATGCGCTGAGCGATTGTCGAGACAGGGACGAGGAAAGCGCGCGCGATCTCCTCCGTTGTCAGGCCGCCGAGGACGCGAAGAGTCAGCGCGACCCTTGCGTCCTTGGAAAGGATCGGATGGCAGGCCATGAAGATGAGGCCGAGGAGGTCGTCCCCTACCTCGTCGTCAATGGCCGCGTCGAAGTCAATGCCTTCTTGGGCCCGCTCGGCGTCACGTCCGATCTCTTCGTACTTGCGTTCCAGGGTCTTGCGACGCCGGATCAGATCGTGGGCATGGTGCTTCGCAGTCCCCATGAGCCAGGCGCCCGGCCGTTCCGGCACGCCGTCCCCCGGCCATTGCTCGAGCGCGGCCACAAGAGCGTCCTGTGCCAGCTCCTCGGCGGTCCCGATGTCCCCGACGACGCGAGTCAGCCCGGCGATGAGCCGGGCCGACTCGATGCGCCAGATTGCCTCGATCGCGCGGTGCGCATCGGCGGCTGCTGTCACGTCTCCGTTGCGCTCACCTATGGCGACAGCTCCCTCACATGCCCTCGTATGCGAAGACCTCGCGGACCTCGAAAGTCCCGCCGTCGTAGGGTGCCCGCTTCAGCCACTCGAGGGCTTCGTCCATGGAGCGCACCTGCCACAGCCAGTAGCCGGCGATCAGCTCTTTGGTTTCGGTGAAAGGTCCATCGATGACTGTTCGCTTGTTGCCGTCGAACCGAACTCGCTTGCCCTGGGAGCTCGGCTGGAGGCGGCCGGCTTCGAGCACAACGCCCGCCTTGACCAGCTCCTCGTTGAACTTCTGGTACGCCGCCATCGCTTCTGGCGTTGGGGGAGTCGCCGCCTCGCTCTGGTTGCCTTCCTTGGCGATTATCAGCACACGCATCTCTGTCTCCTCTTATTACTACTTCTGCGCCGTTACTGGCTTGGGCTTGTTAAGGCCTCACCAACCCATCGAATGACAGGCGGCCGTTTCGACATGAGCGCAGCTACTGTGCGGCCCAGGGGCACCCTTTCAGAACCGGAATAATCGCGCTCGGACTACCTTTACCTGGTCATGGGCGACGCTGGGCCGCGATCCATGCATGAACTCGAGCTGCCGCGGCTCAACGGCACGCCGGAGAGCCTCTCCGTTTACGCGGGCAAGGTCGTGCTCGCCGTCAATGTCGCGTCGCGCTGCGGATACACCCCCCAGTACGCGGGACTGCAGACGCTGCACGAGCGCTACTCAGACCGCGGTTTCACCGTGCTCGGCTTCCCCTGCAATCAGTTCCTTCACCAGGAGCCGGGGTCGTCAGATCAGATCCAGCAGTTCTGCAGCGTCAACTTTGGCGTCACGTTTCCGATGTTTGCCAAGCTCGACGTGAAGGGACCGAATCGGCACCCGCTGTATGCAGTCCTCAGCGAGCTCGCCGACGACTCGGGCAAGGCGGGCGGCGTGGCCTGGAACTTCGAGAAATTCCTGATCGATCGCGAAGGCCAAACCGTGCGCCGCTTTCGATCAAAGGTCACGCCAGAGGACGCGCGGCTCGTCGGGGCGATAGAGAGTCTCCTCTAGCCTCCTCGGGAGCCAGCCTCGCACGCCCCTGATCGACCGTCAGAGGGCCATGAGACGGTGGGTTCCAGGGTCGTACGTCACTTTCCGGGGTCGAATGGCCCCCAGGTTTAGGGCCGACTGGCACGAACTCCTCCTGTGTTGCGGAGTTGACACTGCAATCGAGCCGTCCAGAGCTCATCAACAACAACAAGCCCTCGTCATGAGGGACCACAGGAGGAAACCAAGATGAACTCGGCAATGAGGTGGCGAATCATCACCCTTCAGGCGGTGATGGTGGTCGTTCTTGCGGCTGGAGCCGCCTTCGCTTTCGGCCTCGGCACATTCACGACGGGGCAGATCCGCGATGAGCTGACCGCGCAGCAGGTGTACTTCCCAGGCAAGGACCAGATCAAGGCGGGCGGAGCGCTCGACCCCGCGACGTTCTCGCAGGAGATCCGTGACCAGGCTGGTAACCAGGTCACAGACGGCAACCAGGCCCGGATCTACGCCAACGACTTCATGGGCGTGCACCTGAAGGGGATCGCCAACGGGATGACCTACGCGTCAGTCGGCACGAAGATCACGGACCTGAAGGCGCAGGCGGCGAATTTGTCCAAGGACGACCCCGCTTACCGTGACCTGCAGAACCAGATCACAACGCTTACGGCGCAGCGGGAGACGCTCTTCAAGGGCGAGACGCTTCGCTCCAGCCTGCTCAACGCTTACGGCTGGTGGACGATCGGCTCGTACACCACGTACGCCGCGTTCGGTCTGATGCTTGCGGCCCTGGTTGTCCTCGGCGCCCTGGTCTTCGAGGTCGTCGCAGCTCGCCGGCCCGAGACGATCAAGGTCGCGCAGAAGAAGGCACTCCCGACGACGGCGTGACAGCGCTTATGGACGGCATGCTCCGGTGGAGAGAGTTCTCCACCGGAGCTCTGTCTTTTGCTCCAGGTGGCAGGCCTAGGCGCCCGGTGTCGTGGTGTGGCGGGCGAGGTACGCGGCCGCCTCGGCTCGGCGAGCGACCTCGAGCTTGGAAAGAATGGTCGAGACGTAGTTCTTCACGGTCTTCTCGGCGAGTTTGAGCTCCTTTCCAATCTGCCCGTTCGTCATGCCACGCGCGACCAGGGTCAGGATCCGTTCCTCCTGCGCCGACAGGCGCGCCAGCTTCTCGTCGCGCATGGTCTTTCCTTTGCGCAGCCGGTCAAGCACCGACCTCGTCACGTCGGGATCGAGCAGGCTTTTACCCGCCCCAACCTCGCGGATCGCGCGCACGAGCTCGCCTCCACGAATCTGCTTCAGCACATAGCCAGAGGCGCCGGCCATGATCGAGGCGAACAGGGCCTCGTCGTCGGCAAACGACGTGAGCATCAGGACCTGCGTCTTTTCAAGCCTGGCGCGGATCTCGCGCGTCGCCTCGATGCCGCTGCCGTCGGCGAGGCGCACGTCCATGACGACGACATCGGGACGAGTGCGCTCAGCTTGGGCGATCGCCTCCGCCACGGTTCCGGCTTCCGCGACGACGGTCATGTCCTCGTTCGCGTCGATCAGCGACTTGACCCCGTCGCGAACGATTTCGTGGTCGTCGACAAGCAGTATGCGCAGGCGACTCACGGTCATCGCCTAGATCGTCGCACCCTTGATCGTCACCGTCGAAAGCCCAGAGCCCCTACCGCCAGAGTCATTCGGCCTGGACCGGAAACGACACTTGCAATGTCGTACCCTTGCCGGCTTCCGACTTCACAGTCAGGGTGCCTCCTAACTTGGCGGCGCGCTCGCGCATGTTCCGGAGTCCGCTGCCCGCCGAATTCTTGCCCGGCTGGAATCCGACGCCATCGTCCTCGACGATGAGGACGGCACGCGAGCCCTGTCGCTCGAGGCGGACGGTTGCCCGGGTGGCATGCGCATGACGCGTCACGTTTGACAACGCCTCGCGCGTCAGCTGCACCAGGTCTGCCGATCGCCCGGAAAGCGTCGCCGCCAGCGCAGCATCCACCTGAACGTCGATTTTCTCGCGCGAGCGCGACTCGACCTCCTCGCCGAGGCTGCGCAACGCCTGGTCCAGCTGGCGGTCGGCGAGGATGCCCGGCCGAAGGCCGAAAATGTAGTTGCGGAGGTCGCGGATCACGCCATCGAGCTGCTCGACCGCGCGCTCGATGCGGGCCGAAGTCTCCGGCTTACCCGCGGTCAGCGCGGTTCCCTGGAGTCCCATCCCGACGGCAAACAACGACTGGATGATTCCGTCGTGGAGCTCCTTCGCGATCCGCTCGCGCTCTTCAAGCAGCCCCAGTCGACGCAACTCGGTTTGGGCGCGGTCGTAGTCGAGCGCGACAGAGGCCGCGTCCGCCAGGCTGTCTACCAGCCGTCTTGTCTCCATTGAGAAGCGATTTCCGCCTTTCAGATTCGCCACCATCAGGGTGCCGGCGACGCCGCCCGGAATCCGCAGGGGGACGAAGAACGCAGGCCCGTGCCGTCCGAGGCTGATGATCGGCCGGAAACCGCGAGGATCCTGACTGACGTCGTCGAAGATCAGGCTCTCCGCACTCTTCATGACCGCGCCTGAGATCGAACCCTCGATGGGGACGCTCTTGCCGACCAGCTCGCCGGCATGAGCGCCCGCCGCGGCCGACACGACGAGCTCACCGGTGCGGCCACTGTCGGTCATCACGGTGGCGACGTCGGCGCCTGCCAGCTCCCGGGCATGCTCGGCGATACGGCTCAACAAGGACGTCTCCCTTCCTCCCGCAAGCACGTGGTTGGTGATCTCGCGGAGGGCGTTCAGCCACCGCTCGCGGGACCGAACTTCTTCGTACAGCGATGCATTGGCGATTGCGACGCCGGCCTGAGTAGCAAGCACCACCAAGGCGTCCTCGTCTTCCTGACTGAACTCGTCTGCGGACCGCTTCTCGGCGAGGTAGATGTTGCCGAAAACGCGGCCCATGGCCTGGACCGGTGCTCCCAGGAACGATCGCATCGGAGGGTGATTGGCCGGGAACCCCACGGACTGCGGGTGATCGGCGATGTTATTGATGCGCACCGGCCGCGGCTCGTGAATCAGCAGCCCGAGCACTCCCCGACCGCTCGGAAGATTCCCGATCGACTCTCGCTGCCTGGCCGAGATCCCGGTCGTCACGAATTCGGCAATCGAGTCAGCGTCGCCGATGACGCCAAGGGCGCCATAGCGGGCGTCGGTAATCTGTGCCGCCAGGTCCACGATTCGCTGGAGCACGACCGGCAGCGAAAGTTCTGAGGCTAGGGTGAGCCCGGCCTGGAGCAGCATGTCCCGGCGATCTTGGACGCGCGCCATCCCGGGCCGAATGTACGCCATGCGCACACCGGGAGACGGGACCGGAGACGCCAGGCCACGTGTCGGCCTGATCGGCACGGGACTGTTTACGATCGTTGTGCTCGGTCAACCGTCATGCCTGAACAGACGCTCGATCGAATCCTCGGATACGCAGATGCCGGTGCTGTCGCGATCGACGTGCCGGATGGGCCGCGACTGACCTACGCGGACCTGCGGGAACAGGTCGACAGGGCGGCGGATGCGCTCGCGCAGCTCGGCCTCGGACGCGGGGACAGAATCGCGCTCGTGCTCCCGAACAGCGCGGAGACCATCGTCCTCTTCCTCGCGGCCGCCCGGGTCGGCACAGCGGCGCCGCTGAACCCGGCCTACAAGGAGGACGAGTTCCGCTTCTACCTCGATGACATCCAGGCCAAGGCCCTGGTCGTCCCGCCTGGCGGGGCCGAGGCGGCGAGGAAGGCGATGCCGGCGGGGGCCGCGTTGGCCGAAGCGCGAGTCGACCAGGGCGGAAAGGTCACAGTCGAGAGCGACGCGCGGCGTGACGCAACGCGCACGGCAGCGGCGCCAGGCGATGACGACGTGGCCCTGGTCCTGCACACGAGCGGCACGACGAGCCGGCCCAAGCAGGTCCCGCTGCGCCAGATAAACCTCCACTACTCGGCGCTCAACATCGCCCGGACGTACGGGCTCACCGCGTCGGACGCGGCGATGTGCGTGATGCCGCTCTTCCACATCCACGGGCTGATGGCCTCGACCATGGCGACCTTTGCCTCGGGCGGCACCGTGATCGTGCCGCCGAAGTTCGACGCGATGACGTTCTGGCACGTCATGCAGGCCAGCCGGGCAACCTGGTACTCGGCGGTGCCGACCATGCACCAGATGCTGCTGATGCGCAACCGGGGCGAGCGGCCTCCCGGGGCCGAACGGCTGCGCTTCATCCGGTCCAGCTCCTCCGCTCTGTCTCCCGAGACCATGCGGCAGCTGGAATCGAGCTTCGGCGCGCCGGTGCTCGAGGCCTACGGCATGACCGAAGCCTCCCACCAGATGGCCTCGAACCCGCAGCCGCCGGGCGACCGCCGGCCGGGCACGGTGGGCCTCGCCACCGGCATTCGGATCGGGATCATGGACGGCGCCGGCCGGTTGGCACCGGCCGGTGACCGAGGCGAGGTCGTCATCAAGGGCCAGAGCGTAATCGACGCGTATGCGAACAACCCGGAGGCCAATGCCCAGTCTTTTACGGCAGGTTGGTTCCGAACGGGCGACCAGGGCTTCCTCGACGGCGACGGCTATCTGTCCATCGTCGGCCGGCTCAAGGAGATGATCAACCGCGGCGGCGAGAAGATCGCGCCGCGCGAGATTGACGATGTTCTCCTTCAGCACCCGGCCGTCGCCGAGGCCGTGGCGTTCGGCGCACCGCACCCGCGGTGGGGCGAGGAAGTCGCGGCCGCGGTCGTGCTGAGGTCGGAAGCGTCTGAAAAGGATCTCCTGGCGTTCGCACGCGAGCGGCTGGCCGATTACAAGGTGCCGACCAAGCTCTTCATCGTCGAGCGCATTCCACGCACCGCCACCGGCAAGATCCAACGGCGCGCCGTGGCTGCGACCCTGAACCCGACGTGACCGTCGCCATCGTCGGCGCGGGCGCCATCGGCGGCCTGCTCGGTGCTCACCTCGTCCGCGCCGGTGAGGACGTGGTCCTGGTCGCGCGTGGTGCACATCTCGCCGCGATGCAGGCGAACGGCCTGACCCTGCGGGAGAAAGGCGAGGAGATCAACGTTCGCCCCCGATGCACAGACGATATCGCGCAGATCGACAAGGCAAACGTGGTGTTCATCACCCTGAAGGCGCACAGCATCCCGGCCGTGGCGCCGGCGATCGGCCGCTCCCTCCAGCCTGACGCCGTCGTCGTCGGCGCGATGAACGGCATCCCGTGGTGGTACTTCCCCGATCGCCACCTCGAATCGGTTGACCCAGGCGGCGTCGTCGCCCGGAGCATCCCGCACGGGAGGGTCATCGGGTCGGTCGTCTATCCCGCGGCTTCGATCGTCGCGCCGGGAGTGATCGAGCACGACGAGGGCGACCGCTTCTCGCTCGGCGAGCCCGATGGCTCCAGGAGCGCTCGCGTGCAGGCGCTCGCGAACATGCTCACCGCGGCCGGCTTCAAGGCTTCGGTGCAGACGCGATTGCGCAACGAGATCTGGCTGAAGCTGCTCGGCAACGCGACGCTGAACCCGGTGAGCGCCATCACGCGGGCCACGATGGGAGAGATGCTGGCGTCGAATGAAAGCCGGGGGGCGATCCGCCGCCTAATGGAAGAGGTCGCCTGCGTTGCGCGCGCCTACGGCGTCGAGATTCCTCTCAGCATCGACAAGCGCATCCAGGGCGCGGCGGCGGCTGGCGACCACAAGACGTCGATGCTGCATGACCTCGAGTCCGGCAAGCCCCTGGAGATTGACGCGCTGCTCGGCGCCGTCATCGAGCTGGCCGACGGCAAGGCGGTCGAGGTGCCTGCGCTCCGAGCCCTTTACGCGTTGACGAAGCTTGCGCAAGAGGTCGCCACCCGAAGGCGCTAGCGGCCCGGTCTGGGCACGATGGGCATGCGCTTAGTTCGTCTGAGGCATCGCCGCGTAACGAAGGATCTGCCCGTTGCGGCGGGCAGCCAGAACCTCGGTGGGCGGGCGTCCCCTTACCTCATAGATGGCGGTTCCGGGGTCGAGAAAGGCGGCGTCGCCATCCTTCGGCTTGTAGTTCGGATCGCAGACGTTGCCGCTGACCTTGAACTTGACGTGCGCAAAGACAGGTCCGAGATCGCTCTCCGGAATGACGGTAGGCGATTCCGGCCCTGCCACGTACTGCGTTGAGCCGACCTGGACGAAGTCGACCCAGTCGATCTGGAGGTTGCAGCTCCCGGGCGAACCGGGGATCTGGCAGGCAGCCATCACCAATGCCGCCATCAGCCCGACGACTGGCCTAAGTGCCATCGCCGATCGAACGTCGGGCCGGCTGCCCGGGTAACGGTCCAGGATCCTGCCCGATCTTCATCCACCTTCGCCGGCCGACGCCATAACCCAACTACGCGGAACTAGGACGGGCGGGTCCCCGATCTCAGGCGCACCCTCTCCGAGCGCTCCATCGAGCGATTGATGTGGTCGAGCATCGCCGCCTCGGCGCCGATCGCGTCGCGCGCCCGGATGGCATCAAGAATGCCTTCATGCTCGAGGACCGTCGCCGCGCCGATGTCGATCGTGTAGTAGCGGTGATAGAGGCGGTACAGACGCAAGTGCGAGCGCAGGCGCCGCAGGGTGTCGCGCAGCAGGCTGTTGCCTGACGTACCCGCGATCGCCTCGTGGAATCGCGCGTCCTGCATGGCAAAGGCGCGGTAGTCGTGATAGGCGCCGCCGGTTTGCCCTGCGCTGGTGCCGACGAGGCGGCGCATCTCGTCGAGCTCGCGATCGAGCACGCCCAGGACCTTGTCATCTCGACGCTCGGCGGCACGGCGGGCTGCGAAAGGCTCGAGCAGCCGGCGCACGTCATACAGGTCGTTGAAGGTCTTCGTGTCCAGCGTCGGCGTGACGGAGTAGCCGCGGAGCGGCTCCTTCATGACCAGGCCGTCCATCTCCAGCCGGGCGAGCGCCTCACGCACCGGTGTCGGTGACACGTTCAGCTGGCGGGCCACCAGTTCGATGTTGACCCGCGCGCCGGCGGCGATGTGCTGTTCCATCACGAGCTCCATCACCGCCTCGTACACGCTGTCGGTAAGCGTCTGCCGAGACGGCGGCAGAGGCAGGATCTTCTCGCTCACTGCGCGCTGAGGTCGAAGACCTCTTCCATCGGAGCCCACCAATCTTCTGGCTTGGCTTCTGGCGCTCGCTCTTGAAGCGTGCGCATCAGCTCATCCCATTCGCGGTACCGCGGATCCTGAAGCAGCTTTGGGAAGTCCCGCTCGGGGGAGAATCCGTCGACCGCCTCCATGTACATGAACATTCGGCGACCGAGCAGATAGATCCGCATCTCCCTGATCCCGTTCTCACGCAAGCGAGACACCACCTCGGGCCAGGCTTTGCGGTGGTATTCCTTGTAGCGATCGATGATCCCTTCGCCGTCCTTGAGCATCAGCGTCATCCCGTAGCTCTGCATTCCAACTCCCTTTCAGCTGAGCCGAGCCATGATGGCTTCGCTCATCTCGTCGTACTGATGATCGTTCGGCAGCTCGCCCACGATCGCGTGGTTGCGCATCACGAGGATGCGGTCGGACAGGCGGATCACCTCGGGCATGTCGCTCGAGATGAGCAGGATGGACTTGCCCTTCGCGGCCAGGTCCCAGATGAGCTCGTGCAGCGCGTTTTTGGTCTTGATGTCGATGCCCACCGTCGGTTCGTCGATGATCAAGATGTCCGCCTTGGCGGCGAGCCATTTGGCGATGCTGACCTTCTGCTGATTACCGCCCGAGAGCGTTCCCACCGACTGCGACAGCGAGTGCGAGCGGACGTCGAGCTCGCGTAGGGAGGGAAGAATCGCCGCGTCCTCGATCGAGCGTGCGATCCACTGCCCCAGTAAGCGCAGGCGCCGCCAGATCGTGATCGATGTATTGGCACGGACTGAGTGGAGAAGGATGAGGCCCTCCTCCTTGCGGTCCTCGCTCACGTATCCGAAGCGGTACTTCTCGAGGGCCTCCCGGAAGCTTGCGATGTGCGTCACCGCGCCCCGCACTCGAACCTCGCCGCCGGTCGCCTTGATCTCGCCGACCAGCGTTTTGGCCAGATTCGACCGTCCGGCTCCGACCAGGCCGTACAGGCCAAGGACCTCGCCTCTGCGGAGCACCAGGCTCAGCGCGCCGTCGCCACCTTTCGTCGTCAGCCCGGCCACCTCCAGCACCGCCTCGCCGGCAGGAGGTTTGGGCGGCAGCTTGGCGATCACCTCCGCCCGTCCGATCATGTACGTCACCAGCCGGTCTCGATTGATGGTCGCCATCTCGACGTCCGAGGCGGCATTCCGTCCATCCCGCAGCACGGTGACGCGGTCGCAGAGCTCGAACACCTCTTCCAGCTTGTGACTGACGAAGACGATGGCCACGTTCCGCCGCCGCAGCTCGCCGAGAATCCGGAAGAGATAACCGACCTCGTGGGGGGTGATCGCTGCGGTGGGTTCGTCCATCAGCAGGATGTGGGCCTGCAGCGAGAGCGCCTTGGCGATTTCGACCAGCTGCATCTGCGCCACGCTGAGCTCCGCCACCGGCGTCGCCGGCGCGGCTTCGACCCCGACCATGTCCATCCAGGGCCTGGCCAGCCGGTTGATCGCGGCGTGATCGACCAGCTGCACCCCGCGCGTCGGGATTCGCTCCAGCAGGATGTTCTCCGCCACGGTGAACTGCGGGATCAGGTTGCGCTCCTGATGGACGACGCTGATGCCGGCCGCCAGCGCCGCGCGTGGTGAGGCAAATCGCACCGGGGTGCCGTCGAGCCTGATCTCGCCTTCGTCGGGCTGATAGACGCCCGTCAGGATCTTGATCAGCGTGCTCTTGCCGGCGCCGTTCTCGCCCAGCAGCGCGTGGATCTCGCCCGCACGCAGGCGAAACGAGACGTTGTCGAGGGCGACGACGCCTGGAAACTGCTTGCGGATGCCTGAGACCTCGAACCGCACCTCGAGCGTGCGTGGGTTCGGCTCGGCGCTCATCGGATGCTCCCAACGGGGCGCGCCGTGCTGATCCTCAGGAAAACCCTGACGTCGCCGAGGTGGGTGCGCCCCAGGACCACCGCCCCGAGAATCAGCGCGCCGATGAGGAACTCAACCCAAAAGGGATCGGCGCTGACGAGCACGAGCCCGTCGTCGATCAGCGAGATGAGGACCATGGCCAGCACGGTGCCCAGGACCGGGGCGCTTCCGCCGGAAAGGGCGGCGCCGCCGATGATCGGACCGGCGAAGGACGGAAGCACCCACGTCGCGCCGATCGTCGGCTGACCTTGCCCCAGCTGGGCCATGAGCATCGTGCCGGCGACCGCGGCCAAGAATCCGGAGATGGCATGAGCGGTCAGGGTCGCGCGCCTGATGGGAAGCCCTGATAGGCGCGCCGCCACAGAGTTGCCGCCGACGGCCAGCAGCTGGCGGCCGAGCACCACCTGGTAGAGGAAGCCCGCGAGCAGGAGGGTGAGCACGATGGTCACTGCCGCCATGAACGGAATCGGGCCGAAGCGCGCCTGCCCGAAGGAGCTGACCTCGTTGGGTATGTGATAGAAGGGTGTGGCGTGGGTGATGCCGAGGTTGATGCCCGCGAACACGTATGAAGTGCCGAGGGTCAGCACGAAGCTGTTGATCTTCGTCCAGTAGACAAGAAGCCCGTTGACGACGCCGCACGCGATGCCTAGCAGGAGGCCGGCCACCAGGGCGACCGGCACCGGGACGCCGAAGCGGACCATGAGTCCAGACTCGATGATCGCCACCAGGCCTCCGATCGAGCCGATGGAAAGGTTCATCTGCCCCAGCGACAGCACGATCATCTGAGCCAGCGCGACCAAAAGCAGGATCGAAAGATCGCGACCCGTGACGAACAGGTTGTAGTCCGAAAGGAACTGCGGCCTGACGGCCGACAGGACGATCATGCCGACGAGGTCGATGAGGAGCAGGCCCAGGGCCACGCCGGGGACGAGACCGCGCAGGCGCAGCATCACGGGACAGCACCACCCGCCGCCCGGGTCACCCTGTCCAGCACCACCGCCAGCAGCAGGACGACACCGAGGAACACGGTGATCCAGAAGTTGTCTATGCCCACGAGCAGCAGGCCGTTGGAGATGGTGGCCAGCAGCACGCCGCCAAGGATCGTTCCAGGCACCGAGACCAGCCCACCCGAGAGGAGGGTGCCGCCGATCGCGGGCGCGACGAAGGATGCGAGGAGCCAGTCGCTGCCCAGGCTGGGCGAGGCGGTGTGGTCGGCCGAGATGGCCATCAGCCCGGCCGTCGCAGCGAGCGCTCCGGAAATGCCGTGGGTGAGCAGCACGACGCGGTCGACTGACAATCCCGACATGCGGGCCGCTCGCCGGTTGGCCCCGACCGCGAGCATCTCCCGACCCAGGCTCAGGTTGCGATAGAGGAAGAAGAGAGCGACCCCGACCGCGAGCATCACCAGGACCAGGTTCGAGACCGGAAGGCTCGCGACCTCGGTCTCCGAGAAGCTCGTGAAGGAGTCGGGCAGCCGGCTGAAAGGATCGGCATGAGTGACGATCAACATCGCCCCGGTGATGAGGCTTGCCGTCGCAAGGGTGACGATGAAGCTGTTGATTCGCGTCCAGGTGATCAGCAGCCCGTTGCCGAATCCGAGCAGCATGCCCGCGGCCAGCGCGAACACCACCGCGACAAGCGGCGGCAGGCCCAGGACCTGCATGGCCCAGCCGGCGATCATCCCGGTCGCGCCGCCGATGGCGCCCACGGCGAGGTTGAGGTCGCCGATCGAGAGCGCCACCATCTGGGCAAAACCGATGGTGATCTGGATGGCCGCAAAGCGCAGCAGGGAGAACAGGTTGAAGTCGGACGTGAAACCGGACGCCGCCACCGAGAAATAGATCCAGAAGCCCGCGGTGACGAAAAGCAGGGCGAGCAGGGCGACCTGCCGGAGGAGCGCGCCGCCGGTCAAGCGGCTCGCGCTAACTGAGACGAAGCTTTGCGATAGCCTCACGGTCCCAGTCGATGCCAACCCCGGGCGACTCCGGTGCTACTGCACGTCCGCCCACGATCTCGATCTCCGAGCGCGTGATCTGCCTCAGCTGCGGTATGTGCTCCAAGTAGATGGCGTTTGGCACTGCTGCGGCAAGGCTGACATGAAGCTCCATGAGAAAGTGAGGCGCCACCTTGACGTTGAAGGCCTCGGCCAGGTGCGCGACCTTCAGCCATGGAGTGATGCCCCCGAGGCGGGCGGCGTCGGGCTGCAGAATGCCCGCGGCCCCCGCCGCCAGGTACTCGCGGAAATGGCTGAGGGAGTAGATGCTCTCGCCCACCGCGATCGGGATGCTGGTCGCGGCTGCCAGCTGGACGTGACCGCCGAGGTCCTCGGCCGGGAGCGGTTCCTCCAGCCAGTAGAGGTCGAGATGCTCGAAAAGATGCGCTCGCCGCCTGGCCTCCGCGTAGGTCATCGACTGGTTGGCATCGACCATGATGTCGAAGGCCGGCCCGACGGCTTCGCGGACCGCGGACAGCCGGTCGAGGTCCTCCTGCGGACGAGGCTTGCCGATCTTCAGCTTCACTCCCGGCCAGCCCTGGCGCTTGGACGCGAGGGCGCCGTCGACCAGCTCATTGGTGGAGAGATGGAGCCAGCCGCCCTCGGTGTCGTAGAGCGGAACCGTGGGCCGCGCGCCACCGGCCAGGCGCCAGAGCGGCTGGCCCAGAGTCTTTCCGCGCACGTCCCAAAGGGCGATATCCACGGCCGCGAGGGCAAGGCTGGTGATCGCCCCCACGGCCGTTCCGTGAGTGGCCCAGAAGAGCTTCTGCCAGATGGCTTCGATCTGGTTCGCATCTTCACCGGCCAGAAGTGGGACCAGGTCGTGCCGAAGCATCTCGAGCACGGCCCGGCCCCCCGTTCCAATCGTGTACGCGTAGCCCGTGCCAACCACGCCGTCGGACGTCTCGACGTCGACGAAGATCGTCTCCTGCTTCGTGAAGCTCTGGATCGCGTCGGTCCGGGGGCGTTCAGGTATCAGGTCGACGAGGTAGGTGTCGACTCGCCGGATTGGCGTCTGGAGCGAGTCCTCCGAGGTGGTGGCCGGTCGCATCAGCAGGAGAGGTACTTGTCCTTGAAGCCCGAGACGATGCTCTTGGTCAGCGTCTTGAAGTCGTCCTTGTAGGTGGCGACCTTCTCGGGGCTGATCAGCAGCGTCCCGGAGTCGATGAAGTACGGATCGCCGCCCTTCTTCTTGCAGCCCTGGTGGATCTGGTTGATGGCGTAGGCGGCGATGTAAGCCTGGCCGTATGGGTTCTGGCCCATGGTCCCGATCAGGAATCCGTCCTTCACGGCCGCCAGCACGACGGGGTCGTCGTCGATCCCGACCATCTTGATTTTCTTGTCGCCCAAAGTCCGCAGCGCCTTGGCCGCGGCGACGGTGGGGTTGTAGGCGCTGGTCACGATGCCGGTGATGTCTTTGTGGGTGGCGAGCGCCTGGTTGATGGCGGTGTCGGCCGTCTGGGCGTCCTTGTCGATGTCGGTGATGGTGATCAGGGTCACGGCCCCGTTGGTCTCGGCCACGGCCTTCTTTACGGCGTCCACGCGCAGCACGGTGTTCGGGTCGGTGAGCAGTCCGGTGCCGTGCAGGAGGACTCCCTTTCCGCCCATCGCCTGGATCGCGGCTTTGGCGCCTGTGTAGGCGGAATTTGCCACGTCAGTCGCGATGCAGAACGTGGTCTTGGTCGGTTCCTGCACGCACCCGCCGACGGCGATGACCGGGTAGTTCTTAGCGGCCAGCTGCGAGACGATGCCGTTGGCCGCGTTGCCGTCGGTTGGAAAGATGCCAAAGCCGTCGTAACCCTTCGCCGCAAGACTGGTCAGGAGCTGGTTCTGAAGGTCCTGCTTCCAGTCGCTCGGTACTTCGAATGTGCCCTTGCTGAGGCTGAAGTCAGCCTTCGCGTCGACGATCGCCTGCCGCATGGGTTCGAAGTAGGGATGCGGGCCCCCGGGGACGATGGCGACAGCGGCGGTGGTCTTGGCTCCCCCGCCGGACGTGGTTCCTCCGCAGGCGGCGACTACAAGCACCGTCGCGATGGCCAATGTTCGGGCCAAGGCTCTACGTGACATCCGGCTTCCTCCTTGTTTGAGCACCACGAAATGGCAACCCGTTGGACTCGTGGCCTGAGCGGACCCGTGAAATGCTATAGGAAATAGGATGTTGGGGCAAGCCGGCGAGGCTTGAGTTCTCAGGGACGCACGGAACGAGGCGCTTTACGGCGCCTCTTCGCCTCGGTCGTCAGGTTCCGGCCGGGTTATCCCCCGGTGGCCGCCTTTGCCCGCTGGAGCTCGGCGATCTGGGCGCGCGCGGCGTCCACCAGCTCCGAGTTCGTGTTGGCGTGCCCGGCGAGTCCCCAGCCGCCTTCGACCGCCTCGGTAAGCAAGACCCACGTCCGCCCCGCCAGTGCGGAGTCGCCGGCGGCGGCCGCGACCAGGTCGGTGAACTGGCGGACCACCTCCAGCTGCTTGTCGCGGTTGAGCGCTCCGGCATTGGTGAGCACCTGCACCCTCACGTAGCTCCCATCTCCGTCGACGTTCGACAGCGCGCCATTCGGCAGGTCATGGACGAAAGCCGCCGTGTTCTTGCGGAACATCGGGATGTTCGGGACCTGCTCGATCTTCATCAGGGTCTCGGCGAGGTCCTGGGCCAGGGTCTTGGGATCCTTGAATGTTCCGCTCGTGGCGTAGACGTCGATCATCGGCATGCTCGTCTTCTCCTGTTAGGCCATGACAGTGGCGGTTGACGCATCAGTTTTACGACGTCGCGCGCTTGTAGCGAA
>Ga0209058_1000509_pt1 | contig 32967 bp, 31 predicted proteins | sample GraSoiAngelo_147_FD_185904 | JGI IMG/M metagenome (GOLD analysis project Ga0209058, IMG submission 185904) | Grasslands soil microbial communities from the Angelo Coastal Reserve, California, USA - 14_1009_05_40cm (SPAdes) (version 2) | ecosystem: Environmental > Terrestrial > Soil > Grasslands ... | reverse complement strand
GAGGCCTTCTTCCGCGACATCGCCGACGCCCTCGCCCCGCTCGGATGGCTGCGCCTCGGCGTCGTGCGAGCGTATGACCAGGATGCGGCGGTGCTCTTCGCGTTCGCGTACGGCGACACGCTCGCCCTCTACAACGCCGCGTACGATCCCGCGCTCGCGTCGCTCTCGCTCGGCATCGCCAGCCACGCGTTCGCCGTACGCGACGCGATCGCGCAAGGCTTCAAGGTCTACGACCTGCTGCGCGGCGACGAGCCGTACAAGTACGACCTCGGCGCGCAGGATCGCTGGCTCGTACGCGTGGAGGCGACGCGGCAGTGACGCGGGTCGCGATGCTCTCCGTGCACGCGTGCCCGCTCGCGAAGCTCGGCGGGCGCGACTCGGGCGGTGCGAACGTCTACGTGCGCGAGCTCGCGCGCGAGCTGGGACGTCGCGGCATCGAGGTGGACGTCTTCACGCGCTGGCGCGAGAAGTACGACCCGCAGATCCAGCCGCTCGGGCCGAACGCGCGTGTGATCCACATCCCGTCGGGACCGATCGGTTACTGGCCGAAGATGGACGTGTACGAGCACCTTGACGAGTTCACGACGAAGCTCCAGGAACACGTTGCGCAGGAAGGCCGGCGGTACGACCTCATCCATTCGCACTACTGGCTCTCCGCTGAAGTCGCCCGCGCGCTCGCGCCGAAGTGGGGCGTACCGCGCGTGCAGATGTTCCACACGCTCGGCCTGGTGAAACGCGAGGTCATGGACGAGGACGTTGACGGCGAGAGCGACGTCCGCATCGCGATCGAACGACGTGCCGTCCATGAGTCCGCGGCGATCACCGCGGCAAGCGAGATCGAGGTCGGCGAGCTGCTCGACCTCTATGACGCGGACCGAGAGAAGGTGCATATCGTGCCCTGCGGCGTCGACCCGAACGTGTTCCGACCGATCCGCACGGCCGACGCGCGCGAAGCGCTCGGTCGCGATCAGTGCGAGCGCGTCATCCTCTTCGTCGGTCGAATCGAGCAGATCAAGGGCATCGACGTCCTTCTCCGCGCGCTCGGCCTGCTGCTGTTCCGCCATCCGGAGTTCCGCAGCGACGTGTGCCTCCTCGTGGTCGGCGGCGCGCTCGACCCGGACGACGACGCGCCCGAGACCGAGAAGATCCTCGAGCTGCGCCGCCTCGTGCACCAGCACCGCATGGAAGCGAACGTCGCGTTCGTCGGCTCGATGGACCAGCAGCGACTCGCACTGTTCTACGCCGCGGCCGACGTGTGCGCGGTGCCGTCCCTCACCGAGTCGTTCGGCCTCGTCGCGCTCGAGGCGATGGCCTGCGGGACGCCGGTCGTCGGGACGCGCGTCGGTGGCCTGCAGACGCTCATCGAGGACGGCGAGTCGGGTCTGCTCGTGCCGGCGGGCGATTATCAGGCGCTCGCGGAGTCGATCGCGCTGGTGCTCACCGACCACCGTCTGCGCACGCATCTCGCGCATGGCGCGCGCGATCGCGCCGAGCACTACACGTGGCGCAGCGTCGGTGACCGCGTCGAGGAGCTCTACGCCAAGCTGCTCGCGGAGAAGCCGATGAAAGTGGAGGTCTGAGCGTGCCCGACAAGGCGTTCCCGCTCCCGAAGCGCGCGATGGCGATCTACGCGCATCCCGACGATGTCGACTTCGGCTGCTCGGGGACGCTCGCGGCGTGGATCGAGCGCGGGACGCACGTGACGTACTGCGTCATCACCAGCGGTCAGAAGGGCACGTGGGACCCAAAGATGTCGCCGACGGAGATGGCCGCTCAACGGGAGCGGGAGCAACGCGCCGCCGGTGAAGCCATCGGCGTGAAGGGCTTCGTGTTCCTCGGACACCAGGATGGCGAGCTCCAGGTGTCGATGGACCTTCGTGGCGAGGTCTGCCACGTGATCCGCGAGCACAAGCCCGATCTCGTCTTCACCAACGACCCGTGGGGGCACTACCAGATCCATCCCGATCACCGCGTCGCCGGATGGAGCGGGCTCGACGGCGTCATCGCCGCGCGCGATCACCTCTTCTTCCCTGAGCAGCTGCGCGGCGGCAAGCTGAAGAAACACCGCGTCTCGCGCGTACTCCTGTTCGGCTCACGCGAGCCGAACATCTGGTTCGACATCAGCGGCACGCTCGACAAGAAGATCAAGGCCCTGCAGCAGCACGTCTCGCAGGTCGGTGGCCGCGAGAACTTCCCGGACCGCATGCGTGCGATGTCGAAGAACCTCGGCACCGCCTGGGGCATACCCGCAGCGGAGGCGTTCCGCTACCTGGAGCTGGCCTAACCTCGTCGGCGTGTCTGAGACGCCGCTCGGAGGCAACCTGAACTCCGCGGTGCGCATCGGTGACACCGTGCGCCGACGCGCCGGCCCCTGGACACCGGCGGTGCACGCACTGCTCCGCTACCTCGAGTCCGTCGACTTCCCGGCACCGCGCGTACGCGGAATCGACGCTGAGGGCCGTGAGATCCTCGGCTATCTGCCGGGCGAGGCTCACTCCGGCACCATCGAAACGTTGCCGGATTGGATCATGGCCGACCCGCAACTTGTCGCCGCCGCGAGCCTATTGCGCCGCTATCACGATGCGGTCGCCGCATTCAAGCCACCGGCGGACGCTCGCTGGCGCTTGGTCGCGCCCACTCCGGCGGAGGTGATCTGCCACAACGACTGGTCGCCGTGGAACGCGCTGCTCCGGGGTGGCCGCTTCGCGCTGATGCTGGACTGGGATCTCGCGGGACCGGGCACGCGCCTCTGGGACATCGCGAACGGCGCGTATTCCTGGGCGCCGCTCGCGGCGGATGCGGGCCCGTACAAACTCGAGGACCGGGCCCGCCGGCTCCGTCTGTTCCTCGACGCTTACGGGCTCCATGACCGCGCCGGCGTGCTGCCCACGCTCCGCGTCCGCGTACAGCACATGGCGCGCTTCATCAAGGAGCAGGCGGGCCTCGGCGATCCGGGCATGAAGCGTTTGGTCTGGTGGAACGTGCCCGCGCAGATGCTCGAGGACGACGTGCGCTGGCTCGACGAGAATCGTGCGGCACTGGAGCGCGCTCTCTAGAGCCAGGTCGCCTAGCCTCGTCGAGGTGCTGCCTGAGACGCCGCTCGGAGGCAACCTCAACGACGCAGTTCGTGTCGGCGACACGGTGCACCGTCGTGCCGGTCCATGGACGCCCGCCGTTCACGCACTGCTCCGCTACCTCGAGCGCGCGAACTTTCCCGCGCCACGCGTCGTCGGCATGGATGCGCGAGGGCGTGAAGTGCTTCGCTTCATCGAAGGCGAGGCGTACAACGGAACGCTCGAGCCGTTGCCGGATCACGTGTTCTCCGACGTGCATCTCGCTGAGGCAGCGAAGCTGTTGCGGCGCTATCACGATGTCGTCGCGGACTTTCACCCCCAACCGAACCTGAAGTGGCGGATGGTCGCGCCGACCCCTTATGAGCTCATCTGTCACAACGATTGGTCTCCGTGGAACGCCGTCCTTCGCAAGGGCCGCGTCGACGTCATGCTCGACTGGGATCTCGCGGGGCCAGCCACGCGTCTCTGGGACATCGCGAACGCGGCCTACTGCTGGACGCCGCTGTTCGCAGCCCACGTCCACGTCGGGCGGACGCTTGACGACAAGCTACGCCGCTTGCGCCTGTTCCTTGATTCATACCGACTCGACGATCGTTCCGAGTTGCTGCTCACGCTCCGCGCCCGCCTGCAGTTCGTCGGTGAAATGGTCGCGCGCGACGCCGCCGCGGGTGATCCGGGCATGCAGCGTCTTGCGGCGATGAACGTCCCAAAGAAGATGTTCGAAGACGACGTCGCCTATCTGGACGAAAACTGGGCGAAGCTCGAGCGCGCGCTTTAGGTCGTGCGTGACCTCCGCCAGTCTTTGATCGCCACGCGGCTGTGTCCTGGGAACGCGATCTGCTTCGGCAGGGCATCGATGTCGAACCATCTCAGCTCCGTCGTGTCGTCGCCGGGCCGTTCGCGACCGCCGATCGGATGCGCGGCGTAGTAGACGTTGAAGGTGTGCCCGCTCCCGGTCTTTTCGCGATAGACGTCGGCGTACACGCCGATCAGCCGGTCGATCTTGATGCGCACACCCGTTTCCTCGTGCGCCTCGCGCATCGCGCCCTTCGCCGGCATCTCACCAGCCTCAACGAAGCCACCCGGAATGTCCCAGTAGCCCTTGTACGGCGCGCGTTCTCGGCGCACGAGAAGCACGCGACCATTGCGCTCGACGAGCACGCCCGCTGTCGGCTTCGGGTTGTTCCACGCGACCCACTCGCACTTCGGGCAGACGCCGCGGACGCGCGGGCCGATCTTCTTGCGCTCGAGTTTCGCTCCGCAGCGCACGCAGTAGATCGCGCGCAGCGAGCGGCTAGTGCTTGAAATGCCGACGCCCGGTGAAGAGCATCGCCATGCGGTGCTTGTTCGCGGTATCGATCATCATCGCGTCGCGCAGCGAGCCGCCCGGCTGGATGATCGCGGTGACGCCCGCGCGCGCCGCGACCTCGATGCCGTCGGGGAACGGGAAGTACGCATCCGACGCCATCACCGCGAGACGCGCGTTCTCGCCCGCCTTGCGCACCGCGACCTCGACCGCCACGACACGCGAGAGCTGACCGGGCCCGACGCCGACCGTCGCGAGGCCCTTCGCGAGCACGATCGCGTTCGAGGTGACGTGTCGCACGCAACGCCACGCGAAGATGAGGTCGGTGAGCTCCTCGAGCGTCGGGGTGCGCTCGGTCACGACCTTGAAGTTCCCCTCCTCGGCGACGGTCTCGTCAGGCGTCTGCACGAGGAGTCCGCCGGCGACGCGCTTCACATCGATAGCGTGCGCGTCCCCTCGGCGGAGATGCGGACGACGGCCGCCGCCGCGCGGGTCGGGGACCATCGCGTTCGGGACCGAGATGATCTCCAGGTTCTTGCGCTGCCGCAGGAGCGGGAGGGCGTCTTCGTCGTAGCTCGGCGCGATGATCGCCTCGTAGAACGTGTCCTGCATCGCCTCGGCGAGCTCCTTCGTCACCGGCCGATTCGCGCCGACGATGCCGCCGAACGCGGACACCGAGTCGCACATGAATGCGCGGCGGTATGCCGCGGTGATGTCGAGCTCAGACGCGATGCCGCAGGGGTTCTGGTGCTTGACGATCGCGACGGTCGGCTGCGTGAAGTCCGACGCGATCCGCCATGCGGCGTTGATGTCGAGCATGTTGTTGAACGAGGCGGCCTTGCCGGCGATCTGCTCCATCGCGACCATCGCCGCATCCTCTTCGCCGCGTAGCGCGTAGAACGCGGCCTGCTGGTGGGGGTTCTCGCCATAGCGCAGGTCGCGCACCTTGCGCAGCGCGAGCGTCATCTCGTCGGGGAACGAGATGCCCGCGTCGGCAACGAAGCGCGACGCGATCGCCGCGTCGTAGCCGGCCGTGTGCGAAAAAGCCTCGGCGGCGAGCATGCGCCGCGTCTCGAGCGAGACGCTACCGCGTTCGCGCAGCTCGTCGAGCACCGCCTGATAGCGATGGGGCCGCGACACGACGACGACGTCCTGATAGTTCTTCGCCGCGGCGCGCAACAGGGTCACGCCGCCGATGTCGATGTGCTCCTGCAATTCCGCGCCGCGTTTGCCGGCCGAAGCGGACTTCGTGAACGGATACAGGTTCACCGCGACGAGGTCGATCGGCTCGATCTTCTCGCGCGCGAGCTCGGCCTTGTGCGTCTCGTCGTCACGTCGCGCGAGGACCGCCGCGTGAATGCGCGGATGCAGCGTCTTCACGCGACCGCCGAGCAGCGCTGGCTGCCCGGTCACGTCCTCGACGGAACGCGCCTCGATGCCCTCGGACAAGAGCGCCGCGCGCGTGCCGTCGGTCGCGATGAGCTCCCAGCCCATTTCGGATAGCCCGCGCGCGAACGCGACGAGACCATCGAGGTCCGATACCGAGAGAAGGGCTCGCACAGGTCGTCCCCCTGTCAGAGCGTCATGGGATGTGCGAAGTCAGCGTGTGCGAGTATAGCCAGCAGATGCCCTTCGATCCCGCTCATTTCGTCGAGCGATTCTTCTCGCCCTTCAACCCCGAGTCCCGTTTCTACTGGCCGGCGGTCGTGTCGCTGTTCCTCGCGCTCGTCGTGAACATCGTCTGGTACAACACGCGAGCGTCGCGCGTGACACCGCCCGAGAACGCGACGAAGCCGTGGGCCTTCTGGACCAACGTCGTCTTCGTCATCCTGCTCGGCGTCCTCTTCATCGCGAAGGCGCCCTTCTACCTCTTCGTCGTGACGCTCGCCCTCAACGCAGGCCTTCTCGTGTACATGTACTGGTATCTCCTGCCGCCGCAGGAGGCAGCGTGGGAGCGCGAGCAGCGGCGCCGTTCGTACTTTCCGCAGAAGAAGCGGCGTCGCCGGTAGAACGTTTAGTTCGCGGGACCGTACGAGATCGCGAAGTCCCGATAGCGCCGTTCGCCAGCCAGAACGCTGCGCTCCACCGAATCGACGTCCGCCATCCGCGGCCCCTGCTCGAGCCACCGGGCGAACTCCTCGAGCTCGCGCTCTTCGCCCTCGGCGATGATCTCGACCGCGCCGTCGTCACGATTCCACACACGCCCGGTGAGGCGCCGCGCCTCGGCCTGGCGGACGGTGTACGTGCGGAAGTTCACGCCTTGCACGAGCCCTCGCACAACGAACCGGACGCGCTTGACCTGGGTCGTGTCCTTCACGGCCTTGCCTTCCGCTTCGCGAGCATCGCGTCCAGCGGCAACGTGTTCGCGACGGGCGCTTTCGTGGCCCAGCCGCGTCGTGTATTGGCGACCGCGAATTCCATCCAGTCGAGCTCCCCCGTCGCATGCGCGTCCGAATTCAGCACGAGCGTCACACCCGCCTCGATCGCCTTTCGCACCCAGACGTCTGGCAGGTCGAGACGCTCCGGGCCGCCGTTCACTTCAAGCCACGTGCCGGTCTCGCGAGCGCCCGCAATGACGGCGCTCAGATCGACGGCGTAGGGCTCGCGCCGCTCCAGCAAGCGTCCAGTCGGGTGCGAGAACGCGGTCACGTAGGGGTTCCGCATCGCGTCGAGGATGCGCTTGGTCATGACGTCGCGTGACTGGCCGAACGCCGAGTGCACCGACGCGCTCACCACGTCGAAGCCGCGCAGGATCTCGTCGGGATAGTCGAGGCCGCCATTCGCGCGGATGTCGACCTCCGTACCGACGAGGATGCGGAACGGCGCGAGCTCCTCGTTGAGCTTGCGCGCTTCCGCGACGCGCGCGGCGATGCGCTCCGCGTTCAGGCCGAACGTGAGGCCGAGCCCGGGTGAATGGTCGGTGACGGCCATGTACGCGTAGCCCTTCGCCTTGGCGCGCCGCGCCATCGCCGCGAGGTCATCGCGACCATCGGTCCAGTTCGTGTGCGTGTGGAGGTCGCCGCGCATGTCGCCGACCGTGAGCAGATCCGGCAGCGCGTGCGCAAGAGCGGCATCGATCTCGCCGTGGTCCTCGCGCAGCTCGGGCGGGATCCAGTCCATGCCGAGCGCGGCGTACACGTCTTCCTCTGTGCGTGACGCGATCTCCTGGCCGCGCGCCTCCGCCCCGACCGCGTATAGCCCGTACTCGTTGAGCAGCTGCTTCTTTCGGAGAGCATGCCCGCGCAGCCGGACGTTGTGCTCCTTCGATCCCGTGAAGTAGAGCAGTGCCGCACCCCAGGAGTCCGGCGGCACGACGCGCAGATCGATCTGGAGTCCGCGCGCGACGACGACCGATGACTTCGTATCGCCATGCGCGAGGACGCGCTCGACGCTCGGCGCGCTCACAAAGGCGTTCATGATCGGCGCGGCGTCGGATGCGGCGACGAGAAGGTCGATGTCGCCGATCGTCTCGCGATAGCGGCGGCTGCTCCCGCAGATCGAGATCTGCGCGATGTCCGTGCGCTCGCGCAGGGTGGTGATCATCTCGTTCGCGGCGGCGCGCGCGTGATGGATGAGCGACCGTCCGGTGCGCTGCCGCAGCGCCGTGATCGACTTGAGGATGTTCTCCTCGGTCTTCGCCTGGATCTTGGGCAGCTGGCGGAGTCGGCCGGCCTTGGCCGCTTCCTCAAGCTCGTCGATCGAGGTGATGCCGAGCTCCTTGTGGATCGTGCGGGCGGTCGCGGGCCCCACACCCGACACGCGCAACAGCGTGATGAGTCCCGCCGGCACCGCGGCCAAAAGGTCGGCGTGACGCTTCGACTCGCCGGTCTGGATGAGCTGCGTGATCGCCTCGGTCACCGACGGCCCGGTCTTCGGGATCTCGCCGAGCCGCCCCTGCTCGAGGAGCGCCGCGACCGGCTCACGCAGATCGCGGATCGATCGCGCCACCTGCCGGTAGGTGACCGCGCGGAAGACGTTCTCGCCCTTCAGCTCGATGAGATCCCCTATCTCATCAAGCACGTTGGCGATGGCCTCATTGTCAAAAGTGACTGCGTCGCGCGGCATGCATCGATGCTATGGCGCTCACGGACGCGAACGGCGCGCGCCCGACGATGACGCCTGCTCTCACGGGCCGCCGCCGCGGCGCGCGAGGCGTTCGCGTCGAGCGAGTGCTGGCCCCGCCAGCCAGTGAGGGTTACGAACAACGAACATGGCCGGACTGGCGTGGGCCACTTCACGAGCGAGAGGCGAACGCTGAGAAGCGCCGAGGCGGCGCTCCGAGCTAGTGGATCAGCGGCCGCGAGCGAGTTCGAGGTAGTGGAACGCTGCATCGACGTCGCCACGCGCGCGCAGTTTCTTGGCGTACTCAGCGGCGATCGCCGAACGGTCCGGGCGATCGTCGACTTCAGAGAGCAACTCGATCGACTTCTTGTACGCGCGGTCGCTCGCGGGGTGCGCGCCGAGCGCGTCGTGAGCGGCGCCCATCACGCGGAGCGCGTCCGCGCGCTGGACGCGGTCCATCGCGAGCGCCTTCTCCGCCTGCTTGGCGAGTTCGAGGGCGTCCTCGGCGCGGCCGTCGGCAAGTGCGATGCGCGCGAGGATGACCTGCGCGGTCGCCTCGACGCGCTCGTCGCCGGCCATCTTCGCGAGCGCGAGCGAGCGCTGTGCGAGCTCCTTCGCATCGGCCGTGGCACCGCGCTCGAAGTGGATCGACGCGAGGGAGTGCAGGACCGAGAGCTCGAACGAGCGATCCTCGATCCGTTCGAAGAGCTCAAGCGCACGCCGATAGTTCTGGATGGCGGCGTCGAGCTCGCCGGCGTCGTAGAGAGAGACGGCCACGCCCATGTATCCCTGCGCGGCCACGCGCAACTCATCTGACGCGGAGGCGAGGTCGAGGGCCGATGAGTACGTCTGCATCGCCTTCGCGGTGCGACCGAGCCGGCGGTAGACGGTGCCGAGCGCGACGAGGATGCGCGCGCGTAGTCGCGGGTCGTTGACCTCGTGACGCTCCATCGTGTCGCGCGCATGCTCGAGCGCTTCACCCGCGGCGAGGTACTGATTCAGCTGGCCGTAGGCCACGCCGCGCAGGTGCTGCAGGCGGGCGACCTCGGCCGCGTCGACCGCGGCGTCGACGAGGGAAAGCGCTTCGTTGATCCGATCGAACGCGGCTTCGCGTTGCTCGGTCGAAAGCTCAGCTTGCGCCAGCAGACGAAGCAGCGAGGCGCGCTCCCGCTTCTGCGGGACACACTGGAGTCCGGCGCTGACCTCGGCGCGAACGACGTCCCAATCCTGCCGTTCGGCCGCTGCCTCAGCCGCGAGCCGATGGAACGCGAGGCGTTTCTCGGTCGCGAGGGGCGCGTCGCCCAAGAAGTAGTCCAGGCTCTTCGCAAGACGGGTTGCGATGATCTGGAGGGAACGGACTGATGGTCGGACCAATCCCGACTCGACCTGGGAGATGAAACCCTTGGTGAGCTCCTCGCCGGCCAGCTGTGCTTGACTCATCCCGCGCTCGCGGCGGGCGCTCCGAACGCGTTCTCCAAGGCCCGGTGTCGGCGCCGTTTCGATGGTCCCCACGGTGCTCCTCTGTGACCGAACTGACAGACAAGCGCCCGGTCTATGCCGGTCGATCGCGTTCAGCGTCGGTAGACTCGTGTCAAGATATCGAACGCCCTCCAGGGGGGACAATCCGCCAAATGGGGGGCATGGTCGTGGGGAGACAAAAATGAAACGGTCCGCGTCTCTTCTGTCGCGCGCCGTGCTCGTCGCACTTCTTCTGCTGTCTCTCGTTGGGGGCGTCGCGAGCGCCGACCCAGGCGACCAGGGCCAGAACTTCGACTCCCACGGCCCGAACGATGGCGCGCCGAGCGGATGGCTGGACGACGATCTGCGCCTGCCGGAGGACCCGGGCTTCTAGGAGCCGGCGCGGCGGACGTCGCGCATCCCCGCGATACTGAAGCGCGTGGCCGCGACGTCGACCGATCGCCGTCAACTGATCGAGATCGACGGCAAGCCGTTCCTCTTTCAGCACGGCTACCGCTTCGGCAAGGTGACCTACGTCACACGCCTTCCGCTCGACAAGAGCATGACCGTCTTCGCGCCCGGCCACCTATCCGCGAGCGAGGTCGAATCGGTCGTGCGTGGCGACAACCCCTGGATGCTCGAATAGCACTCCCCTAGATGCGCGCCGTCGTGCAGCGCGTCCGGTCCGCGGCTGTGCAGGTGGGCAACGAGACCATCGCGCGGATCGGCCCCGGCCTCGCGGTGCTCCTCGGCGTCGCGACCGTGGATCGACCTGAGGACGGCGAGCGCCTCGCGGCAAAGATCCTCGCCCTTCGGATCTTCGATGACGACCGCGGCCGACTGGATCGCACGGTGCTCGACATCCGCGGGGCGGTCCTCGTGATCCCGCAGTTCACCCTGTACGGCGACGTGCGTCACGGCCGGCGCCCGGACTTCGCGCACGCGGCACCACCGGATCTCGGTCGGCGCCTTTTCGATGCGTTCTGCGGCGTTCTGCGCGGGGCCGACGCGAATGTGTCAGCAGGGCGCTTCGGCGCGAACATGCGAGTGGAGCTCGAAGGCGACGGGCCTGTGACGATCGTCGTCTCCACGGACGCTTGGGCCGAAGCCGACATCGGCAGACACGCCTAGTGGATCACGCGGACCACGTCCGCCTGCTGCGCGACGGCGTCCCGCGCGAGCCAGGCAGGTGGGCGGACCTCGGTGCAGGCGCAGGCGCGTTCACCCTCGCGCTCGCGGAACTGTTGCCCGCGGGCTCGGCGATCTACGCCATCGACCGCGACCGCGGCTCGCTGGACGACCTCCGCGAGCGCTACGCGGACTTCGCGCGCGGGCGTGTCGCACCGGCGCTCCGCATCACGCTCGCCGACTTCACGCGCGATCTCGTCATCGATCACCTCGATGGCGTCGTCATGGCGAACTCGCTCCATTTCGTCAAGGAGAAGGCACCGATGCTCGCACGCGTGCTTGGCATGCTGCGGGCGGATGGACGACTGGTCCTCGTCGAATATGACACCGATCACGGCAACGCCTGGGTTCCGTACCCCATCTCCTTCGAGACGTGGTCACGCGTGGCGGTCGCCAACGGCTTCGCAGCTCCGCGCCTGCTTGCGACGGTGCCGAGCCGATTCCTGCGGCGCATGTACGCGGCGATGACGACGCCGTCGGCCTAGCGCCGGCGTCACGGCGCGACGAGACGCGGCTCGCGCTCGAGCAGCGCCCAGAGCGCGATGGGCCAGGCGAACCAGTGGCGCGAGGCGACCTCGCCGATCTGCTCGTCGTACGCCTCCGGCAGCATCCCGTCCCACGTCGCCACGCGGCGCAGGCGTTCGCGAGCGCGCAGGCCGCGCGGACGATCGCGCAGGACGCGGCTGAGCACGAGCTCTTGCAGGTCCCCGAGCGGCCACGGGTGCAGCGTGTGCACCGAGCCGAGCCCGCCAAGCGGTCCCGTGACGAACGCGCGATTCGCGGACGACCACGCGAATTCGATCGTCGCGCGCCAGCGTGGATCGCTCACGCGGCAGAAGCGCCACCCCGGCGCGAACACGGTCGGGAGGTCGTTCGCGTCGTGATAGCGGATCGCGCCATCGCCGTCGGCGCCGCGCACCGCGTACGCGTACGTGTCGCCGGTCGCGAAGTGACGGCGCGTGCGGTCGCGGAGAATCCGTGCCGCTACGGGATCGAGATCGCGGAGCAGGCGCCACAGCAGCACGTGGCTCGAGAAGTGGAACGGTGCCTCGATCGGATCGTCCGCGGGCGTCTCCGCGGTGGCTATAAGCCCGATCTCGCTGCGTCGCTCGAGCAACGCGCGCACGACGCGGTCGCGCTCGGCCGCATAACGCAGGACGAGCGTTTGGTAGCCGGTCAGCCGCGCGTGATCGGCGAGAAGCAGGAGCGGGTAGATCTGCTGGTCAAGCTGGAAGATGGGATCCTTCGCCTGTCCGGACGCGAGCGACGCGCGAGGCCACCATCCGTCGGGCCGCTCGGCGACGTCGAAGCACCAGCGCAGGAATCGCGCGGTGACCTCGGCGCCGCGCAGTGGAGCGATCGACATGAGCGCGCGGCAGACGTAGTACGCGTCACGCGTCCAGACGAGCGGCAGGATCGCGTGATCCGCGAGGACCGCGGTCGCGTCGCCGACCTCTGAGCTCGCGCAGTCGAGCGAGTACGCGACGGCGCGGCGAAGCGGCGCGTGGCGCGGCGCCACGACGTCCAGACCCGTCCACAACGAACGGCGCGCTTCGGTCAACTGCGTGAGGAGCGCATCGGCCTTCGTCGCGAGCGACGACGCCTCTGCCAGAGCCTCGTCCGCCGTGGGAGCGAAAGCGAGCGCGACGACGCGCACGGCCTCGTCGCCCGGCGCGAGCGTCAGCGGCGCCGGCGTGACGATGCCGCACGCGACCTCGAGCCCCTCATCCGCGATCCACGCGCCGCGTTCATCGCGACCGGTCGTCGGTCGCTCCTCGACCGCAGGCAGCGGACCACCAGGTGTGAGCTGCGTGTACGCCGCGCGGTGCAGGAACATCGTGCCAGTCCATGCCGGCGCGAAACGCGTCGGCGACTCGGCGCGCAGGCGGATCACCTGCGCGGCACCGCGGCGTCCCTGCGGCGCGAACGACGTCACCGCGATGTGTAGTCCCGCGCGAATTCGGATATTGCCGGGGAAGGAGTCATCCTGGAGCGACGCGCGGCCGCCAGGCCCGAGCGCGTCGAGGCCGAAGCCCGCACGTCCCGTCGACGCGAGCGCCGCGCGGTACGCGCGAACGGCCTGCTGGTCGTGCGTCGCTGCAGGGATGAACGACGGCGTGTCGCTCACGACGACGCGGCCGTGCCGCCGATGCGCGATGCCGAGCTCGAGCCATCGTCCGCCCGCGGTCAGATAGCCCGAGACGATGCCGTTGCCGATGTCGAGCGGCTTGTACGGCCGCCGAGGATCGAGCCGGACGCTGGTGATGCTCAGTGCGCGAGAGCGGCGCCGGTGGTCGCGTCCATCCAACGGATGTCCGCCGGTTCGAACGCGAGTGACACGTTCTGATCGGGACGGACCGTCGTGTTCACCGGCGCATCCACCTTCACGGGCACCTTGCCGACGAGCACGGTCACGAGTGCGGTGGCGCCGAGCGGCTCGACGACCTGCACGCGTGCCGGGACGCCGCGCTCGCCGAAACGGATCTGCTCGGCGCGAATGCCGAGCAGCAGCTCGCGGCCGTCCTCGACGCGCGAGCCGTCCATCGGCAGGCTGAAGCCCTCGCCCTCGAAGGCGCCCGCCTTCGTGCGGCCGCGCAGGAAGTTCATCGGCGGCGAGCCGATGAACCCACCGACGAACTGCGACGCGGGATTCGTGTAGAGCTGCATCGGCGGCTCGCATTGCTCGATGACGCCCTCGCGCATGACCGCGATGCGGTCGCCCATGCTCATCGCCTCGACCTGGTCGTGCGTCACGTAGACCGTCGTGCGTTTTACCTCGCGGTGCAGGCGCTTGAGGTCGGCACGCGCCTGGAGGCGCAGCAGCGCGTCGAGGTTCGAGAGCGGCTCGTCCATCAGCAGCACCGGCGCGTCCATGACGAGCGCGCGCGCGACGGCCACGCGCTGACGCTGGCCGCCGGAGAGCTGCGCGGGATAGCGATCGAGGAACGGCTCGAGGGCGAGGAGCGCCGCGCCTTCCTGCACGCGCCGCTCGAGCTGCGGCTTTGGCACGCGTTTCATGCGCAGGCCGAACCCGATGTTCGAGCGAACCGTCATGTGCGGGAAGACGGCGTAGCTCTGGAAGACCATCGCGATGTTGCGATGACGCGGCGGGAGATCGGTGACGTCGCGGTCACCGATGAAGATGCGTCCCGCGTCGACGGTCTCGAGCCCGGCGATGCAGCGGAGGAGCGTGGTCTTCCCGCACCCCGATGGGCCGAGGAGCACGAGGAACTCGCCGTCCTTCACCTCGAGGCTGATCTCCTTGATCGCCGTCGTCTTTCCGAACGTCTTGACGATCCCTTGCATGCGGATGCCGGCCATTAGCGGCGCCTCCTGGGAATCGTCATGACTAGCGCCCTCCCCACAGGTTCAAGAGGTAGCGACGCATGAAGAAGATGAAGACGATGGCGGGCATCACCATGAAGAAGCCACCGGCGAACTTGAAGTAGAGCGGTGACTGCTGGAGCGCGAAGAGCACGAGCGCCGGCAGCGTCCGCTGTCGCAGCGTGAGGATCGACGACGCGAACACTTCGTTCCACGAGATGACGAACGTGAAGATCGCGGCCGCGGCGAGCCCAGGGAGCGCGAGCGGCAGCGCGACGCGCAGGAAGGCGGTCAGCCGAGAGCAGCCAAGCGTCATGGCCGCCTCCTCGAGCTCGTTCGACACGCCAGCGAAGACGCCCGCTGTGACGAGGACGACGAAGGGAAGCGCCATCGCGCTGTGGACGAGCGCGATGCCCAGGACGTTGTCGTAGAGGCCGAGACGCAGGAACGCGACGGCCAGCGGGATCGAAAGGATCGCGACGGGGAACATCTTCGACGCGAGGATCACCAGCTGGACGGCTTGACGTCCGCGGAACGTGAAGCGCGCGAGCGCGTAGCCGGCCGGCGCGCCGAAGGCGAGGCTGATGACGATCGTGAGCACCGCGACGGCGATGCTGTTGATCACCGACGCGAAGACGCCCGTCGAGTTGAGGAACGTCTGCATCGTCTCGGTCGACAGATCCGTCGGCAGGAGGGGCTTCGGGTAGGTGAAGACGTCATTCGGGCGACTGAACGCCGAGAGGAAGATGAGGTAGAAGGGCACGAGCACCCAGAGCGCGAGGAGGATCGCGCTGCCGTAGATCAGCACGCGGTCCCAGGTGCGCGCGTTCATGCGTGGGGAGCGCGCAGCGGCGACCGCGGTCATCGCTTCACCTCCGCCTCACGCAGGCCGAGCACGCGCAGGTAGACGAAGGTGAAGACGATCGTGAGTCCAAGAAGGAGGAGAGCGTACGAGGCCGCGAGATGCGCGTCGCGGTTGTTCGCGTACCAGGAGTACGCCTCCGCCGCGATGACCGGCATGTTGCGGCCGGCGAGCGCGAGCACGACCGCGAACGTTTGGAACGCGAAGATCGTCCGGATGATGAGCGCCGACTGCAGGCTCGGGCGAAGCAGCGGGAGGACGACGTAGAGCGTGCGGCGGAGGCGATTCGCGCCGAACAGATCGGCGGCCTCGAAGAAGTCGCGCGGGATGAGCTGCAGGCCGGCGACGAGGATCACCATGACGATGGCCGTCGCGCGCCATGACTCGGCGATGACGATCGCGGCGACCAGACCGCCGAAGTTCTCGAACGAGAGATAGACCTTCGCTTGATCGACGATGCCCAGGCCCTGTGCCGCGGTGTTGAGGTACCCGCGCTCGGTGAAGACGGCGAGCCAGAGGATGCCCGCGGCGAGGTCGGAGATCGCGAGCGGGATCGCGTAGACGTACAGGAACCATTGATGGCCCTTGAAGCGCGAGTTCACGAGGAGCGCCATCGCGAGCGCGAGGACGATCTGCAGCGGCACGATGAGGACGATGAGCAGCAGCGTGTTACGCCACGCGTCGTTGAAGTTCACGTCGACCGCCATGCGCTGCAGGTACGCGGTCGTGAACTCGCCGCTGTCCGCCTGGATGGCGAGGAGTAACGCCTGGACCATCGGGATGAGGATCAGGAGGGCCAGGAAGACCAGGGACGGAAGGAGGAGCGCGTACGGAAGGATCTCTTCCGTACGCGCCCACATCCGCTTCACGTTCGGGTAGTTATTTCACCTGGCAGGTGCTGGTCGACGTGCCGTCGGGCCCCCAGCACTTGGCCTGTGCCGTGTTGAGCAGGTCGTTGATGATCTTGGCCTGCTCGTTCAGCACCGTGCTGGGGTCCTCGCCCTTCACGACGATGCGCTGGAACGTGTTGAGGATCGCCGTGTTGAACGGGCCGCCCTGCGACCCGAGGCCGACGGGCAGCGGCACGACCTTGCCGTCCTTTGCCGACGACTGCTTCGCGACCGCGTCCGCCTCGAGCTTGAGACCCTTGTCGAGGTCAGCGGGCATCTGCGCGTCGATGACCGGGAAGAAGCTGTTCGTGCGGAACGTGGTGATCTGCGTGTCCGGCTGGAGCAGGTAGTCGATGAGCTTCTCCGCGCCGCCCTGGTTCGGCGTCGTCTTCGGGATGCCCAGGCCGATGACGACACTCATGTAGTAGCGGCCCTTCGGGCCTGCTGGCGCGGGCACCGCGATGAAGTCGTCGGGCTTCGCCTTGAGCACGTTGATGAGCCGCGCGCCATGGTCCATCGCGACCCAGACCTCACCCGACTGCAGCGGCTCCTGCATGAACGCGTAGGTGGTGGACTGCGGGTTCGAGTACTGCCAAAGCTCCTTGATCTTGTTCCACATCGTCACGGCCTCGGGGCTCTTGAATGTCGTGACGAGGCCGCCGGTGTAGGACGGATACCAGTAGCCCTGTAGCAGTCGGTGGATGAGGCCGTTCGTACCGACGGGCCATCCGAACCGCTTCTGCCCGGTCTTGTCGAAGATGTTCTTCGCCCATGCGATGAGCTGGTCGTAGGTAAGCGCGTTCACGTCCGCGCCGCTCGGCAGGTATTGCAGTGCCTGCTTGTTCGCCACGAGGAAGTACGTCTGCTGCATCCACGGGATGTACAGCTGCTGGCTGCCGCCGAACTTGCCGAGCGTCAGCATGTCGGCGTTGATCTTCTTGTCCTTGTTGCGATCGGTGACCTTGGAGAGGTCTTGCAGGTAGTTACCTGCGACGATCGATGAGAACTGCCCGTTCTCCAGGCCGATGATGCCGATGCGACCGGTACCGCCTGCCTTCGCCTCGGCGGTGATGTTGTTGATGATCACCGCCTCCTGATCGGTGATGAACTCGACGCCGACGCCCTTCCAGTTCTTGAGGATCTGCTGACGCATCGCCTCTTGCTCTGGGACGGGCGAGAACTGCGTCGACTGGAACGCGAAATCCTTTCCCGTGTCGTTCCCGGTGGGGCTCGCGACGGCGCCGCCGCCGCTGGTCCCGGTCGTCGCGCACGCGGTGATGAAGATCGCGAACGTCGCGGCTGCGAGCGCACGCATGCTGGAACGTCTCATGATTGGCCTCCCCTCAGCGCGACGACTCTAGGCGTCCGGATAGGAAAATGCGACTTGCAGCGTCTCCGCGGGACGCGCGAGCGCCGCGAACGCGTGCGACGCGGCATCGATCGGGAGACGTAGGCGAGGCAGTCCGCCGAGGACGAGACCGCCGAGCGCGAGATCGATGCCGGCACTGCGCAGTGTTGGCGTCTGCCAACGCGGGTGAAGGTTGCCGATCTGGCCGGACCGGATCTCGACGCCGTTGTGGTGGAATTCGTCGCCGAGGAAGAGACCCGCGGGCTCGCCCTGATAGAAGCCGACGGCGACGACGGTCCCGCGGCGCCGGACGATCCGGATCGCCTCGTGGAGCGCGCGCGGATTGCCCGAGCATTCGAACGCAACGGGGATCGCCTCGGACCCGAGCTCGTGCTTGAGCTTCAGCGCAACGTCCTCGTCGGCCGAATTCAGCGGGACGAAGCCGAGCGACGCGGCGATCTCGAGGCGCGGTGCGAGGCGGTCGACCGCGTACACGCGAGCCGCTCCGGTCAACCGCGCGACCTGTCCGAGGATGAGGCCGACGGGACCGCAGCCGATGAGCACGACCGGCGCGGCGAGGTGCCGCTCTTCCGCGAAGGCGACCGCGTTCAGACAGATCGGGAGCATCTGCGCGAGGTCGGCGCCGTCGTCGAAGGTGAGCGCATCAGGCAGCAGCTGCGACCGCGCATCGTCCGCGGAGAGTGTCGTGAACTCCGTGTGCCGCCAGCGCCCGAACACCCGCGTGCCGGGCGTGATATCGGGGACGCGGCTCTCGACGACCTCGCCTGCCGTCCGGTAGCCGAAGACGACGGGATAGTCCTGCGTCGGCTCGCCGGGCAGGAAGAGTCGAAGCTGCGGATCCCACCGCTTTCGCAGGTACGGGTTCGTCGCGCCGCGGCCGACGTAGGTCATCTCGGTGCCCGGGCTGATCACCGAGGTGACCGTGCGCACGCGAACCATGCCATCGCTGAGCGGCGCGAGCGGATAGCGATGGCACTCGACGGCCCCGCTCTCGACGATGCGCGCGGTGCGGCCACCGAGCTCGCCGCGCGCGGCCATCTGATCCGTGAGGCTCACTCGATGCCCGACGCGCGCAGCCGCTCGCGCACGTACACGACCGATGCGGGTAGGACGGCGTCAGGGTCGCCGGAGAGCGCCGCGAGCTCGAAGGACGCGTAGCCGCCGTATCCGATACGCGCGAGCGCATCGAACACTGGCTGAAGATCGAGATGTCCCTTGCCTGGCTCAAGGCGGTTCGAATCCGCGAGATGCACGTGCCCAAGCCACTTCCCGGCCGCGACGATCGCCGCGCCGAGGTCGGCTTCCTCGATATTCATGTGAAAGACGTCGGCCATCACGAAGACTGCGGCGCTATCGATGCGCTGGCGCAGTCGCAGCGCATCAGCAACGGTCACGCAGACGTCGTTCTGATAACGGTTGATCGGCTCGATGAAGAGGCGCGAGCCGAAACGCTCAGCGGTGCGACCAAGACGAGACACTGCGTCGACGAAGATCGCCTCGTCCTCGTCACGGGTCCGTCCGGTCGCGATGCCGGGCAGATTGCGGGTCCGGCCCCAGATCGGCACGACGACACAGCCGCAGCCGAGCGTCCCGGCGAGCTCGAGGAGCCGCGTGAGGTCCTCGTAGGCCGATCGTCGCATCTCGGCGTCGGGATCGATCAGCCACCCGCGGTAGCCGCCGCAGATCGCGGAGATGGGTATGCGCTCGTGGATCGCGGCCTGCGCCGACGCGATCGGGTCGACGGAGAGCTCGAGCGCGTCGAAGCCGTATCGCTTCGCGTGCTCGAGCTTCTCGCTGACATCGGCGCCAGGCGCGAAACGATCTTGCAGCCCGAGGCGCACGCGCGCGCTCACGCGAGGTCGACCCAGCCACCTTCGGAGGCGCTGCGAAGCGCTGCCTCGACGAAGCGCGCATGGCGCAGACCGTCCTCGAAGGTGGGCAGCTCGACGTCACCAGCGATGCCGCCGGCCATCACGCGATACACCGCCGCGAGCAGGTTGCGGCGTCCCTCGTTCGCCGACGCCGGCAGCGTCGCGAGCGCGCGGGCCGCGGCCGTCGTCACCCGTTCTCGGCTCACGACCAGAGACGATCCAAGACTGCCGATGACGATCTCGTCCGGCCGCTCCCATCGCCACTCGAGCGATCCGTCCGCGCCATCTATCGCGAGGCCAAAGCTGTTGCGATGTCCGGCCGATGCTTGCGAGAGAACGCATACGCCCTGAACGCCGCCGTCAAAGCGAACGAGCAGCGCGGCGTGATCCTCGGTCGCGCGGCCGTGGAGACGACCGACCTGCGCGACGACGGCAGAGGCGTGCCGGCCGGTGGCGCGCTCGGCCAGATCGAGCCAGTGCACGCCCAGATCCGCGATCACGCGTGATGCGCCGCCGCGCGCGGCGTCGAGCCGCCAATCGGCCGCGTTCGGATCGAGTAGCCAGTCCTGCAGGAACCTGCCGCGGACGAAGTGCGCGTCGCCGATCGCGCCGTCGCGGGCGCGGCCGACGAGATCGACGACGAGTGGATAGAAGCGGTAGGTGTACGCGACGACGCCCAAGCGGCCGGCGGTGCGTGCCGCCTCTACCAGCGCCTTCGCCCCAGCCGCGTCGATCGCGAGTGGCTTCTCGCAGACGACGTCCTTGCCGGCGTCGAGCGCCGCGGCGACGAGCGGCACGTGGAGATCGTTCGCCGCGCACACGTGCACCACCTGGACCGCATGCGCGCGCAGTATCCCGGGGTCGCGCGCGAGCTCACGGGCGGAGATCGGTCCGGCGAAATCGACGGCGAGTTCCCTGAGCGCCTCGGCGTGGCGTTGTCCCGCGTAGCCCGTGCCGACGATGAGCGCACGCGCCCCTGACACGCGGCCATTGTGGCGACGGCGCGGACAGTACGTGGTAGCGCGGGCTGGCACGGGATGTGAAGGCCTGAGCTCTGAGGTGTCCAGATGCGTTTGATCGCGGTCGCGATGCTTGCCCTGATCGTCGCGCTCGTACCCGCGGCGGCCTGCAGCTCTGGCGGTGGAAATCAGCCGAACGCCAGCGCAGCTCCGAGCTACTGAGAGCTAGCGGATCATCTGGTCGTCGAAGCTCATGTCCGAGCCGACGACCTGATTCGTGCGCGGATCGATGTAGATGCGGAACTTGTCCGTCTGCACACCGTAGGCGGACGTGTAGTCACAGCTGACCTGGATGTTCCAGACGCGGATGACCCTGCATGGAACGTCGCGAGTCTTGAAGTAGAGCCGCCCACTATCGGTGTTCTTTGCGATCGCGACGTACTGATCGTCAGTGAGCGTTCCGACCTGCGGGCGCAACAGCACGAACGCTGAGGCGAAGACGAGGACGAGGCCGCCGAAGGCGACCAGTTGCGCGCGCCGGGAGATGCGCGCCACGTTACTGCGCCGGTTCGTCGGCGAGCTCGAGCGCGGTCGCGAGCGTCAGCTTCGTGGCTTTGAGCCAGAGGCGTTTGTTCGTGATCTTGTCCGGTGTGTCGTTCACCGTGTGGAAGGTGTAGTTGCCCGGGAATGTCGCATCGTTCTCGCCGTAGCGCTGGCAGAGCGCGATCGACGGGATCCCCGCGATGCCGAACGGCGCCGCGTCCATGATCGTGTTGCCGTCGGCCGCGTACTGCGCGTTCAGTGGCGTCACGCCGATCTTGTACGCGTCGTTCGCCTTGAGCACGCGGTCGCGCAGGCCGGCCGACGTGTTCGTGTACCAGAGGAGATCGAGCCGGTCGGTGATCGGGTTGAAGCCGACCATGTCGAGGTTGATCGCCGCCTTGTAGGGATACGGCCTGTTCAGCGAGCTCATGTACGCGCCGCTGCCCTTGAAGAACAGCTCCTCACCGTCGAAGAACGCAAGCACGATGCGCGAGTGGATGCGCGTGCGATCCGCCGCGAGGATGCGCGCGATCTCGAGGAGCCCGGCCGTGCCTGTGGCGTTGTCATCCGCGCCCGGCGCGGGGTCGATCGACGAACGCCAGCCGGGCGTGCGGTTCGCGGTCGAGTCATAGTGCGCGGACACGAGGGTCCAGCCGGTCGAACCGACAGCGCTGGCCGCGGGATCGATGAACGCGAAGATGTTGTCGAGCGTCATGCCCTGGTACACGTTCTTCCAGGACTCGACCTTCACATCGAGCTTGGCGAGCTCGCTCTTGATGTAGGCCTGCGCCTTCGCGTGACCCGGATGCGTCACCCACCGAGATGAGAACGATGTGAGTGCGGCGAGGTGCGCGTCGAGCTTCGCGGGATCGATCTGCGTGAGGATCTCGGCGATCGGCTTGGGCGTCGGCGATGGCGTGGCGCGCGGCGTCGCGCTCGGCGCGGTCGTCGGGCTCGCGCTGGCGGATGCCACGGAGGTGGACGTCGAGGCTGCGCTTGGCGCGGTCCGGACGGAGGCGCCGCCGCACGCCGCGACCGTGGCCGACAGCGCAAGCGCGAAGAGCAGCCTCATCTCCACAGGACCTAGGAGACGTGCGCAGATCCGCAGACCTGCAGCACGGCGACGATGGTCATGTACATATGTACAGCGTAGGGAACGACCGAGCGCCCGGAACGGTGCTTAGGCCGCCTGGTCGCGCAGCTGGACCTCCTGGATCTTGATACGCGCGAGGCGCGGCGCTCGACCGAGCTCGAGCCGGCGCGAGAGCTGTGAGAGCACAAAGCAGATGACGAAATAGATGAACGCGACGATGAGCAGGACCTCGATGGGGTTGAAGAACTGCGTGTAGATCGTGCGTCCCTGGCGCAGCAGCTCGAAGACACCGATCGTTCCGACGAGCGACGTGTCCTTAATGACCGTGGTGAGCTGCGCCATCATCGCCGGGACCATGAGACGGAGCGCCTGCGGCAGGATCACGTGTCGCAGCGTCTGCGGATGCGAGAGGCCGAGCGCGCGGGCGGCTTCGGTCTGTCCACGCGGCAGGCTCAGGATCCCGGCACGGATGATCTCGGCCAGCACCGCGCTCGTGTACATCGAAAGGCCGAGCACGCCAGCCCAGAACCGCGGCAGGTCGAAGTCAGGACCGAAGATCGGACGGAAGAGGCTCGATCCCTTGATCCCGAAGTACACGATGAGCAGCAGGACCGGAAGCGCGCGGATCGATTCGATCCACGCGATCGACGGCCAGCGGATCCACCGTCGTGTGGACAGGCGTCCCAGCGCGAGGAGGAGCCCGGCGACGAACGAGACCGCGACGGCCACGACTGAGATGAGCAGCGTCTCGCGAATGCCCTCGCCGAAGAAGCGCCAGATCGCGGGGTCGGCGAACATCGGCCACGTGCTCGGACGTAGGCCATGCGCCTGAAGGAACTCAGTGATGTCCATCAGCGTGCGATGAGCATCCGCCGCTCGAGCGCGTTCACCGCGAAGCCGAGCGGCCCGGTGAGGAACAGGTAGAGCACGGTCGCGGCGCCGAACCCCTCCTCGGCGCGGAACGTTCGCGACTCGACGACCTCCGCGCCGAACAGCAGATCGGCGACGCCGATCGTCGACGCGAGCGACGTGTTCTTCACGAGCGCGATCGCGATGTTCCCGAGCGGGGGCACGATGCTCCGGAACGTCTGCGGCAGTTGGACGAAGCGCAGCATCTGCACGTACGACAGGCCGAGCGAGCGTGCGGCCTCGATCTGCCCCTTGTCCACGCCCAGCAGACCCCCACGAACGATCTCGGCGACATATGCCCCGTGATACAGCGCCATACCGACGCAAGCCGCGCGGAAGATGTTGTCGAAGGTGTCGCTCGCGAAGCGGAAGCCGATGAGTGGCAGGCCGAGGAACAGGAAGAAGAGCTGCACGACGAGCGGTGTGTTGCGGAAGAACTCGACGTACGCCGCGCCGATCCAGCGCAGCGGCCGCAACGGTGAGACGCGCAGCAGGGCGATGCCCGTGCCGATGATCAGCGCGCCGGCGAGGCCGAGCGCGCTGATCTGCACGGTGACCCACAGTCCGCCGAAGAAGTCCTTCGGGAACTCGAAGACGATCGCGCCGGGGATCACCGACCTCCCAGCACGGAGTGGCCGCTAACCCTTAGGCGTCTGTTTCTTGTCGTTCGACACGGGCGTGATGTGCTTCTCGTAGAGCTTCGCCCACGTGCCGCTCGAGATGAGCTGGCCGACCCAGGTGTTCATGAACGCGACGAAGCCCTTGCGGTCGCCGCCGCTGTCCTTCTTCATGCCGATGCCGTACGGCTCGTCCGAGAACGGTTTGCCCACGATCTTGGTGTTCGGGTCCTGCTTGACCAGACCGAAGAGGATCGTCTCGTCGGTCGAGACCGCATCGACCTGCCCCTGCTGCAGCGCGAGCAGGCATGCCGGGTACGAGTCGAGGAGCAGCGGCTTCGCCTTGCCGTCGGTCGCCTTGGTCATGTTCTGCTCGCTCGTCGAGCCCTTCTGCGCGCAAACGGTCTTGCCCGCGAGATCCGCCGCTTCCTTGATGGTGGTGTTGTCCTTCTTCACGAGGATCCGCTGCCCGGTGATGAAGTAGACATCACTGAAGTCGATCTGCTGCTTGCGCTCCTCGGTGATGGTGAACGTCTTGATGATCACATCGGCCTTGCCGTCGGTGAGCGACGGGATCCGCGTCGCCGACACCACGGGCACGTACTCGATGAACGCATCGGGATCGGCGGCCGATCCAAAGATGGCCTTCGCGAGCTCGCGGGCGACGTCGACATCGAAGCCCTCCCACTTGCTCGTGGTCGGAATCTTCACGCTGAACGGCGTGTTGTCCTCCTGCGTGCCGACGCGGATCTTGCCGTTCGTTTGTAGCTTGGACATGTAGCTCATCGGGTCGAACGTCGGCGTCGTTGCCAAGGCCGACGCCGTCGCCGCGGGCGTTGAGGTCGTCGTCGCGCCGCCGCACGCAGCCGCCACGAAGACCACCGCGAGAACGATGCTCAGCTTGCGTGCGATGCCTCTCATGTCTCCTCCTACCCCTCCGCTAGTGCTTGATGACCTTGCTCAAGAACTGCCGGGCACGCTCCTCGCGTGGCCGCTCGAAGAACGTCGCGGTCGGCGAGTCCTCAATGATGCGGCCTTCGTCCATGAAGACGACGCGGTTCGACGCTTCCCGAGCAAATCCGACCTCGTGCGTGATGACGACCATGGTCATGCCCTCGCTCGCGAGCTGGCGCATGACATCCAGCACCTCGCGGATCATCTCCGCGTCGAGCGCGCTCGTCGGCTCGTCGAAGAGCATGATCTTCGGCTCCATCGCGAGCGCGCGTGCGATCGCGACGCGCTGCTGCTGGCCGCCGGAGAGGCGCGCCGGGTGCACGTCGGCCTTCTCGGGGATGCCGACCTTCGCGAGGAGACGCTCGGCGCGCTCGCGCGATTCGCGACGTGAGAGGCCGCGAGCGCGCATCGGCGCGAGCATGATGTTCTCGGCCGCGGTGAGGTGCGGGAAAAGATTGAACGACTGGAACACCATCCCGACATCGCGGCGCAGGCGGTTCACGTCGACGTTCTTCTCGTGGACGCGCAGGCCGTCAACAACGAGCGAGCCGCTGTCGATCGGTTCGAGCCGATTGATCGTGCGGATCATCGTGCTCTTGCCGGATCCCGAAGGGCCGATGACGACGACGACCTCGCGTTCGCTCAGTGAGAGATCGATACCGCGCAGAACGTGCAGCTGCCCGAAGTGCTTGTGCACGTCGCGGAATTCGATCAAGGGGGCTAAGGGTACAGAGAGAGCCCGAGCGAGAGTGGCCGAGCCGGGATGACCGGCTCGGCCACGCTGGACTACTTGTTCAGAACGAGAACGGTGAGCGTGCCGCGGAGGTTGGAGGTCTCAGAGCCGGCGAGCACCGCCGTCACGGTCGTCGGACTCGCGCCGAGGCGGAACGCATCGACGGTCACGGTGTGCGATCCGGGACCGACGTCCACGGATGTCGCGAAGCTCCAGTTCGTCTTGAACGCGTTCGTCGCAGCTGAGATCTCGACGTCGTAGACACGGTATTCGGCGACAGCACCGTCGACGAGGACACGGACCTCGACCTGGACGTAGTTGCCGGCGGCCGAGCCGTTGTTGACGATGCCGCCACTCGTCGACACGAAGAGGACGCTGTTGGCGGTCGTCACGGTCGTGCCCAGGCCCGGCACGAGCGTCGGGTTCACGTTGCTGACGGTGACAGTGCTTGTGCTGTGGACGGTCACGCCGGTCTGACCCGTCGTGCCAGCAGCACCCGTTGCACCCGCGGGGCCGGCCGCGCCATTAGCGCCGGTCGGACCCTGCGCGCCAGTGTCACCCTTCGGGCCAGCGGGGCCGGTGTCGCCTTGTGCGCCGGTCGCGCCTTGCGGACCCTGTGCGCCGGTCGCGCCTTGAGGACCCTCTGCGCCGGTCGCGCCTTGCGGACCCTGTGCACCGGTCGCGCCTTGCGGACCAGTTGGACCCATCGGGCCGGTCGGCCCTTGCGAACCAGCCGGGCCCTGCGGGCCGGTCGGTCCAGTGTCGCCAGTCGGACCAGTCGGACCCATTGCGCCGGTGCCGGTCGACAAGACCACGAGCTCCTCCTGGCTCTTGCAGGTCTCGCCGGACGGGACCGCACGCAGGCCGCCGCTGGAGTTGATGCAGACGCTGAGTGTCGTGTCCGTTTGCGCTACGAAGGGGCGCCACCCATACGCCACACCAGACAGCGCGAGGAAGGAAAGGATGAGAACGCAGACAGCGATGATGCGTGAGCGATCGAACATGCTCGAGAGGCTAGGGGTGAGTCGACTGCTCGCGGTTAGTACGTTCGCTCACCCGCCCGGATAGGAGTTCAGGTACTACCGACCGGTACGAGCGGCAGCTAGTTCCGCCGGTTGCCTGCCCCGACCGGACGCTTTCCGTCCTCTTTCGCCTTCTCCACGGCGTATTGCTCGGACCAGAAAACGACCTTTCCATCCTGCGCATCGACGAGGACGGTGTCGCCTTCCTTGAACTCGCCGGTGAGGACCTTCTGCGCGAGCGGATCGAGGATGAGCTTCTGGATCGTTCGCTTGATCGGACGCGCGCCGTAGGCGGGGTCGAAGCCCTCTGTCGCGATGAGCGCCTTAGCGTTCTCCGTGAGCTCGAGCGAGATCTTGCGGTCTGAGAGACGCTTCGCGAGGATCTGCGTCTCCTTCTCGACGATCTCCTTGAGCTGCTGCGTCGCGAGGTTGTGGAAGATGACGATCTCGTCGATGCGGTTGAGCAGCTCGGGACGGAACTGACCGCGCAGCGCATCCATCACGCGCTTGCGCATGAGGTCGGGCTGATCGACGAGCTCCGCGATGAACGTCGAGCCGACGTTGCTCGTCATGATCACGACGACGTTCCGGAAGGACACCGTGCGGCCGTGACCGTCGGTGAGCCGACCGTCGTCCAGGATCTGCAGGAGGATGTTGAACACGTCGGGATGCGCCTTCTCGATCTCGTCGAGCAGGAGCACCGCGTACGGACGGCGGCGGATCGCCTCGGTGAGCTGTCCGCCCTCCTCGAACCCGATGTAGCCGGGCGGCGCGCCGATCAGGCGCGCGACGGTGTGCTTCTCCATGTACTCGGTCATGTCGATGCGCACGAGGGCCTTCTCGTCGTCGAAGAGGAACTCGGCGAGCGCCTTCGCGAGCAGGGTCTTGCCGACGCCGGTCGGTCCGAGGAAGAGGAACGAGCCGAGTGGCCGGTTCGGATCCTGCATTCCCGCGCGCGCGCGCCGGACCGCATTCGCGACCGCCGTGACCGCCTCCTCCTGACCGACGATGCGCTGGTGGAGGTTCTCCTCCATCTTCAGCAGCTTTGTGACCTCGCCCTCGAGCAGCTTTGTCACCGGGATGCCCGTCCACTTGGCGACGACGTCGGCGATGTCCTCGGGCGTCACCTCCTCGGTGAGCATCTTCCGGCTCTGCTGCAGCTGGGCGAGCTTCTTCTCCGCGGCGGCGACATCGCGCTCGATCTGCGCGGCAGTGCCGTACTTGAGCTCCGCGGCCTTCGCGTAGTCGGCCGCGCGCTCGGCGCGCTCGATCTCAGCCCGCAGGTCGTCGAGCCGCTTGCGCTTCTCGCGGATCTCGCCGATCGCGGCCTTCTCTTGCTCCCAGTGCGCGCGCAGACCCTGCGATGACTCCTTCAGGTCCGCGAGCTCGCGCTCGAGCTTCTGCAGGCGCTCCTTGGACGCGGCGTCGGTCTCCTTCTTCAACGCCTCGCGCTCGATCTCGAGGCGGCGGATCGCGCGCGTGACGTCCTCGAGCTCGGCGGGCATCGAGTCGATCTCCATGCGCAGCTTCGAGCCGGCCTCGTCGACGAGGTCGATCGCCTTGTCCGGCAGGAAGCGGTCGCTGATGTAGCGCGACGAGAGCACGGCCGCCGCGACGAGCGCGGAGTCCTGGATGCGCACACCGTGGTGGATCTCGTACCGCTCGCGCAGGCCGCGCAGGATCGAGACCGTGTCGTCGACCGAAGGCTCGCCGACGTAGACCGGCTGGAAGCGACGCTCGAGCGCGGCGTCCTTCTCGATGTGCCTCCGGTACTCGTCGAGCGTCGTCGCACCGATCGTGTGCAGCTCGCCGCGCGCGAGCATGGGCTTCAGCATGTTCGCCGCATCGACCGCGCCCTCGGCCGCGCCCGCACCGACGACCGTGTGCAGCTCGTCGATGAAGAGGATGATCTGGCCCTCGCTGGCCGCGATCTCCTTCAGCACCGCCTTGAGACGCTCCTCGAACTCGCCGCGGTACTTCGCGCCGGCGAGCAGCGACCCGATGTTGAGCTCGAAGATCGTCTTGTCCTTCAGGCCCTCGGGGACGTCACCGCGGACGATCCGCTGCGCGAGACCCTCGACGATCGCGGTCTTGCCGACGCCGGGCTCGCCGATGAGCACGGGGTTGTTCTTCGTCCGGCGCGAGAGGACCTGGATGACGCGGCGGATCTCCTCGTCACGCCCGATGACCGGATCGATCTTGTTCTTGCGCGCGAGGTCGGTGATGTCGCGTCCGTACTTCTCGAGCGCCTGGTACTTGCCCTCGGGGTTCGCGTCGGTGACGCGCTGGCTGCCGCGCACGTCGACGAGCGCCTTGAGCACACGCTCGCGGGTCACGCCAAGACGCTTCAGCGCCTGGCCCGTGTACCCCGAGTCGGCGGTCATCGCGAGGAGGAGATGTTCGGTGGAGACGTAGTCGTCCTTGAGGTCGGTCATCTCCTTCTGCGCCTGCTGCAGGACGCGGCCGAGGCGCGCCGACGCCGTGATCGACACGTTGCCCTGCACCTTCGCCTGACGCTGCAGCTCGCCGTCGAGCGCCGACGCGAGCTGCGCGGGCTGGACGTTCAGCGCGGTGAGGATGCTCGGCACGGTGCCGCCCTGCTGCTGCACGAGCGCGAGCGCGATGTGCTCGACGTCGATCTGGCTGTGCCCGTTCTCGCGCGCGTAGTTCTGCGCAGCGACGAGCGCCTCTTGTGATTTCTCGGTGAGCTTGTTTGGATCGATCACTCCGCTAACGCTCCGTTACTTGCTCAATCTCGCGGCTGCGCCGCGAGACCGCTCAGGGCTGGTGGACTCGCTCCTCGCGGGTAAACCGCTCGTCGCTCGACTCGCGCTACGGTCTGCATTTCCATCGCTACACATTCCATCGCTACAACAGATGCCGACGCACATCATCGGCGTGGCGTTCGCCGATCTTGCGCAGGCATTCCCTCTCTTCGTCATTCAGCTTCGTCGGCAGCACGACCTTCACCGTGACGTACAGGTCGCCGGCGCCGCCTCCGGCGCGCGGCATCCCCTGCCCCGCGAGCCGGATCGTTCGGCCGTTCTGCGTCTCGGGCGGGATGCGCAGCGAGACGCGGCCCTTGAGCGTCGGCACGGTGACTTCCGCCCCCAGCGTCGCTTCGGCCAGCGCGACCGGAAGCTCCATCCGCAGGTCGTCGGCGTCCCGCGTGTAGAGCGGGTGGGGGTTCACGCGCACGCGCAGATAAAGGTCGCCCGCCGGCGCGCCATTCGAGCCCGGCGAGCCCTGGCCCGCGAGCCGGATGCGCTGCCCGTCGCGCACTCCTGCGGGGACCTTCACGCTGAGGCGGCGCGTCTTACCGCTCGGCTCACGGAGCTCGAGCTGTTGCTCTGATCCACGGAACGCCTCGGGCAACGTGAGCAGGGTCTCCGTCTCGATGTCCTGCCCAGCCACCGCGCGACGTCGGCGGCCGGCGTTCGCCGCGCGGCCGAAGAGGTCTTCGGCGGTGAACGTCCCCGACGTGCCTTCCGCATCGCCGAAGAGGGTGCGGAAGAAATCGGAGAAGTCACCAGCACCGAAGTCGCCGGGGCGATTCGTGGTGTACGACCATTGGAAGCCGCCCGGCGCTCCATTGCCGGCGTTCGCGTAGCGAGCGAAGTCGGGTCCGATCTCGTCGTAGCGCTTGCGCTTCGCGGGATCGGCGAGCACTTCGTTCGCTTCGTTGATCTCCTTGAAGCGCTTCTCCGCTCCCGCGGACTTGTTCACGTCAGGGTGATACTGCCGGGCGAGCTTTCGGTACGCCTTCTTGACGTCCTCAGCGGTCGCGTTCTTCGGAACGCCGAGGACCTTGTAGTAATCCTTGTACTCGACCGGCATACGGCTCTACCTCTGTTAGTGCGCCGGTGGGGTCACCGCCGGGCGCGATGCTTCGAGCTGCGCCGGAGTGACCTTCGGCTGCCCAGGCTGAAGAGCGACCTTGAGTACCTCGTCGATCTGTCCGACCGGCTTGATCTCGACGGTATCGAGGACTTCCTTCGGGATGTCGACGAGATCCCTCTTGTTCTTCTCCGGGAGGATGAAGGTCTTGATGCCCGCGCGGTGAGCGGCGAGCAGCTTCTCCTTCACGCCGCCGATGGGAAGGACGCGGCCGCGCAGGGTGATCTCTCCGGTCATCGCGACGTCGCGACGTACGCGACGGCCGGAAAGGGCCGACACGATCGCGGTCGCCATGGTGACGCCGGCCGACGGACCGTCCTTCGGGATCGCTCCCGCGGGGACGTGGATGTGCATGGCGTGGTCCTCGAAGAACCCCGTCGGGATGCCGAACTCGGCATGGTGCGCGCGCACGTAGCTGAGCGCGGCCCGCGCCGACTCCTCCATGACCTTCCCGATCTGGCCGGTGAGCATGAAGTCCTCGTCCTTGCCATCGATGACCGTGGCCTCGACGGTCAGGACGTCGCCGCCGTGCTCGCTCACCGAGACACCGGTGACGGCGCCGACCTGGTCCTCTTCCTCAGCGAGTCCGTAATCGAACCGCTGCGGCCCGAGGTATTCGGAGAGCGTGTCGACCGTGACCTCGACCTTCTCCGCCTTGCCCTCGGCGATGGTGCGCGCGACCTTGCGGCAGATCGTCCCGATCTCCCGCTCGAGGTTGCGGACGCCCGCCTCGCGCGTGTAGCGGCGGATGAGCTCGCGCACGACATCGTCGCTGATGACGAGCTTCGATTCGCCGGTGACCGTCTCGAGGTTCTTCACCGGCTCGGTGGCCACGCCGGTGTCGGTCTTCTTGTCGGTCTCGGCCGCCTTCGTCTCGTCGTCAGCCGGCATGAGGCCGTGCTGCTTCAACTGTCGCGGCACGAGGTAGCCGCGCGCGATGTGCATCTTCTCGTCCTCGGTGTAGCCAGGGAGACGGATGATCTCCATGCGGTCCCGCAGTGGCGGGATGATCGTGTCCTCGACGTTCGCCGTGGTAATGAAGATGACCTTCGAGAGGTCGTACGGCACCTCGAGGTAGTGATCGGAGAACGAGTTGTTCTGCTCGGGGTCGAGGACCTCGAGGAGCGCCGAGCTCGGGTCGCCGCGGAAGTCCGCGCCGACCTTGTCGATCTCGTCGAGCATGAACACCGGGTTCACCTGAGCCGCGGTCTTCATGTTCTGCAGGATGCGGCCGGGCAGCGCGCCGACGTAGGTGCGCCGGTGGCCGCGGATCTCGGCCTCGTCGCGGATGCCGCCGAGCGACATGCGGACGAACTTGCGGCCCATCGCGCGTGCGATGGATTTGCCGAGCGACGTCTTGCCGACGCCGGGCGGTCCGACGAAGCAGAGGATGGGCGCGCGCAGGTTGCGGCTGAGCTTGCGCACGGCCATGTACTCGAGGATGCGGTCCTTCACCTTCGGAAGGCCGTAGTGGTCCTCATCGAGGATCTTGGCGGCGGCGGCGATATCCCAGTCGTCGGACGCGGCCTTCGCCGTACCCCACGGCAGGCTGATGAGCCAGTCGACGTACGTGCGGATGACCCCCGTCTCGGGCGATGCCTGCGGGATCTTTTCGAGCCGCCCGACCTCCTTGAGCGCCTTTTCCTTCACGTTGTCGGGCATGCCGGCCTGCTCGATCTTCTCGCGGAGCTCCTTCAGCTCGGACGTCTGATCGTCGTCGCCGAGCTCCTTCTGGATCGCCTTCATCTGCTCGCGGAGGATGTACTCGCGCTGCGTCTTGTCGAGCGTCTGCTGGACCTCGGACTGGATCTTCTGCTTCAGCTCGAGGATCTCGTTCTGCTTCGCGAGGAAGACGGACAGCACCTTGAGGCGCTCGATGACCGAGCGCTGCTCGAGGAGCTGCTGTCGCTGTTCGAGTGTGAGGTCGGGGCTCGACGCGACGAGATCCGCGAAGTGCGCCGGGTCATCGGTGTTCTTCGCGGTCATCGCGAGCTCGGGGAGGATCGCCCCGCCGTTATCGACGTAGCGATCGAAGAGCGCCTTCACGTTCCGCAGCTGCGCCTCGCGCTCGACCGCGTCGCCGAGCTCCTCGGCGATCGGATCGAACCTGACGCGGAAATAGCGATCCTCCGGCGTGTAGCCGCTGATCTTCACGCGCTGCAGACCCTGCACGATGATCTGCGCGCTGCCGTCCGGGATCCGGAGAACACGCACGATCTCGGCGATGGTTCCGATGGTGTGGATCTGCTCGGGCTGGACGTCGTCGATCTCCGCGTCGCGCTGCGCCGCGAGCACGACGAGATGACGCTCCTCGCTCATCGCCGCGGTGATCGCGGCGACGGACTTCTCACGACCCACGCCGAGCGGAACGACCAGCTTGGGGAAGACGACCATCTCGCGCAGCGGGACGAGGGCGAGGTCGTTCGGGTACTCGCGCTCCGGGGTCGTCTTCGGGTTCTTGATGTCTTCGGTCACTTCGTTAGTCCTTTCGTCGCGTGGGTCGGTCTTCTCTGAAACGTTCAAAATGGCGTGGTGTCGTCGGCCGACTCGGTCTCGTCGTCTGACCGCGCCGCGAGCTCGTCGAGCAGGTCCGCGATGTTGCGAAGCTGGAGGAGCATCTTCACCCCCGCCAGGTTCACACCCCGGACCTGCGTGAGATACCTGATCACGCGCACGCGCCGCAGATCGTCGTCGGAGTAGAGGCGGATGTTCGTCTCGGTGCGGACCGGTTCGAGCAAGCCCTCCTCCTCGTAGATCCGCAGGGTCCGCGGATGGCACCCGGCGAGATTCGCGGCGATCGAGATGACGTACACGGGTCGGTTGCGGGTTGCCACAT
>Ga0209058_1000502_pt1 | contig 33402 bp, 30 predicted proteins | sample GraSoiAngelo_147_FD_185904 | JGI IMG/M metagenome (GOLD analysis project Ga0209058, IMG submission 185904) | Grasslands soil microbial communities from the Angelo Coastal Reserve, California, USA - 14_1009_05_40cm (SPAdes) (version 2) | ecosystem: Environmental > Terrestrial > Soil > Grasslands ... | reverse complement strand
GCTGGGACAACGGTTCCTGCGCGAAACGTTTTCCGAGATTAAATGCCGCTACCAACTCCAGGGCCTTGGCTGGACCGATTCCTTTGATCGCCCTAAGTTCCTTGACCGAGCAACGGCTCAGCTCCGCGAAGGATTTGTATTTTTCCAGAAGTTCGCGAGCGACCTCTATCACATTCATTCCCCGCCGGCCGGTGCGCAGCAGGATTGCAATCAATTCCGGATTGGTCAGCGCGTCGGGACCGCGAGCTAGTAATTTTTCGCGCGGACGCTCATCCTGCGGCATTTCGCGGATTTTCAACTGCGCCATTGAATTTAGGAGCGAGCGGCGTCACTGCCGCAATATCAGACGCGAAGTTGATCGAACATTTCGCACAACACGTCGCCGAGGCACAACAATGCCTCAGCGTAAGGAGTCGATTTAATTCCATCGAATGCGGTTTGCGCGTCGCGAATCAAGTCACTTCCAGCGGTGATCGATTCGTTTAGCGCTCCGTTGGTCGCGCCATTCTTCAAGAGCTCAATCATTTCTTCGACTCGCTCTTCGAGGACAAGCTGGCAACAGCGTTCCCGCTCAAACTCCGATGCTGAGCGCAGGAAGATCAGAACTGGCAGCGTGAACTTGCCCTTGCGGAGGTCGGTTCCGAGGGTCTTGCCTGTTGCTCTTTCGTTCCCAGCGAGATCGACACAATCGTCGTAAATCTGATACGCGGTCCCAATTTGGAACCCGAAATTCTTGAATCTTTCGATCACACTGGGGTTTGCCTCGCTGATTACGGCAGCTAGTTCGGCCGCTGCCGAGAACAGCGATCCCGTTTTCATTTGTACAATTCGCAAGTAGTCCTGAACGCCAAGGTTGAGATCAAACCTGCGCTGTGTCTGAATCATTTCGCCAGAGCAAACCGTTGCGGCTGTACGCGCGATAGCTCGCCCGATGCCCGCGTTTTCAAAATTCGTCGATAAAGTAAGCGCATGCGCAAACAGGCAATCGCCCAGCAAAACGCTCAGTGAATTTCCCCAGCGCGCGTTCGCAGTAGGCTGTGCTCGACGTCGCTCTGCTTCATCCATCACGTCGTCATGTACCAACGTCGCGATGTGGATGAGTTCCACAATCACCGCAAGATCGACATGTCCTGGGTTGATCTCTCTGGTTGCGCCACCTGCCAGAAGCGTCAGCAGCGGCCGCAAACGTTTTCCGCGGCTTCCGATTGCGTACACGACGTAGCCCTCGATGGCAGGATCGAAAGCCGCCGCCTGTTGCGCAATGCGTGTCTCGACTTGTTCGAGATGCGGCTGAACCAACTTCGCGACTTTGGCGAGCGAGCCGGCTGGAGAGGCGGTCGCCGCAGTCCCAGTCAGCCTCGGCCGTGAGCGCGCGAAGAGTTCCACGAGGCGAGGATAGCGGGGCGGGTTGTGTGTTGTCAAAGGAACACGCGCGTAAATTTTCAGGGAAGACGCGCCATCTTGCTGGCCGCTGGGGCAATGCCACTCAGCGTTTTCGCAGCCAACCTTCAGTCCCGTACTTTTTTTCAGCGAGTGTTCGCGCCAGCTGCAAAATTTCTTCGTCGACTTTTCGCTCGCAGCAATTCGCCGCCAAAGCCTGCGCAAATCGTTCGGCCAAACCGTTCCCAATATCGACCCCTTGGATGCTGCCCTGTTGCAGCAAACCGCGGTGTGTGCGGCGTTGAGCTGCGCCAGCGATTTTGCGGCCATCGATTAGCACATCGGCGCGCACGGGGTTTACAAAACAGCTATAGCGGGCACCGCTGATGCCGGTCCGAGTGGCCACCGTCGTTCCGCTCCGGCCGGGGTCAAGGAGCCCGCCTATCACGGCGGGTTGTCCTGTTTCATTCAATGCCGCGCACAAAGCGCGGTGAACCTTTTCATAAATCGATATCGATGATTCAGCAAAGGCCGTGTCGCTGGTGGGAATCACGAGGGAATACGTCAGGTCTTCTCCGTGAAACACAATTCCGCCGCCAGTCCAACGCCGGACCAAATCACGATTACCCTGGTAATTGGCAACATCAGCAAATCGACCAAAATACCCAAATGAAAGAGCAGCAGAGTGCCACCGATAAAAACGAACGGCGGGAACCGTGATACCCTCGAGCAGGACTTCGTCGATCGCCATGTTCATCGCCGCTGAATGGTCGGCTTGGTCTTTATAAATCTCGAGTGTGCCGAAAAATTTTTTTGTCATGTCGAACGAAGTCGAGACATCCCTAGCTGTTTCAGGAATATCAAGAGATTCCTCGACTCCACTCGGAATGACAGGCATTAAGGAAGGTCTTGTAAAATCTTCGCGGCAGCTTCGTTCGGGTCTGGGTGCGCAATAATCGGCCTACCTATGACAAGATAGTCTGCACCTGCTTCGAGCGCCTCGCGTGGAGTCATCGTTCGCTTTTGATCACCGGCTTCCGACCAGCTCGGGCGAATCCCTGGGACAACGATTTTGATCTTGTCACCGAATTCACGACGGAGAGATTTGATTTCGTGCGGACTGGCTACGACTCCATCAATTCCTGCCTCAACCCCTAATTTCGCCAGCCGCAACACCTGATCATCGACTTTGTCCTGAATTCCAATTTCCCGTAGCGTCTTTTCGGTCGCGCTCGTTAGAACAGTCACACCCAGGAGCAACATATTATTTACTCGTGCCGCAGTCGCGGCGCGGACCATTTCGCTGCCGCCGCTCAAGTGAATGGTGAGCATCTGGACGCCAACACGTCCCGCGGATTCGACTGCTCGGGCGACCGTGTTTGGAATATCGTGGACCTTGAGATCGAGCCAAACCTTGGAACCTGTGGCTGAAACCGCACGCACAATTTCGGGCCCTTCCGCGGTATAAAGTTGCAGCCCAATTTTGAAAAACGCGATTTGCTCGCCCAGCTTTTCAGCGAGATCAAGCGCTTCCCTTTTTGTCGGTACATCCAGCGCGACAATGATTTTGTCAGCTGCTTTTGTCATCCCGGGCCGTCGCTTTGTCATGTCGAGCGAAGTCTCCCGCCGCAGCGGGATCGATATTTCGTGGACCGATAAGAGATTCCTCGACTTTGCCCGGAATGACAGAACAAATTGCAAGGAACTATGCAAATCCTCGCTCCTGCGAAGATCAATCTTTCGTTGAGAATTCTTGGCCGTCGGAACGATGGTTTCCACGAACTCGACACGCTCATCGCGCCGATTTCGCTCTACGACGAGATCAGAATCGATAAAGGACGCCCGGGAAAAGTGATCGAGTTTCGCTGCGACGATCCGTCAGTAGCGAAAGGTGACGACAATCTGGCCGTCCGCGCGGCGAAAGCGTTCTTTGAAACAACAAAGATCGAGCCTGCGGTTTCGATCGAGCTTAGAAAGAAAATTCCGCACGGCGCCGGATTGGGCGGCGGAAGTAGCGACGCTGCTTCAGTGTTGCTTGCGCTCAACGACCTGTTCGAGACGAAATTATCCCGGGAAGCGCTTGCCGAAATGGCAGAGCCGCTTGGGTCAGACGTTCCATTGTTTCTCTTTCAATCCGCAGCCGTGTGCAAGGGGCATGGCGAAATGGTCATGCCCGTGAAATTGCAGAGGCAGTTTTCGATCCTGTTGTTGAAACCGGCTTTTGCCGTCTCAACAGCATGGGCCTACTCGCGCTTGCAACATTCTCGAGAGATTCCAGGAATTCGTTACCACGCGCAGGAATTCGCCGAGCAAACTTTCGCGAACGATCTCGAACGGCCCGTCTTCGAAAAATTTGTGTTCCTGGCGCAATTGAAAATGTGGCTGCTTGGTCAATCGGAAGTCGGTGCCGGGCTTATGTCGGGTTCCGGTTCGACAATGTTTGCGGTGATGCGCGAGAATGCAGATGCGCTTTCTGTGGCGACACGCGCCAAAGCTAAGCTCGACCCCGAGCTTTGGACGTGCACATGCAAGACGCTCTGAATCAAACCCGCGAGCGACGGCGCCCGGTTCCGCGGCGGGAATATTTCACCGGCCTTCGTTTTGGTTCGATTTTCGAAATGCCGGTGCCGCCTTTCACCTCCATGATCTGATCGCGCAAAAGAGCGGCGCGCTCGAATTCCAGGTTCGCCGACGCTTCTTGCATCTCTTCTTCCAATTCGCGCAGCAATTCAGTCACATTGAAATCGCCACCGGCTTCCTGAATAACGGAGGCGGCAATTTCGCGGCCGCGAAGAATGGTATGCAAACTCTCCTGCACAGCGCGTCGAACCGTTTGCGGGGTGATGCCGTGCTTTTCGTTGTATTCCATCTGCTTCGCGCGCCGGTATTCGGAAATCGAGATTAGCGCTTCCATGCTCTGGGTGACCTGATCGGCGAAGAGCACGACTTCACCATTCACATGTCGCGCGGCGCGACCGGCGGTTTGAATCAAAGAAGTCTGGCTCCGTAAAAAACCTTCCTTGTCCGCATCCAAAATGCAGACGAGCGAAACTTCCGGAAGATCGAGACCTTCGCGGAGCAAATTAATTCCCACAAGAATGTCGAAATCGGCTGCGCGTAGTCCGCGCAAAATCTCGACGCGTTCGATCGCGTCGATATCGCTATGCAGATACCGCACTTTCAATCCGACGTCGCGCAGATAATCGGCCAAATCTTCCGCCGTCCGCTTGGTCAGTGTTGTCACCAGAACTCGCTCACTCTTTTCCACGCGCTGACGGCAGAGCTCAATAGTCTCGTCGATCTGATTCTTCAGCGGTTTAAGCGTAATTTTGGGATCGAGAAGTCCAGTAGGACGGATGATCTGCTCGACGACCAGCGGCGCACCCGGCGTGTGCACATCAAATTTTTCCGGCGGTTCATCAGTACGTGAAACTAGAACGTTTGAATTGGACGATGAACGCTGTGCCCGGGCTCGCCGTTTACCTGAGTTGGGCGCCTGCTCGCGATCCATTGGAGTTGAGCCTTTTTCGCCAGGCAAAACAAATGGAACAAGTTCTTCCTCCCCGATTCGCTGCCGCCTGTGCGGGATGTATCCCTTATTTCCAACCACGCTGTTGTGAATTTCAAATTCCGCCGGCGTCGCGCTGACGTAAATGGTCTGGCTCGTCAACTTCATGAACTCGTCAAAATTGAGCGGCCGATTATCGAGCGCACTGGGCAAACGAAAGCCGTAATTTACCAGCACGGTCTTGCGTGAGCGGTCGCCTTCGTACATCCCACCGATTTGCGGGATCGTGGCGTGTGACTCGTCGATGACCACGAGAAAATCTTTCGGAAAAAAGTCGATGATTGTGTACGGTTTGGAGCCAGGCGGGCGCCCGGACAAATGGCGCGAGTAATTCTCGATCCCGTTGCAGAACCCCATTTCCTGCAACATTTCCAGGTCGTATTCCGTGCGCATCCGCAGGCGTTGTGCTTCCAGGAGTTTGTTGTGCGACTCCAGTTCGACGATACGTTGCTCGAGCTCTTCCCGGATCGTGCGCAATGCGCGATTGAGTTTGTCTGCAGGTGTTACGAATTGCTTGGCTGGGTAAAAGGTAATCACGGACAGCGACTCGTGTGCATGCCCGGTCAAAGGATCAAACTTCGTGATCGCCTCAATTTCGTCGCCGAAGAACTCGATTCGGACGCCTTCTTCATCAGCGGAAGCGGGATAAACCTCGACCACGTCACCCCGGACGCGAAATCTGCCACGCGCGAAGTTAACGTCGTTGCGTTCGTACAACATATCGATCAAGCGTCCCAGCACCGCTTCCCGTGAAATGTGCTGGCTGCGTTTTACCGTCAGCAGCATCTGTAAATAGTCTTCCGGCGACGTGACGCCGTAGATGCAAGAAACACTGGCTACCACAATGGTGTCGCGGCGCGAAAGGAGTGCGCTCGTTGCCGCAAGCCGCAATCGCTCGATCTCCTCGTTGATGGAAGAATCCTTTTCGATGTAGGTGTCAGAGCGCGGGATATACGCTTCTGGCTGGTAATAATCGAAGTAGCTGACGAAATATTCGACTGCATTCCGCGGGAAGAATTGCTTGAACTCGGAGTAAAGCTGTGCGGCAAGCGTTTTATTGTGCGAAATGACAAGCGTTGGCCGGTCCAACTCCCGGATCACATTTGCGATGGTGAAAGTCTTACCCGAACCGGTGACACCCAGCAGTGTCTGGTGACGGTTGCCAGTTTCAACGGACTTGATCAGCTTGCCAATCGCCTGTGCCTGGTCGCCTTTAGGTTTGTACTTCGATTCGAGCTGAAAAGACATTGAGCAATTTAGCAGCGACTGTTGAGAATGCCCAGTGCCACCACGCGATGATTAGCCCCAGATCTGTGCCAGGACTCTGCGGAAATTCCCGCCGAGGATCAGTTCGATGTCTGCGTCGGAGTAGCCCCCCCGAACCAGACCGTCAGTGATGTCAAACATGCGTTTGTAATGGTTCGCGCCATCGATGTCCATTTTGTCGCGAAAGGCATAACTAGTTTTGTACAGTGCCCTTAACCATTTCTTATAATCCTCCGGAAGTGCGTCGTAACCGTCGAGATCGATATCACTGCCAACACCTACATGTTCGACTCCGACGAGCTTGGCGACGTGATTGTAATGGTTCAGCAGGTCTTCTATCGTAGTCGGTTCCCTGGCAGAAACGAAATTACGGACGCCGGTGCCCATCACTCCTCCTTTGGCGGCCATCTTGCGGATCGCTTCATCAGTTTTGCATCGCGGCTGATCGGGGTTGAGCGCGCGACAATTGGCATGAGTAATGAGCACTGGTACCTTGGAAATTTCGAATGCATCGAGCGTGGTGCGATCGCCACAATGAGCGACATCAACGGCCATTCGTATCTTATTAATACGTTCGATGATCGTAACGCCGAAATCACTGATGCCATCGTCCCGTCGCTCTGTGCTTCCGTTGCCGATCAGGTTGCGGCTATTATATGTGAGCAGCGATACACGCTGTCCGAGTTGATAAAATCGATCGACGTTATCTGGCGTCCGAAAATGCGCGGAGTTTTGCAGTCCCAGAATAATGCCAATTTTTCCGGAACTCTTCGCGGCATCGATGCCTGTTGCGCCGTCTACACGCATCAGCTGCTCCCCATGATGCGCAATGAATCCATTCCACAGACCGAGAAACCACATCACCTGGTGGTACGCGTTTGGCCCGGCCGTTCCCACGCCGATATGCATCGCGTCGATCCTGGAATCTTTGAAACGCTGAAAATCAGCAGCGCTAAATGTCTCAGGATTCGTGAACCAGGTTGGCTGCTTGTCTCCCTTGACGGGCGCCAACACTCCAAGCAGCGTGAAGGGGTTAAGCATGTCCACTATTGTGCTGCGCTGAACCAGATCGATGGCGCGGGCAGAGTATTTGGTCGTGGTCTCCGCGAAGAGCTGAAACCAGCCACGGTTGATCATCGGTGCGGCCAATGTCGCCGCCCGACCCCGAGAAGGCATTTCAAGGACTGACGTCGCATTATCATGGTTCGGGTCAATATGATAATTTGTGTCGGCATTGGCAATGGCGTGATGCATAATGGAACGGCACACGGAAGCCGTTATGAACTTCACGAGCTGCTTGGCACACTGAAACAATATGTCCAATAGCGCTGGGGCGGGTGTGCGGCTGGAGATCGGTCATGTCTTATTCATGGATGTGGTCGGCTACTCCAAGCTACTCCTGGACGAGCAGCGCGAGCTGGTAGAACACCTCACTGAAATCGTCCGCAACACCGAGCAAGTTCGTGCTGCGGAAGCCGCCGACAAACTGATCCGACTGCCCGCTGGAGACGGAATGGCACTGGTTTTTTTCAACAGTCCCGAGGCGCCCGTCCAATGCGCGATCGAGATCACTAAAAAGCTAAAGCAACATCCTCAGCTGAAGCTTCGGATGGGAATTCACAGCGGGCCGGTCAACGAAGTCCAGGATGTAAATGGTCGAGCAAACGTTGCAGGCGCAGGAATTAACATTGCACAGCGAGTGATGGATTGCGGCGATACCGGTCACATTCTCCTATCCAAGCGCGTGGCCGAAGACCTGACTCAGTCGCGACAGTGGCGTCCTTACTTGCACGATCTGGGCGAATGCGCCGTCAAACACAGCGTTCCCATTTCCATTGTAAATCTCTACACAGACGAAATTGGGAACGCGCAATTGCCGCAGAAGGTTAAACAATGGCAATCGGAGCAAGCCGCGCAGGCCGCAGATGGTTCTCCATCGATCTTTCGACGCAAAGGTCTTTTGATCGCGGCCGGTGCTCTTTTGATCGCCGTCGCCACTTTTTGCGTTTGGCTCTATTTCAAACAAGCGGAGGGAACGTCGCTTGTGCCCGAGAAAACCATCGCGGTGCTGCCATTCCAAAACTTTAGCCCGGACAAGGAGAATGCATTTTTTGCAGACGGAGTTCAGGACGACATCCTCACCAGTCTAGCAAAGATCAAAGACCTCAGAGTGATCAGCCGTTCGTCTGTGATGAAGTTTCGCGACGCTGCGGCACAGAATCTGCGCGCCATCGGCAAAACGCTTGGCGTGGCAAATGTCCTCGAGGGCAGTGTGCGGCGGGAAGGTGATCGGGTAGTCGTCAACGTGCAATTGGTCGATGCAAAGAGCGCCCGACAGATCTGGGCGAACCATTACGACCGCACCCTCGCTGACTCGCTGGGATTGCAAGGCGAATTGGCCAGTGAAATCGCCGAAGCTCTGCGCGCTACGCTGAGTACGGATGAGCAAGCGCGAGTGACAGCCAAGCCCACGCAAAATCCGGATGCTTATGTATTTTATTTGCGAGCTAATCAAATCTCGCGGAATCCCGACACGCTGCTGGAGGATTACAAGACTGCAGAGCAACTTTACGTGCAAGCGATAGCGCTCGACCCGGATTTTGCGCTTGCGCACGCGCGGCTTGCATCCGTTTGCGCTGAGATTTTCCATTATTACGAGCCAACCCAGGATTGGGAAAACAGAGCTCGCGCTGAAGCGGAAATAGCCCTCCATCTCCAACCCAACCTGGCGGAAGCGCATCTTGCCCTCGGTCAATGCATTTACTGGATGGATCAAGATTACGAGCGCGCTCTCGAACAATTCGATATTGCTGCTCGTTTATCGCCCAGCAATGGAGATATCGGGCGACTGATTGCGGCGATAAAGCGCCGACAGGGCAAGTGGGAACAATCGCTCAAGGAATATGAAAGAGTTGCGAGACTCGATCCGCAAAATCCAAATACTGTCCGCGAACTTATCTTTACAAACACGGCGATGCGTCGTTGGCCGGAAGCCGCGCGGTGGGTAGAGCAACTGCGCGCTATGGCGCCTGCATCAATCGTGGCGAAAATTCAGAGCGGCTACGTGGATTTTTGGTGGAAGGGAGACACCGCTCTGTTGAAGTCTTTTCTGAACCAGGTTCCTCCCGGTGTCGATCCTGATGGCGGCGTTACCTCGGTGCGATGGGAAGTCGCGATGTTGGATCGAGATTACGCAGCCGCCAGACGTGCGATCGATGGCTCAACTGCCAAGGAACTTTCATACACAGCCGAGGGAGCAACGCCACGGAGTTTCTTTGAAGGCTCCATTGCCCTGGCGCAAGGTGATATCGCCGGATCGCAAAAATACTTTGCAGACGCGCAGCCTGTTTTTGAAAACGCTGTCAAAGAGGCGCCTTTGAGCGCTATGCGGCATGCTAATCTAGGCTGGTTCTACGCGTTTATGGGGCGCAAAGAGGACGCGATGCGAGAGGGCCGCCGCGCGGTCGAACTGAAGCCGGAGTCTAAGGATGCCGTTGACGGCGTGATTGCGAATTGCTACCTGGCATTGATCTACGCTCGCGTCGGTGAAAAAGATCTAGCGTTTGCGCTCCTTGACCGATTGATCAAAACGCCGGGCGCGGTGGACAGCGTCGATTATAGCGTCACCATCAACGACCTGAAACATCGCTGGGAATGGGACCCGATTCGAAGTGATCCTCGCTTTCAAAAGCTCCTCGAACAACCAGCGAAGTGACTCCTCGGCGCTTAGGCTCGGCTGACGTATTGGCGTTCCAGTCGTCGCGCCGTTTCAATCGAACACAGAACTTGTCGGTTGCCAATCGTGGACAAAATATGAGGCTTGATCTCTCGATCGAGCAGTGAATCCAAAAAAATTTTTTGCCGAGCTAAAACGGAGGAGAGTCTATAGCGTCGCGGTCGCCTATCTTGTCGGTGGGTGGGCGCTCGCTCAGGGCATTGCTCAGGTCCTTCCCGTTTTCGACATCCCGAATTGGGTGGTGCGCCTCACTGTACTGCTGATCGTGCTGGGGTTTCCAGTTGCGCTGGCGTTCTCCTGGTTTTTCGATCTCACGCGATACGGAATTGTGCGAACGCCCGATCTCGACACTCGCAGTACCGACATCGTTCCATCCGCAACCGCTTCCAACCGAGTTGAGCCCGGTGAGAAATCCATCGCTGTTTTGCCTTTCAACGATTTAAGCCCGGCCAAAGACCACGCCTACTTTGGTGAAGGTATTGCGGAGGAGCTTCTGGGCGCGCTGGCGAAAGTTGATGGCCTGCGCGTAGCAGCGCGGCGGTCTTCATTCTGGTTTAAAGACAAAGAGGCCGAGCTAGGCGAAATCGCATCCAAGTTAAATGTCGGGCACGTGCTCGAGGGTAGTGTTCGGCGCGATGGCAACCGAGTCCGTATCACCGCGGAGCTAATCGATGCGGGTGACGGATTTACTATTTGGTCGGAAACGTACGAGCGCGAAATGCATGGAATTTTCACGCTACAGGACGAGATCACGCGCTCCATCGTCGATACTCTGAAGCTCAAACTCGCGATCTCGCCGTCGCGTCCATCTCGAAGCACAGCTGCGTACGATGCTTACTTGGAGGGCCTTGTTTATTCCGACAAGAACACGGAGCCAGAGTTGCGCAAGAGCCTCGAGTTTTTCCAGCGGGCGCTGGAACAAGATCCGAAATTCAGTCGCGCCTGGACGGGGATCGCAAAGGCCTGGTTGTGGCTGGCTGATGCCTTTGTGCCTCCGCTCGAAGCCTACCCGAAGGTTCGCGATGCCGCGGTGCAAGCATTACAACTCAACGATCAAGAGGCCGAAGCACACGTTTATCTGGCCGAGAGCAAGCGCATACTGGACTGGGACCTTGACGGCGCGGAAGCGGAATTCAATCGCGCAGTCGAGATCGAACCAAATTCGACACCGTCGAATTATTTCATTGCTGCGTTTTATGCGGCGCGCGGCGATCGCCACCAAGCACTGGCCTATTTGCAACGTACGTCGAAACTCGATCCGGCGTCACTTTGGGTGAACAACTTTGCGTGCGAACTCTATCGTTACTTTGGTCTTTACGATGAAGCGATGGCGGCCGGCCAACGCGCATTGCAACTTGATCCAACATTTGCCCATTATGGTGAGCCGTCGTTGGCAGCACTGTATCGCGAAATGGGACGTTTCGATGAAGCAATTGCGCTCTACGAAAAAGCACGAGAGTTCACTGGAAGGCCAGGGTTTGGTCTGGCGATCAGTTACGCTCGGATGAACCGGCGCGAGGAGGCGCTGGAAAATCTAAACGCAGCTGTCGCAGGCTGGGGCTACCGACCAGGCGATGCTATTGCACATGTGTATGTAACGCTTGGCGCCCATGATGACGCAATTCGTGAACTCGAACGCGCGTGCGAGCAACGCTCGTCAGCTTTGCACATTGTTGGCATCGCTCCCGAATTTGTACCGCTTCGTTCGGACAAGCGTTTCAGATCAATTCTCCAGCGAATTGGACTCGAACCTGAGAAAGTCTTCGCGGCGACAGCTCCTTGATTACTGCACAATCGTGTCCCGACCGTGGCCGTGAGAGCGCACACCGTACTTGTTTAAGTCCTGCTGCGCCACGTGCATTCCAAACAGCAGGATCGCAATCAGACCGAAATACAATATCGACATCGTCCAACGCTGGGTCGGCGTGACTTCAAAATAACGCTGTTCTTCCTCGGTCCTCTTGCGGAAAAGCGAATAGATCCGTGGCAATGATAACAAGACGATCAACCAGATAATGAAATTCGGGTATTTCCATCCGAACCAGAGAAGCAATGCGAATCCTGGCAACCAAAGCCAGCGCGAGAGCGCGGTCACGATGCGCCCGCCATCAAGCATTCCGACCGGAGTGAGATTGAAAAGATTGAGAAAGTATCCGAACCAAGCCAGCGCGATAAAAAGCGGCGCGGCGAACAATTCGCCCAAGACGTTGCAAACCAGCGCGCCAAGACTCCCTAGGATCGGGCCGCCGATACCGACGCATGCTTCCATCCATGCATTGCGGGGCGCTTCTTTGAGTGCGATGAACGCGCCCATGAACGGAATAAAAACAGGTGCACCGACCTTCAGGCCGAACTTTTTAGCGACGAGTAGATGGCCGGTTTCGTGCACCAACAAGAGCAGGACAAATCCGAGCGCGAATTGCCAGCCCCACATCCGGGTATAGATCCAGATCATCAACAACATGGTCCCGCCGGACTTCAGCAGAATGGGAAGAAACTTCAGGAGCGGAAGTAGAACGAACTTCAGCTTCGCGAAAAACTTCGCGATCAGCACTCCAATCACCCCGAGCGGCGCGAACGCTTTCTTCACCCGGCTCCAGGCCGTCTCCTCGGAAGGCGCCTTGTACTCCTGGATTGGTTCGGTTTGAAGATTCATGGCTTAGCGGAGGTTGATTCGTAAATCGTTGAATCGTAAATCGGTAATGCGTTGCGTTACCTAGAGATTGTAGGGCGTTTGATTCGCTCGCGCCAGTTGGCTCGCCTTTTGGGCTTCCCCCGTCTATGCCGCTCGAGGCTCGCCAACTCCGTTCTGTGAACCTCGAAAATTTTCGGGGCTAACACAGACGCCCTACAATTCATTAAAAGCATCGCCCAGATGATCGAGGACGTCGCGCGGCAACAGAGATTGTTCGCTTTGACTCCCATCAAAAATCGCGATTTCCGCGGCGCGCCCGCATAACCACGCACCGAGACACGCCGCGTCGTAAAGAGACAGACCTTGTCCTGCTAATCCGGCGCAGACACCGGTGAGAATATCGCCCATTCCGCCCGTGGCCATTCCCGGATTGCCGGCCGTGTTATAGCTTAGCGGCCGATCCCGTTCAGCCACGATGGTTCGGCTGCCTTTCAACAAGAGTGTTACCGGAAAATGATGGCAGAATTTTGTCGCCGTTTTGGCGCGCGTCTCTTTTTCGCCATGCGACAGCCTCTTCATCTCGCCGGGATGCGGCGTGAGCAACCGTTTACCCTTGCAACGCTTGAGCGTGGAGATTTTTTCCGCCAAAATATTCAAGCCGTCAGCGTCAATCACCATCGGTTGCTTCGCCTTTTCGATCAGGTCCAGAATTTCGGCAGCGCGCGATTTTCCAAGACCAGGTCCCACCGCCCAGACGTCGGCTTTTTCCTTGAGCAAATCGCGGTAAGATTTGAGTGGCTTAACCATTGATTCCATTGGCGCGGCGCCGGCGACAATTTCGTAGATTTCTTCGGGGACAAAAACCTCGACCAGTCCAGCGCCTGCGCGCAGCGCGCCCCGCGAAGTCATCAGCGCTGCGCCGATGAATCCCCTGGAACCGGCAACGACACCAATGCGTCCACACTGATTCTTGTATGTGCCGAATTTGCGCCTCGGCAGCAATTCGCGAAAAGTTGACAGGGCAGCGACAACTTCTTTCGCTTTTTTTTCCGGAGCGCGCAGTTCATCCAACTGGACCACTTCCAGTCTGCCCACGAAGTTCAGCGCGTCGTCGGCCAGCAATCCTGGCTTTGCGAATCCGATCGTGACGGTAAAATCCGCAATGACACAGTCGCGATCGGTTTTACCCGAATCACCGTCGAGACCGGTCGGAAGATCGACAGCGAACACATAGGGGCCCTTGTCTGCGCGCAAGTGATTGATGCAACGACAGGCCGCGCGAATCGGATCGCGGAGCGGCGGCTTCGCGCCAAGCCCAAGCAAGCCATCAAGAATTATCAACGGCGCAGCAGTGCCCAGATACGCCTCTGCCGCCATCGCTTCCTGAGCGGCGGACAGCTGTTCAGCCGCTTCTTCCAAAAGTTCGACAATAATCACGCTGGCATCAGTCCCACCGCCGCGGGATGGCGTCGCGCCAAGAATTTCTGGTGGTCTGCGGCGCAGGCTGTCAAGTTTCTTGCGCATCATCCCGCTGCAATCGGCTTCCTGAAAGGCAAGTCGTACTTCGATTTTCCATCCGCGGCGCCGTAAACGTTCAGCCGCAACCAGCGCATCGCCCGCATTGTGGCCTTTTCCGGCGAACACAATGCACTTGCCAGGTTTTCCGAAAAATCTGGTGACAGCTCGCGCAATGCCGGCGCCGGCCTTGTCCATCAGCGCTTCAACTTCTACGCCCCGCGCGAAGGCGGCTTCTTCCGCCGTTCGCATCTGCGCCGAAGTCAGGACGGGCAGGTTCAATTATCCCTCCTGATCTTTTGAGGCCGCCTTTGTCTTTGACTCGGCTGGTTTCGATGAGCTTTTCTTCCGCCGAGCACTTTTCTTGTGAGAACGCTTGGACCGGGGGCGTTCAGATTTTGCCACTTTGGTTTGATCGATATACGGTTGCAACGGAATGTTTTCGCCCGTCGCGACTCGCGTCGTCGTCAACGCGCTCGTGACGGAATTACGACCGTGGACACCGGCTGCAATTTCTTCTGCGAGCTTTTGACGATAAGAAGCGGTTTGTGCGTACGCAGCTTCGGTTGGGTTAGTTAGGAACCCGCATTCCACCAGCACAGCCGGAATGTTCGTCTTTCGCAATACGTAGTAACCACGACGCCGCACCCCGCGATTGGAGGAAGGGGCGCCGCCGGCGACGAAATAATGGATCGCAGAGGCGAGCGGCAGGCTGTCACGACTATAAAAATATGTTTCTATCCCACCTGCGCCCATCCGTTTTGCCGAGTTGAAATGGATGCATACAAAAAGCGCATTCGGGTAGGAATTGGCGATTGCTACTCGCCCACCCAGCGAAACGAATACATCGCTATCCCGCGTCATCACGACCCGATAGCCGCCCGCGGCGAGAACGCGTTTAAGACGCTGCGCGACATCCAAGGTCATATCCTTTTCTGCAACCTGCTGACCTGGGATTCCACCGCGGTCATAGCCGCCATGACCCGCATCGATCACTACGGTAGTGGCGGATCCGCTGTCTTGAGAAGCGCGTTTCGCCTGAGCCGTGGACAAAGTTCCCAGTAACGCGATTAGCAAACTGGCGGCAAACAGACGGAGTCGGTAGGAATTTGCCAGCATCACTGATCGTCTTTCGCCGGTTCGGGAGGGCGAGCGGATAGTTTCGGTGCCGTGCCACGCGGGCTTTGTGCGGTCGGCGATTCAATCGTGCCGCCGCGAACGGCCACGTCGCCATTAGCGGCATGAACGAGACGCGGCCGAGTTTTGGTTTCCATGAAGGAGGAGTGTGCCAGCAGTTCGCCGTTCAAGCCGACGCGCGAATACGCCCATGCGCGCGGGGCAGAGCAGTGCAGAACATGCAATTGATTTGCGTGATCGATCTCCGCCTGTGGTTCTTCAAAGGCGATGGCCCGGCCTAACGAATAAGTCGCATAAACGATTCCACTGTCCTTATCCTGCACACGCACGTACAACGAAGTATGGTCCGGAAAGCGGTTGGTGAGAAGCGAGTACGTGCGGACGTTGCCTGGCGCGGCAATGCCATCGGGGATGCCGACTGTTTGCTGCCAGATTGGCCGCGCATCGGTCACTTCAAAAACTCGCGTTGGGGAATAAAAAAACTTTCCGAGATCGGCAAAATAAACATTGGTCCGGACATGATAACTGCCGAAATCGTGCACGGGATAAAGTGGAGTCAGATTGATCTGATGCGTGACTCTCTGCCCGGCTGCGATCTTCAAGGGCGCCTGACCGTTTTCGGTACTGATCGGCGCAATCGGTTGACCTTCGCTTCCAGTTATCTCAAACCCAAGCCATGATTGCCCGTCCGCATTGTGAAGGTCGATGTCGCGTCCGGCGAGATTGGTGATGCTTAAGGTCACTACGACCGGTTCGTAAGCGATGTACTGCAATCGCTTGAATTTTAGATCCACCTGAATTTGAGCTTGTACTTTCGCAGCAATGAGGACGACACATGCAATGGACAGGAGATATCTCATCATATGTCTTAATGACGAAGCGCGAATGTCGAATGACGAAAGAATGACGAAGTCCGAAGCGGTCGGACGGGGTCGAGCTGGCGTTTTGGAGGAGGATCGCAAAGAATAAATGACGGACGCGAAGGCAAAGATGTTCATGTCGGCGTCTCGTTTCGAAAGTCGTGCTTCGACATTATTTCGTCATTCGGATTTCGTCATTTTGCAGAGCCCTTTCGCGTTATACCGATCAAGATCGCTTAGTTCGCGCGCCCACCACATCCCCAAATGCCATGGTCTCATTGTGCCGAGCTGGTTTCGGCTGCAGGAAAAAGCTGTAAAAGCCGCGAAGGTTCGGCCTGAACTGCCTGCAATTTATCGTCGTAATAAATTCGAATCCTGTATCCCAGATATTTTCGCTTTCCAGCATCTGGGGCGGAACTTTTGGCTCCTCTGCTTTTTTGCCCCGGTCGGATGGTCGCAGCCGCCTCAGAAAGCGATGACTCCGGCGACCCGACTCCTGTTTTCGGGCGGAGGTAACTAACCAACAGTATCTCGGGATTCGCGTCGGCCCAATCATGCCTTGGCGTCAGCCATTCGTAATTCACGTCCGCGTCAGTGAGCTTCACATCTTTGTCATCAACCGTGTCATAAAATTCCACCAAGATCTTAACTTTGGTGTGATCGATCGTTGCGCCTGACTGTTTTTTTATTCCGATCTGTAGCGCGAGGTTGGTTTCGGCGTCGGGATCGGATGTCTCAGCGGCTTTGACTTCCGTGATGCCCATGACAGAGCCTTCCGGATTGCCGCCGACATCCCTATGTGACGCAGCGTCGAGTGGTGCGCTTGCCAGGCCAGCGTTTGTTGTGGCCGGGGTTGGCACTCCCAACTTCAGGCGCTGATCGGCCAACTCATATGCTTCTCCAGCCGAAGGACCCATATCGTGTAGTTTACGCCACACTTCGTTCGACTTTTCATAAACCTGCATGGAATCGTACGTCTTGGCTATTTCCTCGAGCACGGTGACGTTGCTGGGTCCGCTGTCTAACGCTTCCTCGAACCGCGCGAGCGCGTTTGTTGTATCGCCACGGTCCCTCAGCTCAGTGCCTTCGCGCAAAAGTTGATCAACAAGCGACGGAGGCGGCGGATGGGTCACCGCTTCGGGTGAAGGAGCCGTTTGCGTTGCTGGCGGTGCCATTGCGGAGGTAGTAGTCGCCGCTGGGGGCGTTGAAGCGGGAGGAGCTACGGGGCGTGCGACGCTTGTCGCAACTGCCTGCGCCGGCGTTCGCGCAGCTCGGACCCGACCGAGATAATAGGAGGTAGCAGCGAAGATTTCCACCACCGCCAGAATCACAACCAAGCCGAGCCCGACGTTAAAGCTTGGATCGATCTGCGTAGCCCGTGAAAGAAGAGTCCGCATGCAGCAATAAACCCCATTTCTGTAAGCGCGCCCTCGCCAAGCTGTCAACGGCTTCGCCACGTAAAACGTAAAAAAAGTTGAAGCGTCGAATCGTCAAATGGGACTGGTTCCTTTCATGCTTCAACGGTTTAACGTCTTAGCGATTCACGGTGCGCTAGCGCGAAATATCGTCCTGCCCCAACATCTTGAATCCTTCGCCCATCAGCACCGAGGACGCGCATTCGGTATCGTCCACGTGGAGAGCAATCGCGGCAAAGCCACGCGGACGAATAAGCAGGGGATAAGCGAAATGGACGTTCACCTCTGCCATCACTAGTGCAGCGAGCAGTTTCACCAGTTGTGTGGCCACTTCTCGAATTTCTACGACCACGACTTCACAAACGCCGAATGGCACGTTTTTTTCCCGGAACAATTTCTCCACGCGCGCCGGATCGCTGGCGATAATCCGGGCGATGGCTGAATCGGTCGATTCGGATACACTCAGCGCCACGGCGTGAGTGCTCTGAGTGCTGAGCAGTTTCACGACGTCCAGCATTGCCCCAACCTTGTTCGGAAGAAAAACAGAGAACTGTTTCACCAACGGCCCTTCCATTTTCGAAGTTGTTTCCGGTAAATTCGTAGTCATTTCGATAGCGACACCCTGCTGGAACATCCCAAGGTGCGCCAGGCAAACTATCTCATTTTCGGTCTTTCATTGGCAAACGAATATATTTCAACAACAACGCGTTATTGAGGCTGTTCATTTTGTGCCACGTCAATATACTGCCGCAATGATTGCGGGAGCGCATTTTCTTCTCTACAGCAAGGATCCTGAAGCCGATCGTGCGTTCTTTAAGACTGTGCTGGAATTCCCGTCGGTCGATCTTGGCGATGGCTGGCTGATATTTGCATTGCCGCCCGTCGAACTGGCGATCCATCCGGGTGATGGCGAATTTGTGCAGATGCATGCAGAACATCCCATGCTAGGAGGCCTTCTCTATCTGATGTGCGACGATCTGGGCAGCGTAATCGGATCGTTAAAAAGTAAGGGTGTGGCCTGTGCGAATCCGGTGGAAGCCGAGTGGGGAATCAGCACGAGTGTTCGGCTGCCGAGCGGCGGCGAGATCGGTCTTTATCAACCGACTCACCGGACAATGATTGAAGCACGTTCAACTTGAAACAGGGCGAGGCTTTAGTTCCAAACTTCGCAACTTGGATTCACCTTCAATGGATGAAGAAAATGAGTTAATCACGCTGCGGCGCAAAAAACTCGACGCGCTTCGTGCAAAAGGCATCGAGCCATTCGGCGGCAGCTTTGAGGTAACCGGATCGATTGCGGAGGTGCGCGAAAAATTTAAGGAAGGCGAGACCCTTCGTGCAGCCGGCCGCATTACCGCGCATCGCGACATGGGCAAGAGTCATTTCCTCGATCTGCGCGACGCGACGGGGCGCATTCAAATATACATTCACGCGAACGAGGTCGGGGCAGAACTGATCGACCTCTTTCGGTTACTCGATCTTGGCGATTTCATCGGCGTGGAGGGAACCTGTTTTGTCACTAAAAGCGGGGAGTCGACATTGAAAGTGCGCACGTTCCAATTACTGGCCAAAGCTTTGCGGCCGCTTCCTGAGAAATGGCACGGATTACAGGACATCGAAGCCAGGTACAGGCAACGTTATCTGGATCTTATTACGAATGAGCATTCCCGCGCGGTATTCGAAAAACGCATCGCAATTGTCCGGGAGACGAGGCGCTTCTTCGAGGACCGCGGATTTCTGGAAGTGGAGACGCCGATTTTGCAGACAATCCCAGGAGGTGCGGCCGCCGAACCGTTCACAACACATCATAAGGCGCTTGGCATCGATCTTTATCTGCGCATTGCGTTGGAGCTCTATCTGAAACGTTTACTTGTCGGTGGACTCAACAAGGTATTCGAAATCAACCGTAACTTTCGTAACGAAGGTATTTCCAGAAAACACAATCCGGAATTCACAATGCTCGAAGCTTATTGGGCGTATGCCGATTTTGAAAGAATGGCGAATCTCACTGAAGAACTGATTTGTTATCTCGCCGAGAAAATTCTCGCGCTGGACGCTGCGAAATTGGAGGGGGGCGCTCCTGCGACGCCGGCGCCGCGCGTTGAGAAGGCTCGCAGGAGCTCCCCCCTCCAAATCGAGCATCGAGACGCAGATGGAAAAATTGTTCGCACGATCAACCTGAAACGGCCCTGGCGCCGAGCGCGCTATCACGATTTGGTGCGGGAAGTTGCAGGGCATGACTGGTTCGAGCTCTCCGACGAGCAACGGCGAGATCGCGCCACGAACGATTTCAAACTAGAAATCCTGCCGCAACTTGCAGATTTCGAAGTTACCCAACATGTGTTCGAAAAACTCGTTGAAGAGAAGACGATCGATCCGCTGTTTGTCACGCACTGCCCGAAAGAGTTGGTGCCGCTGGCAAAACAAAACGCGGCGGACGACTCGCTGGTGGACGTTTTCGAACTAATCATTAACGGAGCTGAGATCGCGCCCGGTTACAGCGAGTTAAACGATCCGCTCGTGCAGCGCCAGCGGCTTCTGGAACAGGCGGGCGAAGAGAGACAAAAAATTGACGAGGAATTTCTCCTTGCGCTTGAACATGGCATGCCCCCCGCCGGCGGCATCGGCATTGGAATCGATCGGCTCACCATGCTGCTAACCGGGGCAGAGTCGATTCGGGACGTGATCCTTTTTCCCCTGCTGCGACCGAAGATGCTGTAGCTGTCGCTGCTCTGTGAGCGACGTATCGATTACCACGTCAGCATAGCGCTTCGCACAGCGAAGCGGCTAGAACAGAGCCCAGGCTCAGCCACGTTCCAAATCAAAAGTGACCTTTGCATTGATGCGGTAATTTGTGATTTTGCCCTCGTCCACTTCGGCGGTGAATTCCTTGACGTAAATCGAGCGAACGTTCCGCAGTGTCTTCGTGGCTTCTTCCACCGCCCCTTGCGCGGCATCCTCCCAGCTCTTCGGCGATTGTGACATCAGTTCGATAACTTTAACGACTTTGGCCATGGTGATTTAATTCTCCTTCACTTATTTTATCGCAGGCGACGTGCAAGCTGCGCGTTTTTTTGGTCTCCCCGTTCGGCTCGCCGCGCCCTAGCGTTTGGACAAGTTTATCTGCGGATGCGGAGATGCTACGACGATCCCAATTCCGCCCAGCACAGCAACAGAGGCGAGCATGTAGCGCACCGTGATCGGTTCACCGAGCAACAGTATTCCGCCAGTGGCAGCCAGCACCGGAACGCTAAGTTGAACAGTGGCGGCGCTGGCAGTTTTCAACCCGCGTAGGGCGCTGTACCAAATTACATAACCAAGACCTGATGTAACCGCGCCCGATATTATGGCGCAGGTGATCCCAGCAAGATTGTAATTTGTCGATGGAAAGAAAATGATGCTTAGAGCAATTGCGAACGGAACTGCGCGGACAAAATTTCCGGTCGTGACGCTTACCGGATTCCCTTCTCCTTTACCGCGCAGTGAATAAATGCCCCAGGCTAAACCGGCCCCTAACATCAGGATCGAACCAATTAATGGCGGAGCGGAAAGTCCAGGGAATACAAGCACGACGAGTCCAGCAACGGCGACGATGAATCCGGCAATTTGGATTGTGTTTAACCGCTCGCCTTTGTGCAGTCCCCAGAGAATCATCATCGCCTGAACCGCTCCAAACAAAAGCAAAGCGCCGGTTCCGGCTGAAAGAGATGTATAGGCGAACGAAAAGCCGGCCGCGTAAGCGAACAGCGCGACCGCTGAAATCCAGTTTCCATATCTAAGTGACGAGCCAGAAAAACTCTCAACCAAAGGCGAAGCCGTTCCCTCAGCTCTCAACAGCCTTTGGATTTTTAAAAGGAGCCAAAGCGCAATGGCCCCGGAGAAAATACGAACGAACGTGAAAGTCGCGGGATCGCTGCTGCTTTCCTTCAATGCGGCTCGGCATAAGAGCGAATTGCTCGCGAAGGCAATCATCGCAAGCAGCGTGAGAATGAAAATTCGCGCGGTACTCATGGAAGAGACCTTGCAATCTCGAATTTGACGGCAACGTGGTGGGCATTGCCCGCCGTTTCATTGCCGAGCAGCGCAAAGGATAGTTTGCTACTCGATCTTTTCCCAGAACCCCCGGTGATTCGGAATATTTGGGAAAACAAGTTGGCCCTGGTAAAAGGTGAACGGGTTGGAGCGGTCGTTGCCACCGAACGATAACGTCAGAGTTTTGCCCTCAACGTTCCAATGGCCTTCCACTGACTCCCTGCGCTCGTAGGCCGTGGCGGTCCAGTTCTCAACAGTACCATCGACATGAAGGACAAGATGCTCATCTATCGGGCCTGTATAACTGATTGTGGTTTTTCGCCAATGTCCAATCAGGGCGTTCGAATTTTGTGAAGACGTGGCATTTCCTTCTTGAAATGTAATGATACTTGAGTTGGCAGCTTCCGTAGGAACCGCGGCTAGAACGAGAGCGCAGAATTGCGCTAGCCAGCTGATTTTGGGCAAAACATATTGTGTTCTCATGGGGACCTCCGGACTGAGTCTGACAAGGTGACCGACCCATGACAACTCTATTCTGCGTTTGTTGCAGGACCTCGAACTCAAACCGATGTTGATCGCGTAACATGAAACTTTCGACAATCATAGAGCGAGGACGGTTTCCTTCACCGGCGGCCGCGCCGCAGGCGCTGGCATGGAGCGGCGGCAAATTGTGGATGGGTTCGCGCGATCTGAGGCGAATCTATGCAATCGATTCGACAGAGTGGAAGGTGCTCGAAGAGAAAGAACCGCCTGGCATCCCATGGGCCGCTGTCGCGACGAACGGCTCGCTCTGTTTTACGATTGGGGAAGACCCAAATGACGATCGCTACATTCGACGGTTCGTTCCCAAAGCCGGTTTTTCCGAGACCGACCGGATCGCCTGTCCTGAGTTTACGGGGTCATACCTCAGCTATGACGGCGAACATCTCTACCTGAGTCAATGGTACAAACATCGCATTCTTGAACTAGACGCGAATGGCAATATCATCCGCGTCATCGACGTCGGTGCCGAAGTCTCAGGCCACTCGTTTGTCGATGGAATGATCTACGTCTTGCGCGGGACCGAACAGAACGGTGAGAGCTGGACCATCGCGCGACTCGATCCGCGAGAGAAAAAGCCGGAAGTCAAAGAGATCGCAGTCGTGCCGTTCGCATGTCGGTCGTTAACATTCGATGGCGCGAATTTTTGGTCGAATCATCGGGCCGCGAACGAAATCGTATCATTCACGCTTCCACTGTAGTCGCTGCCGTTGGCTGCGGCCTTTAATTGCTGTATTCCCGGATCTCTTAAGCGATATTGCCTGCAATGGTCGCAGAGCTGAGGAAACCTGATTATCCCCGGCGCTGGTGGGCGATTTTGCCGGATGGACGCATTGAGTGCCGCCTCTGTCCGCGGTTTTGCAAGCTCAACGAAGGACAGCACGGATTCTGTTTCGTTAGGCAACGGATCGGCGGTCAGATGGTGTTGAACACTTATGGCCGCAGCAGCGGGTTTTGTGTCGATCCGATCGAGAAGAAACCGCTGAACCATTTTCTGCCTGGCACGAGCGTGTTGTCGTTTGGCACGGCCGGATGCAATCTGGGTTGCCGGTTTTGTCAGAACTGGGATATCTCCAAAGCGCGCGAATGGGACAAGCTCGCAGATGCTGCTTCGCCGGAGCAGATCGCGCTTGCGGCCGAACAGCTCGGATGCCGATCGGTTGCCTTTACTTACAATGATCCGGTGATCTTTGCCGAATACGCGATCGATGTTGCGGATGCGTGTCGCGAGCGTGGAATTAAGGCGGTTGCTGTGACCGCCGGCTACATCACTGACGATGCACGCTCGGAATTCTATGACCATATGGACGCTGCGAATGTCGATCTGAAAGCGTTCACTGACGCATTTTATCATCGACTATGTTTTGCTCAGCTTCAGCCGGTGCTCGAGACCCTGAAATATTTGCGACACGAAACAAACGTGTGGTTTGAAGTGACCACACTGCTCATTCCTGGTGAAAACGACAGCGACGCCGAGCTGCATCGCGCGTCTGAATGGTTCATGGAAAATCTCGGGCCCGATGTGCCGTGGCATTTCACCGCGTTCCATCCCGATTTCAAAATGCTAGACAAGCCGCGCACGCCGCCGACAACTCTTACGCGCGCGCGAGACATCGCACGCTCAAAGGGGCTTCACTACGTTTACACCGGAAACGTGCACGATCGCGACGGCGGCAGCACGTGGTGTCCTGATTGCGGCACGTTACTCATCGAGCGCGATTGGTATGAGCTCGGCAAATGGAGCCTTGAAAATGGCAGGTGTCGATCTTGCGGTTACAAAGTCGCGGGCGTTTTCGAAGAGCAACGCGGCGATTGGGGCGCACAGCGTGTGCCTGTGAGGCTGGCTGCGATTCGCTAAATCTGTAGGGGGAAGCAGTCTGCTTCCCGATCAAAGTCGGGACGCTGGAAGCGTCCCCTCGCCGACCGGCATCCTGCCTGCTGGAAGCTGTTAATCAACCAGGCGAGACGCCCAGTTGCCCCACAGGCAGGATGCCTGTGCTACCCTACGACTAAATGTTTGTCGGGCATTACAGCGTTGCTTTCGCGGCTAAGAGTCACAAGAACAAGATTCCGCTTTGGGTTTTGTTCGTTGCCGTTCAGTTCCTCGATTACATTTGGGCCACGCTGGTGCTGCTTGGGATTGAGAAGCTACGCGTGATCAAAGGGTTCACCGCTGGCAGCATGCTCGACTCGTATTTCCACCCGTATTCCCACAGCTTGATTGCGGCGATTGCATGGTCATGCATTGCCGGTCTTGCTTACAGGATATTTTGCGGGCGGCACAGCTTCTATAGAAAATACGCTGCTCTTATTGTAGGCGCGGCAGTTCTTTCGCACTGGATTCTCGACTTAATCGCGCATCCGCGTGATCTCGCGATCTACGACAACACGTGGAAAGTGGGTTTCGGTTTGTGGAATTATCGCGATCCCGAGTTTGCGTTGGAAATTGGGCTCCTTGGCCCCGGAATCATGCTTTACCTGACGCGAAATGCGATGCCGGCAATTCGCAAAACAGCCGTGATCGCGTTCGGAGTCGCCCTCGTTGTCATCCAGATAGGTCATACGTACGTGCCTCGGACACCGTTGACAGATAAGGCCACTGCCATGGGCGTTTGGGTTTTCTATACGCTCTTTGTCGTTGTCGCTTTCTTGATAGAGAAAATCGGGAGTCGGAGACAAACTAATGCACCGTGATTGTGATTGTTTTCGGCGTCTCGGGAGCAGGGAAAACGACGATCGGCAAACTACTCGCCGAAGAGATTGGCTGGCGTTTTTATGAAGCGGATGATTTTCATCCACGCGCCAATATCGAGAAAATGCGTAGCGGTCATCCGCTCACGGACGAAGACCGATGGCCGTGGCTGACACTCTTGCGCGAGCAGATTACCCGTTCTCTTGCCGTAAAAGAGAACGCGGTGCTTGCGTGCTCTGCATTGAAAAGCGCGTATCGGGAGCGCTTACACGTCAGCGACGACGTGAAGTTTGTATTTCTGCGCGGAGATTACGCGCTCATTAAACACCAACTCCGCCAAAGATCCGGTCATTTCATGAATCCTACGTTGTTGCAAAGTCAGTTTGCCGATTTGGAGGAGCCGCAGCCCGATGAAGATGTACTAACGATCAAGTTGGGGCGATCTCCCCAAGAGCTTGTCGAGGAAATCAAAGCGAAGCTGGGCCTGGTCTGAAACGGTTTGAGGTCATCTATTGACTGATGTGGATCGCGCAATTGCAAGCGGTCCACTCCGTTCGGCGCGCCCGGCGGTCGCGCCCTACCGAATGTTGACTTCGTCCATCACTAGGAAGCGTTATGCCCATAATAAACATTGTCGCTCTCGACGTTGAAAAGCCGATTCCACCGGGCGCGATAATTTTCGAACGCGATCTGCGCTGCCAGTTGCATCAGCTGTTCCTCGGAAAATTGGTTGCGTAAGCGGGCATACAACTCATCAGAAACATCCGACGGCGTGTTGGTCAGCGCGTCAGCCAGTTCAATGACCAATCGTTCCGTATCATTGAAGGACGTCAAATTGTTGTCGGGAACGGCGCGTAGTTTCTCATCGCTTAAGCCTGCTTTTCTGCCCACGGCAGAATTGATGTCTACTCAAAACGGACAGCCGATCCGGGATGCGGCGCGGATTTTCCCCAGTTGAATGTAGCGCAATGAGATTAATCGTTTTTGGGCCGAGAGCGGCTTCCATGGCAATGCCACCCCAAACAAGACTGGGCAAACGCATCTGGATCTTCGCCGGCGTAAAATCCTTTCCAAACATCTTGCGCATCATTCCGTAGAACCAGCGCAGATGCCACGGCGCCTGCTTTTTCTCCAAACCTGAAACTCGAGCCATGACAAATCCGTATCGTTCTCCGCAACGCGTTCGGTCTTAACAGCCGAGAAGCATCTGGTTCTGTTATTCGTGAGCTGGTTTTCTCAGCGAAATAAGCTTCTTCACGAGCATGTTAGTGCCCTTTTCCAAAAACATTCCCCACATACTGAGCGCAGCCAGAGTTGGCACGCAGATCAGAAGGAATGCCCAGATTGGCACCTCACGAATGCGTAGTCCGAGCCAGATGACGTAGGGTTGGTGAATGAGATACAATCCGTAGGAATAGAGTCCTACGAGACCGAAAAGGTTCGCTGGGCCCTTGAATAACGAAATGATTCCAGCGATGCCGACGATCTCGAGCATGCAACATGCGCCGGTGGCAAAATCCACGAAAATGTACTCGTAGAGGCCGTCATTGAGTTGCAGCGCGGCAGGGTAGAGAATCAGTCCAAGAATCAGTCCCGCCCCGCGAAGGAAAAACCAATCTACGCGTGCAGGCGACCGCGTGTGCCACATCGCCAGCGACATTCCCAGCGCGAACTCTGGCAAACGACAGATCGCAAAACCGCCTAACACCCATAGGCCATTTTGCTGCCAGACGACAAGCAACATATAACGAGCGAAAAATCCGGCGGCGCACGCAATGAACAAAAACCACCATGGACCCACGCGGCGCGCCATCAGGAAAAGCAGCGGAAAAATCAGGCAGAACTGGATCAGCATGGAGAAGTACCACCATGCTGCGTTGAGGTACATGAAATTCATCTGAATATCGATGAAACGCAGGCCGAGCAGGCTCAGAATGATGCGGCCGTCCACTGGTTCCAGCCGCGCAACGAATGGCGAGAGAAGATAAACGAAATGCGCCACCCAGTACATCGGATAGAGCCGCAGAGACCGCGCTCGATACCAGACGCCCCACCCGATCGCGCCGGACTCGGCACGTCGCACGGTTGATTGCATCAGCGTCCAACCACTCAGGATTATGAAAACGCCGACGGCATGGAAACCGAGTCCTGACACTTTGAACCAAACCAGTCTAAGGATAGTCAGCGTGCTCGCCGTAAAGCTGCTCCAGTCGGCCGGTGGAAGGAGGCCGTACTGAAAATATGTCCGGAAAAAATGAAAGTATGCGACGAAAAGAATTGCCATCCCCTTTGAAATGTCGATCCAAAGGAGCCGCTTCATCGCATCGGCTTAGCAGGGAAAGTCGTCCAGGTCAAGACGCTCGACGACGTGAGGACTGCCCGGACGGGAGTCTACTAAGACGCCGGAGAACCAACCATGGTGGCGGATCGCGTAGTGCTTCCGGCGAGCGCGAGAATCACATCGGTCTTCGCGATAGTGCCGATTAAACGTTTCGTTACCGAATCGTTAACCACTGGCAATCGCTCGCCATCGTGGTGCCTGAAACGCTCGAGCGCTTCGATCAGTGATGCATCAGGTCGGACTACCGGGATGGAATCGTGCGGGAGGTCTCCCGCAATAACGACTTTCGCGAGCTCCGGCGTATTCAGGTAATTTTTGACGTCGTGTAGCGATACCGCGTAGCGATACCGCACCGAGAAAGCGATCGCGATCGGCCACGTAGAGGTAATTAAACCGGGTTGCGACGAATTTCTCGGCGATCTCTGAGAAGCCCGCTCTGGGCGAAATGGTCAATGGGCCCGGTTTCATGATGTCATGAACATGAAGTTCTGCGAGCTGCTTGCGATAATCGCCTGCGCCTTTCCGTTTCAGCGCTTCAGCATAAATCGATTGTTTCTCGATGCTCGCGGATGTGTAATAGGCAACTACGCACGCCAACATCAGTGGGAGAATGATCTGATAATCGAGCGTGATCTCGAAGATCATGATGATAGCCATGATGGGCGCATGGGTGGTGGCTGCCAGAAATGCGCCCATGCCGACGAGCGCGAACGCGCTGGGATTAACCTCTAGATGGCCAAGAACGTGCTGTGTGCCACTGCCGAACAGAAATCCCAGGCTGGCGCCAATGAAAAGCGTCGGCGTGAAAACGCCGCCAACTGCGCCGGAACCAAACGTCGCAGTAGTAGCAAGGATTTTAAAAATAAGGATGACGGCGAGCGCTTGCCACAACCATTCGCCGCGCAAGATCCCACTTACCGTGCTGTAACCGTTACCGCAGACCTGTGGGTAGAATATAGCGAGAGCGCCTACGATTAAACCACCGACGCACATTTTTGCGTAAATCGGCGCGGCGATGTGTGCCACCCATTCTTCGCTGAAACGCAACAGCCGGATAAACCAAGGCGCGAGCAGACCCGCACCGAGACCGAGCAACAAGTACGGCAGAATTTCCCAGTTGTGGTTGAGTCGAAATGCCGGAATGGCGTAAAGCGGATCTGCGCCGAGGAACCCACGTACAGTCAAAGTCGCGATGACCGACGAGAAAACGAGAGGCCCGAAGATTTCCATGGCTACGGAGCCAAGCACGATCTCCGCGACAAACACCGCACCGGCGATCGGGGCATTGTAGGCGGAGGCAATCCCTGCTGCGGCACCGCAGCCGACGAGCAATCGCAGGCGTGGAGTGGACCATTTTCTCATCCGTCCGGCGAGAGAAGCCGCGAGGGCCGAAAGCTGAACCAGCGGCCCCTCACGCCCGATAGATCCGCCGGAAGCGATGGTGAAAAGTGAGGAGAGACACTTCAGTAACGTGCGTCGCGCGGAGATCTTCCCATCACGAAGCACAACCGCTTCCATGTAGTCGGTCGTTGTAACTTCTCCGCGCAATCGTGTGCCGAACTGAATGATCGCGCCGGCCAGTAGTCCGCCGACTGCTGGAACAATCAGCCGAAGTAATAGAGGCATTTGGGAAAAACTTTCGACCAGGCCCGGCTCCGAGCTGCCAGTAAGGATCTTATGAACAACGCTCGTTGCGACACGAAATGCGATCGAGCAAATGCCTCCGCAGAAGCCAATGACACCGGACCAAATCAGCGTGCCTTGAAGATCGGTTGGATGGATTCGCTCCTGAAACCAGACCAGGAATTTTAGTCTGCGGAAGATCTTCAGGCTCGAACCAGATGACTTTGTAACCGCGTTGCTGGAAACCACTCTTATCAAGTTGGTGCATGGCAGCATGCGTCAAGCGAGAGAATGATCTTGCAGAATGAAGCCCTTGTTGCTGCCGTAGCCATATCACCACAATGATCACTACAAATGCGCATGAAATTTCGCTCGAACGCGGACGCCTTTGGATTGTGCTCGTAACGATTGTGATCAATATCGTCGCTGTTTCGCTATTAACATTCGCGCCTTGGTCAGACTGGCGCACCGGCGCAGCGCTCAACATTGTCGATAATTGTCTTCTCGTCGGCTTTGTACTCGTTAGGCGCGATGCATTGCTCGCGCGATTTCTTCTTTTTGGACTCCTGGTCGGCTTCGTTGAGCTCCCGGCTGACGCCTGGCTGGTCGATTACACGCGTACGCTGGACTATTCGATTGGCGGCGGCCCTATGATTTGGCGATCGCCGCTATGGATGCCACTGGCTTGGGAAGTCGTGACGGTGCAATTCGGATACATCGGACTGCGGTTGTGGGAACGGTTTGGCAAGGTCGGCTTGCTCATGATCGGACTGCTTGGCGCAATCAATATTCCGTTTTATGAGGAGATGGCGCGAAGAATCCACTGGTGGCAGTACAGCGCCGAAAGTGTTCGGGGAATGATTTCGTTCACGCCGTGGTACATCATTCTTGGCGAGTTCGGAATTGCGATCGCACTCGCGTTGCTCGCGGGAACCCTGCGACGGGGTTCGTGGCGCCAGGCTGTTATGGCCGGAATCGGTGGTGGATTATCGATCTTTCTTTGCTACGCCCTCGCGTTTTGGATTACTGATCGATTGGGTGGGTAACGGGAATTCTGCTTTCAGCCAGCAGGCACCCGCGTTTCCTCTGCGCTAGGCTTTTTGCAGAACCAGATGGCGCCTGCGCAGACGAGCAGGGCAATCGAGATAACAAGAAAAGCGTCGTTGAACGCCATAACAAATGCCTCGCGAGTAACTACTGACTTGACGGCAGCATATGATTGCTTGAGCGCCATCGTCGCATCGAAACCTTTGCCGACGAAATTTTCCTGCACCGCAGCGAGTCGCGCCTGGGTTGCCGGCGAGTAGACCGTGACCAGTTCGCCGATGCGAAGGTCATGAAATTGTTCACGGCGCGTGACCAGCGTGGAAAGAATGGCCATGCCGAAACTGCCGCCGATGTTGCGGAAGATGTTGAAGATGGCGGAGCCGCTCCCGGCATCTTGTGCTGCTAGCGTTGCCACAGCAAGCCCAGTGATCGGAACAATCGTGAAAGGCTGCCCGAATGCCCGCACGAGATTGGCGAGCCTGAGCTGATCGCCGGCGTAATCAAAGCTCATGCTGATGTTCATGTAACAGCTCACAGCGAAAATGAGACAGCCACAGCAAACAAGCAGGCGTTGATCGAATCGTTTCATCAACAGTGGCAAAAACGGAAAGATCAGAAACTGAGGCAAGCCCACCCAGATGAGCACTTCACCGATCTGCAGCGGGCTGTAGCCCTGAACGGTACCGAGATAAAGGGGGATCAAAAAAATGGTGCGTAGAGTGCCAGACCGAGTCCAAAAGCAATGATGGACGTGAAGGCCAGGTTGCGACAGGTCAGCAAACGCAAATTCACGAAAGGTTTTTCCCGGACGAGTTCGATGATAACAAAAAGTGGAACGAAGATCATAGCCAGGATCGCGCAGTTGCGAATGAATGGGCTTCCAAACCAATCCTTTCGCTGGCCTTCCTCAAGCATGGCGACCAGTGAGCCTAGTCCAATAGCCATGCAGAGAATTCCCCACCAATCCCCACTGCGAAGCTGCCCAAGCTTCATCGATTCCTTGTCAACGCCATACAGAATCGACGCCAGCATGAGCGCTCCGGGAATGAAATTGACATAAAAGTTCCATTCCCATCCAAAGCGATCCGTGAGCCATCCACCGAGCGCCGGACCAATTGCGGGTGCGAGCGTAGCTGTCATCCCGAACATCGCCTGACCAACGGGTAACAGATTTTTCGGCATTGTGCTTACGATGACAGTGAGAGCCATGGGGATGAAAACGCCGCCGGTAAATCCCTGGCCCGCGCGGAAGAAAATCATCTGACTCAGGCTCGTAGAAATTCCGCACAGCGCGCTGAACATCAGAAAAAGAAGCACGTTCGTGACGAGGTAGTAACGAACAGTAAACACCTTCGCAAACCAGGCAGTGAGCGCGATCGTGACGATTTCGCCAACCAGGTAGGCAGTCGAAATCCAGGAGCCTTCATCGGGTGTAGCAGCGATGCCGCCGGAGATATCACGCAAGGATGAGTTCGTGATCTGAATGTCGAGCACAGCCATGAACGCGCCCAGCATCGTGCCGAACACGGCGACCCATTTCCGAAAATTCATCGTGCGATTTTCTTCAGGCATGGTCGCACCTCATTCGCGTTTGCCTGTGCGCAGATCGATCTTTGGCTCGCACGATAATCCCGGCACAACGCGGCTGCGATATTCACCCATATCGTCGAACACAATTTTCACAGGCACGCGTTGAACGATTTTAGTAAAGTTGCCGGTGGCATTGTCGGGTGGCAGCAACGAAAAGACTGCTCCCGTGCCTGGCTGCAAGCTGTCGATGTGCGCGCTGAATTTGTGATCCGGGATTGCATCGATCTTTACATCGACATGCTGCCCAACACGCATCCGACCGATCTGGGTTTCTTTGAAGTTTCCTAATACCCAGACGTTGCGTTCCACTACTGCCATGAGTGCCTGTCCTGGCTGAATGCGCGCACCAGTCTCGACTGTCTTCTTGCCAACAACGCCATCGGCAGGCGCAACAATTGTCGTATAAGAAAGCTGAAGCTCCGCGTTATGCAGCGCTGCCTCGGCTGTTGCCAGATCGGATGTCGCTGCGTCCATGGCTGCTTTCCCACTCCGCAATGCCGCCGTTGCGTTGTCGAGATCTTGTTTAGCGACAACTTTTTCGTGACTAAGCTTGGTGACGCGGTCGTAATCCTGTTGGGCGTGATCCAGATTCACTCGTGCTTGCTGGGCGGCGGCGCGGCGTTGCAAGACTTGGGCCTGCGTCTGTTCCACTGCGACTTTGAAATCGCGTTGATCGAGCATGACCAGTCGCTGACCAGGCTTGACTAACTGATTGTCATCGACATCGCCGCTCTCGACGGTGCCTGCCACACGCGCGCTGATTTCGTGCACGTGCGTCGTCGTATAAGCGTCATCGGTCGATTCGAAATTGCGAGCGTGCAGCCAATACAGAAACACACCGATTAAAACAATACCGGCGCAGACGCCGCCGATGATCAAGGTCTTTCGGGAAACGTGGAATCCTTTCTCCTTGTCTTCGTCTGCATCGCGCGCGCGAGTCTCGGTCTTACGTCCGGTGCGATCCGTGGTTTTCTCAGCTACGCCGCCATCCCCTTCTCAGTGTGAGGCGCGGTTTCCGTCTTTCTCGTCGCTGTTTTTCGCCATCTCGATGCCTTTTACTATTTAAACGATTTCGCATCCGATTTTGGCCCCGTTTGGCGAGAGAACACTTGATCGCAATCTGGTTGTCGCGTTGGCGACGAAAAGATTCACCAAGCGGGAGCCATCGTGATGTTCAAGAACGAACTAACCAGACGGGTCCTATTAGCCTCGCGATAATTGTGACAAAGAGAAAAGTCGCATGAGATCAAAGCACGGTGAAGGGAACCACCTGACAAAACAGGATAAAGGAAGTCGCAGGTAGCAATCTTGCGACAGGCGAACTTGCCAGATGTCGAGTCTTAGTTAAGGAAGGAGAGCGACTAGAACAAACGGTCACGCCGACCAACAAGAATATCCGCCAGCTCCGGCACGCAGGCGCTGTACTGGAAGATCGAACCGGTAAATTTTGAGATTTACGAGTTATGAAAATTTCCTGTTTGCTAATTGTATTCCTTTGCCAATCTGCTGTCGCAGCGATTCCGACGCCTTTGCCGTCCCCGTCGGTCACGGCGTCCGTTTCTCCAGCTGCGACGATCACGCAGTCGGTTACTGAACTATCCGCGCAACGCGCCGCGGCTGAGCGATCGAAGATTTACAGGACCGGTGCGGCTTACGGTCGTTGGCTCGATCAAGTGGCAAAAAATTCCGGCAGCACTTTTCTTCAACGGGCGATTTTCGATCGAGTTACCTGGGTGCGTTTGCTGAGTTGCGTTGTTGCGCTCGCGCTCTTGTCTCTGCTCACCGGTTGGTTTGTCGGGATAGTTAGGCAGCACGCTGGCGAAATTGAATCGACGCGATACCAGTCCTGGCTGGCCTTAAGTGCAGCCGCGATTCGCAAACCGGTGGCGCTTTTTATTTGGATGTGCTGCGGAACGTTCGCGTTGCTGCCGATTGCTGCGGGCATTGTCTCCAGGCCCACGCGTATTTTTTGGGCCCGCGCGCTCACGGCGATTCTCTACGCCGGATGGATTATCGCGCTGCTAT
>Ga0209058_1000501_pt1 | contig 33461 bp, 24 predicted proteins | sample GraSoiAngelo_147_FD_185904 | JGI IMG/M metagenome (GOLD analysis project Ga0209058, IMG submission 185904) | Grasslands soil microbial communities from the Angelo Coastal Reserve, California, USA - 14_1009_05_40cm (SPAdes) (version 2) | ecosystem: Environmental > Terrestrial > Soil > Grasslands ... | reverse complement strand
GACTATGCCTGTCTCGAGGCAATGGCAGCTGGCTGTGCGGTCATCGCCTCAGATATTCCGGCACATTATGTTGTCAGAAATCACGAGACGGGTAGACTCGTTTCGAGAAATTACGACTCAGTCCATTCAGCAATGCTGGACTTGACGGATGATAATACTAGGCGAAAGCTGGGAATGAATGCCGCAAGAGAGGTGAGAAAGTTGACCAACCCCGCCGAGGTTGGGAAGAAGTATCTGGCCTTGTACCAGAGAGCACTCTCCACGTAGATGCAAGCTGTTATTTTCGGATTGCAGATGCAACAAAATCTTGTCGATATGAGCCTCGTTATCAAGAATGACCGGTCGGGCCGCGGAGAACTGACGATCCTTGCCCTATCGAAGACTTCTTGAACCCTTCGAGGAAGGATGGACATGCGACCAAGTCGAGTGCGGGGAACGCACTCAGATCGCATTGAATCGCAAAGGTATGACTTATCTGCGGGATTCAATATCTGTCTTTATGCGGGTTTGTCCGTGAGACCTGTAGGATCGAGAATCCGCCTCATCGTGGCGGTTGGACTAGTGGGATTAGTCATAGCGGCCATCCTGGTGACTCAGCGTTTTCCACTATCGCCTTTCTTTTCTGTAGCGATTTCCGGGATCAGGGCCAACTGCGCCACTATGATTGAAGACTCCTCCAATCGTCCTGTGACCGCGGGAAGCGGTACGATACTGTTTGGTTGTAGTGCTAGGACAGGGTGGCCGCCGACTTCGCTAGATTGTGGGGAAGGTTGTCCCAGTGCTTATCCGGTGTTTAATGTGTCGCAGACCGGGGACTATACTCCCGTCTTCATGCTCCCTCAGTACTATACCGTTCTCTTCGTTGCGGGTACGACCGGTTGCTCCCCCCCGGCAGGCTCTGGGTCGCAGCCGGCGCAACTGACAAACGGGGCTAAGATGCAATTATCCGGATCTGGCTCTTCACCGAACCTGTTCTACTACTGTGCCAGCTATGCCAGCGTAGCATCGACGGGCGCTACGTTGTCGAGCTTCACGATATCGTGGGGGTTAGGATCGACGGTCTTTAGCCAGACCATCCCATCGGTAGCGGTCCCGCCCGAACCTCCACCAACAGCCCTCTCAGTTGTCAGAGGAATTGACAATGGTCTCTACTACGCAACGTTGGCGGGCGGTTGGAGTGGCTGGCAGTCGCTGGGAGGGAGTACGGCCGGGCAGGCTGTGTTCTGCTCAGGAGGTAGTGGAAGGCTGTACTTGTCTGTAAGAGGCTTGGATAATAGAACCATATACCTCAAGAGCTATTCGAACGGAGCCTGGTCGGCCTGGACGAGTCCAGATGGCCTCACGACAGCTGAACCTGCATGCGCGTCGATGAACGGGACTCTCCATCTTCTGGTCCGGGGAGTAGAATACGGTCTCTGGTATAACAGCCTCGACGAGGTTTCAGGCCGCTGGAGTGGCTGGCAGTCCCTAGGCGGCTCTGTCTCATCGTCCCCCGTCTTGGCTGCTTCCCCTGGCCTCAACAGGCTGGATGTCGTAGTGGAGGGGGAGGCGGGGTCCATCTGGCATAAAGCCTTCATCAACGGGGTTTGGTCGCCGGCTTGGGACTCCCCCATGGGCATCACCTCCGATGTTCCTGCTGTGTCGAGTGATGGACAGACCCTTCACATAGTCGTGAGGGGTGCGGGTAATGATCTCTGGTACAATTCACTGAACTTCACAACCAGCTTCTGGTCTGGCTGGATTCCCCTGAAGGGAACAACAGGCATCACGCCTAGTCTTGCAACGGACTCGTCAGGCACCGTTCACCTGTTTGTTGTCGGAGTAGAGGGTCAAATCTACGACAAGTCTCTAGCCCAGGGAGGAGTCTGGTCGACGAGCTGGGATAGCGCGGGGGGTACAACAAACAACCCAGTCGCAGTGACCACGCAAGGGTCAAACATTGCCATTATGGTGAGCGCCACGAACGGCGGAATCTGGTACAACACGCTCGCGGGGTCCGTATGGCAGGGGTGGACTGGTCTGGGAGGGTCAACCGCCCTAGCACCGGCTTTGTCTGCCATTTCATGATCATTCGCCAAGGATGTAGAATGTTTGTCGAGATTGCAACTTTCCGAAAACCGCTACTTCTTCTTGACTACTTGGACCCAATTGTGATCATGGTAGAAAGGCCCCCGCTAGAGCCGGTTACTTTGAGCGTGTAACTGCCGAGAAGAGTCGAGCCTTTCGACAATACCGTCAAGAGAACGGTCGCCGGTGCACCAGGTGCAATTGTTGCGGTGGTGGAGTTGAGGGCCAAGAATGGCCCTGCCTGTGTCCGCGCGCCATACCGTCGTTCAGCTTAATGCTGCGGGTAAACCCAGTGACTTATCTTTTACAGTGCTAGCTAATTCACGAGCTTGGTTGCATCTAGGGTGCGAACCCAGTTTCTGGATTAGATCATGGAACTGTTATCAGGCCCGGGTCTTCGCTCGTCGATCCTGTCAATGCCGTCCATCCTGAAAAACTGCCGCAACAGGTGAAGGTGTTGTACCAGAGATCCTTGCTCCCGCCACTGACCACGGCACCTATTGTTCCAGGCACGACCATTGCGCCTGCCGGTCTGTTCCCAGTATTCCCCCCTGTGGCAAAATCACCGCCCCAAGAGGAGGTTAGGTCGAAGTTTCTGGACTTTAGGTGGATGCCACCGTCAAAGCCCCCGGCATAGAGGGCATAAACAGTTCCAGCGGAGTTTGGCTGTCCGAGCGTATCGATAGCCAGAGTTGGAGAGTTGTGAGCAAAGTTACCGATGCTCGACCCCCAGCCTCCGCAATACAGAGGTCCGCCCCAGCTGCGACCAGCAGACAAGACTACTGAGTAGACTGCATTGTCAGCCCCGAGAATGGCCACCTGGATGATGCTGGTGCCTGCTGCGTTTCCACCCACAATGGCGGGAGTCGTAAATGTACGAGTAGCCCCGCAGGTGTTGAAGGGAGGTGCTGCTTGGTCCCATATCATCGACCAGCTTCCTGAAGCGAACCAAGTGTGATAAATCGCATTGTCCTCCCCTCTGACCACAAGGTCGAGCGAATTAATCAATGGGCTTGCGGATAGCGCGGGCGCAGAGGGACTGGATCCGCTCAAGCCCACCCATGGTGACCATATTCCCGTGTTCAAGTCTAGGCTGTTGGCCCAAAGGTTGGTGTCGGTTCCCCTCACAACGAGGTGCATGGTCGTTCCTAGAACACCGCATGCGGGTTGGAGATCCGTCGCACCCGTAGGAACCTTGTCCCACGTGGGGGACCAGGAGCCATTAAGGAAGGATTTGTGATAAATATTCTCGTCATACCCCTCTACAACAAGCTCTACGCGGCCGGGCCCTGATTGACAGAGTCCGGGCGGGGATGGACTCCCGCCTGACAATGACTGCCAGCCGCCCCAGTGGTCAGTGTAGAAACCGTTCCAGTACAGGCCACCATCCGTTCCTGTGACCACTGAAATCATGTTTGGAACGGAGGTGGCAAGTGGAGCAGGCGCGGATGCACTCACGGTGAGGGTCATTGGCAACACGGAGATGAGGCAGGAAATGAGCAAGATAGAGGTCACATGAAACAGATTGTGTTGCAATTTACCCAAAGACCACTACTTCTTCTTGACCACTTGGACCGGAATTGTGATGGTGGTAGAAAGGCCCCCACTAGAGCCCGTTACTTTGACCGTATAACTTCCAAGGGGAGTCGAGCCTTTCGAGGTTACCGTCAGGAGAATGGTGGCCGGTGCACCCGGTGCGATTCTTGCAGTGGTGGAGCTGAGGGTCAAGAATGGCCCTTTGCTGCCCTGGGGCGCGATACTGGAGTTGAGCGTGATGGTGCCGGTGAACCCGTTAGTGCTGTTGATGGTGATAGCGGTTATGTTGGAGCTACCCTGTCGGACGAGTAGGCTTGAGGGGTTGGCGGAGATTGTGAAATCGGGCGGCTCGTTGCTCGCGCACTGGACACTTGTTAGCGCGGACGTATCTGTGGCCGTCGCGTTCGACACAAAGACCGACACAAATGGAATCCCAACAGTCAGCGTGCGCCCAGTATCTGTTGCGTTTGTATTTGTGGCTGTGAAATTGGCTGAACCTACAAGGTTGCAACCGGGGCTGATATCTCCATTGGCGTCCAGCTTGGCGACCGAAACGCCCCCCGGAGAGGGTGGTGAGCCAAAGGCTATTGAGGCAAAGGGGGAGCCAGCTGCCACGATCCCGCCATCAGAAGTCTTCTGAACTGAAGCAATGGCTGATGAGGGTCCACCCTTCTGCCAGAGAATATTCCCGTCCGGGTCCAGCTTGTAGATCCAAGCTCCCCCAGGCGAGTTGGTTGGACCGACTACAACAAAACCCCCGTCGGCGGTCTGATCGACCGAGTTCGCATACTCACTATTGCCAGTTCCGCCATACGTCTTCTGCCAGACCATACCCCCTGTTGAGTTGAGTTTGAAGACCCAGTCGTGGAACTTGCAATCTATAAGCGTAGGTATACAGGTACTGGGCTGGTTACCCCAGGTATTGCTCCCGCCCGCGACAATGAATCCACCGTCAAGCGTCTGCTGTGCTGAATAGACCTCACCATCAAAGTATACGCTAAAGATCTTCTGCCAGACCAGATTTCCCAAAGAGTCAATCTTGAAAATTAACGGATCCCAGGAGGAGACGGTCTCTGGCGGCACGTGATGTGCTCTTCCAGCGACCACGAATCCGCCGTCTGAGGTCTGCGCTATGGAGTAGGCGTAATTCCATTGAGTGGCGTAAAGTTGCTGCCAGATCACGTTACCCGCTGCGTCAAGCCTGACAACCCATGCTCCTTCGTTTTGGCAGCCGCACGAGAGAAAGAAGAATATCCCCCAGCCCGCTACCGCGGATCCGCCGTCAGAAGTATGCGTGACATATCTGAACGCATCGTTTCCAGCGCCAAAGGTCTTCTGCCAGACAATGTTCCCGGTCGGGTCCAGCTTGAAGACCCAGGGCGATGGCTGACCAGCGGTGGAGTTCATGAATGAACCTGCTACTATGTATCCTCCATCTGTTGTCTGATCTACCGAGCTTGCACCGTCGGGTCCAACTCCTCCGTAAGTCTTTTGCCATACAACATTTCCCAGAGAGTCAAGTTTGAGGATCCAGGCGTGCGGGTTTCCAGGCGCACCTGACGAGTTAGTAGTGCCTGCTACTATGTAGCCACCGTCGGCTGTCTGCCGCGCAGAATCAGCTGTCTCTGCTGCTCCAGCTACGTGGTATGTCTTCGCCCAGACGGGAATGGAAGTTGTAGGTTGAGCTGTGACAGCGACCATCTGAACGGAGACTATTATGAGGACTACTAGTCCTAAACGTGACAGCAGTCCGAACCTTCTCATTCTCAAGCCTCTTACGCCATACACTTTCATTGTTGCCTTGATTGCCACTTAGCAACAGGGTCTGGAACAGCGCGTCTTCAACGAAACGTTTCCTATTCGCGGTGTTTGAGAATTTAAAACTACCGGCCTCCAAGTCGAACTGCTAATCTTGGTCGAAAAAAGGATCCAAGAAAACGGGCCACAGCTTCCCACCCTTAACCCCGCCGCCCAAGAAACAAGTCCTTAGAATACAATTGCTAGGTTGCAGGTTATCGCTGTTGGGCTCCGAGTCCAACGGCGGCGAAATTCAAGGCCCCATATTTATTGGGATTGTATCGTCTCCGTGCGTCAACCAGGTTGGGAGTCCGCATGAGTGCCAGATAGTCCTTCGCTTGAATTTTCCCGAACTGACTCCATTCAGTCATGACTATGCAACAGTCAGCGCCTTTGAGCGCTGATCGTTCATCTTTTGCAAATTCGACAGTTTCCCCGAGTTGCTTCGGAGCGTTCGGAATCGCCAAAGAATCGTAGGCTATTACCTGGGCACTCCCTTTCAGGAGAAGTGTGATAACGCGTAGTGATGCTGCTTCTCTGACATCATCAGTGTCCTTCTTGAATGCGAGGCCCAGAACTGAGATTCTCTTCTGCTCCAGAGGTCCCAGGCCCTTGCGATTAGAAAGGGATGGGAGGATGGAGACCAGCGTGTTTTACGTGGTAAGAGTTGTGCTACCAGTGCTTCCAAAGTGGCTGGCGTCACCGGAATATGTAGCGGCGATAGTTACAGTCGTTGACTTGCCTGGATTCGTATAGGAAACGGTGCAACTGGCAGTCGGACCTGTGCCGCTGAGGGTGCAGCTGGGCGGGCTGAAGCCGCTCTTCCGGCTAGTACTGCTGCTTGTCCAACTGACAGTGCCCGTTGGTGTTAGTGGCATGCCGGGAGACGTGTCCGAAACGGAGGCTGTGCATGTGAATCTGCTAGAATGACCGGTACAGCTGACGCTGGTGGAGGTGGAACGCTTTGTTACGGCCAGACTGAAGCTGCCTCTGCTGGCAAAATGGGTCGAGTCAGCACCATAGGTCCCCGTGATTCTATGACCTCCCTCCGAACCTACATTTGGAGAGTAGTTCACATTGCAACTGCTCGCTGATGAGCTGGCCGGGTTGAGGATGCAAGTGCTCGATGGTGAGAACGTGCCGGAACTATTGCTGGTAAACGAGACCGTGCCAGTAGGAGCGGTCGGCGATGACGTGGTGTCGGTAACAGTAGCAGCACATTGGGCAGCCTGGTTGACGGCCGCTGATCCGGGGTCGCAAGCCACAATTGTCCTGGTGGTATGAGTGGATAGACTGGGACCAGCGACGGCCGTTACGCTGTTGCCTAATCCGGATACGTAAATCAGGCTCGTTGCCGGATTCACTGCGACGCCAATGGTGGCAATATTCGGAACATTGGTCGCCTCTGTGTTTGTTGTCCCATCGATAACAAATACCGTTCCGTGTCCAGCGTATATTCTGTTAGTGGCCTCGTCTACGCCGACACCCATCGTTGAGTTGTTCTGCCCCAGTGGAATAGATGTTACGATGGACATGGTCGAAGCGTCGATTACGTGCAGGGAATCCGAATTTTGGACATACAGAGATATATCTGGGCCAGATACAGCGTACAGCATATTCGTCTCCGAATTTGTGGCCAGGCCAAAAGGTATCCGGTTGGATGCCAGCAACCAGTCTGCATAGGTAACGTTTGCAGTAACCGCGTTAGTGGAGCCATCTATTGCAAATACTGAGGTATACCCTGAGGAGGGGCAGCAGGTAGGTGTGGTAAAGGAGGCGTATATCTTGTTCGTTACAGGGTTGACGGTTATTCCCGCACTGTTGCACCTCGAAGGGTCTGTTCCGGCGGCGCAAGACACAGAGACCCTCGCCAGGACGGAGTAGGTCGAGCCATCGATCACGTCGACGGCAGTGCCAGTGAATTCCTCAACGTAAACCCTGTCGGTCACGGGGTTAACGGCGACCTGGGTTGGGTTCCCGGCTAATCCAACAGTAGCAATCCTCGACAATGTAGCCTCGTCGAGGACACTCACAAGACCAGTGCTATGGCCGTATATGTCCGTATCTGTTACAAATATCTTGTTGGTTTGCGGGTTTACCGCAAGTCCGTAAGGACCATAATAGTCCAGCGTTGGGGACGTTGCCACCACGGTGTTGGTATACCCATCTATCTCCACCACGACATTGTTGGCAGAGTCGGCCACGAAAATGAGGTTTGACAAGGCGTCTACATCTATGCCACTGGCGATGGGGCTCGCCGGCCCCGTCCCTAAGGGTATCGTGGCCACGACTGTCTCTCCGCGCACGGGACTCGCGAAAAAGACTGGGGCGACCATGACGAATAACAGTAGAAAGATCATTATTGTCTTGGGGAGTCTTCGCTTGTTGAGAAGATTGGACGTTGACAATTCCGCTCCGCGGTGTCAACTATTCTTCAATATTAGCCTTGAGTGTACAAGTGAGCACTGGCTTTCGCAGTTGCTCTTCCAATGAGCGGAAGTCCTGTAGGGTGCTCTCTGCCGGGTTGAGGTTATTCCCGGCGCGGTCCAAACCCAATGGCCGTGAAATTCAAAGATTCGTAGTCTTGAGGGTTGTGCAGTCTGCGGGCGTCAACCAAGTTTGGAGTTCGCATGAGTGCCTGATAGTCCTTCGCTTGGAGTTTCGCAAACTGATTCCATTCGGTCACAACTATGCAACAGTCTGCACCGTTGAGAGCTGATCGTTCATCAGCTGCAAACTCGACATTTTCCGAAATTACTTTCCGAGCGTTCGGAATAGCCATAGGATCGTAGGCTGTGATCCTGGCTCCCTTTTTTAGTAGAAGGTTGATGACGCGTAATGATGCTGCTTCTCGAATGTCGTCTGTGTCCTTTTTGAACGCAAGGCCCAGTACTGCGACTCTCTTCTGCTCCAGAGGCCCCGTCAGTTTCTCTGCTAGTTCTACCACCTTCTCTGCTTGCCGGACATTGGTGTCTTCCGTTGCTCGTAGTAGGATGGGGCTGTATTCGAGATTTTTGCTGAAGTTGATCAGTGCTTCCAGGTCTTTGTGAAAGCAGCTTCCACCATACCCGGGCCCTGCCTTCAGGAAGAGGGGTCCGATCCGCGGGTCGTTGCCGATCGCCTCCGCGACCTGGTTCACATCGACGCCGGGTATCTGCTGGGCAATGTTGGCGATAGTGTTGATGAAACTGATCTTTGTTGCTAGAAACGCGTTGCTGGTATACTTGACGAGCTCTGCTGTTTCAGGATTGGTGAGGATTATTGGTGGGAGCTTCTTTCCATAGAACCTCTTGTAGAGCTGCTTCAGCACGCTCGACGATTTCTCGTCGTCCGACCCGATGACTATTTTGTCCGGGTGGAGCGCGTCCTTGATGGCTGTTCCCTCTTTCAAGAACTCGGGGTTTGAGCAGAGTCCAAGGTCCGTTCCTATGTTCTTAGAGCTAGATCTTGCAAGAATGGGGCGGACTGTTTTGCGTGTTGTGCCCGGAACCACCGTGCTCTTTACAATGACGAGATGATACGACCTTTTCTGCCGGAGGGCTGTGCCCAGTTCTTCCGTGGCCTTTTCTACATAGCTGAGGTCTATTGATCCATCATTACGGCTTGGTGTCCCTACGGTTAGAAACGTAGAGGACGTGTTGGCGGATTGAGAAATATCGCTCGTTGCCACCAAGAGCTTATTTGTTACGGCTTTCTTGAGCATGCTGTCGAGCTGGGGCTCGTATAGTGGTGCTTTGCCGTGTTGTATCTGTTCGATTTTCTTCTCATCGATGTCGATTCCTACGGTGGTGATTCCTCTAGATGCGAATGCTGCTGCGGTACAGAGGCCAACGTAGCCCATACCGACGACCGATACAGACCCCGGTCCGGATTTCATAGAAGCCGGGGATCGAGCGCGCGATAATAATCTATCAAGGACCTGTGCCTTGATGGAAATGTTAAACTCTTGAGGTGTGGGAGCAAGTCGATGGAGGAGCTGGTTCTCTAGTGCTAAGCAAGGCCGTGATTCCCGCAGCGGGGATGGGGACCAGGCTCTTGTCGGTCACTAAGGAACAGCCGAAAGAGATGCTCCCGATTTTCGCGAGAGGTAGCAGTGGAGACTTGTGTCTGAAACCCATTGTCCAGCTGATCTTCGAACAGCTGTACTCTGTCGGGTTCCGAGAATTCTGCTTTATCGTGGGGCGTGGAAAAAGGGCCATCGAGGATCATTTCACGCCCGACTTCTCGTTCATTTCGAGGCTTGACACCAAGGGCCTAGACAACGCTACTAGGGAGCTAGAAGCGTTCTATAGAATGGTTGAGGATTCGACTCTCGTCTGGATCAATCAGCCTACGCCACGCGGTTTCGGCGACGCGGTCTTGAAGGCGAAAGGATTCGCGGCGGATGATCGTTTCCTTGTCCACGCGGGCGACAGCCACTTCATATCGAAAAATGCTGAGCATCTTCGTAGGCTTGTCCGCATAGCCGAAGAGTTCAAGCCTGAGACGGTGTTCCTATCCAAAGAAGTTGAAGACCCAAAACGGTTTGGGATCGTCGAAGGCGAGACAATGAAAAACGGGCTTGTAAAGGTGAAGCGTGTCGTCGAGAAGCCTGCCAAGCCGGCTTCAAGACTGGCGATCATGCCTGTCTACGTGTTCGACCCGGTAATTTTCAAAGCGTTAGAGTCGACGAAGACCGGGTTCGCCGGCGAGCTCCAGCTCACCGACGGGATCCAGAAGATTGTAGACTGGAACCTCAACGTGTACGCAACCCAAGTTGATCCCAAGGAGACATGGCTGGACATAGGCTCGCCGGACCTCTACTGGGAGGCCCAGAGCCTGTCTTACAAACACTCTAAAGAGCCCGCGCCATAGAATGAGATTCCCGATGGTCTAGGCGCTAGGAATGATGGATCTGATTATCAAGGAGGACCTTGATACGATCAGAAGATCCATAGAGCCTGGCGCGTTCCAAGGGAAGAGTGTCTTGGTATCCGGGGGGTCAGGGTTCTTGGGCAGCTGGGTCTGCGATATCCTAGTCGGATTAGGTTCGAGAGTCATCTGTGTTGATAATCTCTCGACCGGGGTCTTCGAGAACATTGAACACCTGAAGTTGGTGAAGAGTTTCGAATTCGAAAAGGCCGATGTTTGCACATATTCCAGGATTCCGAAGGTTGATATGGTCTTTCACCTTGCGAGCAGACCGGCTCCCGAAGATTATCAGAAGCACCCTGTGGATACGGCTCTTGCGAATGCGACTGGAACTGACAGAATGCTGGACTTGGCTAGGAAGAATGATGCGAGAGTCTTCTATGCTTCCTCAAGTGAGGTTTATGGTGACCCCGAGCTCTTTCCAACTCCAGAATCTTACGAGGGAAGAGTTGACCCTCTGGGACCCAGATCGTGTTATGAAGAGGTAAAACGATTCGGCGAAGCGTTGTGCAAGGCGTACCATGACCAGTACGGCCTCGATGTCAGGATTGCGCGACTCTTCAACAGCTATGGACCCAGATTGAGAGCTGAGGGCTTCTATGGCAGAGTCGTCTCAAGATTCATACTACAGACGATACGGGGAGACCCCATCACCGTATTCGGAGATGGCTCGCAGACAAGGTCTTTCTGCTACGTAACCGACACGGTTACAGGTTGTTTCAAGTTCATGGGGCTGGAGAGAGCTCCGGATATGGTCCTCAACATCGGCACGAAAGACGAGAGCAAGATCCTTGACCTAGCTGAGACAATAAAGAAGCTCGCAAGTTCCGACGCCTCCATCCGTTTTCTTCCTCTACCTCTCGGAGATCACCTTAGGCGTCTTCCAGACACTCAAAGAACGGAGAAGATGCTAGATTGGAGTCCGTCGATTCGACTTCAGGATGGCCTGGACCGGACCCTGAGGTGGTTCCGCTCAAGGAGCATTGCGTAGCATCTTTCTTCGAATGGTCTGCCTGCGTCGCTCGAACAACACGTTGGTGCAGACAGCTATTTCCTGTCCTTGAACATCGACGGAGTGCTGCTGTATGTGACAGTGACAGATTCGCCCGGTTCAAGCCAGACAGTGACGTTCGTTGTTGTGAAGAGGTTGACTGAGTTCTTCGCCACTTGGCTGACAGTGCCTCCTACTAGGTAGACTGCTTCCGGAACACCGTTAAAGTTCGTATAAGGAGAACCCGAAGGTGGTGTCGGTATTGAAGCGATGCCTTGTGGGTAAGAATAGCGATTCTCAGCTTCGTCCGTGAACCCGATTAACGTGTGTTGAGTAGGCATGCCATGGGCAACGAGTTGCTCCGACAAGACAGGAGCGTTTTCGCGATAGGTTGCAAACATAATGTTCACGTTTACAGGTGACGCGATTTGTGGTCGACTACAGCCCCTTAGACGGGTTTGAGGCTCATTCCATCTGGTAGCTATCTGCTGAGAATTGACGAAGTTAAGAGCATATGCTACGGAGCTAGTTCAAACAGAAAGAAAGAGGTGGATACGCCCCAGGCTAAGGTGTTGAGAGGCCTGGGGATTGGGCTGCGGCTCCGTTCATGTTGACCCATCCTGACCATGTGCCTGATGTCTGGGTGTTGTACCATAGTCGGCTGTCGAAACCTGTTGCTACCACAGCCACGTTTGAGCCGAGCATTACGGCAGCGGGTCTGTTCTTTGTAATTCCTCCAGCATTGCTCCAGGCGGCGTCGAACGCTCCTGCCGAAGGCTTCGCTTTTGCGTAGACGTGCTGGTCAAAGCCGAGTACAACCAGATGCAGTGTGCCTGCCGGGTCGACTAGAAGCGACGGTGTCGTCGGTGAAGACCCTACTAGGTTGGTGTAGGTTGACCAGGTGCCGCTTGCCAAGCTGCGTGTCACGTAGTAGAGAGAATAGTCCTCTCCTACCACGACTACGTGGAGGTTGCTTCCGTCACTCAGTATTGCGGGGGTGGTTACGGTCTTATCCGGGATGGGCGTGCGGTTCGATGTGTCCCATGAGGCTGCCCAGGCTCCGGAGGTGAACGCCTTGTGATAGATCTGGTCGTCGGTGCCTCTTACGACGAGGTCTAGTCGGTTGAGTGAGGATGTTGCGGCGAGTGCTGGGGCCGATGGGCTGAATCCTAGGAGGTCGGTCCAGGCTGCTGCCCAAGTGTGGGTTGAAAGGTTGAAGGTTGTTGCCCAGATCTCACCGGTGGCCCCTCGTACGACTACGTAGAGTGTTGTTCCTAGAACCGCGCATGCGGGCTGGTCGATAGTGACTCCGCCTGGGCTATTGTCCCAGGTGGCCGCGAAGGAGCTGCCGGAGAATGTCTTGTGGTATACCTGATTGTCTGTGCCTCGGACCACGAGTTCGGTGCTACTCGGGCTAGACGCGCACAGGGTGGGCGGTGACGGGCTTTGGCCGTTGAGTGGTTGCCATGTATTCCATGATCCTGTGAAGGGACTCCAGTAGAGATTACCATCAATCCCGTTTACTACCGAAACCAGTGTGGGTGGAGCTGCCCCAGCGACTGTGGCGGTCTGAATATTCTCACTAAGAGTGGTTCCAAAGGCGTCGGACACCAGAACGCATACGTTCGGAGGATTAGCCACACTGCTCGTGCCGCATGCCGGGTGTGTCGGATAATCAAGCGGAGTGCTCGTCGGCGAGGAAACCACGGTGTACGTTATTGAGAATGCCATCCCCGAGCATGGGGAGATACCACCACACTCGTTGCTTCCAGCACTCTCTAGGGTGGAAACCTCTACAACGCCCGGGCCGTTCGCAGAGTTAACCGTACACGCGCCAACCACGGATAAGCCGTTGATACAGACAATAGTAGACGTCGGAGTAGCAATCAGTGGTCCGAGAGCAGCGCTTCTCGGATTTAGAAATGTTTGGTCGTCTCGGACGTAGATGTCGAAGCCGCCCATGGCATCAGAATTCTGAATGAAGACGCCGATCGTAAGGTTCTGGCCAACAGCGGGAGCGTTGATCGATGGTGGACTGGCAGGACAACTGGTCGCGGTCGAGGTTGCTGTGATGCAGACAAGACCAGTTAGCTGGGCCTGAGCCGATCGGAGAACAGTTGAAGGGACGAATAGTCCAACCGCTAGGAGGAGCGGTAACAATATTATGATGCGCTTATTCAAACGGTACGTCTACCTTAACGTCCGGTTTACGAGTGTACTCGTATTTAGCTTTAACGCGAGGATCGTTCGCTTGGAGCAATCGAGAGCCATCAGCGGATATGAAGAGCCTAGTTGGGTTATCCAAGGCTATAGGGACGGTGGACAAGCAAGCCGAGTTCTCGCATGAACCCGCGGGACTGCAGAAGAGCACGCGTCTGCGGATGAAACTATCGCGAGTCTGTTCGTTCCAGCCCGATTATCCCTCTATGAGAAGCGTCTCATGCCCGCTAGGAACGCGACGATGAGAGCGCCGAGAAAGACGGGAAGGAAGAAGAGTCTCAGATTGATGAACGAGTAGAAGAAGACTAGTACGAGGCCGAGCGCCGCTATGGCCGCGAGAAATCTTCTGTTGCCGGGCCCCGGGCCCCCGAAATTCCTCGCATAGCCAGACGCTCGTATTACCAGCCACATGACAGCGACGGATCCGAGGAGAGTACCCCAGAAGACCAGCCCTCCGTAGAGGAGTCCTAGGCTGACGAGGAGGATGGGATACGCGAAGAGAAGAGTGTACAGTCCAAGTTTTGCGAGAGATCGCAACCTAGCTCTGAGACGGCCAGCCAATCCTGCTAACTGGCCGGGCTGGAAGGCCGTCGGGTCAAACGACCAGAGACGAATCCTCCGGCCTCTCTTGCTCCTCTTGCCTTTTTCAGACAACGCTGTACATGATATCCGAGCGGTGGATCTAGTAATTTAGCTTATCATCTTGTATGGGGTGATTTCCATCTTGCCATACTCGTAGTTGAGATTCATTTTGGAGATCCGATGATGAACAAGATACTCAAGAAATGGTACAGCGTCTTTCTCCATTCGATAAGACAGAATCGACTAGGCTGTCACTACTGCGAGGAAGGGATCCGTCTGGAATGTTCCAGCCTCGACCTGGTAGTTTCCTGTGAATAGCGCCCACAATCTTCCACCCATAGCTGTCGCCTCGAAATAGTCTCCATACTGTGGGACTACGAAGGATCCGCCAAACTGGCTGAGGTAGAAGTACATCTCCGGATCAGAGTTGGGCTCGCTGGAAACACTGGTGACGCGTTGCCGGTGGAAGATCTGTCCAGCGTTGCTGGACACGGACGCGACCACATCGATTCGATGGTTGAACTGGTCGTACCGGGTTGAATAGTAGACCACGTACAGCGAGCCCGTCTGCGAGTCTACAGTGACGAACGGCTGATCATTCACGGCCGGATCTGACAAGACAACCGGGCTTGACCAGGTCGAGCCGTTGTCACTCGACCTCGTCAAGACTACACTGGAGAGTCCACAGTTTCCAGGATTGTCAGCGGCGAAGAATATGAAGCTGGACGGGAAGTTGTAGTAGTGGCCGCTCGTGCAGACCTGGGTTGTGAAGTAGAGATTGTTCGACTTGCCGCTGAGATCCGCGGCTAAACTGATCAATCCAGGCGCGCTCCTGTACTGTTCGGTCGCCCAGCCAATAACAATAGTCGCCGATGGCAGTGTCGTCCCCGCGCCCATATAGCTCAGAATATTGCTGACAGGCCCGAAGGCTGTCCCGCCTGGCGGAGACATGCTGACCCTGCAGCTGACCGGTCCGAAGGTTGTCCAAGTTCCAAAGTTGCACCAGGAGAGATAGACGTTCCCGTTCCTGTCGACAACCGGCGTCGTCCAAGAGACGAACATGTCGTCGCCCGACACGACCGGCTTGTCACCACCCGACAGCATGGCGCATTTTACGAGGTTGTTGTCGCAGCGAGCCAGATAGGTCTGGCTCCGCCCGGGAGGGTAGAAGTGATCCCACGCGACATAGACAGAACCATAGTAGGGAGAGGATGGGCTGCGATCGACGGCTATCCGGTCTTTGTCTTCAAAGTTGAATGCTGGAAAGCGGCTGGTTCCATTGACAAACATGGCATTCCAGCAAGGGTTCGATGCCCGATCGCTTATCAAGGTCGCGCAGGACGCGCTCGAGTCGAACAGGTTGGAGTTCGACTTCGCGATCATTATCCCATTCCCAAAGATGCCGAAGCCCGCGACAATGGCGAGCGATGCATAGAAGAAGTTGCCGTCTACACTGGCCGCTACGGACGGGTCTCCCCAAGCGGTCAAGATTTGGCCCGTTGCGTTGACATTAGGGATGCTGCCGCTCTTTGTGACGCTCTTTCCGCCGTCGGTTGAGACTGTGAATCCGCTCAGCGAGGCCGGGATCGTGCCCGCACAGTCGGAGGGAAGGAACGGGCAGAAGAAGTACTTAGGATCGTTGAAGCCGCCAACGACGTGACTAGAATTATTCGGGTCCACTGCGATTGTTGTCTCTGATTGTGGAAAGTAGCTGTTGTCAGTAATGAAACGGAGCGAATTCTGCTGAATAGTCTTGAGGCTCGACGGGTTATTCGGGGAGGCCGAAGGGGATGCGCTGGTCGGAAGCACGGGGGTCGCGTTCGTCAAGGCGACGAGGGCCACTGAGGAGAGCGGGGCGTGGAAGTTGTTCGCCGGCGCAGGATTGTATGAGGCCATCATGGGTTGATCATCGACTCTGGTGCCAACCGGGAGGAAGCCTGGAATTATCAAGAGTCCAAGAATGGAGAGCGTGAGAACCTTAACGGCCGGTCCAGTTCTCATGACAATTCAATGCGAGACGCTGGCGTTGTGCTATATAGCATGGTCAGTAGGAATGCTACAGTCCAAGCTTGAAGGCGTGCAAATTCCTAGAATCTCGGGCCAGATTCCTCTAGAAGAACAAATCCTGCCCCGCTGTAGATGGAGAGGCACATACAATCGGGCTCAGGGAAGAAAGTCTAGGGAAAGTGTCTCGTAGCCTATGGAACTACTGCGAACGAGCCCGAGTTCGTCCCGCCCACAATGTAGAGATTTCCATTAGTCCAGTAGAGTGACGCGGTAAAGTTGACCTTCTCGTTTACGAAGCTGCTGCTGATGGGCTGGTTGAAGCTGAACGAGAAGCTCTTCGCCCCAGACGGCACCGTCACCGGTGTCAATCCCGGAGTATTGTTGACCCCGCCCGCGTTATTGACGCAGGTGACTCCACAGATTACGTCGAAGGTAAGAGATGGATTCGTCCCGGAGTGTCCCACGATCCTCACCAATACCCTGACGCTCGTCATCGACGGGTTGGCCACGATCGCCGTCCATGTCTGAGCGGAACTCTTGCCGAGGCTCAAATGATGTGTCCATTTAAGCCCGCCCTGTGCGAACGTCGGGTTCGCCGCTGTCGTTACGTTCACGTTGATCTGGATCGTGTGTGTCCGATTTCCACCACTGCCGGATGCTTCGAACGAGAAGAGGGTGCCCGCCGGTACTGAGGACCCTACGAAGACTGTCATGTTGGAGGTGTCCGTCCCGCCGACCGCGCTGATTATTACAGGATCAGGCACAAACATCACTGTGACACCGGGAGGCAGAGAACCGCTGGTGAGGGTCACGCTGCCCGTGAAGCCGCCCAGACCCGTCACGGTAAACATGACAGTGCCCATGCCTCCAGTGGGTACTGAGAGACTCGTCGAGTTAGAAGTCAGTCTGAAGTCGCTCGGCGCCGGGCTGATCGTCACCTGGAAGGTAGTGCTGGTGGAGCCCGAGTGGGTCGAGTCTCCGCTGTAGACCGCGGTGACGGTCTGGCTTCCAGTCCGCGCTGGTGTGTAAAAGACGGAGCAATGAGCCTGGTCTGTGCCGAGTCCTGAGAGATTGCATGTGGGAGAAGGGTTGAAGTTGCCTGGGCCGTTGGCCGTGAACGTGGCGGTGCCTGTGGGATTGGTCTCGTTGTCGTTGTCAGTGACGGTGGCGGTGCAGGAGGTAGACGTGCCCAAGACGATCGATTGGGGAGTACAGTCTACCGAGGTGGTTGTCGGACGGACTAGCTGGATGACCGTTCCGCCCTGGATGTTCTCGGGCAGAGGTGTTCCAACATTGTCTGAGATGAGCACGCAGACATCGCTGCTGTTCACACTGCTCGGCACGCAGCCTGGAGCGGAGGGATAGTAGAGCGTCGTGCTCGAATTGGGACCTGCAACTTTGTAGGTTATCGTGAAAGCAAGGCCCGAGCATGGACCCGGGGGATTGTTACAGTCGGGCAGACCTGACGACTCGATCGTCGTCACCTCTACAACGCCGGGACCATTGACGGTGCCCTGCGTACATGAGCCGGTCATCGCAAGACCGTTTATGCAGATAGTCGTGAATGTCGGATTGGCGATGAGGTTGCCCAGCGCTGCGCTGGTCGGATTGAGAAAAGCGGGATCGACTGCCACGTAGACGTCCCAGCCGCCGAGCGGCTCAGAGTTTTGGACAAAGATCCCAACGGTGAAACTTGAACCCATGGAGACCGGTCCTATCGTCGCCGGGGTTGAGGGACAGCTTGTCTCTGTCGACGGATAGGTTACGCAAAGGAGCCCAGTGAATTTCTGATGGACGTTCTGAGTGACTGTCGCACCCTGAATGTTCTCGGCAAGGGTGTCTCCGAACGTGGTAGCAACCAGAACGCACGTGTTCGGTGGGGAGAAGACGCTACTCTGTGCGCACCTTGGATGTGTCGGATAGTCTAGAGTGGTACTGTTGGTCGCGCCCACGACCTCGTAGGTTATGGTGAACGCCATACCAGAGCATGGTCCGATGCCACCACACTCGTTCCCCCCAGAACCGTCGATCGTTGTGACCTCGACAACACCTGGACCGTTCGCAGAGTTGACCGTACAGTCACCAGTCTGGGAAGAATTGTTGACACAGATTGACGTGAGGAATGGACTGGTAATCAGACTGCCAAGACTTGCATTGACAGGACGAACGTAAGCGGGGTCCGATCTTACGTAGATGTCGAAGCCGCCCATAGCGTTAGAACCCTGGATGAAGAGGCCGACAGTGAATGTTGAACCCATGGTGACCGGTCCTATCACGGCCGGGGTTGAGGGGCAGCTGGTCTCCGTCGACGGATACGTTACGCAGACGAGACCAACGAAAGGTTGAGGTTCTAGCGTTACGGTCGCTCCCTGAATATTCTCTGCTAGAGCTGTCCCGAAGGCATTGGTCACAAGAACACACGTGTCGGGGGGCGAGGAGACGCTGCTCGTTGAACAGCCCGGGTCTGTCGGATAAGAGAGAGGAGTATTTGAAGATGGGGCCACATCATTGGCCTGGTAAAATATTGTGAACGCCATACCGGAACATGGTGAGACACCTCCACACTCGTTCGACCCGGAGCTCTCTGTTACTGCAACCTGAACAACGCCTGGACCGTTAGCTTCGCCCGGCGTGCAATTGACCGTGGTACGATTCTCGATGCAAAGGCTTGTCAACGATGGATTGGCAATGAGATTGCCAAGACTCGCGCCGACTGGCCTAACGTAAGCGGAGTCTGATCTGACATAGATGTCAAAGCCGTTCATGGCATCAGAATCCTGAATGAAGACACCAACTTGGAAATTATAACCGGCTGTGATCGGACCCAGCGTCGGGGGACTTGCGTCACAGCTTGAAGCATTTGGGGAACCGGTGATACAGACAAGGCCCGTGTTCTGTGCATGAGCCGAGGGGACCATACGCGAAGGAAGGAAGAACGCGGCAACGAGCAGGATAAGAGAGAGTGACAGTAATCGACGTTTATCGATCGAATGGCTCATCTCGCAAACCACTTCTATTCTGTCGCCGCCGACTTTGCCCGCCAGGCTATTTTAACCATATGGCAAGCGAGGGCTATCGGAGGCTGTGAGTAGCCTTTCCTGGCCATCCGCGGATACATGAGAAGCAGGGACCGTTCGAATCTTGTAGAACCTTGATCTGTCGATGTTTTTCAAAGAAGAATTCTTCAGGTTCACCAGAGCGGACTCGCGTCGTGCTAGCTATGTTGGACAGTCGCGGAGATTGTGGCAGTGGCCTGTTTTGAACGGGGGCAGGATTGTGAGGACTTTGAACTGCATCGTGTCTCCTCCGCTGGCCAGAAATGACTGGCCTGTGAAGCGAGGGTAGGAGGCGGTGATGACATACCTTCCGAGGGGCACGGAGGTCGTGTTCCAGGAGAAACTGAAGGTTACGCTACCGCCGAGCGGAATGCTCTTGGTCACCGAAGACGCAATAGTGTACGTTGTCGTGTTCGTCGCTGTGACAGTTATCTGGACTGTCTCGGCAAAGTCTCCCAGATTAGTCACTGTGACGAGGATGGTCGCGACGCTCTTCTGGAAAGTGTTCGGTCCCGATCGGACCCCTGTGATGATCGCGTTGTGGACCGAGCTGATGGTGCTGCTCTTGATGTAGTAGATGTCAAACGCGAATCCCGACGGATAGTCTGAGGAGTAGAATATCCAGAGAGACTTGTCAACTCCCTGGAGTACAGTGGGCGAATAGTCGTCGAGAGGATTGTTGACATCACCATACGATGTGAGCTGAACATCCGAAGACCAGGCACTCCCGTCAAACGTGGTCTTGTAGAATAATTTCTGTTGATACAAAGCATTGGTGCCTCCTGCGAGCTGTATCTGTCGTGACCAGAAGATCCAGATGGTCCCGTTCCTGTCCTGGACCATTCCCGGGTCGATATCATAGTTGTTGGTCGTGAGCTGGGTCTCAGCAGACCAAGAGACCCCGTTGTAGTTTCGATAGTACAAATTGTAATTGCTCGACGATTGTCTCGCCCAGGCCACCCAGACCTTACCATCGTATGTTGCGAGGGCTGCAGGTGTCGCGTCCACGTGTCCCGAGGAGGAGACCTGGATGTCCGCAGACCATGTGTTTCCCTTTAGCGCCTTGTAGTAGATGCCTACTGATGTTGAGGAGAAGTATCTCTCCCAGAACACGTAGACGGTGGAGTTGGTCGTGACAGCGGCCTCGGGGAAGAAATCGTCGAAGGACGTGCCGCTCGTGAGCCTGATGGTGTTTCGCCAGGCGCCGCTGGAGTAGAGCTTGTAGTAGATGTTCCAGTGCCCGGTCTGGTTTGACGACCAGAGCAGGATAATGCTGCTGTTCCTCATCTGCGCGAGCGAGGGAGAGATCACGAATGGGGTAGCTGTTGGGAGCGTCAAGATGGGAGACCAGCCCGCGCCGGATGTGTAGGTCATGTACACGCCCGTCTCATAGTACTGCTGCCATGCAACCCAGATTGTGCCGTCACTCGCCTGGAGGGCTGACGGATAGTCGCTAGAGCCCGCAGTCTGCTCGATAGACTGAGGAGTGTTGAAGGTGACTCCTTCGACTCTCGGAACGCTAAACAGGGGAAGAGCAAGCAACATCATGAGAACTGCGAGGAAGAGAATCCTATTTTTCTTCACATACGACCACCTATCCGATTTTTATTGCCAGTAGATAGGACCGGTTAGGATTTTCAAAAAATAAGAGGGGAGTTTGGGGGATTGACTTGTCCCCCTTGCGTTTATGGTACTACAGCGAACGAGCCGTTCTGTTGACCGCTGCCCTTGAGGTAGCCTGATCCCGTTGTCCAGTAGACTGTTGCAGTGAAGCTGATCTTCTGGTTGGCGAAGGCGTTGCTGATGGGCTGGTTGAAGCTGAACGAGACGGTTGCACCGGCCGCTACCGTTATCGGTCCCGCGGCAGCCGCGGCATTATCGAATCCTTGACTGATATCAGCGCAGGTTGTTGCGCAGATGACATCGATTGTCATCGACGGGTTGATGTTGGAGTGGCCCTGGATCCGGATTACTACTTGAACGCCAGAGGTCAATGGGTTCTTGACGCCAATGGACCAGCTCTGACCATTGGGGTGCTTGACGAGGCTCAGGTGGTGTGTCCAGTGGGCTGACGAGATCGACGGGTAGGGCGCTATGATGAACTGCTCGCACGAGCTCGATGCAGCAAAGTTGTTGCCATCGCCACTGTACGCTGCGATGAAGCTGTAGGTGACGGGCGCCGTTAATCCTTTGAATGGTGTTGTGAATGATGCGGATGTAGGAACATCGTTTGCCGATCGTACATTGACGGTAGACGTGAAGACGCTCGTTCCAGTGCACGCGCCGTTCGAGTATACACTGTAGGTTACCTGGCCAGAGACGCCCTGTGGTGGAGCGCCACCCGTAAGGACGACGGTGTCGTGGACGTTAGAGCCTGCTCTTACACCCAGAGCGGGTGGAGCTTGACCAGTCTCGTCCCAAATAACTTGTGAGGAGATGATCACGGTAGCCTTCGCGACGTTCAATGGGAATGGATCTATACCGCCTGAGTGAACCGTGTCGCCATTGTAGATAACTCCAATGTTGTGTATTCCGGTGCCGACGCCTATCGGGAGATAGACGACGGAGCATTGGGAACTGGCAGGCTGGCTAGGTCCGACCGCCTGGAGAGTGCAATAGTTTTGTGGCTGATTGACTCCCTGCGCGTCAGTCGTCCATATTACTTTGCCGACAGGAGGGACGTTCCGAATTGTGTCAGTGATTGTCACGGTGCAAGTCGTGGTGCTGTAGACCTCGATCGGGTTGGGGGTGCAGCTCTTGCTGATCGTCACATTGTCCACGAATGCTGCTTCTGTGACAACGGCCGGTTGAATGTTCTCTGGCAGCGTGTCTCCTTGCGCGGTAGATATCTGAACGCACACGTTCGGAGGTGAAGAGACACTACTGGTGGCACACGCGAGTGGTGCCACAGGATAGTCTATGCCAGTGGTCGGAGTCGTGCCTACCTTCTGGTAGGTTATAGTGAAAGCCAAGCCAGAACATGGAGCCGCAGAACACACGTTCGTCCCTGAACTGTCAAACGTGGATACCTGGACGACGCCGAGGCCGTTGGGCGGGGGCGGGTCACATTGACCTTCGAGCGAGATTCCATTGATACATCGAATCGTGTTTGTTGGACTGGGAATGAGGCTGCCGAGCTGGGCATCGGTTGGGTTCAGATACTGCCGGTCGACCGTGACGTAGATGTTGAAGCCACCCAGAGGCGCGGAACCCTGAACAAAGACACCGACCGTGAAGCTCTGGCCGGCAGTAATGGGGTTGATGTCAGGGGTGCCGACGGGACAGCTTGTTGATGCCGGGTTTGGAAGGATGCAGACGACTGCAGGGGGAAGAGTAATGGTGACGTTTGCGCCCTGAATATTCTCGCTAAGAGTGTCCCCGAAGGCAGTAGAGACTAGAACGCACGTGTTTGGTGGTGAGGAGACACTGCTCGTGCTACATGCTGGATGTGTCGGATAGGAGAGAGAAGTACTGGGGGTCGCGCCCACAACCTGGTATGTTATTGTGAAAGCCATGCCAGAGCATGGCGAGATACCACCACACTCGTTGCTCCCATTGCTATCCAGGGTGGAAACCTCGACAACACCCTGACCATTCGCAGAATTGACCGTACACGCGCCAACCACGGAAACACCGTTGATACAGATAATCGTTGATGTCGGACTCGCAATAAGAGTGCCGAGAGCAGCGCCCGTAGGATTCAGATAGGCCGGGTTGCCCGCAACATAGATGTCAAAGCCGCCCATAGCATCAGAACCCTGAATGAAGACACCGACACTGAAAGTATCACCAGCGTTGAAAGGACCCAACGTCGGAGCACCAGCGCTACAGCTCGTGGCCGATGTGGAGGCGGTGATACAGACAAGGCCCGTGCCTGGCGAGGCGTGGGCGTATGGGACGAAGCTTGCAGGGGTGAAGATCGCAGCGGCGAGGAGAAGAGGCAGTGATAGTATTAGACGCTTCTTTTCGAATAGACGATTGTACATGACATTGATCACTTTTTTTCTTGGATAGGCTTGACTTTTAGCTGGTCTTAAGAAGCTTTCGGGTGGTGAGCAACCATCGGCAACCGCCAGATATTACTCGCCCAATGTAGATATCTCGGAACATTTCCGCTTTTAAACCAAGTTTCCGGCCAATTTTCCTCGGGCACTCTCTCAGCTGTTCCTTCGAAAGCCAGCGACAAAGACACAGAATCTGTCAGGTGTAGAGGTGACACGCGACAAAGTGATCCTTCTCCACCTCGAGGAGCGGTGGCTCGTCAATCGTACACCGGGTGTGCGCGTATGGACACCGGGTGTGGAATCTGCAGCCTGACGGAGGATCGACGGGGCTCGGTATCTCTCCACTGATCACATCTCCCCTCTTCTGAGCGGGGTCGGGGGATGGGACTGCCGCAATGAGCGCTTGAGTGTATGGATGGAGAGGGGCATTGATGAGCTGCTCCGACTCTGACATTTCCATGATCTTTCCAAGATACATTATGCCGATCCTGTCGCAGACATGCTTCGCCAGGGCAAGATCATGGGTGATGTAGATGATGGACGTTCCCTTCTTGTGGACCAGGTCGACCATGAGGTTGAGAATCTCGGCCCTGATCGACACGTCGAGCATTGAGACAGGCTCGTCAGCAACGACAAACTTTGGATCGAGAACAAACGCCCTGCCGGTAGCGACCCTCTGACGCTGCCCACCGCTCAGCTCGTGGGGAAAACGGTAGAGGAAATTCTCCGGAGGCACAAGCTCGACCTCGTTCAACATCGCCTTCACCCTCTCCTCCACCTCCGACTCGTTCTTGGCAACTTTCTGGACACGGATCGGCTCAGCAATAATCTCCTTGATCGTCATCCGCGGATCAAGAGACTCGAATGGGTCCTGAAAGACTATCTGCACTCTCCGACGCAGATCCTTCAGACTACGCCAGCCGTAGAGATTCTCCTCAACCTTTTTGAAGTGTTTTTTGCAAAGATAGCCAGTGTCCGCGATTGTCTGAAGGAGAGAGCTGGACACATCAGTGGGCGAGACCGCTCTCCTAGCAGGACGACCACAATCCGCAATGGAACACTTCGCTGCCTTCTCTACCTTGCCAACGGTCTTCAGTCTTGGTATGGCAAGCTTCTTCTTTGCCTCCTTGAAGTGTGTAGAGCAGAGATAGGCGTTCTCACCGGAGGATTCTCCTCCTAGTTTGGCCCTGGTGAAGTCGGTGGACGAGACAGTTTTCTTTGCGGGTCGTCCACAACCGGTAACTGAGCAGGCGGTTCCCCTTTCGACCTTTCCCCGGGTCTTGATTGCCGATCTGAAGGCGACCGTGATATCTTTGCCTTCAAAGTAGATGGCGCCATCGGTTGGATCTGTGAGTCTGACAAGCAGTCGGCCAGTAGTGGTCTTCCCACTTCCGCTCTCGCCGGCGAGGCCGAAGATCTCCCCTTTTCTCATCCCGAAGCTGATCCCGTCAACCGCTTTTACGGTCAGCTCTTGTTTAGAGACCAGTGTTTGGAAGAAACCTTTTTTCAAAGGGAAATGTTTCTTCAGATTCTCCACGCGGACTATGTAGTCTTCGCTCAATTCAACCATCTAGTCGTAGAGGTGGCAGGCGACAAAATGATCGCCCGTCCCGGCCTTTTCCAGAACAGGGTCGACCTTCTTGCAGACATCCATAACATATGGGCATCTCGGGTTGAAGCGACATGCGGGCGGAGGTCTCAACAGATCTGGTGGCTGCCCTGGGATAGACGTGAGCCTAATTCTCTCACCCTTGAGGGCCGGAAACGCTTTGATCAAGCCTTGAGTGTACGGATGGAGGGGCTCTTTGAAAATGGCCTCGGCGGCGCCATACTCTACAATTCTTCCCGCGTACATTATCGCAATCTTCTCGCAGGTCTCCGCAAGTATCGAGAGATCGTGGCTGATCACAAGCATCGACAATCCAAGCCTCTCCCTGAGATCACGCATCAGCTTGAGCGTCTGGGCCTGAACAATAACGTCCAGCGCAGTGCCTGGCTCGTCGCCGATCAAAAACTTTGGATTAGCCGCGAGAGCCATGGCGATGAGTGCTCTCTGTCGCATTCCTCCGCTGAACTCGTGCGGATAATTGTCGACACGTTCGGGATCTATGCCGACAAGCTCGAAGAGCTTCCTCGCCCGCTCCCATGCTGATTTGTTGTCAGTATCAGGCTCATGAGTCCGTATGGCCTCGACGATCTGGTCTCCAACCTTGATTACAGGATTCATCGCGTTCATTGCTCCCTGGAAGACTATTGCGATGCCCTTCCAGCGAATCTTCCTCATCTCGTTCTCCGACAGGGGAACTAGGTCCATCCCGTCGAAGAGGATCTTGCCGCCTCGAATTACTCCTCCCTGGGGGAGAATCTTCAGAATGGACAGAGCGACGGTCGTCTTTCCACAACCAGACTCCCCGGCAATACCGAGAGCCTCACCTTTTTCAACGCGAAGATTTACACCTTCAGCGGCTCTGACCCATCCGCTAGCTGTCCGATAGTTTGTCGTGAGGTCTTGCGTCTCTAGAATCGCGGGCATCTGAGTGTCGCTCTCGAGTCCATCTCAAGATTCGAGCGGGGCTCGCTTCAATTAAGGGAGATGTGAAGACTATTCTGACAATACGAGCCCCGCACGGTAGAACAGAGATTCTACAAATTCGGCCAGCCACTCTAGGTTTCTCCGAAGATGATCGGCAATTGGAGATCATTGGTGAGGCAGATTTATAGGACATCATATCAAGAGACCGCGGGGAAGCTACGCTGCCAACAATCGTTTCACAGAGTTTCCGCAAAGCCCTCGTACTCGTCCTATTCACCCTACTACTGAGCCCCTCACTGCTGGCGCCGGCACGGGCAGCTGAAATCACTGTTACGGTGAATAGGGATTCCATATCTGTCCAGATCAATTTTGCACTAACTGAGAATCTCACGACATCACTCCCTGCGCTTGATACTGTTCTTGACCTGTCGAGTCCAGTGATAGCTCCAGTGCAAAAGGCATTTCAATCCGTTGTCCCCAACGCCCGAATCGAACAGCTAAATCTACATGCTCGGACGGCCCAGATCAACAATCGAACCGGTCTCTGGGTATTCCAAGAGAACTACACGATCACCGTCTCAGGTGTCACCAGGGATACTGGCGGAAGAATAGTTGCCGACCTCGCCTTTCTCTCGTCAAAGAACAATCAGTCCATGATCACGTCAGGGGTGGAGCTGAACAGTGTCGGGCTGACTTATCTTCTGGAAGGCTTTTCGAGGTTTCCGCCTGACGGCAAGACACGCTACTTCGCGCTGAGTGCCGAATATACACTTCCCCTTGTTCCTGAACAGTTCACCTCGGCCTTCAGCATTCTCGACCTGACCTGGATCTCTCCAGTCTCAAGGTGGAACAGTGTCTACCAGCCGTTCGAACCATCGACCATGTGGAACCTGCAACCTCGGAATTCTCCGTTCAGTGTAAAGGTGGGTGTGGGCCTCACTTCCGAACAAACCTTTCTGAAGCAGTACGTGGCCTACCTAAATTCGACAGTGGAGGCCATCGCTCCTCCCAGAGCTCAAGCCGACGGGACATCGATCTTCTTTGACATACCAACAATAGCGGAGACGATAATGCCGATCATAATTGTCGCATCGCTTCTGGTTACCATCACCTCGATATTGCTTGAGAGAAGAGTATCCAAATCGGGACGGCCTTTTAGAGGTAGAAAACGTTAGGCTAACAAGACTATAGTCGGTCGAGTGATAATCCTCTTAGAGTAGGTATCCCTCGACGACGGGATTATGCAGATGGTGATCGCTAGACTACATCTTACCGCTGAAAACAATATTGCGGAAATCGAATCGCAAGTGGGCGGGATGCCGATGTGTGGAAACGATCTTTCAGTCCCCCCTTTTCCCCTAACGTACTCGTCTAACGCCTTGCCTTCTCGGATCGATACGTGGAGTCAGGCTACGGTGTACATGATGTAAGAATCGGTGGATGTGACGGACCAGGAAGAGGGAAGCTGGAGACACTTTTGCCCCGGTCCGTTGCTCGTCTAGCGCCGTTTTCTGAGCTTGGGGTTGAACATTTCGTCGAGCGCGTAGCCGATTAGGACGAAGGATAGGGAGACGAGGGCGATGGATAATCCGGGAGGAATGACCCACCACCAGTAGTGCGTGCCGCCCACGATGAAGTTGTCGTTGAGAATTCTTCCCCATGACTCGACCGTGGGGTCGCCGAGACCCAAGAAAGCCAGCGCTGCATAAGTTAGAATGGCTCCGGGCACGCTCAGGGCTAGGTTGACGTAAGTGAGTCCGACGAGGTTCGGGAACAGATGTTTCGTGAGTATCCGAACGTTCCCAGCTCCCGCGGCTCTCGCAGCTTCGATGAAAGGCCTCTCCCTTAGAGTTAGGACTTGAGATCTGATCACACGTGCAAAGCCCATCCAAGAGAAGAAGGCTATGATCATGATAATTGTCAGAGCGCTTGGTGTGAGGATTACGGTTAGGATTATGGCGAGTGGAAGGAAAGGAATCGTCAACATTAGGTCCGTGACTCTCATGAGGACCTGATCTACGATACCTCCGAGGAGACCTGCCAGTAGCCCTATGAGAAGTCCGACTCCGATTCCGAGCAGGGCTGACGTTAGCCCTACGAGCATAGACGACGGTGTGCCAAGCAAGTCACGGGTCAGCAGATCATTCCCTCCATTGTCAGTTCCAAAGAGACCCCAGGCTGTTCCCGGGAGGCTTAACTGAAGATTTGTGATGTCGAGCGTCTGTACTCCGTCGAATCCGACCTCGATCCCGTATGTGTAATCTTGAACCGCGGAGAAAATTACTTCCGCGTCACTAAGACCCGTTGAGCCTCTGGGCTTGTCGGGCCAGGTCTCCATCCGGCTTCCTTGAGGCCGAGTCCAGTTGCCACTCTGTGTCACGTTGACATCCCAGAGGTTGAACACAAGTCCACCCAGCTGATCAATGAATACCCTCACATGGATGGGATGGGCCTCTGTCGCACCGGTTGCTAGGACGGACACGGTGCCCAGGAAGCTCGCGGGTGGTCCTTTGTAGGGATAGCGAAATGTCTGGTTGAGTCCGGCTTTCGCCATGCCCTGGGTTGGATGGGATAGTTGTACGCTTCCCACCGCATGGGTAGTCGGATCAGCAGTTCCAGGGGCGTACGACAGAATAAGGTTGGAAAGATCTTGCCGCGATCCACTAAACGCCCATGCCCGGAGTGATGCGGGAGAGGAGAATAACGGATCATTTACGACCACAAGGTTCTTACTCAGATAGTAGCCGTCCGGAAAGTTCATTACCCATTCGGGCTGGGCATGGGGACCAGCCACTTGCTCGATGTCATGATAGGGAGTGATCAATGGCGCGGCCAGTGCCACGAAGCTTGACAGTATGAGAATGACGAGCCCTACAAGCGACATCCTATTCCTCATCAGTGCTCTAAGTAGCCCGGCCGTGCGGTGCAGCTGGAAGCGCCAGTATGATTTAAGATAGTCTTGGTCGGACACACTAATCACGACTTGAGTGGGTCAAGAATGTCCTATTCATAGCGTATGCGCGGGTCGACGATGCCGTATGCTACATCTGCAATGAAGTTGGCTGCTATCACTGTAAGAGAGATCAGATAGAACATTGCCTGCATCACTGGAAAATCGTGGGCCTGTACAGCTTGAAAGAGCATGAAACCCAGCCCCTCGTATGCAAACACAGTCTCAGTTATGATCGCACCGGCGAGTATCCCCCCGAACGCGAGGGCGGTAGAGGTTATGACTGGAAGCGACGCATTCTTGAACGCGTGACGGAAAAGTATCACCCTCTGCGACAGCCCCTTGGCCTTGGCTGTGACGATGTAGTCCTCGTTCAGAGCTTCCACCATGGTTGCTCTGGTCAAGAGGACGAAACCACCATAGGTAAAGAGCGTCAGTGTTAGCGCTGGGAGAAAGAGATACTGAAGGCGGATTAGAATCTGCGACGCCAAGTTGGGAATATGTCCAGGAATAGAGAATTCTACCGGTTGGGTTCCTCCTGAGGGGAACCAGCCCAACCCTATGGCGAAGACGAGTATGAGGACCTCGCCCATCCAGAATGTCGGGAGTGCGAACGTAGTGAGTGAGGCGGATATTGCGGTCCTATCTAAGAAGGAGTCCCGTTTGTGGGACGCCACTATGCCGAGGGCCACGCCTATGATTATGGCGAGGATAGTTGAAGTTCCGAGTAGTAGAAGGGTGTTCTGCAACCTTCTCTGTTGTATTATCAGGGTCGTGATGGACTGGCCGTTCTGAAATGAGATTCCAAAGTTGAATGTGAGCATCGCACGAACGTAGGTTATGAACTGGTCTGTTGGAGACGCGTGACAATTCCACAGCTTGCAGAGATTATCGATTGCGGCCTGGTTTCCAGCGAGCCGGGGATTAGCTGTAAGTAATGCCTGAGCACCGCTCTGTCCAGGAAGCGCTTCGAAGATGAACCAGTTCAATATTATGACGGCGAAAATCAGCGCTACAGTATATGCCAGCCTTCTGAGCAAGAAGGACCGAAGCGACATCTAACGAACAAAAACATCGAGATCAATCGTTTATTTGAGGCTTGCCCCTGTGACTGAAATTTCAGTCCCAAAAGAAAATCTGGCTGGACTTCGCTTCCGCGGTTCTGGGACAGAAAGGAAGGTTCGACTAGTGTTTGTGTTGAAGGGTTGAGAGATTCTTGCTTGTGTGTGTAACTTTCTGGAAAAACTGGTTAGAACATATGATGGAGGGCGGATGCCCTTGGTGGGTTCGATCGGCAGTCTACGCATTGCTATGCGCAGATGTTCCTGCGATTCTGGATGATAAAAAGAAAAGAGAGGGGGTTTAGTTTTTTCGTCGATTGTTAGCAGTCGTATGCGCCGTTAGGATAGGCTGAGCCTGATCCTACTGGTGCTGCGCAGTTGGTGTAAGGACCGCCTGTTGGCGACGCGGGTGAAAGTACAGTGGTGTCTCTGTTTCCTACGTTTGTTTGTCTGCTGCCCCACTCGTAGAGCGTGGAGGCGTACCCTCCGATGCCTGGTAGAGTGGTGCCTACCCATCCTGCGTTAGATGCTGTGCATGGAGTGATGGTCGTTCCTGGCAGTGTGTAGCCTGCCTTGCAGGCTAAGATTAGCTGTGTGCCGGTAGTCTTCTCTGTCGAAAAGCCTATCCAGCTAATGCCTCTGAGCGAGTTGACAATCGCCCTCTGGTTGAGACCGACAAGGTTACTGCCTGTCCCGCCTGCGTTGCCAATTCCCTGCGCCCAGTGTGGACAGTTGGCCGATGGACTCGAGGAGTGGCAGCTGTTGACAGTCAACACCTTGTTGAAGTCAGCGCTACCGGACCCGATGACACCTGCCCAGATGTACGTTGCAAGCTTTCCACTGCTGCGGAAGTAGTCGCTGCTAGAGCCAGCAATGCCACAGGTTGTGCCTGTTCCTGTGAGAGTACAGCCCGTCCGGGTCAGGGTGAAATCGCCGAGACCAGAGGGTGGAGCCTGTGTATTGTCGATGCTACAGCCTCCCCCGATTGTGCCAACCGGAGGATGATTCAAGCCACCGATGCTCTGGCATTGGAACGGTCCTGATCCGATGAGGAAGTTGTTCGCGATAGGGTCGAAGGCCGGACTGTCCGCTGACACGCCGTTTACGACAGCAACATTGGGTGAGCCGAATGCTCCTACACAATTGTCCTCAGCAGCAGCGACGATGCTAGTGCCCACAAGGTTCTTGCCTAGAACACCGCTGTTCCACGTGCTCGCGCCACATCCAGACCAGACGTGGCCTGGCATGATGGTGATGCCGCCCAGGAAGAGCTCAGTGAACGGACCCTTAGCCTTGAGGTTCAGGTCCACAGTGAACTCGTCCAGCACGTTGACGTGAGCAACGTTCGAAAGCGATGTGGCCTGGAATGCGCCCGTAGCGTTGAGGTCGATGAAGCTGTACTTTACGTCCCAAGCGGTGACCGGACCACTGTCATGCCAGTGGTTGGCACGGTTCAACGAGAGACGAAGATCAGCCACAGTGTTGGCGAAGTATGTCGCGTTGCCATAGCCTAGCGTTGTAGAGGTACAGCCGGGACCACCTGGGTAGCATAGGAAGCTGTGACTCGTCGTCATCCAGTCAATGTTCTGGATGATCGAGGAGCAGACTGGAACTCCGGCCGATCCGGCCAGACTTGCAGAGTTTGTGCATTGCGGGTTCTGGACGAAGAGACTGTCATAGATGTTTGCCAGCAGGAAACCTTCCCAGAGTGTGTTGAACTGGAATGGAGTGGGATTCCCTACGGTGGTCAAGAAGCTCTGGCGGAATGTTCCGTTGATGAATGCGTTGGCGCTGTAGCCGTTAAGCCATTCGAAGAAGCCCGCTGAGGGCGTATAACCGCCTCCAAAGGCTGTGATAAAGCCTGGGTTCGATTGGCTTCCCAGAGGCCAGTTGCTCCGGCGACCCTGGGTGTCTTGGCCGTCCCAGACTGGTACCGTGAGAGCATGTGTGCCGAAGTAGTCCTCTGCCTGGTAGCCGGCGCTGATGGATGTACATGGAGGAGATGCTCCGATGCATGTGGTAGCTTGTGCGCCTCCAAGGACCACTCCACCCGAGCAGTTTGCGAACGTCGGGGTGGCTTGGCCGATCGTGGGATCTGTTGCGGGTCCAGGCGAACCGAGGCATAGGGAGAACTCTGTTGCCTGGCTCAGGCTATCGTAGGTTGGACTGCAGATGTACTGGTAGTTTGCTACGTTGTCGGAGTATACTGGTCCAGTGCATGGAGAGCCTGGCACGTTGGAGGAGCAGTCAGCACTTGTACAGGTAACGTCTGTCTTTGAGGTGAAGAGGCTATTGTACTCGAAGTATACGACCGAGTCGTATGGGAACACTTGTCCGAAGCCGAATGTTCCCAATCCCCAGCAGTTGATCGGGATGCCAGTGAGACTGGTGTTAAATCCGCAGAATTGAATGATTGACCCCTCAACTCTCTGGAGGAACGAGCAGGGTCCATTGCTGCAGGCAACATTGCTGCTGCCAGTGTTGGTATTGTCGCAGGATTGGGGTTGACCTGCAAGCGTTGTCCATGCGCCCCACGCGGGTGAGAACAGCGCGCAGATGTCCTGGGCAATGCCTTCGCCCAGACTCTTGCGGGGTTCGGTGGTGCGGACGAACATGCAGGTGTTTGCCGTGGCAGGGGAGCCTATAGCGCAGCCTGCAGTGTTGATGGTTGTAGCAACCGAGGGCCAGCCGCCGGTCGGTGGGAGTAGTTCACAGTTTGCATTCGTTCCGACGCCGGTTATACCAGCGAAGGAGAACGCTCGGACAAAGTGTTGTGCAGCTGCGCAGAAGTCAGGACTGCCGATAGCCGCTTGCCATGGGAAGGTGGTAGTGCCAGCGATCGTGCCAGTTGGACAGGCGGTGCTGAAGCTACAGTTGTATGAAGTACCACCAGGAGCACCGACGATACAGTTCGAGCCTGTCTCTGCATACAATGTATCCCAGCCACACGGGTTAGCGGCCGGAAGCCCACCATTGATACATCCCCCTGACTGTGTACAGACGGGCATAGCCGCGTCATCTGGGATGCACGCAATGTTGAGGCACGCAGCGTTCTGCGCGGCGAAGGTCTGCTTGTTGAAGAGATGAGCTATTCCTTGGCGAAGCTCTTGGCCTGCGGCAGTACTGCCGTACTGCATGGGTATACCCCACAGGATGTTGGCGAGGTTAAACTCGATCTCGAAGTATCCGTGGTCGGCGACTGGAAAGCTACAGAGGACAGTGGAGCTGCCTGCACAGTTTACGACGCCAGCGCCTTGCTGGGTTGCCGTTAGCGGCCAGTCCTCTGCGTCCACCTGGTTTGTTGTCAGCCAGTCGACCTGGGTTTGGGGTACCCCGTCACCCTGGCTTATTGACAGTGTGCCCTCTTGGGCACCCGCTGGATACCATGAGCCGACTCCGGTCTCCGTGGTGGCGTGGACTGTTGGTATTGTGATTGATGGGAGCTGGAGGAGTGATGCGAGTGGACCGCTGAGGCCCACGAGTGAGAATGTCACTGTAAAGAGTACGAGTAGTTTTGCGGTAGAAGTGCCTTTCAAATTTTCTCGAATGCAAGCTGGGAGGTTAGGCTTTAAAAGATTATCCCTTATGTAGCGGCGATTTACATCCCGGGAATGACTGGGATATTCCTAGCTTACCAAGAGTCCTATCGAATATACAGGAAAGGCTCACAGCGGCTCCGGGTTGCGGGCTCGCGACTTTCTCACGAGTCCGACCGCGAAGACGGCGACGCCAAGTAGGACGATTCC
>Ga0209058_1000500_pt1 | contig 33466 bp, 36 predicted proteins | sample GraSoiAngelo_147_FD_185904 | JGI IMG/M metagenome (GOLD analysis project Ga0209058, IMG submission 185904) | Grasslands soil microbial communities from the Angelo Coastal Reserve, California, USA - 14_1009_05_40cm (SPAdes) (version 2) | ecosystem: Environmental > Terrestrial > Soil > Grasslands ... | reverse complement strand
ATGAAGCATTCATGCTTCTGAGGCGGAAGCGCTCTCAGGTGAAGCAGTGAAGAGGAACCCGACGACGACGGTAATCCCCGGAGTCGATGAGAGCAAGTTGCTTATCAAACGATAAGTTAACAGAACCTGGAGCGTCAGGCACCACGGCGACGAAGGCCATGACGCATATTGCTTCTCAGGAACAGGTTGACGGCAAGATCGCTGACTGGATGGAAAAGGTCAGCGACGAGCAATGCCGGGCTTGAAGATCGCTGCGGAAGCAGCTGGGATTATCGAGTTCTGGCTACTGTCGTGTAGCCTTGGGTGTGAATGCTATCACTGGGATGGTCCTCTTGGTCTTGCGTTGGTATTGTGCGAACTGCGGGTAGAGCGAGGCTTGTCGCGCGAAGAGTCTGTCTCGTTGGGGACCGGTAATTACCTCCGCACGTACGTCGATGGTCTCGTTCCCGACCTCGACCTTGACGTTCGGGTGAGCCTTGAGGTTGTGGTACCAGTCGGGATTGGTGTCGGCTCCTCCCTTCGAAGCGAAGACTAGGTAGCGGTGGCCGTCTTTGAGATACATTACTGGGTTAGTTCGGGATTTGCCGGTGCGGGCCCCGGTGTGATTGATAAGTAATAATGGTGCGCCCTCGAACTGGCCGCCTACCTTTCCATGGTTCCTGCGGAACTCTGCGATAATGCCGGTGTTCCAATCGCTCATGGTGTTCGTCGGTTGGTGTATTGCAAGGGGAGTTATAGACTAGCGTATTGAGAAGTTAGTCACATGGTTCTGGGGGGATGACTTCATCGACTACGAACCACTTTTCGCATCATCCATTTACTTGTACCTAGCTGACCCAGCGGGCGGAATCCGAGCTTGGCGAACATTGATTGGGTTCCACTCCACAAGAATGAACTCGAGTATGGTTTCCCTCGGGGGATGGCGGTTGGATATCCATCGACCGTCCCACCTCCTTTGGCGGCGACCATGCGGAGTGCGCCTTCCAACGCAGCCTTCGCAACTCCCTCCCGCCTGTGGTCGCGGTCGACGAAGAAGCACGTAATCCTCCAGTCTGGCGGAGCAAGATCCAGCCTGCCGTACCCGCTCATTCGGCCCGGGAGCTCGGCAGGAGGTCCGAACTGACACCATCCGACAACGTCTGTTCCGTCGTAGACGAGGGCTGCGTGGGATTGATTTGCTCGAACGAGTTTCTCTTTGTCCGCCTTTTTCTTCGCAAGGGATGGGTACCTCACATCACGCTTGAAATGGAAGGTCATGCACCAGCAGCCGCCCCACACACCGTCGTGCTTCTCGACAGTTCGCGCAAAGTCAGGCCAACTCTCTCCTCCTAGTTCCTTGATTAGAAATCGCGCAGCAGACTGTCTCCCGTGCTTCGTGCGGGAGGACGGATCGCCCTTCGAGTCTACATTCGGGGTTGCCGATTTTTTCATAAGTCGGATATCCCGGACTCTTCGCTTCGACAATTCTCGCTCCGGATTTTCAGGTTTTCTTGGTGAGAGTGGTGAGATGAGTAAGCACGCATTGCCACTGCCCATTCTTCTTCACGAAAACGTCCGTAGCCCTTTCGCGCGCCGTGAACTCTCCCCCCAAATACTTACTCTTGCTACGCGTCACCGCTGTGACCGTAGCAGTGTTCACGTAGGTGCGTACTCGAATATCCTCGGAGTCCATGGCTTCGTGTCTCAAGGCGCCTGACTTTATGACCCCGAGGGAACGCGACTTGTCGATAACGCCCCCATCGGGGCCGATAATTATCCAATCGTCGGAGAGAAACCGTCCGATGGCGTCTGCGTCATTCTGGATCATCGCTTCCCCAAATTCTCTTTCCAGTTCTAGAATTTCTGCTTGCGCCTCGCGATCTCTCTCAGAACTCACGATGGATACCATCGACCTAAATGCGCGGCAGACCCTATTTGTGCTACGATTGACGCGAATTAATCGGAGCTATAGGACAGGGTATTCTTTGGTGACTTAGGACCACAAGTCGATCTAGCAAATTGGAAATTGGATCGCGAAGACGCCAATCATCGATGAGCCTGGTCGTACCAGCCTAGCACTCGCATGGCGCGGAGGGTGTTCCAGCGGCTGGGTTTTCCATCTCCCTCGTCCATGTTGAAGTGAGTCTGACCAGGGTAGGTATTCTGCAAGGGCCATCGGCCGTCTTCGCCGCGTCTTTTCTTGACTAGGTCGATTGCCTCGGTAAGCCGCTTGTCCGGTACGACGCCGGTGCTGCGCAGGTAGTCGAGCCCTCTCAGCACGTCGTAGTGCCACCGGGTCGGGAAGGAGAACAGGGTCCAGTTGTGATCGATCACCTCACCTGTCGATAGTCGGCGGAGCATGTGACGCTCCAGGAGATACTCCTGCCCCCTAAGACGGGCGGCCCTCGCCTCGGCCGAGCCACCCTTGGCCCGCTCGTGCTCCAGCAGGCCTTCCAACACGCATATCGTGGAGTGGAACGACGACCGCGTGGAGCCTCTCTCTGCCTCGCAGTTCCACCCGCCATCGCTCAACTGCTCCCTGAGGAGCCTGTCGACGACATCCTGAATATCCTGGCCGAAGTAGGAACCCAACGCCACCACCCTTCCGTTGATGCACGGCTCCACCTCACCTGAGAAGAAGGGCTGGCCGGCATGCTCCCACTTGCTGTTATCACGGACTAGGACCAACGCGCGGCGAACCTCGTCACTTGCAGGGTCCAGCCCCATGAGCTCCAACAACGACAACGTGTTCATGGTGGAGGTCCACTCGGGGAAACAGGCACCGCCACCCCACTGACCATCCGGGCCCTGGAGGGCGAGCAGGCGTGCTCCCCATCCTTTCTCGGCAATCTTCGAGCGTTCGGCGGCGACAACATCGCCAGGCTCCTTGGTCAGATCATGCATTACCTGCCAACGTATTGAGGGGTCGGAATCCAACAACCACTCCACAACAGTGAGGTCTTTTTCGCTAACTAACTCCATGGGATGACCGCTCTCTTAGAGTCGTAGTAAAACGTACCGGATGGAAAATTACTTGTCTTGTTCACTAGCGCGAATTTACTCATTCAACCAGGAATGCTCTGAGTGCCATACGTGCACAATGATCGAGTGCCATTCGCCGGGAATCGCGTGAGTGCGGAAAATGCGGGTCCCTCACGAGACGTGTCAAGTAGGATTCGATCGCCTGCTCTCCGGCGACCTTCCTCCCCAGCCACCGAAGAGCGGGTCCAGAGAAGGTCTTCAACTCTAGCCTCAAGGGCAACGCAAGGCGCTATCGTGAACCCTATTTCGCCCGGCACCGCTAGGTTTGGGCGTGCAGACCGCTCAACGACGTTTGAAAAAGAAGTTTCTAGCGAGAGGTCTCGTGAGATAGACCAGTACCCATACAGCTACACTAAGCCCGGGCACAGCAAAGAATTCATCCCCTTGTTGAGTCCATGTGATGGTTTGGAGAATGCTCGACGCTATTCCAACAAAAGCCAACGTTATGCCGAGGGTCCATGCCCATCGTCGTCCCGAAAAGAAACCGATCCCTGCAGCAAGATATAGAATTGCGAGCATCACGATCATCGGGAGGAACACTGTGGGTAAGAACTGCGGCAAGCCGACATAGCCGAAACCGAGGATAATCCAGAATCCAATCAGTCCCGGGCCATAGTCCCACCTAGGGTAAGAGGGCAAAGCTAACGATATTCCTGCGAACAGAAGCATGATTCCTGCTAGAAGGGCGAAGCCCCCGAGGACCGTGATTCCTTCGGGTCGAGGTGGGGTCGGCTTAGCGACCTCTGGCTTCGCTAACAACGGAAGGCTCATTCAAGACTTGTGGGAACTTAAATTTGGGTTTTGCCCAAGTAGACTTTCTCAGGTAACGCGAATTGGTCCGACGACTTGAGCCTCAATATTAGCCATTCCGAGCACGTTTGGCGATGACCGTAGAATGTGTCAATTCCCACCCAGGAGGGTTGAGCGGGGCGGTGCCTTTTAGCTGGGACATGTTGCAGGTTACCTACGCCCTGAGAGTTGCTCAAACTGAACTCAACGAGGCCGAGTACCGCTTACTGGTCCACTACGGGGGGAAGCAGGGATCACTCTGAAAGAAGCTCTCCGTGAGGCGCCACGCTGGCTCGTCCTAACTGACACCGTACACCCGGAGGACCCAATCTTCGCGCGGCCCCCCCCGGTTGCCAAGAGAACGGGCAAGAGAGAACGCACGTCAATAGAACACGATAGGCTCCTCTACGGTGAGAGGATTCGATCTTCATAGACCCAGGAGCATGGGTATGCGCTAGATCCCGAGGATGACGAAAAACACAAAGCAGCAGTTACCCTCCTCAGAGAGCTTCGACGGGGCGTGGGCGTGCACGGGTCCCTAGTAACCTCTGATTACATACTAGACGAGATAATTACAATGATGAGAATGCGCACGGTTTTCTCGATGCTACACGGATATCTTAGCGATTCTTTGAGGCGAGGGCAAAAGATCCAGAACTCGCCGCGGGTCATCAAGCTTTAAAGCACCGTAACGGATCATCTGTTCTGGCCATGCCAACGAAGAGAGATTGACGATTGATTTCCAGACGAAAAGTGGCCGACCTAATCTCAGGGCCTCCCAATTTGGTGAAGTGAGCCATTTGTCTCTCCCGCTTCGACTATGATCGAAGCGTTTGAGATCAGTGCCATCGTCCGGCTCCGCATGACGAAATTCGCTGGTCGCGTGGGATGTCCAACTGGAAACTGTGAAATGGCAAGGTGATTGGTGGTTATTTCTTTTTGAAGCTGCGAATTCTCTCTGGGATATACACTGTTAAGGGCTGTTCCAAGTACGGCAATCGCGCGTCCCTTGACTTCGATAGCTGCCCTATGAGCTGCAGTATCGATTCCAGAAGCCAAGCCACTCACGATCACTACTCCTTTCCCGGAGAGCGTCCTCGCAATTTCAGCCGCCGCGTCGTAACCCCTCTGAGAAGGCTTCCGCGACCCTACTATTGCCACTCTTGGTCTTGGGAGCGGAATCTCCATTGAGCCGGCCGCGAAAATTTCCTGAGGGGCGAACTTTCTCTCGACATCATTGAGTGGGCCTAAAAGCTCCTCGGGCGTGAGAGTGAAAATCTCTTGTCGCCCTGGCGTCTCCGTTACTCTCATTTGTCAGACGCCTCGCCGAAATATTCAATTCGTAGAGTACTCGATCTGTTTCCACAAATTCTACTTGGTTGGTTGGCTCCTTGCGAGGAGGTAACAAAACCCCTACAATGGACCAAATTCCCTGAAATCAATATTTGAGGGTGAATAGCTTCCGAAAGTGGTTCTTAACCCAAAGCGGAAAGAGTTCTCCATCCTGACGGGATTCGTGATGACGGGTTGTGGCCGCTCGCGCTGGCAGTTTACGATTCAAGACACGAGATAACCTGAATGCCATCTGTATGCGACGACCGGAAAACAGGGCAGGGCGTAGTGGCAGGCAACGAAGCCTGAGGAGTATGCGACGCCGGGCGACCCGGGAACGGTCACCTACGTGAAGAGGCGCTGGTAGGTGTTATGGACCGATAGGTCCAGACGGAAAATGCCTCAAAGCACACCCAGGATAACATAAGAGCTTTCGGGAGCAGATTCCGAGAAGTAGGATTCGACTCACCGGGATTCTCGCATATTGCTTGAGCTGTCTCCGAACAGTATTTAGCCCAGAATACACCCCGGTGCTCCTAGGGCCAGATCATGACCAGCCTTTCACGACCGCGGGCTCTGGCTGCGGCCTCTTTTCTTTTGCTTCTCACTGTAGTCCCTTTCTCAGCCTACAAGGGGGATCTTGCTCGAGCGTCGACGACACGAACTAACATCATTATGAATCCGAGTTTCGAAAACGGTCTTGATGCAAACGGGGTTCCCGTGAACTGGAACTTCTCAACGTGTGAGGGAGTGGCGAATGCAACAGTGAGCTTAGACTCGACTGTATCTGTCGATGGCAATCATTCCGCCCGAGTCTATACTGGACCAGTGACTGATACATTCTGCCTTCCCCAAAGCGGAAATCGCTTCCTGGGGTTCTCCCAGATTCGCCAGTTTCTGCCCAACCCAGTCAATTTCACAGACCTCACGGATAGCCAGGACGGGTTCAGTTTCTGGTTCAAGCTTCAGCCCTATGACAATCAGAGCGGGATGGCAGGTTTCGATATCAGGGTCTTCGGAGCCGAGTCCACTGCCGAGCTGGACTACGCGTTTAACCCTGACCCCTCGCTCAGCTTCGTAAACAATACGAGTGTCGGATCGTTTCTGTTTTACGGTTACCAGCCGGGCCAGTGGTACCATTTCAATCGGAACCTGCGGGCGGACTGGCTGAGACTGGGTCTCCCCCTCAAATATCCATTCTCACTGGTCCAGTTCGAAGGATTGGCGTCACAGTCAGGGACAACGGTCAAATCGGAAACCTTCTGGCTGGACGCTGTGAGGGCCTATGTGGGGGCTGCATCGCCCAACCCGTATCTTCCCGGCGTGAACCTCGGCGACACGTGGAGGTATGGCGACTTTGTAGAACTCTGCGAACCTCCTTGCTCGCTCGGCTCTGAACCAAATCTCAACAATTCAATTGCAACCTCCACTGTAAATGGAATTTCCGGCAGCAACGTCACTGTCAGTCTTAGTTTCCTCTCGAGGGGAAACACCACGAGCAATGTCTCAACTTGGGACCTCGCAACTGGGGTGGGAAGAGCGGCAACCATCACGGGGCCCCGATTGTTGATTGCCGCAGGCCTCGGACAAGGAGACCACATTTTCAACACGCCTAGCTCGGCTACGATCAACGAGACTATACTCGGCGTCTATGCGGGGGCTACGCGCCAGATTGATGTTCTCAACTTCACAAGAAGCCTCGGCTCAGTTGTCTTTCAACGAGCGACCTACTATGACAAGACGACCGGTGTGCTGTTGGAGGACAGATTCGCATACCAGGGATTCTTCATCTCCTACAAGCTGACCGAGACAAACCTCTGGGCGTACCACATAACAATACCAGATGACTCCTCCTGCAATCCAAACGACTTGGCGCCCTGCGGATTCATCCCCTTAGATGCGGCGGTCATCGTCGGAACCATGGTGGAATGGGACAATACAGGTCTACTGGCACACTCGGTCTCCTCATGTACTGGCGCCATAACCTCCGCTGCCTGCCCGTTCGTAAATGACCCATCACTCCCCACTTTTTCATCTGGCACGATACAACCTGGCTTAAACTACACCCTCGCCTTCCACACCATAGGCATCTACCACTACTACGACCCGCTACATCTCGGGATGAAGGCTACTATCGCAGTTCAAGGCAACCAGACGGCCCCACCGAACTTCTCAATATCCTCCAACCCGCCCTCTCTAACCCTCAGAGCGGGAAACTCAAACTTCACCGAAGTAAGCCTAGCACCTTCAAACGGTTTCTCGGGAATCGTGACCCTCAGCACGAGCTTCCCCAGCGGACCTGACTTTCCAACTGTGACAGGTCCCCAAGGCGGAAGTGTCAACCTTGGCGTTGTGACAGGCTTCTCAACCACACTCCTGGTCAACACCAAGACCACTACAGCCAGCGGAGTCTACACGGCAACCGTCACCGGGACGGGTGGAGACGTGTCCAACTCGGTTAACATACCGATCACAATTACCGGCGGCGTCCCAGGCTTCACCATTTCAGCCAATCCCACCCTGCTCAGCATACCGAGTCTCCCTAATCGAACTGGAACCCTTCTTCCCGGTTCCGTGATAACATTAACCAGTTTCAACAATTTCACAGGACCAGTGGCCCTAGTCGCCACGGTCTTTCCGCAGGGCGTCGTAAACCCGGAACTGGGGGGGTTCCTCGGCAACACGATGATCCTCACGCTGGAGCCAAACGGCACTAACCAAACCACTCTAACTCCCTCCATACCTCCTGACCCCACGCCGGGAACATACTTTGTAACAGTGACAGGGACCAGCGGGTCGATATCGCACTCGGCGAACGTGACAGTCATCGTTCAGCCACCCGTATGTGGCCCGCCGCAGTGTGGAATTGAAGCCCTCACTCTCGAAAACGACACATTCACTTCAGCTACAGACGTTACTATCTTCCTCCAAAACACCGGAACCACCGACATTACCTTCCTCGCATACGAAGTGAAAGATGCTCAAGGCGACCAGTACTCTAACACTGCATGGACCACCCCGTCCATTCCCGCGAACACCAGAGGCCTAGTTGTTGTGGCGATTGGAAGCGGATGTGCTAACTGCACCCTCACCGGGTCACCGTTCACCTTCAGCCCTGGAAACGCCTATACGATAACCGTCGTAACCTCCAGAAACAACCAGTTCACGTTTACAGTCGTCCCTGGAGCGTTCACCGGAGGCTTTTCCATCAGCGCAAACCCCGACCTGATCAGGTTCCAGCAGCCAGGCGATCCGTTCCCGAAAACCTCCGCGATCACACTTAGCAGCCTCGACAGGTTCTCCGGGAACATCATGCTGACTGCAAGAATTGTTCCAATCGTTCTGAACATCGGTGGAAATGGGACGGTCGTAGTATTCCCGCCCTTCCAGGTAAGCGTGATTCCGTCCATGGTAGGTCTGACATCGGGCTCTGTGGCCAATGCTACTTTGCTCGTGTCTAATGCTGGAGCAGCACCAGGCAGTTACGAGGTCAACGTCACCGGGACGAGTGGGGGCGTGTCTCACTCTCTAATCGTGAGGCTAGAAGTCATTCCGCCGCCTACCGATTTCAACCTCCTTCTCTCGCTCTCAACCTCGAGTACATCGATTTTTGCCGGACAATCCTCGACCATAGGAGTGACGTTGATGAGCACGCCGTTTGGAGCCTTCTTCAACGGAACAGTCACGTTGACAGCTCAGATATCACCCTCGGTCCCCAACGGACCCAACCCCTCGTTCAACCCGACACAGATTAGCCTCATCCCACCCGGCCAATCCTTCTCAACTCTTACAACGTCCACGACAACATCAACTCCTCCGGGCAACTACACCATCACGATTACCGGAACCTCGGGAACACTGGTCCACATTGTGCAGGTTCCGCTTAGAGTTCTAGCACCTCCCACCCTGACAGTTAGTCCTTCAAGTGGAACGCTGGGATCACTGGTTACGGTTCACGGTTCAGGCTTCCCCGGTGCGCAGCCACCATTCGGCTTCCCGGTACAGGTCGAGATAACCTTCGACGACCAGTTCATCGGCTTCGTCTTCCTGACGAACAGCAGCTTCGACTTCACCTTCAACATTCCACACGCGGACCCGACGAAGCTGCACCATATCCACGCTGTCGATCAGTTCCCATTGAGTATAGACGTTCAGACGGATTTCACCTTCTTGCCGGAGCCCAGTGCTCCAACCGCTCTGAGCATCAGCGTGTCAACCGGGCCCATCTATTTCCCAACCGATACGGTTGTCATCTATGTTAACACAGTTCAGAACGGTTCTCCTGTAGCATCTACTGTACAATTGCAGCTTATCCGGCCCGACGGGACGAGCGTGACCCTGAACGCGGCGTCAGTGTCTACCGGGACCTACAAGGCAACCTACACTCTGCCCCGAACCAGCTCTACGGGCACGTATGCAATCGTTGCCTCCGCCAGTTTGAACGGAGAGAACGCTACAGCTCTCGGATCCTTCGAAGTCAAGCCCCCATGGCCTCCGAGTCAGTCTCCGAGGACTACTGTTACAGGCCTGGCTCTTGTGGGAATCGTCGGTCTGCTCGCGTTCGCGTCGTGGAGAGGGCCTGGAGGAATCCTGAGGACCCGAAGAAAAGTGGAAGTTTAGGTCGAGGGCTAGATCAGGATCTTGCCTTCAGAGACTAGGGGCTTTCCGTCTACCTTGACGGTGGCCTTGGTTAGCGCCTGCGCGTAGCCAAACGCTGTATCGTTGTCTCCTCCGATTTCCTTGTTGTAGCCTATTCCGATGGTCACTCCGCCCTGAACCAGCTCGTCGGTGTTTATGCCCATGTACGTGCCGTTGGGGTTGAGGCCTATGGAGAAGAGGCCGATTCTGTCTTTGTCTCCTGTTGCGCCCTTGTACATGTTGGCGAAGGCATCTAGGTTGTCTTTACCGTCGAAAGAGGAGAGTTTGCCGTTTTGAAAGATGAGCCTCAGGCCCTTCACCATTTTGCCCATGAAGGCCGTGGCCCTGTCGAAGGCCACTGTGCCTTGAGCGCTGGTCTCGACCGGTGCGATTGTGACTGTTCCCGAGGGGAGGCTCTCGGTGTAGTTTCCCTTGGAAATGTCTTCTTGGTCGATGATGCCGTCTCGGACCAGAACGGGTCTGTCGCTGATAGAGAAGGTTAGGTCGGTGCCGTTGTCGTCTGTGACATGGAGGTTTTTCGCGTTCTGCATTTTCAGGCCTACCTTCTTGCCCAGCTCTGACACTTTCTTCATGTCTGCGTCGAGGCTCTCGTCGAAGTTCTTCCGCCAGCTGGCCAGGTCGAAGCCGTAGGTCTGGGCCCGCTCGGGTGTTATGTATCCGATTGGGAGAAGGGCTGTTCGGATCTTACGGTCATGGATTTTTTCCATGATGGGTTTTTCGGACTCGAAGCTCTTGGCCATCCTCTCTCCCGGAGCGGCTTTGAGAATCTTCGGGTCTCTGGGTCCGAAGAGCAAGACTTGAGCATCCACTTTGTCTAGTAGTGATAGGAAGGCTTTGGGCTGTTTTCCATAGTATTCCTCTGGCACGTTGGTGACGTAGTTTAGGTAGAGTTCATCAGTGCTGAGGGTCACTAGGGGTATTGCTCCGGCCTGGTAGGTTTCGAATGCTAGGGCGTTGGAAAGGTCCAGTGTGTGGTCCCAGGTCTGTATCAAGACCTGCTCGTCTTCTCTGACCTGTAGGGTTTCCTTGATGACTTTCTTGGCTATAGAAGCGGTTGCCATTTCTAGAAATCGCCAAGCGGGTCTCGGGGGAATTGAGTAATTAAGAATTTCTATTCTTGATTTTCATGAGCAATCCTTCAGCGATACGTGGCACCTGAAGCAGCCAATGGCCTAGAACATCTTGGTATCTCCTAAGATGAACAACAGGTTACGTGAAAGCTAAGACACGGCTTGCCGGAAGCGGCAGATACGCCGGAGCAGATAAACGTCGTCGCTAGTCACATCAAAAGCCGCATTTCTCATTCTACTTGCTGCCTTTCCCACCTCGGCCGGAGCGAGCTTCTACTACTACGAGACGCAACTGACACAGCTAAGGAATCAGCTGTCGACCCTCAACAACCAGCTCTCGGTTCTCAACGGCCAGATTACGATGCTAAACGCGAACATAACGCGGCTCCAGACTGAAATCGATCAGAACTCCAACCTTGATAACCAGCAGATATTAGGGCTTAATGCTCAACTCTCTCAACTCCAATCAACCCTTAACCAACTTACAAGTCTGAGTGCGCAGACGAGTGCCCAGATCGCAAGTTTGCAGACCAAGATCTCTCTGCTTCAGCAGTCCCTTTCTGAAAGTCTGGTGGTCAACCAGCCCGGAGCTCTGAATTTCACGGTCCAAGGATTCGACATAAACGTGACAAACACGGGCGCGGTCCCGGTCAACATAACCCAGGTTACGATTACGAACATCTCGCCGACGGGGTCCGTCCAGTGTCCTATCAGCAATCCTTGCATCCTCACCGGCACCAGCAACCCGGGGATTTCCAACCAAATTGTGAAGACTACGGATTCCCGTCATATGATCAAAGTGAACGGTTTGACGATTAATGATGGAAGCGGCTACAAGGTGGGGCTCACGTCGGCGAACGGGAGAGCGTATGGGTTCTACTTCCCATGGCCCCTGACCCCGCCAAGTAGTGGAAACGGTGGGTTTGTGGCAAGTGTTGGTCCTCTCGCGATATTCCTGGACTTCAAATCGTTCAACTTCACCCAGGGGTCACAGACAGCATCTCAATCGGCGTTTTGTGTTCCTTCAACCAGCAGCTTGGTGTTCTGGATAAGGGCCTCGAACATTGCGACGGATAGCAGTGTCAAGTTAAGATCGCCGACCATGATGCAGATGCAGCCTTACACTGCGAACGGGTTCGGAGTGTTGGTCAGAGTCTGGATTGACGATCCCTCAACACTTAACCCTAACACTGTTGTCGCGTACAATGAGACGACGAACCCTTACGTGCTTCCGGCCGCCAACCCGAACGGCCCTGCAGTCTACGCCGTCCTCAAGTTCAGCGCCACTAGTCAAAATGGAGTGGGTTCGGTGGCCATGGGTCAGGACAACAACTGGATTACTTTCATTGGCTTCTATTACGAGTACAGGGGACAGTCTCAAGGACAGACGATAGCATTCGTGGACCTCAAGAGTACTGCGTCGTGGCCAAGTTCGTGTTAGGACACTGACTTGCACGTTTTCACCACGAGGTGTTACGGGCCGTTAGGTCCAGACGGAAAATGTCCCAACGGACCCTCAACTCACTGCCTGAGGAGAGCAAGTCTCAATGGGTGAAATGTTACGAGTGTGGCGCATGGGTTCATCGCAGAAAATGCCTGACGCGTCACACAAGTAGTGCGTTGACGATAATGCCTCGGGGAAAGCTCGGTGTTTCGCGGGTTGTCATGGAGGATTCTGTTGCTCCCGGGATGGCCTACTACGAAGAGGTCTCGAAGAGGGGACGGCTCGCCCAAACGGTCGAGTGCTACTGCTGCGTCTCTCATCTTGCGGAAAGGAAGGGGGATGTCGGATGAGGAATCAAAACGCGCTCAGTGAATTTTGGTGTCAGAAGGACGGTCGCAAGGTCTTGCTTTTCGTATCGTGAATAATGCTCGCAGTAGAGAGCCCAAACACGCGCCTCCGAGGGTGGAGAAGGAGGTGAAGCTCGTAGATCAGGGTGATGTTCCTGAGGTCGCTCTGAACATTCCACCGCCGCTGCTGTTCCTTCTTATCGACAACTCTACTGTTCGAGAGATGAGCTCTGAGAAATGTTTGTAAATCAAAGAACATGGGCAGAGAATATTGGCGATTGATGAAAGGGAAAAAGGATGCGTTTGAGATCTACCGACCGGCTTGCCTCACAATGTGCCGTTTCGGTACTTGGCCAGTTTCTTGGCAATCTCCGAGTCCGATATGGCCAGAATCTCTGCCGCTAGCAACCCAGCGTTCGTCCCGTTATCCAGGCCCACGGTCCCTACGGGGACACCTGATGGAAGTTGCACCATGGCGAGAATCGAGTCAAGGTTCACCTTGCCCGACACAGGCACGCCAATAACCGGTTTAGTCGACAAAGAGGCCAGGTGGCCTGGGAGGGCTGCCGCTAGACCAGCTATGGCGATGAAAACATCCGACTTTGCTGTCTCAATGTACTTGTCGAGGTCGCGGTGGTTGCGGTGGCTGCTGATCACTTTTGTTTCAAACGGGATTCCCAGTTTCTCAAGAATCGTCTCAGCCTTCCGCGCTACCTCACGGTCACTCTCGGAGCCCATCAGGATACTAACACTCCTCACAGGCGAATCACTCGGGTCTCAGTCACGATAAGGTCGACCGGTAGATCAAACTCTTCCCTTGGAACACGCTCGACGACCTGTTGATCGTAGGTCAAGCCTATCGAGGTCGCCCAGCTCGGTAGCCTCTCCAAGACCGCGTCAAAGTAGCCCTTCCCCCAGCCCACCCGGTAGCCCTGAGAATCCCACACGATACCCGGAATAAACGCGAGGTCAACAGTCTCCAGAGACCTAGGCCTCGTCAAGTCCGGCTGTGGCTCCAGAATGCCAAACGTCCCCGGGACAAGCTCCTCCAAACTCCTCAACTCGGAAAAGACCAGGTCCCGCTCCCCCGTTACCGTTGGGACAAGAACCTTCTTTGAAGAGGTGAGTACGTTCCTGATAATCGGCTTCGTCTCCACCTCACTCCCCTTGTTCACATAACACGCGACAATCTTCGCAGTCTGGAACTCCGGAAGAGTCAACACGTTACCGACGACCCGGAGGCTCTTGCGTTGAATCTCAGCAGGAGTCAAAGCGTCCCGCTGGTGCAGCATCCGCCCCCGAAGCTTCTTCTTCTCCACCGCCAAGTTAGACTCTGTCAATTCTTGCCCGACTGAATCATCGCAGCCATAACAGTATTCTCTAGAAGCATTGCCACCGTCATCGGTCCAACTCCTCCCGGAACAGGCGTAAGATACTTGGCAACCTTGCTAACCTCGCCAAAATCCACATCGCCCCGAAGCTTCCCATCAACACGCGACAAGCCAACATCAACCACCGCGGCTCCAGGCTTAACATGCTTAGCCTCGACCTGGAAATTCGACCGTCCCACCGCGCTGACAAGAATGTCCGCGGACCGCGACACCTCCGGCAGATTCAGCGTCTTCGAATGAGCCATCGTAACCGTAGCGTCCCTGTTGAGAAACAGCATGGCAAGAGGCCGACCCACAAGCGTGCTCCTGTTAACAATCATGGCTCTCTGGCCTCTAAGCGGGACCTTGTAATGTTCAAGCAGCTTGACTATACCTTTAGGCGTGCAGGGAACAAGACCCTCAATACCTGACGCCAGCTTGCCAGCGTTCATAGGATGCAACCCGTCAACATCCTTGTATGGAACAATCCTCTCGATCACCGTGTTCTCGTCCAGATGGCCTGGGAGGGGAAGCTGGACGAGTATGCCGTTGACCTTCGGGTCCACGTTGAGCTTGAAGATGAGATTCTCCAACTCCTTCTGCGTCGTCTCCACTGGCAGGTGGTGGTTTTCGCTGCCGATCCCAGCCTCCTGACATGCTTTGTGTTTCGATTTGAGATAGGACGCGGAAGCCGGTTCATCGCCGACGAGGACTGTTGAGAGGTGCGGGTTTGTCCCGGAGGCTTTCATCCTCTCAACCTCGACCTTGACGTGTTTCTTGGCCTCGGCCGCGACCAGTTTGCCATCCAAGATTGTGGCAGTCATGGTAGCACGTGGACCCTCCTGCCTTCCACCTTCAACTTTCCCTCGGTAAACAGTCGGACTGCTTCAGGATAGATTCGATGCTCCTCTCGCAGAATCCGGGCCGAGAGAGATTCAACAGTGTCCTCTTCCCCGACCGGCACAGACGCCTGGAGAATAATCGGACCCGCGTCGACCGTCTTCTCGGCAAAATGAACCGTGCAACCCGCAACCTTCGTCCCATGGTCCAAGGCCTGTTTCTGCGCCTCCAGCCCGGGAAAAGCCGGCAAGAGCGCCGGATGGACATTCATGATTCTGTGACGAAACGCCTCGATGAACTCATCGCTAAGAATCCGAAAATATCCCGCCATTAAGACCAGACCATCGCCGGCCGTGATCCCATAGGACTTGAGAGCGGTGACCGTCTTCTGGTCGTACTCCCAGCTCTTCTTCGGAAAACCCTTGTCGTCGATTGTGATTCCTGGAACCTTATGTTTCTTCGCGATGTCGAGACCGGAGGAACCGGGCTTGTTGCTGATGACGACCTTGACCTGTCCTTTAGTGATGCACTTCTTGTCAACGGCGTCCAGGATGGCTTCCAGATTTGAGCCTCGACCCGAGACGAGGACGCTGATTGGAACCAATCTCTTAACTCACTCATCCCGTGATTTGGTGTAGCTCTACCATCCTTCCAGCAGGGTCTTTGAAGTACGCCGAGCGTCCCCACTCGAAGTCCTTGGGTCCGTATTCCATCTTCAGACCTTTCTGTCGAAGCTCTCTGCAGGCGTCGTCAACATCCTTGACCCCGAACGCAATGTGGTCCACGTCCGGAGGATAACCCAGGGAAGGACCTGAGTCTCCTTTGACATGTATCAAGAGCTTCACACCATCTAGCTCAAACTGAACGAACTCTTCGGATTCCCAAGCTGGGCTGACACCGAGAAAATCTCTGTAGAATGCCACCGTGCCTTTCACATCCGAGGTGAACAGTGTCACCTCAACCAGTCTTCTCAAGATGCTAGCTCCCTCCGCCGGGCCCTGTGCGCCCCGATGTCCGTTCGATACTGCATTCCCTTGAACTGGACCGAGCTTTTGATCGTCGAGTAAGCCGCTTTGCGAGCCCTCTCAACACTATCTCCCGTCGCGACCACGTTGAGCACCCGCCCCCCCGCAGTCACCAGTTCTCCAGAAGAGTTCTTGGAGGTCCCAGCATGGAGGAATGTCACGTTCTCGTCTGGAACTGGGCGAATCATAATCTTGTCCCCAGTCGTCGGGGAGGCAGGATAGCCTTTCGACGCCAAAACAACAACGACACACACACCTTGCCGGCACTGAGGTGGCTCCGCCACGTCCAAGTCCTCCGCAACCGAAGAGAGATGTGACGCTAATCCCTTTTCGACAAGCATGACCGCGCCCTGGCCCTCAGGATCGCCGAAACGCGCGTTGAACTCGAGCATGAACGGCTCCTCGGATCCACGACGAACAATAGCGTTCAAGTTCAAAACCCCCTGATAGTGAACACCAACCTTCTCCATCGCCGCAACAACAGGCGACAAGATGGACCCCCGGACCTTCTCAACCAGGCTAGGGGTAACAGTCGGAATAGGCGTGAAACAGCCCATTCCCCCGGTGTTCGGACCCGCATCACCGTCAGACAAGGGCTTGTAGTCCTGGAAAACCGGGGTCAACCACTGGACCTGGCCCTTAGACACGGTGGCCATGAATGTCGCCTCCCAACCATCGATAAACTCCTCTAGAACAATTCGTCCCGGCTCGCGCTGAAGCTCCCGGTGAATAGCCGCTTCCGCCTCCCGCTTGTTCCGTGTGACGGTCGTACCTTTACCCGCCGCGAGTCCGTCGGCCTTGACCACCCATGGAGGGCCGAACCCGTCAAGCGCACCAATCGCCTCACTCTCGCTGGTGAACATCTTCCACCTCGGAGTGGGAATATGGAACTGTGTGCAGAGGTCCTTGGCGAAGCTCTTCGATGTCTCGATCCGCGCCGCGTTCTGTGAGGGCCCAAAAATCTTGAGATTGTGCGCTCGGAACGAGTCCACGATTCCCAGTCCCAGCGGGGCTTCGGGACCGACCACCGTCAAGTCGATGTGCTGTTCGATTGCGAATGTTCTAAGGTGTTGGATGCTTGTCGGTTCAATTGGAGCGCAGGTTGCTTGTTCTGAGATACCCGGGTTTCCCGGCGCTGCGTAGATTTTGTCTACCTCTGGGTCTCGGGACAGTGCTAGGACGAGTCCGTGTTCTCTTCCTCCGCTTCCGATAATGAGGACCTTCAGAGGCGCTGGAACCAGTGGAGCCTCCTAAGGCTGCGGTTCACCGCAACTTCTCCTCAATATTTGGAGGACTCCAATTCGCCCCTTTCAGGACCTTTCCATTAGGGGCTCGAATGACCTCTGGGTCACTTTTGCTCATATTAGAGTGATGAACCTCTGCGAAGACTGGCTCGATATCGATTCCATAGGAAACTGCCGTTCCATAAACGACATAGAGCATATCCGCTATTGCGTCAGCCACCTTGACAAGATTTCTTTCGTGAGCCGCCATTCTGAACTCATCGAGTTCTTCTGCGATTAGGTCATGCCGGAGTTTGGTAGTTTTCTCATCGAGCAATCTGGGTGAAGTCTGAATTTTCACCGAGAAACGCTTGTGGAAATCGAGAACCATGCTCTGTTCCTTATTCAGGACAAACTCCATCCCAAATACTGGAATATGTGCGTCCGATAATTCTCCAACCAAGCCGTCTTTGAATTGCATCCGTTACAAGTGAGCCCTCTTACCACTCCGGTCTTGTGATTATGCTCAACGTGTAATTTCCTTTGTTTATGACAAATCTTGCAAAGCCCGCGTTGCTCAAGAGCCATCCTTTGATACTCTACAAGAGCAATACCATACCGTCGCATCAACTCGGAATTCTTCAGTTGGTTCCGGTGGGCGTTATACCACCTACGAGCACTTGCTTTCAACTTCTCCTTCTTATTATCACGATTATATTTCTTCACTTGTGCGTTTATTCTCGGCTTTAGCCTTAGATATCTCAGCCGGTCATATTCCTTCTTCTGCTCGGTGTTCATTGCTTAGGCATCGCCGAACTGTTCTCGGTTCATTTTTCCACCCTCATCTTCTATCCAACAATGAGCCCATCGCTGCTTGTGAGGAGTTACGCTTTCATCTCTTCACGTGTTCGAATAACCGGGTCCTTCTTCAGCCCTAGATAGACCCCACTGACACAGGCGTAGCACATCTCGCTCTCCTGTAGGCCTGTTCCCTGGCTGAGCCCGACAATGTCATTATACCCAAGCCCGTCTAGGCCAATCTCCTCGGCCACGCGCTTGTTGATCTCGCTGATCGGTGTATCCTGCCCGTCCACTTTGCTCGCCAGCAGCTCCCCCTGCGTGGGGAAGTCGATTCCCATGTAGCACGGGTGGCGTATCGGTGGAAAGGTTACGACCATGTAGACCTTGGTCGCGCCTGCTTCGCGAAGGGCGCTGACGATGTTCTTGCTGCTCGTCCCACGGACAATGCTGTCGTCGACCACGATGACCCGTTTACCTTGGATGACTGGTTTGATAGTGATGATTTCCTTGACAATCTCCTCCCGGCTCTTGTCGGTAGGTTCTATGAAGCTGCGGAGACTTCCCTTACGCCGGTACCGATCCTTCATCAAACCCTCCTCCATGGGAATGTGGCTTTCCTCGCTGTAGCCGAGAGCTGCGGGCCGAGCAGAGTCCGGGACTGGTATGACCACGTCTGCTTTGAACGGGTACTTCTGAGCCAGAACATGGCCTAGTTTGCGGCGTGCTTCGTACACATTGTGCCCGTCGATAGTGCTGCTAGGATGTGCGAAGTAGGTGTACTCGAACGGGCAGTGGTAGTGACGAGGCGAGTCCGCGAATCGCGTGATTGTTACCCCGTGTTTGTCAAGCCTGACAAGTTCCCCCGGCTCCACATCCCGAACAAACTCAGTATGCAGAGCTGACAGAGCGCAACTCTCGCTAGCCACGACATGCGTCTGTTCCTCTTGGTCGAAGCCGAGGCAGAGGGGGCGATACCCAGCTTCGTCCCGGGCCGCGAGAACCGTCCCGTCCTTTGTGAGGATGACGAAGGAGTAAGACCCGCTGAGTTCCCGGCTGAGCCTGGTGAAGGCGCGGGTCCAATCCTTTTCCCCGCGGTAATGTTGGAGGAGCCGCAGCCCTGCCAGCTTCGTGTCAGTGTTCGATTCGAGAAGTTGAAAGTCCTGTCTGACCAACGGCTCAAGGTCTTCCGTATTCGCAATTGTCCCGTTCTGTGCAATGCTGAACTCTCCCTTAATGTCCAATGGGTGGGCGTTCTCCATGTTCGTCCGCCCCTTGGTCGAGTACCGGACGTGGCCTATTCCCTGGCTGCTCTGATAGTTGAGAATCTTCTTCGCGTTGACATCAACGCCTTGGCCCATGAGGCCCATTCCTTTGAGAATCGGCTCACCTTGGACAGCTATGCCCCAGGATTCCTGGCCCCGGTGTTGGAGCGCAGAGAGCCCTTTGACGATCCGCTCAGCCACAGGCTCCCCTCTCATCGAGTAGATTCCGATAACTCCACAATGCTCTCTCAAGGAAGGAGAGTCTCCACGGAGCTCTAGGCCGCGGGCCACTTCGTCGTCTTGGCCTTCGGGGCGGCCGCTCATCGTGTACTACAAATACGCTTCACTTTACGAGGGTCTTAAGCCCTTTCTTGACACGAGCATCTAAATGGCAGGGAAGGCATAGTGCCTAGAAATTCTCAGATGCTGCCTCCCAGCGGGTGCCCGCGCGCGGAAGCGTCCTTTCCTCGGATTCGGGGATTCCAATTACAACTTAGATGCGTTGAAAGGCGACGTGGGGAAGGGCGGTGGACGGACCTGTTAGATCTGGAGAAAGTTGACGATGATTCTGGAGGGAAGGACTGCCGTGATAGATAGGACGATTGTTATCAGTTTGGCCAGGAGCTGAACGTCAAAGGGCCATGTAGGTGATACTGGCAAGCTTCCTGTCTGTGATTTCAAAGTCTTTCAGTCGTAACAGTTCCACGATCGGATTCTCAACCTTGTCAACAGACACGGGACCATCACCGGAATGAGCTTGGCTCGCCTGTTTCATCCTTAAGAATTGGTGGCCAAGTGCTCTTTGATTGTCGGATTTTTCTGCCTGCATCTTCTTGTGTAAGCTGTTCAGTGGAAGGAAGAACATGATAATCCCGATAACCAGGAAGAAAGCCATCAGGCCTTGGAAGGAAGGGTTGGTGAGGAAGAACGATGGAAAGAGCAAGAAGACGAGCAGTACTCCTCCAAGATATGCGACGGTCAATGATGGCGCAACAATTCCCGATCGGTTTTGCTCCCATCATGCGATCTTCAAGGAAGAATTTCAGCTTGATCTGAGATTCTCCAAGTCTGTGGAGACCCCAGCTAGAAACCGTGTATGCCCAGAGAAGTGTGGCTATGGCCAAGGTATTGATGAACAAGGCGATGAAATTTTCGACCACAAGGATTGAAAGGTGTATGTCGGGAATTGCTGCAGAAGGGCTACTGCTGAAAGGATTACGACAAGAGTGACAGGTGGCAAGAGTATTGCTGACGCGTCCGAACGCTGAATGATACGCGGTTTCCCCGCCCAGCATGATAGGAGTGATTTGCGGTTCCACTTTTACAATTCTGAGCCGGAGATATCGCACAACGTAAAGCGCCTAGAACGGGACGAGGCAGTAGAGGAAGTCGTTGAAAAGACGTGCAGGCTCAAGCGAGAACCCGGTTGAGCTATGGTCAATGTATTCAAAGAGACGGTAGCCGGGTGTTCCCAGAATGATCGCCCAGGCAAGGGCAGCTAGCGGATACCTTAGCGGTATCAGCTGTACGAATCTTTCTATTAGCGTAGATTTCTCGGGAATACCCATTCTTAGGACGAAACTCAACCTCAACGAGGGGATGAACTAATTATGGGCTCTGAGCCGACCAACCCTTCAAGCGACCAAACCTCTTCGAACTCCGAATGCGATTGTTCAGATAGGTTCCAGGTTGAACTCGTTGGACTAGACCCAATATCGACTCGCATGTTTCTGAACACATCCCTCGGTTTAGTAAGGGTCCGATCCAAGGCTCACCTTGCAACCAGCCCTTGTGCGTGCCGTCGCGAGTCTGCGGACGCCAAGGTTATTAGCAGTCCGTTCTTCTCGCGAGCCTTATTGGGACGACTCGAGCTCGCGAAGCTGCGGTTCGAGATTCGAAGCAAGCACCGAAACATCTTGTGAATTGCACAGAAGCACGTCAACGCTTCTGCCAAGTACACGTAATAACTGAGCTTTTTCGAGTGAACCTACAAGAGCTCTATTGAAGGGCTCTAGGACTTCTGGGGGCAAATCATCGAAACCCCTACCGTAGGTTGTCTTTAGACCCCGATGATGGCACGCGAGCAAGAGCGCCTGGTCACGGGCTGCACTGATAGAGTACTCAGCCTCCCACATCCTCCCCCGGGCAACGCAGGCGCGCGCGTGGAGCAAATAGACCACAGCAAGCCCGAAGGCATGTCCAGGGGAGAGGGGTTTGGCCTGGTCCCTTTCAAGAGCGTTCCCGAAGAGCAAGTCGTACTTGAGACCCCGAGCGAGAAACTTGTTCCCCGGAGTGAACGACAAATCCACCTGCATATTGCCCGGCAAGAGGAAGACCCTGTACACTGTTGACAGATACGGAAGATCGAACAGGTGAACAGCCCCGAACTCGCTCACAAGATGAGTCGTCCAATCGGCAAGCACATTCTCCACAGTCGCACCGTCGACCAGCCCAAAAGTGAGGTCCAAGTCCGACCACCGGTCTCCACCACCTGCCGCAGTAGACCCGATTAGTGCGCCTGCGACTAGTCGAGGGTCCTTACGGCTCATTTCCACGAGGCGGTTGCGGACCCGATCGCGCTCCTCAACTGTGAACATGAAAAATCACACGTCTCATGTTTCGTATAATCTTGCGTGGACTTGAACTAGCCGAATTGCAACCGGTATGTTCATCGTCTGAAAAAGAGGGGCTTGAAATCCAGCCTTGGGGCCAAGAGGTGAGAAAAGTGGCCGGTCAATCCTCTTAACCCAAGAGCTGTGATTCTAGGCTACCTTCTTCATTTCCTGTCCGCAACACTGTCCTGGCTGACTGGAAAAGTCACCACAAACCTCGCATTTGTACTGCCCCATACACTCCACCTCCCTTGCAGTCCTCACTCATCTCTTACATGCGATCCTGCGACATAATCTGTTAGCTGTCAAGTGACGGTTTCTGTCCAACATCCAGCCTTCGAGACAGGTCAAATCTCCGCTGGTTTGAGGCGGAGGTATGGCCCGATGCCTTGGAGCACTTTGTTCTCTCCCTTCCGAAGATGATCGACAAAGCTTGTGCGCGGAACGCGAAGCCTTTGAGCAATCTCTCCAGCGGTAGCGGTCCTCGGGATGTTATAATAGCCGTTGTCAAGTGCCACCACCAATGCTTGTAGCTGCCTCCCGGTCAGTTTGCCCAGCAACGTGGCTGTCGAAACAGGAAAGGTTTCACGAACTGATTCATCGGAGACTGCTCTCTTAGACATGATTTCTACAATGCAATCTTTGTCCAGATCTTTGAAGAGGCTCCTTAGGTCCCTTTCGGAAAAGGCCACGACGCGGTACCATTCCCAACCTCCCGTGTAGACTGCGGGCTGGATTTCGAGACAGTTGCGCCGCTCAATCACTGGAAGGGTAGGTGGCGGCAGCTTGTCACAAGCGCAGTGCTGCAACACTACTTGCAAGTTTGACATCGCCTGAGATTTTCGGATGACCTTAGTCCCGAGCTGACTGACCAAATCCCGGATACTCTTGATTACTGTCTGATTTTCCAAGTCCTTGTGGGCAATCTCAAGCACGTCTCTGCTCCAGTTACACCAGTGGGAGATTATGACGCTGGGATATTTTGTAGAGAAGGCGTTGTAGGGACATTCGTGCTGGAGCTTGAAGGCTACCTCGTAGTGGGTCATTGTCCAGAACACGGAGCCGGGAGGATATATCTCGATACCCGTCAATTGACGGTATTATCAGCGTGCCGTCAAAAACCAACTGGCTTCAGACCGGTAGGGCAGAAAGGTCAGACGATTACAATTCTCTGTCCCGAAAGTGCCGGTGTTTGACAGCGAACCGCTTATCTGAAAAGCGCGCACTCCAATTCGTAGGCGAATTAGAATGAGGACAGGCCACGCGTTACTCAACCAGTCGAAAGCGAGATGGGCTTCATGATGAAGGAGGTCGTTGGTTCGCTCCAGCCAGGTCAGGTTTGGACAATCAAGGGATTGGGAGCTGAAGGTCCATTCCCGGAACTCAAAGAGAAGCTGATGCTCTTCGGTCAGTTCGTGGGAGATTGGGAAATGGATGCTCGCTATGCTCAACCCGATGGAACCGAAATCAAAACCAAAGGCGAGATCCACTTCGGCTGGATTCTCAACGGGAGAGCCGTACAGGATGTCTGGATGAGCAAAGATGAGCGAACGGGAAAGGCGATTCCATCCGGGACGACTGTCAGGTACTACGACCCCAAGATAGACGCTTGGCACAATATCTGGATCTCACCCAAACAAGGCGTTCTGCAAACTTTCGTGGCACGGAAAGAGAGCGACGAGATTGTGCTGAGAGGCAAGACGAGGGAAGGGTATCCTGAGCACTGGATCTTCTCCGAGATTACCCCTCTATCCTTCCGCTGGCGAGCAGTTGAATCTCGGGACATGGGGAAGACATGGATTGTCACCGAGGAAATGCGGGTCGGTCGCATAACCCCAGGTTGATAGTTCGATTATAACAGTACCTTCCTCCCCGAAGCCCTCTCATGTCTAAGTCACCTTGGACTTCGTTGGTTTCTCCCTGATAGAGGCGCGGACCTTAGGGACGACTCGCTCGGCAAAAAGACGGAGCTGGCTTTCCTCCTGTCCCTGGGCAGCCGGCCAGAAGACGAACGTATCCACACCAAGATCCCTGTAGGAAGATACAATCCAGTCTACCCACTGAGAGGACGAGCCCACGAACGTAGTCTTCTCACCACTGGATCTATTCAACCCGCTCTCCTCGTCGATTACACCGATTATGTTAGAAATCCGGGCAATCGAGTCCTGCGATCGGCCGCTTTTCTGTGCCGCAGCGTTGATTAGCTCCTGCGCGGCCCTCATCTCGCTAGCGGACATGTACGAGCTCAGTGGAATTACCCATCCATCACCTGACCGTCCGATGAGCTCCATCATCCCCGGCCGCTTTGCCCCGAGCCAGATGCCGATGTTGTGGTGAGGGCTTGGACCCGCCTGCGCATTTTCCAGCTGGTAGTATTTTCCCGGGAAACTGACGCGCCTTCGAGGACCTCCATAATTCCAGATGAGACGAATCACCTGCATTGCCTCCTCAAGAGCAGCAACAGCCTCCCCAGGCCGTCTCCTGGGCCCACCGTACGAGTGAATCGCGTCCCAGAACGCGCCTGCTCCCAGGCCCAGTTCAATAAGTCCCCTTGTTATGATGTCAAGAGAGGCTGACGCTTTTGCGAGCATAGCCGGCGGCCTCATTGGAAGGTCACTCACGTCAGTAAAGAAACGAATCTTCCTTGTCGACCCGGCAAGAGCGCCGATGAGAGTCCAGGTGTCGAGGAAACTCCCATTGTAGGGATGATCTTGAACGCCGATCATGTCCAACCCGAGCTCATCCGCCTCCTTCGCCAGGGTGAAGGCTTTCTCCACATTGTCAGGAGTAATGCTCAATCCGAAAACAGGCTCTCTGTGAGCTAGACCCGAGAAGTCTCTCCGAGACCTACTCACAGCCGCGGCGGATTTCGTAAGGGTCGCACTAACCATAGTACTTGGCCCGTCCAGTAAGGTTGCACTACTAAGTATATAAGTAAGACCGCGTGGGTTCACGGAACATGAATCCACGAGCGGAAACTCAGACTGCAAACAAAGATCTTGAGACAACGGAAATAGTCAGAAAGGCCCGTGAGAACGCGTCGCGTATGCTCCGTGATGCGGGCTACGACATTGGCAACAATGTGGACGCTGTCATTGATCCAAAACTCCCGTTCATGGGATACACCGCTCCACAGCGCGGGGGCTTCAAAATAGTCGTCTCAGGCGGGTCAGTAGAATCTGGATTGTTAGAAGGATTGCTTGTTCATGAAATGTCACACGTCTACCGCATACGAACACAGCACCCATCCCACAACGGGACAATACTGCAGGAAGCAGTCGGGAATCTTGGAAAAATGCGGCCTTACCAAGAGAAGATACTGTTCGACCTTCTAAATGACATTCAGGACTTGTATGCTGACGATATTTCGTTTCAGGTTATCCGGAAAAACAAGATAATGAACGACTCTCAGGCGACAGACTTCTTGCAGTCATGGGTCAAAGACAAGCCGGCTAAAACTGACGATGTCAAGAAGGACAGTTGGACAAACGCCAGCATCATGGAACACAATGCTCGCGCACTAGCCCAGATGCATAGACACGGGGTCAAAGACGTGGACAATCGGGCAAAACTGGCCAACCAGAAGTTTCTTGCCAGCATTCCACCAAAAATGGCAGAACACTACCCATACTTCGAGAATCTACTCACCAATCTCAGACAAGACCTCACGGAAGACAACTACGGGACATTGCTCGCCGATGTCCTGAAACATTTCTTGGAAGCAGCAAACATCAACCGACTGAAATAATCAAAGCCCACTTCCTAGCTCCTCAAGAAACCTCAACTTCACGAGCTTCGACGAGAAGTGTCTAGATGGTTTCCAAATTGAACTCGTTAACTAGAGCCATGGCGACTCGCATGTTTCTGAACACGTCCCTCGGGTGGTGAGCATCCGACCCGAGACTCACCTTGCAGCCAGCCATTGAGCAGGCTGTCGCGAGTCTATGAACAAGTCCTGGGGCGTTGTCGATATCGTTCCCATTCAGTTCAAGGGCCCTATTCCGTCTCTGGGCAATTCTCGCGAGGTCTAACAATAGCTCGTCAAGTTCGGGAGGAACAGTCTTTGTCCCCCTCGACAATCTAACTGGATGAGAGAGCACCGTGAAAGGGACAAAGTCGCTCTCGAGCGCCATCCGTTCCAATCTGAGATAATCGCGCCAGCGTTCATTCGCCAGAGCCGGGTCAACCGGGCCAGCACCTTTCTCGATGTCCCTCCCATCTTCGAATTCGTGAACAGAGCAGAGCAGCATGTCCCACTCCTCCTGGTTGACAAAATCTCCTACCTTCTTCTCGTAACGCGGGGAAAAATCGACCTCGAGGCCCTGATTGACCTTCATCCCCAACCCCGCTCGATCGTCCACCTTCCTAAACTCATCACGGTACTCCTTCAGAGTCTCGAAGATCCTACCGCTAGAATGCACTGAGCCGAACCCGACGGACATTCTCGGCTCTCCGAACTGGGAAACATGCTCCGTGATAGAAAATTCGCGGACCTCGCTCGCCTTCGCTGCAGCAACCATCTCCGTTATTTCCGCGAGGAGTATGTGATTATGATGGTCGATGCGAATCATTTCTAGATGCCCGAACTATTTTCAAGGTCTAAGATCATCGCTTAAGTAGTGGATTCCAGCTGATGACGATTTATGAAAATCAAGCTGACCAGTGTATTTATCGACGATCAAAACAAGGCGCTTGAGTTCTACACGAAGATCCTGGGCTTTGTTAAAAAGGCCGATTTCACCGCGGGGAAGTTCCGTTGGTTAACAGTTGTCTCCCCTGAAGACTCAAACGGGCCCCAGCTGGTCCTTGAGCCTAACGACAACCCCGCCGCCAAATCATACCAAGAATCCATCCTCAAGCAAGGTATCCCCGCATCAATGTTCTTCGTTGACGATATCCAGAAAGAATACCAGAGACTGAAGAGACTCGGCGTGAAATTCACCATGGAGCCAACAAAAACAACCGGCTCAACAATCGCTAGGTTTAATGATACGTGCGGCAACCTGATACAGATAACTCAGCTGGGCTAGCGAAGCCAAACTGGGGACGGGTGGTCATAATGAACCCAGGTTCCGTTCTTACAGACAATTTCTAGCGTCGAGGCAGAGCCTGCTTTGTCTTCTGGTTTGCATAGAGGCGAATGGACCCGCACTTTGGACAAATGTAGAGATCCACGAGCATGAGGTGTTCTGCAAGCTCAGCCACGTCCCCCATAGCAAATCTTCTTGCGCCAACATAACCGCCAATCCTGAAGGGAACGTCCCTTGTTTGTTCCATTGGAATCTTGCAAGAAGAACATTGCACTGGACCACCTGCCTCCTGCGTATCTGGAGGTCTAACACATTCGCCAGGTGATACCTCAGCATGGTCGGCGGGTGAGAGGACTCCAGCGCAGTCTGCACAGAAGCTGGCCCCCTCAGGATTAGCATATCCACAATGGGGACAAACCAAGGAGGTAGACATTCTACAACGCTACGGCCCCGACGCCGCCGGCCTTTAATGGAGAGCGTGCCTCACCTTCCTATGTTTCTCTGAACTACTCTCTTATTCCTTTCTCGGCTTTTTCAAGGCCTTGTAGCGGAGCAGGACGATCCCTGACCTGAACTTCTTCGCGTCCACCAGCTTAATCCTGCGCCTCTCATTCATGCTTCTGAACAAGGGTTTTCCCTTGCCAAGTATGACGGGATTCACAAGTAGCCGGTATTCATCCACAAGACCAAGGCCGATGAGACTGGACGCAAAGCGGGCGCCTCCCCATACGACCATGTTCTTGCCCGCCCTTTGTTTCAGTCTTCGAATCGCTTCCGAGGCGCCTCTTCTCTCGATCCTTGTGTTCTTCCAGTCGGCCTTTTTCATCGTCCGCGAAAAAACAATGTGCGGCGTTTTTTCGGCGATACGCGCAAATTTCAGTTCGCCCTTCTTGGCCGCCGGGTTTGCAAGCACGCTACGCCAGTATTTTGCATAACCAGGATACATGGCGCGTCCCAATAGAAAAGTGTCCGCCGACCTCAGCATTCTGAAAAGGTCTTTCCCCTGCTCCTCGTCGTCCGCAAGCCAGTCTAGTTCGCCCTTCGGACCAGCAACGAAGCCGTCGAGGGTTACCTGCATCGCTAGGATTATTTTTCTCATTGCCATAACTCCGTATTTTTCATCGTCGTCCTGTAGACTACATCAGCTTTATTGCCTCTTCGGCCTTTTTTGGACGCTATAGTCTGTGTTTGACAGAGGGATAAGCAAAGAGGTATTGTCATGAAAAAAGTCGATTCAGTAGACGAGTATCTAGAATCAGTGCCGAAAGAAATGCGCACGGCTATTAACAAGCTTCGTAAGACAATCAAGGCCGCCGCCCCCGACGCGGAAGAGGTCATCAGCTACAACATGCCAGCGTTCCGGCAGAAGGGGATACTCGTTTACTATGCCGCGTTCAAAGAACACTGCAGCCTTTTCCCGGGAAGCGCCCAAGTCCGCCGCCAGTTCTCGCGCGAACTGAAACCGTTCGACACGGGGAAAGGAACCTTGCGCTTCACGCCCGACCACCCCCTGCCCACCCGCCTAGTCACGCGCATCGTGAAAGCGCGCGTGGCTGAGAACGCCGCCCGCCGCTCCAAGCGGGTCCCCGCCTATCAAATCGTCCAGAATCAAGCCTAATCTGCAAAATAAGCCCGAGATTTCCAGACCCGCCTATTCCACAGCTAACCCTAGGGGAATACGCATGGGTCCCAAAACACTGGACAAGCCCGTAACAGGCTAATCAGCGGGAAACAAGCCCAGAATCACGCCCAGACAGCAGACCTCTCCAGGAGAAATGTGTAATCGTGTGGCCTTCTCGAGACACAAGACCGGAGAGACGGAGAATAGAGTCACGACAAATCGCCCAGAACAAGCCCTGAATCACAATCTGTCAGCGACCAAGAATGCTCGCCTCCATCGTGTGAAGGAAAACGCTAACGAATCCACTTTGCCAAGATCCTAGACTCGCCTATTCTCGCCCCTATCAGCCTGAAATCGCCCGTTCTTACCGCCAGACAAGAAACGACCCTCGATTTTTCGACCGGGTACGGACGCGGCTATTTGAGACGTGAAAGAGCCGAGTCCCAAAAGAAAAATCAAACATTCTTTATGGGCCCGAGGGGCCCCTTGTCTCTCCCGGCGAGCCAGAACAAAACCCGTCGACCCCGAACAAACAATCCACACGGGGACGCAGCACAGCCAGACTCGCTGGCTTAGGACAGGTTAAAGAGCATCAAAGCGACGAGACCCTGCATAGAACCGCATCATCCCTAGGAGACGTGATGGAGGCGTGAAGATGATGGGCCGGATCACCGGCCAAACCTGCCTCGTCACCGGCGGAACCCGGGGAATAGGCTGGAGCGCCGCCCTCCAACTCGCCGCCCAGGGCGGACACGTAGTCCTAACCTGCCGCGACCTAGAACAGGGCCAACGAGCCGTCAACAACATCCAAGAACGACTCTACGGCATAATGGATCGCGCCGGCAGCATCAACAAGCTACAAGCAGACTTCCGTAGCCTCGACTCCGTCCGCCATCTCGCCCAAGACTTCAAACAAGAATACGGAAGACTAGACATCCTCGTCAACAACGCAGGCGTCCTACGGACAAAACGATACCTAACCAAAGACGGCTACGAGGAAACATTCCAAGTCAACCACCTCGCACCCTTCCTCCTAACCAACCAACTCCTCCCCCTCCTCAAGAAAAGCGCACCCTCCCGCATAGTCAACCTCGCCTCAGACGCTCACAACGGAGCCAGAATCTACTTCGACGACCTCAACGGCGAGAAGAAGTACGGCGGACTGCGCGCCTACGGACAATCAAAACTGGCCAATGTCCTGTTCACCTATGAGCTGTCGAGGAGACTGAGAGGAACAAGCGTAACCGCGAACGCGCTCCACCCCGGCGCCGTAGCCTCACACCTCGGCGAGGGAGAACCTGGCCTCTTCCCGAAGGTCTTCCGAACGTTGAAACTGTTCTATACAAACCCGGGAACGGCCGCCCAGTCAGTCACATATCTCTGCACGTCAGCCGAAGTGGAAGGCGTCACCGGAAAGTATTATGCGAAAATGAACGAAGCCAAGTCCTCAAGGTGCTCATACGACGAGGCGGCAGCCCACCGGCTCTGGCAGGTAAGCGAAGAACTCACACGGCTGAGAGAGACATCTTATCAAAGCATCCCAGCCTAAGCACGAAAAGCCTCCAGTCAAGGGTTTATCCCGTAGTCTCCCTGAAAGCGAAGACCAGTTTAGGAAGAGAAGCGCGTGAACCAGCCCAAAGACACCTCCCGCAGACTCTTCAAAATCGGAGTTATCGCCGCACTCGCAGCCATCCTCATCAGCATCACTCTCCAACTCGCCCTCCTAGTCCAACTCTCAGTCTTCAAGACCCCGATAGGCGGCTGGCTCCTCCTCATCCAGTTCCTCCAAGACGCCGCCCCCATACTCATCTTCGCGGTAGCCGGCTCCTACCTGTTCTCCCAAGTCCAGAAAAGACGAGGCGGAGAGAAACGCTACTGGATAATCTACTACCTCCTCCTCGGCCTAGCAACATTCGGCAGCTTCGGAGACGGCATCAACTTCGGACTCGGCAGCGACGTGAGATACACCACCCTTCTGACAAAGTCAGGATTCAACTATCTTGGACTGCTCTATCTCAACGGCTCCGTCATCTGGACAATATTCATCCTAACAGCACTCTTCATGTTCAGCGACCCTCGAGTCTCCCCTGCCACCGGCGATGACGGCGTAAGACGCTTCTACATGCACAGCAAATTCCTCGGGCTACTCCGGCTCCTCGCCAAATCCAACCTCGGACAGTTCCTCGCGGCCGGGAGAAGACGCCGCTGGGAAATGCCGACTGCCTCCACTCCGAAACAGGTAGAGTGGGACGTTGGAACCAACCCGGACCACGCCATGATCAACAAGAACGGCAAGATGCAATGGAACGACCGCTTCCGCGTATCATCACCATCCTTCCTCGCCTGGACAGCCTTCAAGCTCCTAGTCGGCCTCGCAATAGCAGCAACCCTCGCCGGCGACATTGCCCTGAGGTTCGTCACGATTCAGAACTATCTCGGCCAGACAGGCAGCACTTGGCAAGCCCAACTAGGAAGCTACTTCGGCATCCTCGGGATGAGAATCGGAGGAGCGTACACCGTCCCCGCAAGCTTCGGAATCGACAACACCTTCACCTTCGAAGTCTTCAGGTTCCTACAGACATTCCTCTCACTAGCCTTCGTCCTCTTCGGCCTACGACTAGGACTATCAGCCGTAGCCAACCTAGCCGTTGGAACCACCAACATCGGCGCAATGGGCATGTCCAGGAGAGCACTAAGCGAAATCCTAGCAATCATCGTCCTACCAGTAGTCTACGTATTCCTCAACGCAGGAACAATGGTCTACGACGTAGGAACCCCACTAGTCCTCTGGACAACAATCCTGCTCATGGGAGGCACCATATTCCTCACAGTCCTCACCCGCACACGCAGAATATTCCACACCAGAGCCCTAACCCGAACCAGAGGCATCATCATCCTAGCCATCGTCATAGTCTCCATCTTCACACTCCCCGCCTACAGCGCATTCCTACGCGGACAGTCAGGACGCTACATCGAATACCAGTGGACTCCCGCCTACGTTCCAACAATCGACTACACACGCTGGGCTTACGGAGTTGACTCTATAACCAGCGCTGACAAAGCGATCATAACAGCCTCAACCAACCAGACAAACGTACTAGACCACATTCGAATTTTCACAGCGGACTCGGCGAAGAATAACATGAAGCCCCTCGTCGGGGTAAACTGGATGTCCATCCAAAATGCAGGCGTCGATATCATCTTCATCAAGGGAACAGAATACTGGGTCTCAGCACTCCAGCTAGTTCAGCCAACGATCTCAGGAGACGTTGACACATGGCGGACCCAGCATCTCCTCTTGACCCACTCGGAAAAAGTCCTAGCAGTAAACGCTGCCACCACAGAGACCGTTGATATAAGCAAGGTCTGGAACCTGAACCAGACACCTCAACTCTACTATGGCGAAGGTGGCCTTTGGAGCTCGGTTGACGAAGTCTACTTGAACATACCATCATTCAACGAGACCCACCTGACAGGGTACGTTGGTCCCCCCTCCTACAATGGAGCGTTAGACTATACCTACTCGGGCTTCTGGAGATACTGGAAATTCTTCTGGCAGGGCAGACTAGACTTCGCACAAGGCAACTATGGCGACATCAAAGCTCTAGTTGACCGTGACGTCGACTCGCGCGTCTCAAAACTCCTCCTTCCCCGAATGGCAACCGACTCGGACCCCTACCCGGTCGTCGATGACATGGGCAACATCTACCTGTTACACTGGACATGGATTGACTGGACTAGTCCGCACGACTTCGCTGACTATCCCGACCACCAAGACACGTCAATCCTGAGACTATTCGCTACAGTCCTGACTAACATGAAAACGGGAGAAGTCACTGGCTACCTTTACCCTGGCTTGAGAAACGACTATGTCACATCGTTCTACCGCACAATGTATCCACAATGGAACCAGCGGATTCCATCATGGCTCGTCCCCCAGCTACGATACCCCGAACAATACTTCAACACCCAACAGAGCGTTTACAACTTCTACTTCCAAACAGACCCGTTACAATGGCAACGAAACCAGTTCCTTCTGAACACAGAAGACACCCGTTTCATAATAGTACCCATCAACGGCAACTTGACCTGGGCCGCTGTTCGCCTAGTCGAAATCTACCAGAGCCCGTCGCAGAACCTCGCGGGACTCTACATAGCTCCAGCCGGAAAGGACACGGGGCAAGTCTTCCTAATCAAATTCCCAGAAGGATTCACGGTAATCGGGCCTCAATCAGCCGTCTCAGCGGTAGCTACAGATCCTAATGTGAGGGCCAAGCTCACCCTGAACCCAAACTGGATCCCCGGAAACATACTCCTATACGTAATCAACGGACAATGGACCTACGTAATCCCATACTACGGATCACAGGGCAATCTTACCGTCCCAGAGATGGTGGCAGTGGTGGACGGCCAAACCAAGAAGGTCGGTGCCCACTTCCTAAGCAATCCAAACGACCCGGTTGAGGTCCAAGGCGCCACCGCGGACGCAGTGGCAAGCCTGGGAACCATCCCAACGGGGCAGACCACTATCAATGGAACCCTTACCAGCAGATACCAGTATGAGCTCGGCGGAAACACCAGATGGCTGTTGACAATTACACCAACCAGCGGACCCCCGGTGACTGTTTTGGCGAAGGTGGAAACCCTCTCCGAACCAGAAAGAGCGAAAATTGTTAGCACTGCTGTTGGCTCTGGCCAGATATCAGTCGTCTACGACGCCACCGGCATAGTGATCAAGGTCAACTTACCATAGTACGTAATCTGGGTTTACACACTGTTCGACATAGCGGTGCGACTAGACCATGCCTGACCTTCTTCTCAGCATTCTTGGAGTAGGCCTTGCGGCACTGACCGCGGGTCCTGGATTAGCTTTGCTACAGCAATAGCGAGTCGCCGTGGAACCAGGCTTGGGGGTACGATAGGAGGCCTTCCGTCAATCTCCGCCTTCTCCTTTCTATTCATCGGCCTAGATCAGTCTCCTCAAGCGGCTGCCGACGCAACCCGTTCTTTTCCACTGGCA
>Ga0209058_1000496_pt1 | contig 33619 bp, 37 predicted proteins | sample GraSoiAngelo_147_FD_185904 | JGI IMG/M metagenome (GOLD analysis project Ga0209058, IMG submission 185904) | Grasslands soil microbial communities from the Angelo Coastal Reserve, California, USA - 14_1009_05_40cm (SPAdes) (version 2) | ecosystem: Environmental > Terrestrial > Soil > Grasslands ... | reverse complement strand
CCTGAACGCCTGCCGTCGACTCGGCGTCGGGATCGTCAGACGGCCCACCGGCGGGAGCGCCATCTATCACGATGGCCCGGAGCGCGAGCTGACCTACAGCGTCGTGGCCTCGGCCGACGACCTCGGTGGCATTGCGGGACTGCTCGAGACCTACCGCTGGATCGGCCGGGCGCTGCTGGCCGGCTTGCGATCCATGGGCGCACCGGCGGAGATGATCGCCATCGCCGGCGGTGAAGATCCGACGCCCGCCTTCTGCTTCGCCCGCAGCGGGAGCTACGAGATCGAGGTCGCTGGGCGCAAGCTCGTCGGCAGCGCACAGCGCCGGCGGGGCACCACGTTCCTCCAGCATGGCTCGGTGATGCTCGGCGTCGACGAGCTTCGACTGCGCGCGCTCTTCCCCACGACCGCCGACCCGCTCGCGACGATGACGACGCTCGAGGCTGCGCTCGGTCACCGCCCGAAGTTCGACGACGTGGCGACGGCGCTCGCCGCCGCGTTCGAGACGGAGCACGGAATCACGCTGAGGCCCGACGGCCTCACCGCCGACGAGACGGCGCTCGCCGAGCGGCTCGTCCGTGAGAAGTACGCCACCGACACCTGGCTCGTCGGCCCCACGTGACCCGCGAGTATCCCGACTACCCCAGGGTCGGCGTCGGCGCCGTCATCCTGCACGAGGACAAGGTCCTGCTCGTCCGGCGTGGCCAGTCGCCCTCGTTCGGAAAATGGAGCCTGCCCGGCGGCCTGGTCGAGCTCGGCGAGAGCACGCGCGAGGCCATCGCGCGCGAGATCATGGAAGAGTGCGGAATCGGCATCCGCGTCGTCGACGTGGCCGGCGTCCTCGACCGCGTCGTGCACGACGATGCCGGGCGCGTCCGCTATCATTACGTGCTGGTGGACTACCTGGCGTATCCGGAGTCCCTGGACGTCGTCGCGGGCAGCGACGCCGGCGACGCGCAGTGGTTCGACATCGAACGCGTGGCCGTGCTCGATACGACCCAAGGCCTGCTGGACATGATCCGGCGGGGCGAGGCGTTGAGGCGGACCGAAGTGTTGCGAGGAGGAGACAGCGAGTGAAGGTCGACATCAGCACCAAGCGGCTGGAGGACGTCGCCGCCGACGCGCTCGTCGTCGGTCTGTACACCGGAGAGACGCGGCTGCCGGAGCGCCTGGCGCGTCTCGATCGCGCGGCGCAGGGTCAGCTCAAGCGCGTGCTCGACGCCGAGAAGTTCGGGGGCAAGGCGGGGCAGGTCACCCACGCCCACGCCGACGGGCGCCGCATCGTCGTCGCCGGGCTCGGCCCGCGCGCCGAGACCACCGCGGAGACGCTGCGCCGAGCGGCCGCGGCGGCCGTGCGGCGGGCGCGCGACCTCGGCGCCCGCACCGTGGCCGCCGAGGTGCTGGGGGACCGGCTGACGGCGCGACTGCGCGCCCAGGCGGTGGTGGAAGGCGCGATCCTCGGCACGTACTACTTCGACCGCTACAAGCGCGAGAAGGTGGACAAGACCGTCACCGAGCTCCGCATCGTCGAGCCCGACGCGCGACGCGCGCGCGAGGCGGCCGATGGCGCGCGCCGTGGCGAAGCCTTCGCGCTGGCCACGTCGTTCGCGCGCGACCTCATCAACGCGCCGGCCAACGATCTGCATCCGACCGATCTCGCCCGCGCGGCCACCGAGCTCGCCAACGGCTCGCGACTGAGCGTCAAGGTGTACGAGCGCGCCGAATGCCAGGAGATGGGCATGGGCGCGTTCCTCGGCGTCGCGGCGGGCAGCGAGCAGCCGCCGAAGTTCATCCACGTGACCTACAGCCCGGCCGGCCGGGCCGCCGCCGGTCGCAAGCGGAAGAAAGTCGTGCTCATCGGCAAGGGCATCACGTTCGACTCCGGCGGCCTCGACCTCAAGCCCCCGGACGGCATGCTGCGGATGAAGTACGACATGGCCGGCGCCGCGGCGGTGCTGGGCATCATGCGCGCGCTGCCGACGCTGAAGCCGGCCATCGAGGTGCACGGCTTGATCGCCGCGACCGAGAACATGCCCTCGGGCTCGGCCATCCGTCCGGGCGACGTGCTGCGCGCGATGAACGGCACCACGATCGAGATCGGAAACACCGACGCCGAGGGACGGCTGACGCTCGCCGACGGGCTCTGCTACGCGAACACCCACGTGCAGCCCGACGAGATCATCGACATGGCGACGCTGACCGGCGCCTGCGTCATCGCCCTCGGTCAGCTCTGCTCGGGCCTGCTGGCGAACAACCAGCCGCTGGCGAACCGGATCATGAAGGCCGCCGACGCCGCCGGTGAGCGGCTCTGGCAGCTCCCGCTGATCGACGAGTACCGCGAGAACCTCAAGAGCGAGGTGGCCGACCTCAACAACGTCGGGCCGCGCGGCGGCGGCGCGATCACCGCGGGGCTCTTCTTGAAGGAGTTCGCGGGCAAGACGCCGTGGGCGCACCTGGACATCGCCGGGCCGGCCTTCACCGAGAAGGACCTGCCGCTGGCGCCGAAGGGCGCGACGGGCTACGCCGTCCGGACGCTCCTGACGTACCTCGCGGAGTAACGTGGCCGGCGCGGTCGACCTCCACTCGCACACGACCGCGTCCGACGGCGCGCTGCCGCCTCGTCAGCTCGTGCGGCTGGCGGCGAAGCACGGCGTCGGCGTCCTCGCCGTCACCGACCACGACTCGACGAGCGGGCTTGCGGACGCGATGGACGAGGCGCGCACGCTCCCGCCGCTCGAGATCGTTCCGGGTCTCGAGATCAACTGCGACGTGCCGGGCGCCGAGATCCACGTCCTCGGCTATTGCCTCGACTGGGACGCGGAGTGGTTCCAGGCGTTCCTCGGCGAGCAGCGTGAAGAGCGCCGGCGCCGGGTCCACAGAATGTGCGAGCGTCTCGCCGAGCTCGGGATGCCGATCGATCCCGCCGAGATCTTCTCGCTCGTGCAGGAAGGCTCGGCCGGCCGCCCCCACGTGGCCCAGGCGATGGTGAACCGCGGCTATGTGAAGACCGTCCGCGAGGCGTTCGACCGCTATCTGTCCGCGAAGGGCCCGGCCAACGTTCCGCGCAAGCGGCTGACACCCGTGGAGGCCGTGCGGGTCATCCGGCGCGCGCGTGGCGTGCCGGTGCTCGCGCATCCAGGGCTCGCGAACCGCGACGAGATGATCCCCGAGTTGGTCGAGGCCGGCCTGCTCGGGATCGAGTCCTACTATCCCGAGCACTCGTCGGCTCAGACGATCGCGTATCGCGAGATGTGCCGGCGCCTGGGCCTGGTCGCCACCGGCGGCTCCGACTTCCACGGCCCCCAGATCAGCCGTGCCCACCATCCCGGCTTTCAGGTCGTCCCGGAAAGCGCCTGGCAGGAATTGCGGAGCCGTCTCGAATCTCTCTCGAGCTCATGACCGTTCACGCCCAGATCTTCGGCTTCACCGACTGCCAGGAGACGCGCAAGGCACAGCGCTTCTTCAAGGAGCGCGGCGTCACCGTCCACTTCGTCGACATGAAGGAGCGGCCGGCGGCGCGCGGCGAGCTGCGCCGCTTCGAGGAAACGTTCGGGGCCGCGGCGCTGATCGACCGCGAGGGCGCGCGCTTCAAGGCGCTCGGCCTGCGCGTCGCCGGCGACTCGCCCCAGCGCCTGCTGGAAAAGGCGCTGACGGAGCCGCGGTTGCTCCGGACACCGCTCGTCCGCTGCGGCGGGCGCGTCGCGATCGGCCACGCGCCCGAGGCGTGGCAAATGTGGATCGACGCGGAGAAGCAAGGGACTGCATCGCAGAGCGGCGGCAAGCCGGCATGACGCCGCGCCCGTTCAGCATCCACGTGGACGACGCGGTGCTGACCGATCTGCGCGCCCGGCTCGCGCGCGTGCGCTGGCCGGACGAGCCACCGGACGCCGGCTGGAAGCTCGGCACGAGCCTCGCCTACATGAAGGAGCTGGTCGACTACTGGCGCGCGAGCTACGACTGGCGTCTTCACGAGGCACGGCTGAACCAGCTGCGACAGTTCACCGTGGACCTGGGCGGGATCGACCTCCACTTCATCCACGAGCCCGGCGTCGGTCCGGCGCCCATGCCTCTGCTGCTCTCGCACGGCTGGCCGGGATCGATCGTGGAGTTCGAGCGCCTCATCCCGATGCTGACCGATCCGGCGCGCTTCGGCGGCGACCCGGCCGACGCCTTCACGGTCGTGGCGCCGTCGCTGCCCGGCTACGGCTTCTCGTTTCGCCCGAACCAGCCGCGCTTCGGCGTCGAGGAGATCGCCGATGTCTTCGCGCGTCTCATGGGCGATGTGCTCGGCTATCGCCGCTACGCCGCCCAGGGCGGCGACTGGGGTGCCTTCGTCACCTCGCGGCTCGGGCTCCAGTATCCGGAGCGGCTGGCCGGCATTCACGTGAACCTGCTCGCGGTCCGCCGCGACCCGGCGCTGCCCGACTCGCCGACCGACGAGGAGCGCGCGTACATCAAGCAGCTCCAGCACTGGCAGCGCGAAGAGACGGGCTATCAGTGGATCCAGGGGACCAAGCCCCAGACGCTCGCCTACGGCCTCAGCGATTCGCCCGTCGGGCTCGCGGCCTGGATCGTGGAGAAGTTCAGGACGTGGAGCGACTGCGATGGCGACGTCGAGCGGCGCTTCTCGAGGGACACGCTGCTGACGAACGTGACGCTCTACTGGGTGACCGGCGCGATCAACTCCTCGTTCTGGCCCTACTACGCGCGCTTCCACCGACCGTGGCCCATCCCGGACGGCAAGCGCGTGACCGTTCCGACGGCCTACGCGGCGTTCCCGCGCGAGATCCTGCTACCGCCGCGCGCGTGGGCCGAGCGCACCTACAACATCCAGCGCTGGACCCCGATGCCCGCGGGCGGCCACTTCGCCGCCCTCGAAGAACCCGAAGCCCTCGCCACCGACATCCGCACCTTCTTCCGCCCCCTCCGCTAACCCCCGCTCGCGCGCCCGCGTCAACGCCGGCGCGAGCCAGGCGGTACGCCCGCGACCAGCGCAGGCCGCATCAAGCTCCGAGCCCGTGACAACGACAAGCCCAAGCCTCTGCGCGCGGCCGCGCCGCCGTGCTGCCGTGCCAATCCTGAAGAGCTCACGCTTACGAGGGAGAGAGAGCGGAGACGGCGGAGGGAGACGGGTGGTGGGCGGGGTCGCAGCGACCCGTTCCCTCCAAGCGACGACGGACGCACGGCGCCCGGATGGAGCCCGGCCGCAAAGGGGATGCGGACGCGTGCCGCGTGGTCGCGCGACCCCGTCCGCCACCCGTCGCCCTCCGCCGACGCCGAGCGCTATGAACCGATGAGCTTGCGTGCTTTCGCGGCGTTGCCCACGGTGATGACGACGGTAGCTCCCCCGCGCCCCGCGGTCGTAGCGTACGCGGACCTGATGTTGACCCGTCCGCGAGCCAGCTTCTCGACGAGCCGCGCGAGCGCCCCGGGCTTGTTGCGCAAGCGCTTGGCGAACGCGACCTCCTCGACGAACCGCACGCGCGACTTGCGTAGCGCGCGTTTCGCGACGACCGGGTTGCTGACGGTCATCCGGATCTTGCCGCGGCCCGCCGCCTCGGCGGCCGACAGCGAGAGGATGTTGACGCGGGCGTCGGCCAGCGAGCGGCTGATGCCGGCCAGGACGCCGGGTTTGGACTTGAGTGACAGGACGAGCTGAGTGGTCTTGGCCATCGCGCGTCTCCTTCTTTTCCGTCTCAGTGAGCTGCACGCTTCCAGATGTTGCGACAGCGGGTCTCGGTCACCAGCAGGGCCATCGCCAGCGAGCCCGCCGCCAGTGCCAAACATACGCCGAATGCGGCCCGATAGCCCCCTTCTGGATAGATCCGGACCCCGGCCGCCTCGAGGCCAGCGCCAACTCGCGTCGAGGATCGTGCCCAGCCGCCGGTACCACGAGCACGACCGCGCGGGCGCCGACCGCCACGACGTCAGCGCGTGTAAGCGGGGAACACGCGCTGCACGCGGGCCGGGTCATTGATCGCGAGCATGCCGGCCACGAGGCGGCGCGCCGCGCCCCGCACCGCGACGAACGTGATGCGGGCCGTCGCGACGACGGCGCCGTCGATCCGCGCCTCGACGTCGGTGTCCCAGTAGCGCTGGTCGCCGGCGCGCGCCTGCACCGCGGCGCGCGCACCGCGCACCACGACGGGCGAGCCGAACGGCGCGGTTCCGTGGAGCGTCACCCGCAGCTCGGTCGTCATGCCGGACTCGCCGGTCTCGAGCGCGCCGAGCCAGAAGGCGGCCTCGTCGAGCAGTGCGGTCAGCGCGGCGGGTGCCAGCGATCCGTCGGCCCGGCGAAACCCGTCGCGCGGGCGCCACGTCGCCCGCACCGCGTCCTCGTCGAATCCGAGCTCGGCGCGCAGACCGAGCGCGTTGTCGGTGCCGCACGCGAAGCACGCGCGCGAGATCGGCAGTGGCTGCGCCCCGTCACGGTCGGGCGCGCGCGGATGGGGCGGCGCCGCGGAGGCCGGTGCGACGCGGCCGTCGACGAGGATGCCGGTGCCGTCGGCGAGGACGAACGTTTCGGTCGTGTCGGCGCGCGTCCGGGCGATCGTCAACGGCGCGCCGAGGGGAACGCGCCGCCGGTAGACGCCGGACACCTCACGCGCGCCCGCCACGCCGGCGAGTGCGTCGAACACCGCGAGCACGGAGCCGCCGTGGGCGGTGTCGGGAAGTCCCTGAAATACGGGGTCGAGCGTCAGGATCAGGTCGGGGCCGCTCGCCTCGATGGCGCGGCGAAGCATGGCTTCTATCGTGGTCATGCGTAATAATTTTCGAGTGTCGCCGCTCATTCTAGCCGACAAGGCTTTCGTGCAGGCGACCATCACCAACTTCTTTTTTTTCCTGAGCCTGAACTGCTTCATCCTCCTGCCGCTCTACGTCGAGAACGCCGGCGGTACCGAGATCGAGATCGGCCTCGTCATGGGGGTTTTCAACGCGGTGGGCATCCTGTGTCAGCCGCTCGTGGGCCCGTGGGTGGACGCGTTCGGCCGGCGGCCCTTCATGCTCGTGGGCGCCGGCCTCGTCGTGGCGGCGGCGGTGCTGGCGACCGCCGCGCCGTCGATTCCGGTGCTCGCCATCGTACGCGGCCTCCAGGGCATCGGCTTCTCGGCCTTCTTCGTGGCGAACTATTCCTACGTTCTCGACCTGACGCCGCCCGAGCGGCGGGGCTGGGCGCTCGGCATCTACGGCGTCGCGGGCCTCGTCGCGACCGCCGTCGCGCCGCTCATCGGTGAAGCGATCGTGCGCAAGCTCGGATTTCGCCCGCTCTTCGGGCTGGCCGCCGCCCTGGCCCTCGTGGCGGCCGGGTTCGTGTGGCGGCTGCCGGGCGGTCGCCCCGGCGGGCCGCCGCCGCTGGCCGGATCGTTCTGGGAGCGCGGCGGCCTCGATGAGCTCCGCCACCGGCACATGGCGGTGACCCTCTTCTTCGGTCTTGGCACCGGCACGATCTTCGTGTTCTTGCCGACGTTCGCCGACAGCCTCGGTGTCGAGACCCTCTCGCTCTTCTACACCGCGTTCGCCGTCGCCGCGATCGGCGTGCGTGTGTTCGGCGGCCGGCTGATCGACACGCACGGCCGGCGCGCGGTGATCGTGCCGTCGATGTTCGTGTATACCGGCGCGACCGCGCTCCTGGCCCTCCTGGGCTTCGTCGTGAGCCGCTCGAGCCTCACGCCAGTCGTTCCGGTTCTGTTCGTGGCCGGGCTCATGGCGGGCGGGGCGCACGGCCTCCTCTATCCAGGGTTGGCGGCGCTGGTGACCGACACGGCGCCCGAGACGAGGCGCGGCGTGATCGTCGCCATGTTCAGCGCGGTCTTCCTGGTCGGCCAGACGGCGGGATCGTTCGCGTTCGGCTACATCACGCACGCGATCGGCTACGCGTTCATGTGGACCATGCTGGCGTCGCTGTTCCTGCTCGGCACCGCGCTCAGCATGTCGCTCACCGAGCGTCGCGCCACCTGACCGGGGGCGCTATACTGACTCCACGTTTTGAGACAGGAGCCGGCATGAATACGAACGTCCGTCTCGGCGCGGTGGCGCTGTTGATGCTCGCGATGCTCGGCGTTCCCGGCCGGGCGCACCTGGCCCCCGACCGGCCCGACGTCGCGCCACCGAAGCCGACGGGCGCGCAAGAGGTGGACGTGGTGGCGGTCATGATCGATCAGAACACGCAGCAGCCGAGCGTCGTGCTTCAGGGCAAGCGCGACCGGCGCTCGGTCATCCTCGCCATCGGGCTCGCGGAGGCGACCGGGATCGCCGTCCCGCTGCAGGGCGTGACCCCGCCGCGGCCGCTCACCCACGATCTGTTCCTGACGCTCTTCGGCCGGCTCAAGGTGACGCTCACGCGTGTGGTGATCACCGATCTGCGCGACGACATCTTCTACGCGATCGTCTACCTCAACACCGGCGGGCCCGACTTTCAGCTCGACGCGCGCCCCTCCGACGCGATCGCGCTCGCGATCCGCGCGAAGGCGCCGGTGCTGGTGGAGGAGCGCGTGTTCGACAAGGCCGGCGGCGCCGCGCCGCCGCGCCGCCCGTCGATCTGATCGTCATGGCGACGCCCGAGCGAACCGATCAAGAGTGGGCGCGCGAGCGGCGCCTCGAGGACGTCTTCGCCAAGCTCGGCGAGAAGTTCGGCGACCTCACCGGGCGGGTCGAGACGAAGATCCGGACGACCGTCACCTTCGACGACGTCGGCGGGCTGGGCGACGCGAAGGCCGGTCTCAAGGGCTACGCCCTCGCGCTGACCAATCCGGGTCTCTACGAGCAGTGGGGGATCGAGCCGCCGAAGGGCGTGCTCCTGTACGGCCCGCCGGGCACCGGCAAGACGAAGCTCGCGCAGGCGCTCGCCACCGCGTGCGAGGCGATCTTCTATCACCTCAAGCTGATGAACCTGACCTCGAAGTTCGGCGCCAACACCGGCGACCTGCTCCAGGAGATCCTCCGGGTCGCGATGGCCGAGGGACCGGCGGTGCTCTACCTCGACGAGGCCGAGGCGCTCTCGCTCGAGCACCTGTTGCCGCCGCCGCAGGCCCGGGAGGCGAGCGCCCGGCTGGTGGCGGCGCTGTGCGAGAAGCTCGACGCGATGCAGACGGCCGCGCGCGTCCTGGTGGTGGCGTCGACCACGCGCACCGACGCCCTCGACCCCGCGCTGGTCGCGCCGGGGCGGCTGGACCGGCTGATCGAGATCGCGCTCCCCCAGGCCGACGACCAGCGGGAGATCCTGGAGCTCGTCCGCGCCCGGACGGAGCGCAAGGCCGGGCGCTCGCTCTTCGAGAAGATCGACTACGACAAGATCCTGCCGGTCATGGGTGGGATGAGCGGCGCCGACATCTCGGTGATCGTTCGGCGCGCCCTCGAGACCAAGGTGCGTCGCGCCGCCGAGCACAAGGACACCTCGCCGGTGTCCACGGTCGACCTGCTCGACGCGATCGACGCGTACAAGGGCGTGCGCGGGGTCGTGGAGAAGATCCGCTACGGCCAATATCTGTAGATGAAAGCGGCCAGCGCCTTTCGGCCAACCCATGTATAATTCGTGACCGCCGCCGTATGATCGAAGTCGAACGACTCACCAAGCATTACGGACCCGTCGCCGCCATTCGCGACGTGTCGTTCAGCGTCGCGCCGGGCCAGATCGTGGGCTTCCTCGGCCCCAACGGCGCCGGCAAGTCCACCACCATGCGCATTCTCGCGTGCTTCATGCCGGCCTCGAGCGGCCGGGCACGGGTCGCCGGCCACGACGTGCTGAACGAGTCCATGGAGGTGCGCCGGCGCATCGGCTACCTGCCGGAGAACGTGCCGCTCTACACCGACATGCGCGTGGCGCCGTACCTCGACTTCGTCGCCGAGGTGAAGGGCGTGCCGCGGAGCGACCGGAAGCGACGCGTCGCCGACGTGATGGACCGCTGCATGGTCGCCGACGTGCAGAACCGGCTCATCGGCAAGCTCTCGAAGGGCTACCGGCAGCGGGTGGGGCTGGCGCAGGCGATCGTGAGCGACCCGGAGGTGCTGATCCTCGACGAGCCCACCATCGGGCTCGACCCGAAGCAGATCACCGAGATCCGCTCGCTGATCAAGTCGCTGGCCGGCCAGCACACGGTGATCCTGTCGACGCACATCCTGCCGGAAGTCTCCATGGTCTGCAGTGGCGTGATCATCATCAACAACGGCTCGATCGTCGCCCAGGGGCCGATCGACACGCTCGTCGAGCAGTTCTTTCCGACGGCGCGGGTCGAAGTCGAGATCGTCGGCCCGGCGCCCGCCGTCCGCGAGCGGATCCGCGCCATCGCCGGCGTCCTGTCGGTGCAGGACCTGGCCGGCGCCAACGGCGCCGGCCGGTTCGTGGTCGAGGCGGCGCGCGACCGTGACGTGCGGTCCGAGATCTTCCGGATGGCCGCGCAGCAGCGGTGGGAGCTGCTGGAGCTCAAGCGGGTGGGGATGACGCTCGAGGAAGTCTTCATCCGGATCGTCGCGGGTGAGGAATCCGAGGAGGCGCCGCGGTCGTGAGAGTGTGGCCGATCTTCAAGAAGGAGATGCGCCTCTACTTCACGTCGCCGGTGGCGTGGGTGGTGTTCACGATGTTCCTGCTGATCGGGGGGTACTTCTTCTATTCGATCTTCGCCTTCTACACGCTGGCCTCGATGCAGTCGGCGATGAACCCGGCGATGGGGCGCGACCTGAACGTCAGCGACAGCGTCATGCGCCCGCTCTTCTCGAACATCAGCGTGATTTTGTTGTTGCTGATGCCGCTGGTGACGATGCGGCTCTTCGCCGAGGAACGGCGCTCGGGGACGATCGAGCTGCTGCTGACGTACCCGGTGCGCGACGGAGCGGTGCTGGCCGGCAAGTACCTGGCGGCATTCGCGCTCTACGCGATCATGATCGCGCTCACCCTGCTCTACCCGGGGATCGTCGTCTACTTCGCCCGGCTGGAGTGGGGGCCAGTGCTCACCGGGTATCTCGGGCTCCTGCTCATGGGCGGGACGTTCATCGCCGTCGGCGTGTGCGCGTCGTCGCTGACCGAGAACCAGATCGTCGCCGCGATCACCACGTTCGGCGTGCTCCTGCTCCTCTGGGTGCTCGGCTGGAGCGCGGACTACGCCGGGGGCACCGCCGGACGGGTGCTCCAGCACCTCTCGCTCCTCGAGCACAACGACAGCTTCGCGAAGGGCGTCCTCGACACCAAGGACATCATCTACTACGCCAACTTCATCGTGCTCGCGCTGTTCCTGACGCTCCGCTCGCTCGAGGCCCGCCGGTGGAACGGATGATCAGGCGGCTCGCCGACTGGGGCGGCTACGTCGGGCTCGTCGTGCTGGCGGCCGCGGCGACCCTGCCCTTCGTGCGCCCCGAGTTGTACCGGCTCCGGTGGGCGCTCGCGATCGCGGGTGTGCTGCTGGTCCTGGCCTCCCTGGTCGCGCGGATCGAGGACTTCCGCGGCTTCGTCGGGCGCCGCACCGTGCGCTACGGGGTGAACACGGCCGTCGCGCTCCTGCTCGTGCTCGGCGCCACCGTCGTCGTGCAGGCGCTGTCGTCCCGCCACAGCACGCGCTGGGACCTCACCGAGAACAAGCGCTTCAGCCTCTCGCCGCAGACCATCCAGCTGCTCGGCGGGCTCAAGACCGACGTGAGCGCGGTCGCCTTCTTTCGGAGCGACCAGCCCGGCAAGCGCGTGGCCGAGGATCTGCTGAAGCAGTACGCGCGCTACTCGAACGGCAAGCTCACGTGGCGCAGCGTCGATCCCGATCGCGAGCCCGGCCTGGCTCGCCGCTACGGCATCGAGTCGTACGGGACGATCGTGCTCGAGACCAAGGCGAAATCGGAGAAGGTGCTCGATCCCGAAGAAGAGAAGCTCACCAACGGCCTCGTCAAGGTCACGCGCGAGGGTAAGCGCACCGTCTACGTCATCCAGGGCCACGGCGAGTCCGATCTGGCCAGCAGCGAGCGGCCGGGGTTCACCGAGGCGAAGTCGGCGATGGAGAAATCCAACTACGAGGTCAAGCCGCTCGTGCTCGCCCGCGAGGGCAAGATCCCGGACGACGCGACGGTCGTGATCCTCCCGGGCCCGCGGACGGATTTGTTGACGCCGGAGCTCGCGGCCCTCGACACCTACGTGGGCCGCGGCGGCAAAGTGTTCGCGATGGTGAATCCGTTCCAGAACGAGGGGTTCAAGAAGCATCTCCTCAAGTACGGGCTCCAGCTCGACGACGACCTGGTGGTCGAGCAGAACCCGATCGGGCAGGTGTTCGGCATCGGACCCGAGGTGCCGATCGTGCAACAGTACGAGTCGCATCCGATCACGCGCGACATGGGCGGGATCATGACGCTGTTCCCGCTCACCCGCTCGATCACCGCGGTCAAGACGCCGCCCCCGGGCGTCAACGTCCAGATGCTGGCGCGCACGAGCCCGGGGAGCTGGGGCGAGACCAACCGCGCGGACCTCAACCGTGGCGTGGCGCAGCCCGATCCTCAAGATCCGAAGGGGCCGCTGGCCGTCGCGGCGGTCGCGACGCTGGCGAAGGCGCGCATCGTGGTCTACGGCACGTCCAATCTCGCCGCCAACCAGTTCCTGAACATCCAGGGCAATCGCGACTTCTTCCTCAACACCGTGAGCTGGCTCGCCGAGGAAGAAGACCAGATCTCGATCCGCGCCAAGGACACGAAGCAGACCCCCGTCTTCATGAGCGGAAACCAGGCCCAGGCCGTCTTCCTTCTGCCGGTGGTGGTCCTGCCCGGACTCGTGCTCGTCGGCGGAATCGTCGCCGTCATCCGCCGCCGCGCGGCGAACTAGCCCTCGAGCAATGCGCTGGCAGACGACCGCGGTCCTGGCCGTCGTCCTCATCGCGCTCGGCGTCTTCTACTACGTCTTCGAAATCCGCATGGGCCCCGAGCGCGAGAAGACCGAAGGCCGCAAGGGGCGCGTCTTCACCGCGGAGACCGCGGACGTCACCGACGTCGAGATCAAGCGGCCGGACGCGACCGTCAAGGCCAAGCGCGAGGGCGACGGCTGGCAGCTCCTCGAGCCCGTGCAGGCGCGCGGCGACCGTACTCCGGTCGAGGAGACCGTGAACTCGGTCGTCACCGCGCGCATGGACCGGGAGATCGAGGCAAACCCGAAAGCGCCCGGCGATTTCGGCCTCGACAAGCCGGCCGCCGAGGTCACGCTGCGGCTGAAGGACGGTAAGCAGATCGGGCTCGCGCTCGGCGCCAAGAGCCCCACCGGCGTGTGGGTGTACGCGCGCGAGGCGGGCAAGCCCGCCGTGTTCGTCGTGGGCGAGTCCATCCTGCGCGACGCGACCCGGCCGTTCGCCGAGTTCCGGGACAAGACCGTGCTGGCGTTCGACCAGAAGGACGTCACCGCGGTGGAGGTCGTCGCGCGCGACGACACGCTGAATCTCCAGCAGGCCGACGGGCGGTGGAAGCTCACCCGGCCGCGCGCGCTGCCGGCCGATGGCGACACCGTGCGCGATTTTCTCGAGAAGCTCCGCTCGGCCCGCGTCAAGGAGTTCGTGGCGGAGTCGCCGCGCTCGCTGCAGCCGTATGGGCTCGACAAGCCCTTGCGGGTCGCGATCCACACCGGCCGCGACAAGGACCGCGCGACGAAGTCGCTCCTGTTCGGCAATGTGGACGCGGCCAAGAAGGGCGTCTACGCGATGCGGGCCGGCGAGTCCGGCGTGGTCCTGATCCCCGAGGAAACGTGGACGGCGGTGCCGAAGAACGCCGCGGTGCTCCGGAGCAAGGTCGTGGTCGACGTCGATCGCGACAAGGTCTCCCAAGTGGAGCTGAGGGGGCCGAAGGGCGCCGTCACGCTGGCGCGCGAGAACGAGCGCTGGAAGATCGTCGCGCCGGAAGCGCTGCCGGCCGACCAGGTCGAGGCCGGCGCCGTGCTGTTCAAGCTGCGCGAGCTGCGGGCCCAGGCGTTCCTCACCGAGGACGCCTCCGGCATCGCGCGCTACCTCGCGAAGCCGACCGTGCGGGTGAGCGTGACGGAGCAGGGCGCGCCGGCGCCGCGGATACTCCTGCTCGCCCCTTCCCCCGAGCGCCGTGGCGGCGCGCCGACCGCGTACGCCGCCGTCGCGGGTCAGGGCCCGGTGGTGCTCGTCGACGGCAAGGCGCTCGACGACCTCGCGCGGTCGCTCGACGACCTGCGGGATCGCACGCTCTTGCCCGGGCTCGATCCGAAGGAGATCAAGCGCGTGCGGCTACGCGCCGGGGGCCAGACGCTCGTGGTCGAGCGCAGCGGTGAGCTCGACTGGAAGCTGGTGGAGGGCGGCAAGGGCTCGGCGAAAGCGGCGACGGTCGACAACCTGCTCTACGCGCTGCGCGCGCTGAAGTGGAAGACGGTCGCGGCGCCCGGCGGCGAGGAGCCCGCCAAATACGGGCTCGATGCCCCGGCGCTCGAGGTGACGCTGCTGAAGGCCGACGGCGGCGAGCTCGCGGCGGTCCTGATCGGCGGCAAGCGCGAAGGTGACGTCGCGTGGGTGAAGCTGAAGGCCGCGCCGGCGATCTACGCCGTGGACGGCAAGGTGCTCGGCGACCTGCCGAAGGTGCCCGACGACTTCAAGGGCTGATCAGCGGCTAGTCTACCCGACGGCGGCGGCGCGCGTCCGGATACGCGCGCGCACCCGATCGATCAACGGCTGGAGATGGGACGCGTAGAACGCCTCGCCGAACCGCGCGTCCCACATCGCGCCGTGACTGTCGCGCGAGCACCGGGCGCAGAGCTCGAGCACCCGCGCGCGGGTGAGCCGCTCGATCTGGAGATGGGGCGCCCGTGGCGCGCGGGCCTCGAACCCATCCCAGTCGGCCAACCGGTAGTACGAATCGTTTTCGTAGACGAAGATGATTAGGGGAAAACGCGCCCGCTCGGCGAGTTGCGCGATCTCAGCGGTCCGGGCCATCGCGACCTCGGTCGAGTGTGGCAGTTGGCCGTGGCAGGTCGGCGCGAAGACGACCACGCCGCCCACGCTGGGATAGGTGAACGCCGCCGCCTGCAGCGATCCCCACCCGCCGCAGCTCTGGCCCACCAGGATGATGTTCTCGAGCGGCACCCCGTCGCGCCGCCGGAACTGCTCGATGGCCGCTTCGATGTAGGCGCCGTGCTGCGTGCGCCCGAGGCGGGAGGTGTTGCGCACCTGTGAGAACAGCACGACGTCGGGGTTCCGCTCGAGTGCCTGCTGGAGGATCGGCGGAACCAGCGCTTCGTAGGAGCCGGCCCGCTCCCGCGAGAAGCCGTGGTTGTAGATCAGCACGATGGTCCGCGTCGGGTCCGCGCGGTCGGCCACCGAGGATCCCGCGAACCGTCCCTCGACCGGGAACGCGCACGACGTGGCGACCAGCGCGAGTGCCGCGAGCAGCGCCGGGCGGGCGAGAGGCGCGCGCATGCGCCCTCATTCTAGCGTGGTCGTTGGGGGTGGGGTAGGATGGGGGCGTGCCGGGCGAGGGAATCTACCTCGAGCAGATGGAGCTGGGGCCGATGCAGAACTTCGTCTATCTCATCGGCGACCCGGTGGCGCGCGAGTGCGTCGTCGTCGACCCGGCGTGGGAGATCGACACGATCGTCGACGCGGCCCAGTCCCGAGGCATGACCATCACCGGCGCGCTCGTCACGCACACCCACCAGGACCACGTGGGCGGCAGCCTCGAGTCGTGGGGCATGCCGGGCCGTATCCCCGGCGTCGAGGACCTGCTCGAGCGCGTGAAGGCCAAGGTGTACGTGCACACGGCCGAGCGCGAGTTCCTCAAGGGCTTCGGCTCCGATCTCGTGAAGGTCGACAACCACGACACGTTGAAGATCGGGCGGCTCACGCTGACGTTCATGCACACGCCCGGGCACACGCCGGGCTCGCAATGCTTCCTGATCGACGGGCGGCTCGTGTCGGGCGATACGCTATTCATCGGCTCGTGCGGCCGGACGGATCTCCCCGGCAGCGATCCGGCCGAGATGTACTATTCGCTCACGCAGCGGCTGGCCGCGTTGCCCGAGTCGACGATCCTGCTCCCCGGCCACAACTACGGCGGCCCGTCGTCGACGCTCGGCGACGAGAAGCGCGGCAACCCGTTCATGCGCTACCCGTCCCTCTCCGACTTCCTGCGCGTGATGGGCGGCGGGAGGATCTCGTCCCCGTAGTCGCGCACGCCGCGTAGCGGGCGCGGACCTCGCGCACGAACGCGAATCTCGCCCGCGCGCCGGCGTCGAACGGCCAGCGGAATCTTCGGTCCCCACACCGTCCCATCTTCGCGTCCGCCCAGCGATCGTCCCCCCGGCACGTGAAAATGCCGGAAGGGCAGGCGGCGAACGTAGAAAATGCCGGGGCGCCTTTCCTGGATCTCGGGAAGCGCGCGGATCGCGGCCAGCACGTCGGCGATGCCGCGAAGATGCGCTGACGCGGCGTGAGCCATCCCCCCGGCCCTCGTCACCTGACCGCGTTCTCGCCACCGTCGACCGCCAGCGTCTGGCCGGTGATGTAGCGAGGGCAGGTGGCGAAGAAAACGACCGCCGCCGTCACGTCGGCGACGCTCTCCTCACGACCGCGGGTGAGCTTCATCCAGCGCGCCCGGGGAAACGAGGCCGGACGCAGGACCGTGCCCGGGGCGACGCAGTTCACGGCGATGCCGCGGGATCGAAGCGCCGCCGCCAGGCCCCGCGTCAGGGTCTCGATCCCGCCCTTCGAGAGCGCGTAGGGGATGTAGTCCGGGCGCGCGCGGCCCGCCGCGCCGTCGCCGATGTTGATGATGTGGCCGCCGCGCCGCCACATCACGCGGGCGGCGGCCTGGCTGCAGAAGAACGCGCCGCGGAGATTGAGATCCAGCAGACGGTCGTACTGCGCCGGCGTCGTGGCCGTGAACGGCGTGCGCTCGTAGAGGGCGGCGCTGTTGACGAGGACGTCGAGTCCGCCCAGGACCCGCGTGGCCTCGCCGACCAGCCGGCGCGCGGACGCCGCGTCGGCGAGATCGCCGTGGACGGCGGCGGCGCGGGCGCCCGCGGCGCGCAGCTCGGCGACGGCGCGCCGGGCCGCGCGGCCCGAGCGATGGTACCCGATCGCCACGTCCATCCCGGCGCGCGCCAACGCCATGGCGATCGCGCGTCCCACGCGGATCGCTCCGCCGGTCACGAGCGCCCGCTCCCGTTCTCTGCCGTCGCCGGTCGCGCGGGATGCTATTCTCGAATTACGCATGGTTACCGGGCTCAAGAACTGGCTCAAGTCCCGCTTCATCGCGGGTTTCTTCTTCACGGTTCCGGTCTTCCTCACCGCGTGGCTCCTGTGGATTTTCTGGAGCCGCATCGACGACGTTTTCGCTCCCATGTACGAGAAGATCCTCGGCCGCCCCGTGCCGGGTCTGGGCTTCCTGACCGCGGTCGGCATCATTCTGATGATGGGGACGATCGCCCGCAACGTCGTCGGCCGTCGCGTGCTGGCCTGGGGCGACATGATCTTGCTGCGGATACCCATCTACCGGCGCCTCTATCCCTCCATCAAGATGCTGATCGACTCCTTCTCGCCCGAGCGACGCAGCTCCTTCGGAGCCGTCGTGCTCGTCGAGCATCCTCGCCAGGGCGAGTACGCCTTCGGCTTCGTCACGAGCCAGGTCCTGATCGATACCCCGCACGGCAAGCGCGAGATGGCGACGGTGTTCATCCCCACGAACAACCTCTATCTCGGCGACGTCGTGATCGTCTCGCGCGACGACGTGATCCAGACGGGTCTCGCCGTCGAAGAAGGGGTGCGCATCATCCTGTCGGCGGGCAACGCCACGCCCCGACAGCTCCCGAGAGTCTAGCCCGCTCCCCGTGCCGGCAAGCGGCGGCGCGCCCACTCGGCGACCGCCTGGCCCAGCGGAAAGAGCTTGCCGAAGAAGAAGTGGTCCGCGCCCTCGATGGAGACGGTCTCGACCCACGGGAACCGCGCCTCGAGCTTCCGGAACTCATCGGCTGGGCAATACGTGTCCGCCGTGCCGGCGACCATGAGCGTCGGTATACGCCGGCCGTCGAGGCAGCCGAAGTCGTACATCGTGAGTGGGGGCGCGATCAAGGCCACGCCCGAGACCCGCGCGTCGCGGCCGGCGACGAGCGCGGCAACGCGCGCGCCGAACGAGTAGCCCGCGATCGCGAGCGGCTGGTCGCCCACCGTCTTCGCGAGGACGTCGAGGGCCGCGACTGCGTCGTCTTGCTCGCCGACGCCGTTCGCGTGGCTCCCGGTCGAGCCGCCGACGCTCCGGAAATTGAAGCGCAGGGTGGCGAGACCAAGCTCCCCGCACACTTCCTGGACGCGTACGACGACGGGGTTGTCCATGTCGCCGCCATACAGCGGATGGGGGTGACAGACGACGATACCGCCACCTGGAGAGGCCGGTACGGCGAGTCGGGCCTCGAGGATCAGTTGCTGGCGCACGTCGATGACCACGGACTGTTCGGATATCATGCCGCCATGAGAATACGGGCAGGGGGCGGGGCCGTCCAATCAACGTGTTGACTTGCCTATTCGTCCGTCGCCGGATCGGTGCCTATCTCGATGGGGCTCTCGACGAGAGTGCCGCGGGGTCGACCGCCCGACACCTGGGTGGATGCGCGTCCTGTCAGCGTGAGGCCGAGGAGCTTCGGCGGCTGCGCGCCCTGCTGCAGCGGAGCCTGTCCCCGAGCGCGCGCGTGGCCGAGCCGGAGTGGAGCGGCTTCTGGCCGGCGATCGTCCGCGGTGTCGAAGACGCGCGTCTACGCGCGCCCGCGCCGGTCGCGCGCCCGGAGCGCTGGTGGCGACCCCGGTGGGCGCTCGGCGGCGCCGTGGCCGCCGGCGTGATCGTGTCGCTGACGCTCTGGCAGACGGTGTTCACGCCGTTCGTGCCCGACGGTCCGGTCGTCGTCAGCTCCGCCCATACCGAGGATCCGCGTGGGACCGTCATGATCTATTCGACTCACGAAAAGGATGTGACGGTCGTCTGGGTCCTCGGCTTAGACGATTAGTTAGATTGAGGGGCCTCGACGGGCCCCCAATTCCCCCCACGGCGCTCGGAAGCGCTTAGCGGCCGCGGAGTGAGGCGAGGCGCTCGCGGGCCAGCGAGGTCTCTTCGGCGCGCGGGAAATTGTCCACGAGATACTGCAGGCGAGCCTGAGCGAGCGCGGGCTGCTTGAGGTCGATCAGCGCGAGCGCTTCTTTGTAGAGCGCGGTCGGGACCTTGTCGGCCCGCGGGTAGTTCGCGAGCACCTTCTTGAATTCCTGTACGGCCAGCTCCAGGGACTCCGAGGCCTTGTCGCCCTGGGAGGCGTCGGTGAACCCCCGCGCGACCGAGAGATACGCCTCGCCGATCCAGTACTGAGCGCTGCCGGCCAGCTCGTGATCCGGGTAGCGACGCAGGAACTCGCGGAACCCCGCGATCGCCAGCGAGTAACTTCCTTTGCTGAAGTCGATGTACGACGCCTGGTAGATGTCCTGAGGCTGGAGCGAGCCTGTCGTCGGTCGAGACGGCGGAACCGCCGGCGGAACTGGCGCGGCGATCATCGGCGGGGTGCTCGAAGGCGTTTGCGACGATGGCCCGGGACCCGGCGTCACCGTGCCCGGAGCCCGCGGCGCGGTGGCGGGCGGAGTGATCGTACGCATCTGGCGGCCCACCGTGTCCAGGCGCGCGCCCAGCTCCTCCATTCGGGCCGAGAGCGTCGTCAGCGTATCGGTGAGGCTGTCGACTTGCTTCGTGAGCGCCGCGACCTGACGCTCGTTCGCTCCGGTTTGATCGCGGACGCGTCGCTCGATCTGCGTGGACAGCGATTCGACCTCGGACTTGGCGCGTTGCGCGGCCTGCTGCGCGGCCGCCATGTCCTGGCGGATCTGGAAGACGTCCTGCTGCGTCGCGAGGCCGGTGGCCTCGTGCATTTCAGCGGCGCAACCGGCCAGCGACAGGACGGCGCCGAGGAGGAGGAGGACGGCCGCCGACAGGACCTCACGCACGCTTAGCGAGGCTTGACGAGGAAGTGGCCGCGCCGATTCTTGCTCCAGCACGACTCGTTCTTTTCGTTGCAAATCGGGCGCTCCTCGCCGTAGCTGATGATGGTGATGCGGTTCGCCTGGACACCCTGAGAGACGAGGTAGTTCATCGTCGCCTTGGCGCGGCGCTCGCCCAGCGCCAGGTTGTACTCGTTGGTGCCGCGCTCGTCGCAGTGACCCTCGATCAACACGAGGTTGTCGGCGTTCGTCTTCAGCCAGGTCGCGTTGGCGTCGAGGGTCTTGGCGTCTTCGGGCCTGATGTCGTACTTGTCGAAGTCGAAGAAGACGTCCCGGAGGGCCGCGATCGACGTGAACTCCTTCGGTGACGGCCGCGCCGCCGGCGCGGCCGGCGCCGTCGGCGTGGGCGCCGGCGCGCTCGGCGCTGCCGGTGCCGCGGGCTCGGGTGTCGATGGCGTACCAACCGGAGGCGCGGCGGGGGCCGGCGCCGACGTTGCGGCCGTCGTTGCGGGTCGCTTCGCGCAACCGGTCAACATCAACGCCAGCAGCAACGACATCACCATGAGGTGCCCAGCGCGAATCACCATGACGCCTCCTTTGGCCTCACCCGGGGAAGTCCCGCTCGCAGGCCCCAATCGTATCACGGCAGTCGCGGCGACCAGGTAGGACTTGTCGCGTCGTTGACACCCAGCGGTATCTGCGTCAGCGCCGAGCCGTCGAGGAGCATGAAGTAGAGCTGCCAGCGCCCGGTCCGGTTCGACTGGAACGCGAGGTGACGGCCGTCGGGCGCCCACGCGGCACCCTGGTTGTCGCCCGGGCCGGCCGTGATCGGACGCGGATTGGCGCCGCTCGCGTCGATAGCCCAGAGATCGTGCGTGCCCTGACGCTGCGTGTACAGGATGATGTTGCCCTTCGGCGACCAGCGCGGCTGCGTGTGGAATCCCCCCGACGTGAGCTGGCGCACGTTGGTACCGTCGGCGTCCATCACGTGAATGCGGGGCTGCCCCGCGCGGTCCGAGACGAAGGCGATCTGTCGGCCAGTCGGCGACCACACCGGCTCGGTGTCGATCGCCGCGTGTCGGGTGAGGCGCTCCAGCTTGCCGGTGGCGACGGTGAGCACGTAGATCTCCGGGTTGCCGTGCAGCGAGAGCGTCAGCGCGAGAAAGCGTCCGTCGGGGCTCCAGGCCGGGGACGAGTTGATGCCCGAGAACGCGGCGAGCGTCTGCACGGGGCGCTGTGGCTCGAACGGAAACATGCGGAACAGGTCGGGATAGCCGTTCATGAACGAGGTGAACGCGATCGAGCGCGCATCCGGACTCCACACCGGCATGAGATTGATCGAGCCGTTGCGGGTCGCCGGCGCCGCGCCGGCGCCGTCGTAGTCGGCGACGAGGATCTCCCTCGCTCCCGGCCGGCCCACCACGTACGCGATCTTCGTGTCCGCCACGCCGGGCTCGCCGGTGAACTGGAGCACGACTTCGTCGGAGATCCGGTGCGCCAAGCGCCGCGCCTGGGGCCCCCCCGCGTCGAACTTCTTCGACGCGATCAGTGCGTGGTTCGGCGACGTGAGGTCGTAGAGGCGCATCTCCGCCTCGAGGCGCTCGCCGCGGAGGGCGAGCAGCCCGTGCACGGCCGCGTGCGCGCCGGCCGCGGCGAACTCGCTCCAGCGTCGCCGCAGCTCCTCCGAGTTGTTCGCCGGGACGGGCTCGCCGCCGGCCACGACGCTGAAGAGCCCGGACACCGTGAGGTCGTTGCCGGTGACTCCCGCCAGCATCTTCGCGTGACCGCTGGCATCGGTGCCCGAGACGACCGTGAAGGTGGGAATCGCGATGTTGAGCTTCTTGCTCCCGCCGCCGGTGACGTTGATGTAGACGTCGACGCCCTGCGCTGGCGCGGAGGGCGGCGCCCACGGCGCGAGCGACGCGATGACGACGAGCCCGACCAGAACGGCTGCGAAGACCGTTCGTCTCACCGAGCTATCCCCCTGTTGGATCGAAGACGAACTGCAAGCCGATCCTCAGCGCCGACTTCTTGTACTCGACGGGAAGCGGCGGAAACGGACTGGCATCGTTGATGGCTCTGAGGGCGGCCTGGTCGTAGTACCCGTTGCCCGAACTCTTGTCGATCGCGACCCCGTTGAGTCGACCGTCGCGGCCGATCTCGAACACCACCGACGGCTGCTGACCCGGGATCGCGCGTCCGTTCCATCGCTCCTGGATCTTCTGATGGACCTGCCGGATGTAGTAGGCGTACGGAAAATCGGTGACGTTCAGGTTGACCGGCCCGGTGCCAGCGGTGGATCCCGAGGCCGTCCCGAGCGGCTGCGGCGGTGGCGGCGCGCTCGCCTCGCGCTGCACGGGCGTCGGCGTGGGAGTTTTCGACGGGGCGGGGCTCGGGGCGGTCGGCAGCTCCTTGCTGTCGGGACGCGGCAGTGCCGCCGCCGTGCGTGTCGGTAGGCTGCGATCGGGCAGCGCTGGCGAGTCGCGCGGCGGCAAATCCCGCGCCGGCAAGTCCCGCGGCGGCAGGTTGCGCGCCGGCAAGTCCCGTGGCGCTTCACGCGTCGGCAGCTCGGGCGGCCGCGGCTTCGCTTCTTCCACCCGCGGGGGCAGGGAGGCGCGACCCTGCGGAGAGCCCACGGCCGCAACGGAGGGCACGAGGTTCACGATGACGGGCTTGCTCGGCGCTTTGCCCCAGAGGATGGCCCCGACCGCGACCGCCGCCAGCAAGACGACGTGCGCGGCCGCCGACACGAGAGCGGGCGTCAGCGGCAGCCGTCCCCGCTCGAGGGCCGGGCCGATGTGGTACCGCACACGCAGACCCACTGAGGCCAACGCCGTCGGGGTCTCAGCGCTCCCGAGCAGGCTCGGTCACCATGCCGAGCCGCTCGATGCCCGCGCGACGTACGCGGTCCATCGTCTCCACGACGGCGCCGTAGGCGAGCCCGGCGTCGGCCTTCAGGTAGAGCGTCTTGTCGGTGCGGTTGGCGAACGTGCGGCGGAGCTCCATCTCGAGGCCATTCGACGACAGGCGACGGTCGTTCAGATAGAGCGCGTGGTCCTTGGTGACGGTCAGCACCATCCGCTCCTCGACGGCCGTCGGCTTGGACGAGGCCTTCGGCAGGTTCACGTCGATGCCGCGGTACATCATGGGCGCCGTCAACATGAAGATCAGCAGCAGGACGAGGACGACGTCGACGAGCGGGATGATGTTGATCTCGGCCATGTTCGTGCCGATGCGCCGCGCGCCGGGTGATTCGTCGGTCTTAAATGCCATCTTTGGCGGTGCGTCCGACCTTGGCCGGGCGACTCAGGAGGTTGAGGAGGTCGAGCGTGAAGCCTTCCATCTCCACCGCCCAGTGCTTCACGCGGTTGACGAAGTAGTTGTAGCCGATGACGGCGGGAATCGCCGCGCCGAGGCCCGCGGCGGTGGCGATGAGCGCCTCGGAGATGCCGGGCGCCACCACCGCCAGGCTCGCCGAGCCCTGGGCGCCGATGCCGTGGAACGCCGCCATGACGCCCCACACCGTGCCGAAGAGGCCGATGAACGGCGTGGCGCTCGCAGTGGTCGCCAGGAACGGCAGATAATGCTCGAGTTGCGCGACCTCGAGCGCGGCGGCCCGCCGCAGCGCTCGGTTCACCGCTTCGAGCCGGTCGCCATTGAGCCCCTCGTCGAGATCGTCGAGGACCTTGTCGAGCACTTCGGGGATTCCCGACACTTCCTGGTACGCCGCGAAGTAGAGCTGCGCGAGCGGGCTCGCCCGGAGCTTCCGCGCCGCGCCGTGCACCACGGACGGGCGCCGCGCCTCGCGGAAGACGCGAAGGAATTCCAGCGTCTGGCGCCGAATCCGCCTGAACTGCCACGCCTTCTCCACGATGAGCGCCCAGCTCACGATCGAGAAGACCAGGAGCACCACGAGGACGAACTTCGCGATCGGACCCGAGTTCCAGACGAGCGCGAGAACGCCGGAACCGAATGGGTCAGTAGGCACAGGCGCTCCTTAATGTTTGCCTTGAGCGCATCTCAGGCATTATAACCACAAGCGTGGCGCGCGCCCGCGTCCTACCGCTCCTGCTGATCGCGATCAGCGTGGGCGTGCCCGCCGCCGCGGTGGCGCAGGACGCCCGGGCCGCCGTGGAAGCCTTCATGGCCCGGCTCGCCGAGGTCCGGATCAGCGACCTGGAGATCCTGCAGAGCCTCACGCTCTACCATCAGGACGGGCGGCATCCGATCTCGGCCGGCGAGCAGCGCATGCTCTTCAAGCTCCCGCAACACCAGCGCCTCGAGCAGATCCTCGAGGGCCAGCGCGAGATCCAGGTGACCATCGGCAACCGCGCCTGGGTGCGGCGGGCCGACGGCAAGGTCTACGACGCCCGGGCCATCGATTCGGGGCGGGCGCTCGCGAGCGTGGTCGTTCCGTTCCAGCGGCGGGCCACCGACCTGCTCGCGGATTGGCGCGCTCGCGGCGTGCGAGACGACGTGAGCCACGTGGCCCGGATCGGCGGGCGTACTGTCACGGTGATCGGCGCCCGGCCCGGGGAGCGCGAGGTACCGGCCGTGTGGCTCGACGCCGAATACGGCGTCGTCCGCATCGTCACCCGCGAGCGGCTGCCGAACGGCCCCAAGCTGGTCGACCTGGCGCTCTCGGAGCATCGCCCCCTGATCGGCGTGTACTTTTTTCCGCGTCGTCAGGAGGCGTTCATCGACGGGAAGCTCATCGTGCTGATCACGGTCCGCTCGATCCAGGTCAACACGAATCCCCCTGACGCTCTGTTCGATCCCGAGGCGCTTCGCCAGGAGCACTGATGCACTTCGCGTTCCTCGGCACGTCGGGCTCCGTCCCGTCAGCCGCGCGCGATACGACGTCGCTCGTCTTCGTCGTCCCGCAGGGGGGGATCCTGATCGACTGCGGCGGCAGCCCGATCCAGAAGCTCCGTCGCGCCGGCGTCGACCCGAACGCGCTGGCGGTCGTCGTCATCACCCATATCCATCCCGATCACGCCTACGGCTTGCCGGCGCTCATCCGCAACCTGTCGGTGCTCGGGCGCCAGGCGCCGCTGACAATCTACTGTCGGCCGGAGCACGTGGGGCCGCTGCGAGATCTGTTGACCCTGTTCAATACGCTCGAGCGTCCGGGCATGTTTGCTCTCACCCTGCGCCCGATCGCGCTCGCCGAGGGCGCTCACGCCTTCGATTTGGGGCCGCTGGCCGTGCGGACCTCGCCGAACGTGCACGGCGCGATGCCGAACTTCGCCGTGCGGGTCGACGCGGCGCGAGGTCGCAGCGTCGTCTATTCATCGGACACGCGTCCCTGTGACGCCGTCGTCGCGCTGGCTGGCGGCGCTGACACACTGGTCCATGACGCGACGTACTCCGAGCGCGATCGCGGCCACGTGGGCGCGCACTCGACGGCCGCGGAGGCGGGGGACGTCGCCGCGCGCGCCGGCGTGCGGCGCCTGATCCTGGCCCACATCGGCGCCGAGTACCACGCCGAGATCGAGGCGCTGGCCGACGAGGCACGCGCTCGATTCGCCGGCGACGTCGAGATCGCGCGCGAGCTCGTTCCTTATCCGCTCTAGCGCAATCCGCTCTAACCCTCGAGGCGACGGCGAAACTTCGTTCCGCGCCACCGGCGCACCAATCGCTCGCGCGTTTGCATCGGCTGGTCGGTGTTGCCTTCGCGCGGCATGGAGCGGGCCCGGCTTGCGGCCGGGCGGGCGTGGGTCAGCGGGAGACGTGAGGGTTGTTGGCGATCCAGAAGCGGAGGCGGAGGCCGGGGGCGCGGGTGATACCGATGCGAGGGCCTGAGGAGATGTGGAACTCGCGCGGGGCGTCGGGCGGCTCGATCGTGAGGCGCCCGCGCGTGAGGTCAGCGCCGGTGTCGCGCAGGGTCACCCCCAGCGCGCGCGTGAGGTTGCCGGGCCCGCTCGCCAGTCGGCGCGCGCCGGGGTCGAGCCGGCGGCGCCTGGCCATGACCGCGATGCCGAGAACGGGCTCGAGCGCGCGGATCAGCACGCAGCCCGGCTGTCCGGCCGGATTCGCGATCGCGTTCAAGCAGCAGTGGATGCCGTAGTTCAGGTAGACGTACGCGAACCCGCCGGGTCCATAGAAGAGCGCGCGGCTGCCGGGCCTGAACGCCGCGTGGGAGGCCGCGTCCTCGGGCCCCAGATAGGCCTCGGTCTCGACGATCCGGCCCGCGGTCACGGTGCGCCCCCGTCGGGCGACCATGACGCAGCCGAGGAGGTCGCGCGCGACGGCGCGCGCCGGCCGCTGGTAGAAGCTCCGGGGCAGCGGCACCTAGGCCAGGCGCTCGGTGACGAGTCGCCTGAGCGAGTCGTGATCGAAGGCGGTTCCCGTCCGGCTGGGCGGCTCGGCTTCGGTCTTCAGACCCGTTTCGCTAATGATCGCGCACACGGTCTGTGCCGGATCGAGCAGCTTCTGCGCGACGAGCCGCGCCAGAACCGCCAGCGTGGCGACGCCAGTGGGTCCAGCCCAGATGCCTTCGACCCGCGCGAGCTTCCGCTGGGTGGCGAGGATCTCGTCGTCCTCGGCATCGCCGGCCAGCCCCTTGCCTTCGCGCAAGAGCCGCAGGACCCAGTCGCCCTTCTTGCCAGGATTACCGGCGGCCAGCCCCTCGGCCACCGTGTAGCCGATCTTGAGCGGGGTGATCGCCGTGCCGTCGCGGAACGCGCGCGCGACGGCGTTCGCCCGTGTCGCCTGCGCGGCCACCATCAGCGGCGCGCGCGCGATCCACCCGGCCTCGCGCAGCTCGCGAAAGCCGCGGGCGGTCGCAATGAACGTCTCGCCGACGGCGACGGGAGCGACGACGACGTCGGGCGGCCTCCAGCCCGTCTGCTCGGCGATCTCGTAGGCGAGCGTTTTCTTGCCTTCCTGTTTGTAGGCGTTGCGCGAAGCGCCGCAGTCGAAGAACAGCCGCTCCTCGACGAGCCGGTCCCAGATCGAGATGAGGTCGTCGTAGACCCCCTTGTAGATGACGAGGTCCGTCGTGGTCGCGGCCATGTGCAGGAGCTTCGGGGCCGACGCCCGCTCGTAGGCGAAGATCAGCGAGCGAAGTCCGGCGCGTGCCGAGTAGGCGGCGATCGACGAGCCCGCGTTGCCGGAGCTGACGACCGACGTGGCCCGATAGCCGAACTGGAGTGCAGCGCCGACCGCGGTGGCCGACGACCGGTCCTTCACGGTGCCGGTCGGGTTGGGCCCATCGAATTTCAGCAGCAGCCGGCGCACGCCGAGCTCGCTCGCGAGCCGCGGGCAGTCGAGGAGAGGCGTGCCGCCCTCGCCGAGCGTCACCCGATGGGCGGGATCGCCGATGGGCAGGACGGGCGCGTAGCGCCAGAGCCCCGCGCCCTGCAGAAGCGCCGGCCCGTCCTTCTGGAGGCGGGTGATGTCGTATCGCAGCTCGAGCAGGCCGTGGCACCGCTCGCACTCGAGCCGGTAGGTCAGCGAGTGAGCGGCACCGCACGCGATGCAGGTGAGACTCTGGGCCAGGGAGTCGCTCACGACCGTTTCCCGAACGTCGTCTCGACGGCCTCCAGCATCTCCTCGATCCGGTGACGGAGCGTGTGCTCCGCGAGCGCGCGCCGGCGCGCGTTTTCGCCGATGGCGCGCGCCTCGTCCGGGCGGGCGATGTAATAGTCGAGGTGGCGGCGCAGCTCGCCGAGATCTCGATAGACGAGGATTTCCTCGCCCGGCTTGAACAGGCTCGTGAGGTCGTCCCGGTAGCTCGCGAGCTGGCACGCTCCCGCGCCGGCCAGCTCGAAGGTACGGTTGTTGGTGCCCACGATGTCGTTCATCGGGTGGTGGTGGTTCAGCGACACCGTCGAGGCCGAGTAGACCAAGAGCTTCGCGTGCCCCCACACTGGCCCGCCGGCGACCATCCGCCGCACGGCCGGATCCTTCGCGTGCGGCCAGCCGGACCCCCAGATCCGGAGCGAATAGCCCTCGAGCGCCTGCACGAAGCGTTCGCGGTAGGCGTACCGGCTCCCGACGAGCGAGACCGCGGCGCCGTAGCGCGTGCGCTCCTCGGTGGTCGGCGTGACGGGATGGTGGTCCGCCGGGATGCAGTAGAGAGGCATGTACCGCACGTTGGTGAGGCCGACCTGCTGCAGGCTCACGAGCGCGTGGCGGTCCTTGGTGAAGAAAAGGTCGTAGGGCTCGATGCACTCGAACGGCAGCATCCAGAGCGGGTTGTCGGGGAAGAAGTTCACGAACAGCGCGTCGCTTCGAGTTTTCAGCCGGCGGATCGCGGCCGGCGTGATCGGACTGCCCTTCACCACGAGGACGATCGAGGGCTGGAACGTCGCGCAGGCGCGCTCCAGCCAGCGGAGGATCAGTCGCTGATAGAGCGCCTTGGACCCGCGGTTCTTGTAGAGGGGATTGTCCCGGCGGTAGGCGAACGTGCGGACCTCGTGCCCCAGCTCTCGCAACTCGACCGCGAAGTCCATCCCCATGAGCCCGGGGCGCTCAAACGGAAGAACTATCAGCCAGCGCACGCGTCGTAGCGTAGCACACGCTTCCGAGTCGGTCGGGGGGTGGTGGGGGCGGGGGCGGTGGGCCCGGCGCAACCTGCTAGCTACTGTGCGTGCTGGTGATGTCTGGCGGTCGGCGGCTCTAGCGAGGCTGACTACACAGGTTGCGCAGGGCCCACCGCCCCCACCCCCGTGCGTCGGACTCGCTCGGTCTGAGCGCTACGAGCGGCGCTGGAGTGCGGCGTGAGCATAGCGCGGTGTCGCGTGGTCGGCTGGTGCGGGTTGCGCTGAGCGGCGCACGAGCCGCCGGGTGCGCGCCCACGAGGACGGGGCCTTTCGAAGCCGGATTAGGCGACGGCGGTGGTGAGGGCTTGGCGGAAGCGGGTGGCGATCAGGGGGTCGAAGAGGGCGGCGGTGGCGACGAGGGCGGCGTCGGCGCCCTCACGGAGGAGCCAGGTCGCGCGCTCAACCGTGGAGATGCCGCCGACGGCGAGGATCGCGCGATCCCAGGCTCCGGCCTTGCGCCACGACAGCAGCTCTTCGACCTGCCGCGACGCGACCTCGAATGTTTGGGCGCCGACGACCTCCGCGCGCTCGCGGCCGGCCCCTTCGAACGCGGCCGCCCCCTTGTCGTCGACGACCTTTCTGGTGAGGCCGTGGACGAGCACGAAGCCGCTGGCCCACGGCGCGAGCTTGGTCGCCGTCTCATGGAGCAGTCGCGGTGTCTTGAACGCCCCGAGCTTCGCCAGCACCGGCACCGTCACCGTCGTGCGCACGCGATAGAGGATGTGGGCCGAGAGCGGCACGTTCTCATAAATCATCTGGACCTGCTCGGAGAGCGGGTTCGGTGTCGCCAGATGGACCTCGATCGCGTCGGCTCCGCTCTGAGCCGCCCAGGCCGCGCAGCGGGCATAGTCCTCGACGAGCGGTTCCATGTCCGCGCCCAGGACCGTCGAGCCCATGACGCTGACGATCAGCAGTTGACCTGACCCGATGCGCTCCCTGGCCCGACGGACGTCCTTGCGCCACACGTCAGGCTCCATCGACGGCTCGCCCAGAGAGATGGCGATCGTGGTGTTGCCGTTGACGGCTGACCGGCGTGCGACGACCGCCGCTTGCTCGAGGTTATCCACAGGCCGGATGTTGGGCAGGACATGAGCCGGCCGATAGGCCGAGCGCACGGTGGAATAGGTCAAGATGTCGAAACCGAGTCGCGCGTAGGCTTCGATCCACTTCGAGTTCAGCAAAGGTCCCGAGGCGATGCCCAACCGGGAGTTGACGGGCCGGCCAAGGAGCCGCCCGCCCTGTCCCCGGGCGAGGCGCCGCACCTTCGGCAGCGCCGGCGCGTGCGAGTAGTTCCACTGATAGGACCGATCGAGGCGATAGGCGCTGCTTGAGATGGCCCTTCCACCCCTTTTCAACAAATCTCTTCCTGCAAGCGTCCATTATATCAGATACTTAGGAGTCGTGCGTCACTGAAACGCAGGCGTCACCTCGCGCGCGATCAGATCGAGTTCGCGCATGATGTGCCCGTGCGCCATGCCCGGGAAGAAGGTCCGACAGATCAGATGCGTCATTCCGTACTCCGTCACGAAGCGCCGGATCTGCCGAATGCACTGATCGGGTCCTCCGATGATGAACCGGTCCTCCATGAGCCGGTCCAGATCGGTCGCGATCGAGGAGTCGATGAACGGGTGGCGCCAGCCGCCGGCGTACTCCCTCCGGTACGCGATCATGATGTGCTCCTCGGCGAGCTCCCGAGCCTTTCGGTCGGTTTCGGCAATGATCAGATCGCGAGTCAGGGGCCATTCGGTGACGGCCTCGGCGCGCCCGGCGGCCTGCCGGTTCTCGAGGAAGCGCTTCTTGCCGGCGAGCAGGCGCTTGAGATCGGCGGTCGGCCCGGGGATCCAGTTGTCGGCCAGCGTGGCCGCCCGTCGGAGGGTGATGTCGCCCCAGCCGCCGATCCACAGGGGCGGGTGCGGTCTGGTCAGGGGCTTCGGCTCGAGCCTACCGTCGACCGTGTAGTATGTGCCCTTGAAGCTCACCCGCTCCTGGGTCCAGAGGGCCTTCATGATCGCCAGCTGCTCCTCGAACCTGGCGCCGCGCTTCTCCAGCTCGACGCCGTAGAGCGCGAACTCGTCCGGCTTGTACCCGATCGCGATGCCGAGCGTGATGCGCCCGCGGGACATCACGTCGAGCATCGCGACGTCCTCGGCGAGGCGTACGGGATGGTGGAAGGCGGCGACGACGATGTCGGTGCCGAGCATCATCCGCGACGTGCGCGTCGCGAAGCCGGCGAGCACCGTGAGCGGCGACGGCCAGTAGTGATTCGTCACCGAGTGGTGCTCCTCCATCCATACGGAGTCGAGGCCGAGCTCTTCCGCTCGGGTGACTTCGTCGAGCGCCTCCCGGTAGTACTCGCCGCCTTCGATGGGGATAAACCCGATCTTGAGCCTGGCCATATCGCCTCCCTCGGTGGAGCCCGAGCCTAGCATTCTCTTGACAGCCGGACGGTCCCCGATCAATCTTCGGGCACCCACCGGGAGGAGGCCGTCCGATGCCAAGCATGAAGGGCTACCACGCGCTCAAAAACCTGCCCGAAGAGAAAATCACGGACACGATCACGCGACGGATCCTCGTCGGCGACAAAGAGATGATCGTGTGGTGGTCGATGAAGGCCGGCGTCCACGCGGCCGCCCATCAACACCCCCACGAGCAGCTCTTCTGGGTGGTCAAGGGGAAGATGGAGTTCCGTCTCGGCAACGAGAAGCGCACGTGCGGGCCGGGTGATCTCGGCGTGATCCCGGGCGGCGTCGAGCACGAGGCGTGGTTCCCCGAGGACACCGAGGTCATCGACATCTTCGCGCCGCCGCGCGAGGACTTCCTCACCGGCGAGACGCCGGCCTACATGCGGAAGAGCTGATCCCGGGAGCTACTTGAGCGCGTTCGCGAGGGCGCTGACCAGGTGCTCCAGGTGCGTGATGTAGTCCTCGGTGCCCTTCAGGGCGCCGGGTGACTGCGGGACCACGAGCAGCTTCGCGCCGGTCTCCCTGGCAATCCGGGCCGTGAGGTCCGAGGGATACCAGCTCTCGTGCAGGATGACCTTGATCTGTTGCTCACGCATGTGGCGGATCAGCGCCGCCAGGTGCTGCGGTGAGGCAGGAATCCCCGGCCGATCCTCGACGACGCCGCCCTCCACGAACCCGAACGCCCGATAGAAGTACGGCCAGCTGTCGTGATAGCTCACGATCGCAGTGCCGCGGAAAGGCGCGAGCGCGGCCTTCCAGCGCCGGTCGGCTTCGGCGACCCTCTCCAGCAACGCCTGGCGGTTGGCCTCGAATGCGCGAGCCGACTCGGGCGCGGCTCTCGCCAGTCCGGCCGCGATGTTCGCGGTGACGATCGCGACGTTGTCCGGGTCGAGCGTGTAGTGGGGGCTCCCGAGCGGGTGCACGTCTCCCAGCGATCGATCGACCCGCCCGGTCAGGACCTTGAGGATGTGGACGCCTTGCGAGGCGTCGACCACGTTGGGCGAGCCGCGGAGCACTCTCGGGTTCGCGCCGGCATTCACCATCACGTCGATCCACGCGTCCTCCTCGAGCCCATTGCGGACGAGAACGTCGGCCCGGCGAACGAGGAGTATCTGGCTCGGCCGGACTTCCATGTCGTGGGGATTCTGGCCGAAGCGCGCGATCAGGTCGACCGTTGCTCCTTCACCCGCCACGGCGCGCGTGAGGACGAAGAGGTCCGGCAGCGTGGCGACGATTCGCAGCCTGGCTTCAGCGCCGTGCGCAGTCGGCGCCCCCCAGGCCGCGATCAGCAGCAGGGCGCCGAGCGGCGCCAGCCTCCAGCGCGCGCGCGCGGTCGCGCGCATTAGCCGCCGTAGCCCCAGTTCCAGCACGGACGTCGCTCGAGCCAGAACCATTCGTCGCACAGCTCCTCGGTGCAGCGGTGACGACACTGAACCTCGGTCTGATTTGGAACGCATCGGAGCTCGCCGGATGCCTTGCAGTAGCAGGATCCCGTGAATTCCCAGCCCGCCCGTTGAGCCACCGAGCTATTCGCGCTCGTCAGGCCGAACGCCAGAAGGGCGCCGAGCGCGATCGGGGCGACCGTCATTGCTGCGGCTCCATCGAGCCGCTATAGTCTCACGTCATGCTCAGAGCCTGCATCGCTGTCGCGCTGGCGGCGTTGCTGTCGCCCGCCGGATCGCTCGGCGCGGAGCCCCCGGCCATTCGCCGCGTCGTCGTCACCGGCCAGCCGGCCCCGGGCGGCGGCGCGTTCGACCGGTTCAGCGTCGAGTCGCTGCCGATCGTGGCGCCCGTCAACGACAAGGGCCAGGTCGCATTCTTCGCCACGGTGGTGCGCGGGCGCACCAGCGAAGGATTCTTCCTCGCGTCGGGAGCGCGGATCACCAAGATCGCCGCTGACGGTGATCCCGTGCCCGGCGGAGGCGTGTTCTCGGGATTCGGCCGGCACCCGATTCCGGCGCTCAACAACGCCGGCGAGCTCGCGTTCGCGGCCGCGATCTCCGGCGCCCGGGCCGTCGAGGGCATCTTCGTGGCATCCGAGCGTCGCGTGAGAGTGGTGGCGTTGGCCGGGGTGACCGCACCCGGTATTCCGTCCGGGACGCTCGCGAGTGTCGACGTTCCGGCCATCAACGGCCGTGGCGACGTCGCCTTCCTCGCCTCCGTTCGGCGCGGTCGGGAGAGCCTGGAGGCGATCTATCTGCACGCGGGCGGCAAGACGCGCAAGGTCGTCGCCCAGGGCGATCCCACGCCGGCTGGTGGCAGCTTCGCGGCCTTCGGGCCACCATCGATCAACGGCAGCGGTGTCATCGCCTTCGGCGCCGTCGTGGAGGGGCGCGCGGCGCCCGGCGGCGTCTTCCGGGCCAAGGGGGACGCCGTCCGGGTGATCGTCGCCGCCGGCGATGAGACGCCGGACGGTGGGATCTTCGCGAAGTTCTCCGAACGTGTGGCCCTGAACGATGCGGGCGCCGTCGCCTTCAACGCGATCTTGAAGAATGCGCCCATCGCCGGGGCGATCTACGTCATCGACGATCGACTCCGGCGAGTCGTCGGACTCGGTGACGCGGCGCCGGGAGGCGGCGTCTTCTCCCACTTCGGGCTCTGGCCGTCGCTGAGCGCGATGGGTACGGTCGGATTCATCGCCTCGGTGGACGGCGCGAGCGCGCCGGTCGCGGCGTTCGTCACC
>Ga0209058_1000487_pt1 | contig 33942 bp, 28 predicted proteins | sample GraSoiAngelo_147_FD_185904 | JGI IMG/M metagenome (GOLD analysis project Ga0209058, IMG submission 185904) | Grasslands soil microbial communities from the Angelo Coastal Reserve, California, USA - 14_1009_05_40cm (SPAdes) (version 2) | ecosystem: Environmental > Terrestrial > Soil > Grasslands ... | reverse complement strand
CGTCGTGCTCTTCATGATGTTCTACTACCGCCTCGCCGGAGTGATCGCCGACGTGGCCCTGACCCTGAACCTCTTGATCCTCCTGGCCTGCATGGCGGCCTTCGGCGCCACCCTGACCCTGCCGGGGATCGCCGGGATCGCCCTCACGATCGGCATGGCGGTCGACACGAACATCCTGATCTTCGAGCGGATCCGCGAGGAGCTGCGGATCGGCAAGACGCCGCGCTCGGCCATCGACGCCGGCTTCACGCGCGCGTTCCGCACGATCATCGACACCCACCTGACCGTCATGGTCACCGCGGCCATCCTGTACAACTTCGGCACCGGCCCCGTGAAGGGCTTCGCGGTGTCGCTCTTCGTCGGCCTCGCCGCCAGCCTCTTCACCGCGTACTTCTTCACGCGCCTGCTCTTCGACGTGATCTACCAGGGCCGTACGAAGATCCAGGCGATCTCGATCTAGCGCGATGATCGAGCTCTTCCGGAATCCGAAGTACGACTTCATCGGCAAGCGGCGCTGGGCCTACCTGTTCTCGGGCCTGGCGACGCTGGTGGGCGTGGTGTCGCTGCTCACGCAGGGGCTCCACTACGACATCGACTTCACCGGCGGAACGCTCATCCAGGTGCGCTTCGAGAAGGCGCCCACGGTGGCGGCCATCCGCGCCGGCCTGTCGAAGATCGGTCTCGGCGAGAGCGTCATCCAGGAGTTCGGGGCCTCCGAGGAATTCATCCTGCGGCTGCCGCTGACGGCGGCGAAGTCGGAGGAGATCGCCAAGAAGGTGCAGGGGGCTCTCTCGAGCGAGTCGGGGCTGGGCCCGTTCGAGATCCGCCGGGTGGAGTTCGTGGGGCCGCAGGTCGGCCGTGAGCTCCAGTGGGAGGCGATGAAGGCGGTCCTGTGGAGCCTCATCGGCATCCTCGTCTACATTGCGTTCCGCTTCGACCTCAAGGGCGGCGTGGCCGCGGTCGTCGCGGTCTTCCACGACGTGCTGGTATGCCTCGGGGCCATCTCGCTCAGCCACCGCGAGTTCTCGCTCCCGGTCCTGGCCGCGCTGCTGACGATCATCGGCTTCTCCGTGAACGACACGATCGTGGCCTACGACCGGCTGCGGGAGAACCGCGGCAAGTTCGCCCCCAAGGGCAAGACCTTCGCGGAGCAGATGAACGACGCCGTCAACCAGACCCTGTCGCGGACGGTCCTCACCTCGCTGACCGTGTTCTTCTCCACGGTGATCCTGTTCTTCTTCGCGGGCCGCGTGCTGGAGGACTTCGCCTTCGTCCTCCTGGTGGGGGTGATCACCGGCACCTACTCCACCACGTACGTGGCGGCGGCGCTGGTCGTCGATTGGACGAGCTACGTCGAAGGGCGGCTCCGGCGCGGGAAGAAAGCGGTGGCGAAAGCCCAATGAGCGTGCAAAACTACTAGGTTAATCGGATGTTTTGACGCCATGACCCAACTAGAAACGCTGATCGAGGCGATTCCGAAGTACCAGCCGGGGGCTGACCTCGGCGTCCTGGCGCGCGCCTACAAGTTCTCGGCCGCCTCGCACCAGGGTCAGCAACGCGCCTCGGGCGAGCCGTACCTGAGCCACCCGCTGGAGGTCGCCAACCTCCTCGTCGACTTCAAGATGGACGTCACCACGGTGACGGCCGGGCTCCTCCACGACGTCCTGGAGGACACCGCGGCCACCAAGGCCGACCTCGAGCGCGAGTTCGGCGGCGAGATCGCCGAGCTGGTCGACGGGGTCACCAAGATCGGCAAGCTGGCGTTCTCGTCCCGGGAGGAGCGGCAGGCCGAGAATTTCCGGAAGATGCTGGTGGCGATGGCGCGCGATCTGCGCGTGCTCATGATCAAGCTCGCCGACCGGCTCCACAACATGCGCACGCTCGACTACCTGCCGTCGGACCGGGCCAAGAAGATCGCGCAGGAGACGCTCGACATCTACGCGCCGCTGGCGCACCGGCTCGGCATGGCCAAGGTGAAGGCCGAGCTGGAGGACCTGGCGCTCCGCTCGCTCAACCCGGGCGACTACGTCGACCTCCAGAAGCGCGTCGCCAAGCGCCGCCTCGAGCGCGAGGCGGACATCAACCAGGTGATCGCGATCCTCCAGCGCAAGCTCTCCGAGGTCGGCATCGACTCGCAGATCCGGGGCCGGCCCAAGCACTTCTACTCGATCTGGAAGAAGATGCACGACCAGGGCCGCGAGTTCGACGAGATCTACGACCTCACGGCGGTCCGGGTGGTCACCGCCTCGGTGCGCGACTGCTACGGCGCCCTCGGCGTGATCCACTCGCTGTGGAAGCCCGTCCCCGGCCGCTTCAAAGACTTCATCGCGATGCCCAAGGTCAACATGTACCAGTCGCTCCACACGACGGTGATCGGCCCCAAGGGCGACCCGTCGGAGATCCAGATCCGGACCCGCGAGATGCACCGGATCGCCGAGGAGGGCATCGCCGCGCACTGGCTCTACAAGGAGAAGAAAGCCGGGAAGGACAAGCTCGACGAGTCGCTGGTGTGGCTCCGCCAGCTCATCGAGACGCAGCAGGATACGAAGGACCCGCGCGAGTTCATGGACACGGTGCGGGTCGACCTGTTCCCGGACGAGGTCTACGTCTTCACGCCCAAGGGCGACGTGAAGGCGCTCCCCGAGGGGGCGACGCCGCTCGACTTCGCGTACGCGGTGCACACGAAGGTCGGTGAGCACTGCGTGGGCTCGAAGGTGAACGGCAAGCTCGTCCCGCTCCGCTACACCTTGCGGCAGGGCGACATCGTCGAGATCGTCACCTCCCCGAACCAGCACCCGAGCCGCGACTGGCTGAAGATCGTCAAGTCCACGCGCGCCCGGGCGAAGATCAACCAGTGGCTCAAGGTCGAGGAGCGCGCCCGCTCGATCGAGCTGGGCCGCGAGATGTTCGAGCGCGAGGCGAGGAAGTACCACCTGAATCCGACGCCCCTGCTCGGCGGCGACGAGCTCAAGAAGATCGCCGCCGACTCCGGGTTCTCGGGCGGCGCCGACGACCTGCTGGCGGCGATCGGCTACGGCAAGAGCTCGGCCCACCAGGTCCTGAACAAGCTCGCCCCGAACGCGCTGCTGGAGACGCCGGAGAAGCCGCGCTCGACCGCGACGCGTCCCAAGACCGCCGACGGTGTCCGGATCCGCGGTGTCGACGACCTGCTGGTGCGGTTCGCGCGGTGCTGCAATCCGCTGCCCGGTGATCCGATCGTCGGCTTCATCACGCGCGGCCGCGGGCTCACGGTGCACGCGCGCGATTGCCTGACCGTCGCCAAGAGCGTCCTGGACCGCGAGCGGTTGATCGACGTCGAGTGGGACGTGGAGGAGCCCGGCAAGCGGCCGGTCCGCATCGCCGTCTACATCGGCAAGGACCGACCGGGGCTCCTGTCGGAGATCACGGGCGCCATCTCGGCCCGCAACGGCAACATCACGAAGGCCGAGGTCACCGTGACCGACGACCGGCGCGGCATCAACCACTTCGTCATCGAGGTCGCCGATCTCCGCCAGCTCCAGGACATCATCGCCAAGATCCGCGAAGTCAAAGACGTCATCAACGTCGAGCGCGTGCGAGGACTCTAGGGGGCGCGCGCCGCTCATGACGCGGCGACAGTTCGAGGGGCTGGTCGAGAAGGCGCTGCGCCGCCTGCCGAAGACGTTCAAGGCCAAGATCGCCAACATCGCCGTCGTCGTGGAGGATTGGGCCGACGACGAGACGCTGACGGATCTCGGCATCGAGCCGCCCGACACGCTGTACGGGCTCTATCGCGGCGTCGACCTCACGCGGCGCGACTCGAGCTACGGCAACGTCCTGCCCGACACGATCACGATCTACCAGGGGCCGATCGAGGAGGACTGCGTTGACGAGGCCGAGATGGCCGAGCTCGTGCGCGACACGGTCGTCCACGAGCTCGGCCACTACTTCGGCCTCGACGACGACACGATGGAGCGCATCGAGGACTCCGAACCCTGACCCGCGGCGGCCGCCTGGTCGAGGCCTTGGCTGCGGTGGCCCCCCGCTACTCGCCCGAAAGTCGGAAAGAGAAGCGCGCGCTCCTCGAAGCCCTCGAGCGGACCTCCGTAGGCCACGCGGCGACGCTCCGGCGCCTGCACGAGACGCTCTGCTTCCTGCAGGCGCATCCGGACGACGCGGAGGTCCTGGCCCTCGTCGACCGCGCCCTGGAGGCGATACCCGCGCGGGTGACGCGTCTCGGCCCCGGCGCGCGCCGCCGCCTCCACGATTCGGGGATCGCGAGCACCACGCTCGACTATCCCTTCGGCCTGCCGATGGCGCGCTGGCTCGCCTCGCGGTTTCCCGCCGACGCCGACGTTGCTTGGCGGCGGTTCCACGACGAGGACCGGCTCGACGAGACCCTCTCGCTCCTGGCCACGACCGCCGAAGGCGACGCCTTCAGCGAGGGCGGCATGGGATGGCGCGAGTGGCTGCGCGTGGCGAAAGGCGGACGCCGGCTCACCGATCTACAGCTCCTGCTCGAGGTGTTCGGGCGGACCGGGTTGCCGACGGAGGCGCGCGACTGGCTTTTCGAGAACCTGGGGCTCCCGATCCAGTGGCGGCCACGCGGCCCCGGCGCGTCACGCACGCTCGCGCGGGGCGCGCCGCCGCGCGTCTTCTTTCACGAGGCCGGACTGGACCGGAGCGCGGGAGACCTCGTCGACGCGCTCAGCCGGCCTCTGCCGGCGCTCGCGCGCGCGCCCCGTGAGCTGGCCGAGTCGCTGATCGACTCGGCGCGCGTCGCGATGGCGACGCGTCAGCGGGAGCTCCACGCCTTCTCGTATCCCAACCCGGATGACGTTCTCGTCGTCCGGGGCGGCCGCGGGCTCGTGCTGGCCTTCATCGGGATCGCGCCGGACTTCCGCCTGCCACTGGAGGCCTACTATGGATTCCTGGCGCTGAAGAACGGCGTGCCGGTGAGCTACGGCGGCGGCTGGGAGCTGTTCGGCACCCTGGACTTCGCGGTCAACATCTTCGCCTCGTTCCGCCAGGGCGAGTCGGCGTATCTCGCGACTCAGCTGCTGCGCGCGTACCGTCGGATCTTCGGCATGCGGACCGTCGTCGTCGATCGCTACCAGCTGGGCCACGAGAGCACCGAGGCGCTCCGCTCCGGATCCTTTTACTTCTATCACCGCCTCGGGTTTCGGCCGCGCAATCCCGACGTCCTGCGCGTCCTGGAGACCGAGCGGACGAAGATCGCCGCCGACGCGTCGTACCGCTCGCCGGTTCGTGTTCTCGAGCAGCTGGCCGGCGACGAGGTTTTCCTGTCGCTCCCCGGAGGACTCCCCGCGCCCGAGAAGCGTCTCCGCGCGACGGACGTCGCGGCGCTGGTCGCGCGCTTCGTGGCGCGCGAGTACGGCGGCGACCGCGTGGCAGCGGTCAGGGAAACGGCCGCGCGGGTAGGGCTCGTCCTCGGTGTACCCCGTCGCGCGTCGTGGCCTCTGAGCGAGCGGCGCGCCTTCGAGGGGATGTCGCTCGTCGCCGCGCTCATCGAGGATCTCGCGAGGTGGCCCGTTGCCGCGCGGCGGGCGCTCGTCGCGGTGATGCGCGCGAAGGGGGCGAGCAGCGAGATGCGATACGCGCACCAGCTGGACGGGCACCGGCGCCTGCGTCGGAGCCTCGAAGCCCTCACGAGCGCCTGATCCCGGGGGCTTCTCGATCACCGGGTTGAGTCTTCTAGTCGTAGTCCATAAGTTTTGACTTGACACGGAGTTTCAATGGTCCATATTGTTTCAGCAGATGCTGAAAGAGGTGGACCCAGAGAAACATGCTGAAATCCGTGGAGGTTCGGCGCCAGGTGGTGCAACGGCTGCGGGAGCTCCTCCCGCGAGCCAGCAACTGGCAGGAGAGCGCCGACACCAAGATAGGCCATCAGACCGCGGATTTACTGGCGAAGTTCCAGCTCGCCGGCCAGGAGCACACCCTGGTCGTTGAGGTGAGCTCGCTCGGCCAGCCCCGCCAGATCCGGGCGTCCGTGACGCGTCTCGAAGAGATTCGGCGCGAGCTTCCCGGCGCGTATCCCGTCGCGGCGGCGGTCTACATCGGGCCCCAGAGCGCCCGGATCCTCAAGAACAACAACCTCGGGTTCGTCGATCTGTCGGGCAACTGCTATCTCGCCTTCGAGAACGTGCTGATCGAGAAGGAGGGGAAGCGGAACGTCCGACCTTCGACGCGCCCGCTCCGCTCGCTCTTCGCGCCGCGCGCGACCCGCGTCGTCCGGGCGCTGCTGGTCGAGCCGGGCCGAGCCTGGCGGCTCGAGGAGCTGGCGAAGGCCGGGGAAGTCAGTCTCGGGCACTCCCACAACGTCGTGAAGCGGCTCGAGGCGCTCGCGTGGGTCGAGCGGGACGACAGCCAGCGCATCCGGCTCTCGAAGCCGTCGGACCTGCTCGAAGCGTGGTGCGAGTCCTACACCTATCGCGTGAACGAGGTCACCTCGTACTTCGCCCCCGAGCGCGGGACACGCAAGCTCATGGGGGAAGTCGCCCGCGTCGCCGCTGGCGCGGGCCGCCGCTACGCCTTCACGCTGAACGCGGGCGCCGCGCTCCTGGCGGCGAACCTCCGGCTGCCCGCGGTGCACTGCTACCTCGAGGGTGATCCGGCGCCGCTCGCCCAGGCGCTGGGGCTGCGCGCGGCCGCCGAGGCCGATGGCGCGCTCCACTTCCTGGCGCCGTACGACCTCGGGGTCTTCCACGGCGCGCTCGAGAAGGGCGGACTCAAAGTCGTGTCCCTGCCGCAGCTCTACGCCGACCTCGTGCATTACGAGCGGCGCGGGCCCGAGCAGGCCGAGCATCTACGCCGCGAAGCCATGGGCTACTGAGCGATCGACGGAAGGAGGTGACGCAATTGGCGAAGAAGAAGGCCACGAAGAAGAAGAAGAAGTAGGGCGGATCGACGACGCGGTGAATCTAGCTACGAGAGGAGGTGAGACGCTCGATGAAGAAGAAGGCCAAGAAGAAGAAGAAGTAGCAACGCTGGTTTCTGGGTGGGGGGTGGCGGCCTCCCACCAGGTACTGCTCGGGAGGGGGCGCGCTGCCCCCTCCCGGCTGTGCTTAAATGACCTTCGTGACCTTGCCCGCTTTGAGGCAGCGCGTGCAGACGCGGAGGCGTCGAGCCCGGCCGTCGACCAGCGCGCGCATCGATACGAGATTCGGCAGCCAGCGCCGCTTGGTGAGCTTGTGCGCGTGGCTGATCTTGTGACCGACCGAAGGACCCTTGCTGCAGATATCGCATCGCTGAGCCATGAGTGCTCCCTGAGCCAGGTTTTCCGGCGATCGAACCAATCGGAATCTATAGCACAGGGCTCCAGGTGACGCAAACCTCCGCGCCCGACCTGCACACGCCGCTGCAGTTCATCAAGGGCGTGGGGCCCCATCGTGCGGGCCAGCTCGAGCGCAAGGGGCTCCGCACCGTCGAGGACGCCCTCCACTTCGTGCCCCTCCGCCACGAGGATCGGACGCGGCTGACCCCGTTCCGCTCGCTCGTACCCGGAGTGGCCGCGACGTGCTCGGGGGTCGTCGTCGGCGTGAGCCCGCCGCCGCCCGGCCGCTCACGGCTGCCGTTCACCGTGATGCTGCGGGATCCGAGCGGGTACGCCACCGCGAGCTGGTTCGGCTGGCGTTACCTGGCTCGCGTCCTCAAGCGCGGCCAGCGGCTCGTGCTGCACGGGCGTGTCGCGCGGTACAAGGGCGCGACAGTGCTCCAGCAGCCCGACTACGAGATCGTCGAGAACGACGAGGACGAGCGGCTCCACACCGGCCGGCTGGTGCCGGTGTACTCGCTCACCGAGGGACTCCCGCAACGCGCGCTTCGCTCGCTCATGTGGCGGCTGGTCGACACGTTCGCGTCCACCTTGCCCGAGGTGCTGCCCGACGGCGTGCGCCAGCGGCGCGGGCTCGTCGGCCTGGCGCAGGCGATTCGCGAGGCGCACTTCCCCGAGACTGACGACGCGCTGGCCGCCGCACGCCACCGCATCGCGTTCGACGAGGGGCTGTTGCTCCAGCTCGGGCTCGCGATCTTGCGGTCGCGCGTCGCTCGCGCCCGCGGCGTCGCGATGAATCCGCGCGGCGACCTGGTCGCGCGGCTGCGCGCGGCGTTGCCGTGGAAGCTCACGGGCGCCCAGGAGCGGGTCTGGGACGAGATCCGACGCGACATGGCGGCGCCGTACCCGATGCATCGGCTCCTTCAGGGGGACGTCGGATCGGGCAAGACGATCGTGGCCGCGCTCGCCGTCCTGACCGCGGTCGAGTCTGGCCACCAGGCGGCGGTCATGGCCCCCACCGAGATCCTGGCCGAACAGCACTTCATGACGTTCCGCCAGCTCCTCGAGCCGCTCGGCGTGCCCGTCACGCTGCTGACCTCCTCCCTGAAGCCGCGCGAGCGGGCGGTCCGGCGCGCCGCGCTGGCCGGGGGCGAGATCGGCTGCGCGGTCGGCACCCACGCCCTCGTCCAGGAGGCGGTCGAGTTCCGTCGTCTCGGGCTCGTGGTCGTCGACGAGCAGCACCGGTTCGGTGTCGAGCAGCGGGCACGCCTCCGCGGCAAGGGCGAGCATCCCGATCTCCTGGTGATGACGGCGACGCCGATCCCGCGCACGCTCGCCCTCACCATCTACGGAGACCTGGACGTTTCCGTCCTCGACGAGCTCCCGCCGGGGCGCCGTCCGGTGGTCACGGTGGCGCGTTTGGAGTCGAAGCGGCGGGCGATCTACAAGTTCCTGCGCGAGCAGGTGGCGGGCGGCCGCCAGATCTACGTCGTGTACCCGCTGGTCGAGGAGTCCGAGGCGCTCGACCTCAAGGCGGCGACGGACATGGCGCGCCATCTGGCCGACGAGGTCTTTCCCGATTTGACGGTCGGGCTGCTGCACGGGCGGCTCGGCTTCGAGGACAAGGACGCGATCATGCGCCGGTTCAAGGCCGGCGAGGTTCACGTCCTGGTCTCGACGACGGTGATCGAGGTCGGCATCGACGTGCCGAACGCGTCGGTGATGCTGATCGAGCACGCCGAGCGTTTCGGCCTCTCGCAGCTGCACCAGCTGCGCGGGCGCGTCGGCCGCGGCGAGTGGAAGTCGTACTGCATCCTGCTCACGGCCGGCCGCCTCGGCGAGGAGGCCCAGGGGCGGATCGACGCGATGACCGCCACGAACGACGGCTTCAAGATCGCCGAGGCCGACCTGGAGCTGCGCGGTCCGGGCGAGTTCTTCGGCACGCGCCAGTCGGGGCTGCCCGAGTTCCGCGTGGTCGATCTGCTGCGTCACGCGAGCCTCCTGGAAGACGCGCGGCGGGACGCCAGCGCCATCGTCGCCCGCGATCCCGAGCTGAGCGACCCCGCCCACCGGCCGTTGCGCCAGGCGCTGCTGACCCGGTGGCGCGGCAAGCTCGCGCTGGCGACGGCCGGGTAGGGCGGCGCATGCGCGTGATCGCCGGAGCACTGAAGGGCCGGCGGCTGGTGACGCCGCGCGGCGCCACCACCAGGCCGACGGCCGACCAGGTGCGGACCGCGCTGATGGACACGTTGGCGCCCCGGCTGCCCGGCGCCCGCATGCTCGACCTCTTCGCAGGCGCGGGCGCCGTCGGGCTCGAGGCCCTCTCGCGCGGCGCCGCGCACACGACGTTCGTGGAGCGCGACGGCCGCGCCGCGGCCGCCCTGGTCCAGAACGTCCGGGAGCTCGGTGTGGGCGGCCGCGCGCGCGTCCTGCGCGGCGACGTCGGACGCGAGCTCACGCGCCTCGCCGGTCTGGGCGAGCGCTTCGAGATCGTGTTCCTCGATCCGCCGTACGCCGAGGACGGCGTCGAGCAGACGCTGGCGGCGCTGGGCGCCGGTGACCTCCTGGTGCCCGGCGGGCTCGTCGTCGCCCAGCACTTCACCAAACGAAAGCCGGGCGAAGAATACGGCGCCCTGCGAGCCTTTCGGGAGCGGCGTTTCGGGGAGACGACCTTGACTTTCTTTCAAGCCGGAGGGTAGCTTACGGGTCGTGGCAAAGCGCGCCGTCTATCCCGGCATGTTCGATCCGATCCACAACGGGCACGTGGACGTGATCCAGCGTAGTCTCCAGATCTTCGACGAGCTGATCGTGGCGGTCGTCGCCAACCCGTCCAAGGAGCCGCTCTTCACGGTGAAGGAGCGGCTGGAGATGATCGACGAAGCGACGTCGGATCTGAGCAATTTCCGGATTGTCGCGTTCGACGGCCTCCTGATCGACCTGGTGGCCCGCGAGCGCGCCACCTGCATCGTGCGTGGCATCCGCGCCGTGTCGGATTTCGAGTACGAATTCCAGATGGCGCTCATGAACCGCAAGCTCCGGTCCACCGTCGAGACGGTGTTCCTGATGCCGCACGAGAAGTACACGTACATCGCGTCGCGCCTGATCAAGGAAGTCGCCAGCTTCGGAACGTCGGTGGCCGGCATGGTGCCGCCGATCGTCGAGAAGCGACTGGCCGAGAAGTACCCCCCCAAGTAACCCGGCGGGCCACCGCCGAAGGAGCCACGCCGTGCTGGCCGATCGCCTGAAGACGCTTGCCCCATCGTCGACGCTCGCCGTGCAGGCGAAGGCGAAGGAGCTCAAGCGACAGGGCGTCGACGTGATCTCGTTCGGCGCCGGCGAGCCCGACTTCGACACGCCCGAGCGGATCAAAGAGGCCGCGATCCAGGCGATGCGGCGCGGCCACACGAAATACACCGAGGTCGGCGGCGTGCCCGAGCTGCGGGCGGCGGTGTGCGCCAAGTTCAAGCGCGACAACGGCCTGACCTACGAGCCGGCCGACGTGCTGGTCTCGTGCGGCGCCAAGCACACGCTCTTCAACCTGGCCGTCGCGATGCTCAACCCCGGCGACGAGGTGCTGGTGCCGAGCCCGTTCTGGGTCTCGTACCCGGAGCAGGCGCGGCTCATCGGCGCCGTGCCGGTGGCGGTGCCGACGCGAGAGGCGACCGGGTTCGACCTCGACCCCGAGACGCTTCGCGCCGCGGTCACGCCGCGCACGAAGGTGATCGTCCTCAACAGCCCGAACAATCCCACCGGCGCCGTGTTCTCGCCGGCGGCGATCGCGGCGGTGGCGAAGCTCGCGGTCGAGGCGAACCTGTTCGTCGTCTCCGACGAGTGCTACGAGGCGCTGACCTTCGAGGGGCGTCACGTGTCGATCGCCGGCCTCGGCCCGGAGATCAAGGCGCGGACCCTCACGATCAACACGTGCTCGAAGGCCTACGCGATGACCGGCTGGCGGATCGGCTTCGCGGCCGGGCCGCGCGAGCTCATCCGCGCGATGACCGACATCCAGAGCCAGGTGACGTCGAACCCCTCGTCGATCGCCCAGTGGGCCGCGATCGAGGCGCTCGTCGGTCCCCAAGATGAGGTCGCGAAGATGGCGGGCGAGTTCGACCGGCGCCGGCGCCTGATCGTGCGGGGGCTCAACGAGCTGCCCGGGGTGTCGTGCATCATGCCGAAGGGCGCGTTCTACGTGTTTCCCAACGTGTCGCGCCTGTTCGGGCGCACATGGAGGTCCGCCGACGGACCGGCGACCATCAAGGGATCGGTCGGCGTCGCCGCCTTCTTGCTCGAGCAGGCCAAGGTGGCGGTAGTGCCGGGCGTCGATTTCGGCTCCGACGATCACGTGCGCCTGTCGTACGCCACCAGCGAGCCGCTGATCGTCGAGGGACTGGCGCGCATGGCGGCGGCGCTGCGAGGGCTCTCTACCAAGGAGACTCACGGATGAAGCTCGAAGGCTCCTACGACGTGCGGGCGCCGCGGTCCAAGGTGTGGGCCGCCTTCCTCGATCCCGAGATACTCCGCCAGGCGATTCCCGGCTGCGAGAAGCTCGAGCTGGTCGGCGGCGACGAGTACAAGGCCACGCTCAAGATCGGCGTCGCGGCGGTGAAGGGGACCTTCGAGGGCAAGGTGCGGCTGTTGGACAAGAAGGCGCCCGACTCCTACCGCCTCGCCGCCGAGGGCAGCGGCGGCCCGGGATTCGTACGCGCGGACACGCTGATCACGCTGAGCGACGCCGAGGGCGGCACGCGTGTCTCGTACAGCGCCGACGTGCAGATCGGCGGGCTCATCGCCGGTGTGGGCCAGCGGATGCTGGGCGGCGTGTCGAAGATGATGGCCGACCAGTTCTTCAACCGGATGACCGAGCTGCTCACGTCCTGAACGAATGACTGCGCGCGCTGCGTCTTTTCGTAGGCGCGCCTCGGCCGGCGGCGCCCCAGCCCCGCGACGGCCTGCCGCACGCACCGCGCTCGAGCCGCGGCTGGAGCGCGCGTCCCGCGCCGAGTTGACGCGGCTGCAGGCCCGGCGCCTGCGCGAGCAGGTGAGTCACGCGGCGGCGCACAGCCCCTTCTACCGGCGCAAGCTCAAAGCAGCGGGCGTCAAGCCGGGGGCGATCCGGACACTCGCCGATCTCGACAAGCTTCCGTTCACGACCAAGGACGAGCTGAAGGAAAACCAGGCGGCGGCGCCGCCGTGGGGCGACCTGCTGGCCGTCCCGATGGACGACGTGCTCCGCATCCACATGACCTCGGCCACGACGGGTCGTCCGCTCGCGTTCCTCGACACGAAGGACGACTGGTACGGCTTCTATCATTCCTACGCCCGCGCGCTGCACGCGTTCGGTGTTCGCCGGCCCGACATGGTCATGGCCGCCTTCTCGTACGGCCCGTGGATCGGCTACTGGTCCGGCTTTTACGCGGCGCAGGACCTCGGGTGTCTGGTGTTCCCGGTCGGCGGCCTCTCCACCGACCAGCGGATCGACGCGCTGCTGACCTACCCGATCACGGTGCTCGGCTGCACGCCGTCGTACGCGCTCTTCCTCGCCGAGGCGGCGGCCCGCAAGGGGATCGACCTCGCGAAGGACACGAAGGTCCGGATCACCTGGCACACCGGGGAGCCCGGCGCGTCGATCCCGGCGACCCGGGCGAAGATCGAGGCGGCGTTCGGCGCCCAGGCGTACGACCTGCCGGGGCTCACCGAGATCGCCGCCTGGGGATTCGAGTGCGGCGCGCGGGCCGGACTGACCCACGTCAACGAGGACTACTGCTACCCCGAGGTGCTCGACGAGCGAGACCAGCCAGTGCGGCCCGGCGAGCGCGGCGAGCTGGTCTTCACGAGTCTGTACCGGAAGGCGATGCCGCTCATCCGGTACCGCACCCGCGACGTCGTCCAGCGGGCCGATCGCCCCTGCCCGTGCGGCCGCACGCTCGTGGCGTTCGAGGGTGGCGTGCTCGCGCGGCTCGACGACATGAAGAAGATCCGTGGCGTGATCGTCTACCCGCGTCGCGTGGAAGAGCTGGTGCGTCCCCACGCCGACGTCGACGAGTTCCAGATCGTCTTCCGCCGTCACGATGGTCTCGACGACATCCTGATCCGCATCGATCCGTCGCCCTCGCTCTCGCTCATCGAGCGCGACGGCCTGCGCACCCGGCTCGCCGCCGACCTCCGCACCGGGCTCGGCATCCGGGCCACCGTCGAGATCGGCGAGCCCGGATCGCTCCCGCGGTGGGACCACAAGGCCCGGCGCGTCCGGGACGAGCGGACGGAGGTGCCGTTTTGAAGGCCGCGTTTTTCAAGGAGCACGGCGGCAGCGAGAAGATCCTCTACGACGAGTACCGCGACCCGACGCTCGGGCCCGCCGACGTGCTGGTGCGCGTGAAGGCGTGCGCGCTCAACCACGTGGACATGCTGCTGCTCGACGGGCGCTTTCCGCCGCCGGAGGGGCTGCCCCACGTCAACGGGTGCGAGGTGACCGGCACGATCGAGGCCCTCGGCGCCGGCGTGAAGGGCTGGGAGCGCGGCCAGCGCGTGATCATCTTTCCCGGCTTCGCGTGCGGCAGCTGCGAGTACTGCCTGCGCGGCGAGCGGACCGTGTGCGTCCGTTACGGCTATCTCGGCGCCCACAAGGACGGCGGCTACGCCGAGCTCGTGCGGGCGCCGGCGGCGAACCTCCTGCCGCTCCCCGCGGCGATCGCCTTCGAGGCGGGCGCCGCGGTGCCGCTGGCCATGCTCACCTCGTGGCACGCGCTGGTGGCCCAGGCCGAGGTGAGGCCGGGCCAGACCGTCCTCGTTCAGGCCGCGGGCAGCGGCGTCGGAAGCGCGGCGATCCAGATCGCGCGGCTCTGCGGCGCCCGGGTCATCACCACGGTCGGCGCCGACGACAAGATCGAGTTCGCCCGTTCGCTCGGCGCCGAGCACGTCGTGAACTACCGGACGCAGGATTTCGTCGAGGAGACGAAGAAGTGGTCGGGCAAGCGCGGTGTGGATGTCGTCGTCGAGCACATCGGCGGCGACACCTTCGAGCGCTCGGCCTACGCCCTCACGCGGCTCGGCAAGCTCGTCACCATCGGCTCACACGACACCCACTGGGGCCGCCTCGATCTCCGGCACGTGTACTCGAAGAACCTCCGGATCCTCGGCACCAACCTCGGATCGATTCTCGAGCTGCAAACGGTGCTCGACCACGTCGTGCAGGGACGGCTCACGCCGGTCGTCGACCGCGCGTTTCCGTTGAAGGACGCGCGCGCGGCGGTGCAGCACGTGCTCGACCGGAAGAACAAGGGAAAGGTCCTCCTGGTGAATCCCTCATGAGCGAGTTCCTCAGGGTCGAGCGGGCCGGGGCGGTGGCGACGATCTGGATCGACCGCCAGCCCAAGATGAACACGATGACCGTCGCGATGCGCAACGAGTTCCCCGGGATCTTCGCGGGGCTCGAGGCCGACGAGTCGGTGCGGGTCGTCGTGGTGCGCGGCGCCGGCGGCAAGGCGTTCAGCGCGGGCGGAGACGTCGCCGAGTTCCTGACGCTGGCGCCGGCCGATCTCGAGCTCTGGGGCGACACGCTCACCGCCGCCGAGCGCTGCCGGAAGCCCGTCGTCGCGGCGATCGACGGGTATACGATGGGGGCCGGTCTCGAGCTGGCGGTCGCGTGCGACTTCCGGATCGCTACGCTCCGGTCCGAGTTCGCCTTCCCCGAGGTGAGGTTGGGCATGATTCCCGGCAGCGGCGGAACCCAGCGCGCCTTGCGGCTCATGGGCATGACGCGCGGCAAGCTCTTCATGATGACGGGCCAGCGCATCGGCGCCGAGCGCGCCGAAGCGTGGGGGCTCGTCACGCTGGCGGTCCCCAACGACAAGCTCGACGAGGCGGTGGCGGCGCTCACCGGCGAGCTGGCGGCGCGCGCGCCGCTGGCGCTCCGCACGCTCAAGATGGTGCTCAATCGGGGGGCGGAGGCGCCGCTCGAGACCGCCCTCGAGCTGGAGCGCAAGGCGTATGCGTGGCTGCGTTCGACGCACGACTACGCCGAGGGCGTGACGTCGTTCCTCGAGAAGCGGCCGCCGAACTACACCGGGAGGTAGCCTCCGTGACCAAGCCCTCGTTCGGACTCATCCTCGCCAATCGCGCCGTGGTTCTCGGCGCCGTCAAGGCGAGTGACCTCGTGGAGCTCGCCGTGGAGGCCGAGCGCTCCGGGATCTTCGACGCCGCCTGGGCGGGCGACAGCCTGCTGGCGAAGCCGCGCCTGGAGTCGGTGACGCTGCTGTCCGCGCTGGCCGGGGTCACGTCGCGGCTGCGTCTGGCCGTCGGGTGCATGGCGACCTTCGTCCATCGCCACCCGGTCATGCTCGCGCATCAGTGGGCGAGCCTCGACGTCCTCTCGGGCGGCCGCACGTGGCTCGCGGTGTGCCTCGGTGGGCCCAGCGAGGCGAACGCGGCGCAGGCCGCGGAGCACCAGGTCATGAGCATCCCGTCCGCCGAGCGTGTCGGCCGCCTCGAGGAAGGGATCGTGATCTTGCGAAAGCTCTTCGCGGAGAAGAACGTCTCGCACCACGGCCGGTTCTACTCGTTCGATCGCGTCACGCTCGAACCGCCGCCGGTGCAGCAACCGTGTCCGGTGTGGATCGCGTCCAACCCGACCGGCCTCACGTGGAAGGGCGGCGCGTCCGCCTCGGAGGCGGTGATCGAGCGCTCGTTCCGGCGGATCGCGCGCTACGCCGACGGCTGGATGACCAACAAGCTCTCGCCGGGCGAGTTCCGCCAGCAGTGGGGGCGCATCGCGACGATGGCGCGCGAGGAGGGCCGCGACCCGGCGAAGCTCGGAAGCGCGCTCTACCACAACATCAACATCAACGAGGACCGCCAGAAGGCGCTCGAGGAGACGAAGGCGTTCCTCGACACCTACTACACCGCCAAGTTCAGCCCGAGCTTCGTCGAGCAGTGGACCGTGGCCGGCGATCCGAAGCGGTGCGCGGAGGAGCTGCGCGCGTACTTCGAGGCCGGGGTCGGGCACATGGCGCTCCGCCTGGGCTCGTGGGACCAGCGGGGGCAGTTCAAGCGCTTCCTGACCGAGGTGGCGCCGGCGGTCACGCGGCGATGAGCTTCACGGACATGCGGCAGTGGATCGGCCGGCTCGAGAAGGAAGGCGAGCTCCGGCGGATCACGGCCGAGGTCCACTGGGACCGCGAGCTCGGCGCCATCACGCGCCGCGTGCTCGAGAAGAAGGGCCCGGCCTTGCTGTTCGAGAACATCACGGGATACAAGACCGGGCGCTGCACGAAGCTCCTGGCCAGCGGGCTCGGCAACCGCGATCGTCTCGCCCTGGCGCTCGGGTTCCCGCGCGACGTCTCCAACGGCGACCTGGTCCAGCACGTCATGAAGAAGAACCGCGAGACGATTCCTCCGCGGCTCGTCACCGAGGGATCGGTGAAGGACGTGATCATCAGCGGCCGCGATATCGACCAGACGGAGTTCCCGGTCCCGCGGTGGCACTACCTCGAGGGCGGGCGGTACATCCACACGTTCTCCGGGGTCGTCACCCGCGACCCGGAGACGCGCGTGATGAACGTCGGGATCTACCGCGGGATGATCGGCCAGAAGAACACGACGCCCTTCCTCCTGATCAAGGGCGGCCAGCACTGGGGCCAGCACTTCCTGAAATATTCGGCGCGCAAGGAGCCGATGCCGGTGGCCTGCGTGATCGGCTGGGACCCGATCATGCCGTTCCTGGCCGGCTCGCCGATCCCGCCGGGCGTCTGCGAGTGGGACGTGATGGGAGCCTATCGCGGCGAGCCCGCCGAGCTGATCCGCTGCGAGACCGTCGACCTCGAGGTCCCGGCCAGCGCCGAGATCGTGATCGAGGGGTTCATCAGCGACGACCCGGCGACGTACGAGACCGAGGGACCGTTCGGCGAGTTCACGGGCTACGTCTCCGACATCCCGACGCCGCGCCCGTCGATGCGGATCACCTGCATCACGCACCGGCGCGAGCCGATCTTCCGCGGCTGCCTCGAGGGCACGCTGCCCGGCTCCTACAGCGAGAACAGCGTGATGTCCTCGGTGCAGCGCGCCGCGATCGCCTGGAACATCCTGACGGCGGCGGGAATTCCGGGTGTGCGCGACGTCTTCGTGCCGCCCATCACCAACGGCGTCAACATCGTCGTGCAGATCAAGAAGGCCTACCAGGGCCAGCCCAAGCAGATCGCGGCGGCGCTGTGGGGCGCCAGCGCCGCCCAGTTCCGCTACAAGAACGTCATCGTGGTCGAGGAGGATATCGATCCGTCCTCCTACGAGCAGGTCGACTGGGCGTTCGCCCACCGGGTGAACGCGGGCCACGAGGGCATCGTGGTCTTTCCCGGGATCTTCGGCTCGCCGATCGATCCGAGCACGCCGCTCGAGGAGCGGGACGTGGCACAGCTCGGCACGGGCCTCTGGAACCGGGTGCTGATCGACGCCACGCGCTCGTGGAAGTTCGAGCGCCGCGAGGCGTGGGGCGGCGAGCGGTTCCCGCCGACCGTGCGCCCGGCGCCCGAGGACGAGGCGCGGGTGCGCGAGCGCTGGGAGGAGCTGGGGCTCGGAGACCTCTGAGGTGAAGGTCACCGAGGTCCGCGCGATCCCGCTCGCGATTCCGCTGCGCCCGACCACGCCGCCCTCGACGTGGGCGGCCGGCGCCGGCAAGCAGATCCTCGTGCGCGTGACCACCGACGACGGGCTCATCGGATGGGGCGAGAGCTTTGCGTACGGCGCTACGCTCGCCGTGTGCGACGTGATCGACGACGCGCTCGCGCCGATCGTGGTCGGTCAGGACCCCTCGCAGATCGAGAGCCTAGTCGATCGCATGCATCGCGCGCTGATGATCTGGGGGCGTCGCGGCCTCGCGATGATGGCCCTGAGCGGCGTCGAGCTGGCGCTCTGGGACCTGGCCGGCAAGGCGCGGGGCGTGCCGGTCTACCAGCTGCTCGGAGGGCTCTGCCAGTCGCGGGCCCGCGTGTACTCGAGCCTGCTGCGCTACGAGACACCGACCCAGGTCCGCCAGGCCGTGTCGGCCGCGCTCGTGCTCGGCCACACGGCGATCAAGCTTCATCAGATCGACGTCGAGTCGGTGGCGGGCGCTCGGGAAGTCGCCGGCGGGGGTGTGGAGCTGATGCTCGACACCAACTGCCCGTGGTCCGTGGAAGACGCGATCCGCATGGGCCGCCAGCTCGAGCGATTTGAGCTGCGGTGGCTCGAGGAGCCCGTGTGGCCGCCCGAGGACTACGCCGGGCTCGCCCGCGTTCGCGCGGCCCTCACGATTCCGATCGCCGCCGGCGAGAACGACGCGACCGTGTTCGGGTTTCGCGACCTGATCGCCCACGGCGCGGCCGACATCGTCCAGCCGAGCGTCACGAAGGTAGGAGGCATCCTCGAGACCAAGAAGATCGCCGCGCTCGCGGCCGCGGCCAACGTGACCTTCGTCCCGCACTCGTTCTACTACGGCCCCGGGCTGGCCGCGACGGTCCATGTGGTCGCCTCGACCCCCGGCGTGCCCTACGTCGAATTCCCGTCGATGGATCTGGCGGCGCCGCTCCTGGGCGAGCCGATCCGCCGGAGCGGAGGCGCGATCAGCGTGCCCGAGGGCCCGGGTCTGGGCGCCGACCCCGATCCCGACGTTCTCGCGCGGTATCCGTATCGGCGCGAAGCGGCCCGGCCCTTCTACCTGACCTGACGCCGGTGAAGATCATCCCGGCGGCGACGCCGGCCGACGTCGGCGTCGATCTCCTGAGACCCCGTCAGCGTCTACGGGACGGTGACCTGAATGGTCGTCACCGAGGCCCGACAGTTGTTGGTCTCGTTGCTCTCGGTGACGGTCGTCGTGTTGTCGGCGCAGGCCGTTCGGCGAGAACGCGAGGCCGCAGAGGCTGAGGCACCCCACCTGGCCGGGAACGCTCCTGACAGCGTCCGGACCACGCTTCCGTCCGCCACGCTCCACACGAGAACGGAGTTGTCGTTCCCGGCCGAGGCCAGTAGCGTGCCGTCGAGTGAGAAGGACAAGGACCTGATGGTGGCGACTGCCTGGTACTGCGGAGGCGGCGCCTGGTGGCCGGTAAGGGTGCGCAGGAGCATGCCGTCGGCAGCACGCCAGAGCTTGATCGTCCCGTCGTCACCGCCAGAAGCGATGATGGACCCATCCGGCGAGTATTGGACCGCCGTCGCCGAGTGCGCGTGTCCGCCCCGCATCCAGAGGACGTCGGGCCGCTCGGCCAGCGCCGGCCCGGCCGTACAGAACAGCGAGGCCACGATCACGGACGCGGTCCACCGATCCAAGCGAAGTGATTTCACGGGGTGCCTCCCTCTCGAGGGATACCGGCGAGCGGTTCCGGTCTCCGTCCACTATAGGTTTTGAGACCCGTGAACCAGAAGATTTCTCGTTCACGCCGCCGGCGCAGACCTGTCCAGCCTCGCGCCCGACGGTGTCCGTTTTCTGTCGCCGATCGGCACCAGCGCTCAGCCGCGAAATCCAGGCGGTAACTCGTGCCGTAGCGGACGACCGACGCCAACAGCGGTGCGCGCTGTCAATCGGGATTCGATCGGACGGATCTGCTGGTCGCTGGGGATTTTCTGCGGCGGTGCCGGAGTGCTCTTGTCAGGCCCGCGCGGGCTCGGCGACGGAATCGCGCAGCGCCAGGCAGAGCGGGATCGTCGTCAGCACGATGGCGGCGACGATGACGAGCGTGAAGGTGACGCCGGCCACGTCGCCCAGCACGCCGTAGAGGGAGGGCGCCAGCGCCGAGGCCGCGATGGTGGTGGTGTAGTAGAGCCCGTACGCGCGCGAGCGCCGGTTGGCGTTGACGAGATCGGCGACCGTGCCGTAGAGGACGGACGAGGTTCCGTTGAGCGCCACGCCGATCAGCGGCAGGATCGCGAGCGCCAGCGGCAGCGGCGCCGCGATGATCGCCAGGATGCCAAGCGCGGTCGCGCCCTCGGTGAGCACGACCGTCCGGATCACGCCGAGCCGCTCGGCGACGAGGCCGCAGGCGAACTTGCCGGCGGCGCCGCCCGCGAAGAGCAGCGCCATCGCCGTCCCGATTCCCGCGACCGAGGAGCCCTTCGCCATCAGCGCGAACGGCAGGAACGTGAGGAAGCCGGTCCGCGTTGCGTTGTCGATCATGCCGATCGCGGTCAGTGCCTGGAAGCCGCCCCGGTCGCGGATGCCCCATCCCGAGCTGACGGCGCCAGGCGCCGCCGAGCCGTCGTCCACGTCGGGCATTCCGGTGTCGAGCCGCGCCAGCACCAATATTATTACGATCGCAGCCGCGATCCCGAGGACGCCGTACGCCGCGCCGGCCCACCGCCAGCCGACGACGCTCGCCCCGAACGCGACGACCAACGGGACCACGACCTTGCCGAGGTCGCCGGAGACGTTGTAGGTCCCGAGCGCCGCGCGCCGCCGGCCCGTCTCGTACGCTTTCGCGACGAGGGACGACGACAGCGGGTGCTGCACGCCCGAGCCGAGCCCGGCGATCAGCAGCACGGCCAGTAGCGACAGAAAGCCACCGGTCGCGCCGGCCACGATGAAGCCGCACGCGGTCACCGCGGTGCCGAACGCGAGGAGCCATCGTTCGCCGAGGCGCTCGGCGAGCAAGCCGGCCGGGATCTGAAACGCTGACATCCCACCGCTGTAGGCGGTACGGATCATCCCGACCTGAGCGAAGCTCAGTCCGAACTCGGACGCCCACAGCGGCAGCAGCACGTAGAGGATGTCGGAGAATCCGTCGTGGACGAAGTGAATGCTACAAGCGGCCGCGAGCACCGCACGCGCGCGGGATCTCACGCCACGATCATCCCCGTGCCTCCAACCCCGTTCAAGTAGAATACCGGCGACGGTAGTGCGAGCCGAGCCGGTTCGACCGGCGAGGCGAGCCTACAAGGTTCGAGATGTCGGAGGGCGGAGCATGACCATCAGCATCACGCGCGTGTACACGCGAACCGGCGACAAGGGCGAGACCGCCCTGGTCGGCGGCAAGCGCGTCCCCAAGGACTCGCCGCGGATCGTCGCCTACGGGACCGTCGACGAGCTGAACGCGGCGGTCGGCCTGGCGCGGGTCTTCAACGCCGAGCGACTCGCCGAGGGCGAGCGGCACCGATGGCTCGACGAGGTGCTCCGGAAGATCCAGAACCAGCTCTTCGACCTCGGCAGCGAGCTGGCGACGCCCCCCGACGCCGCGTACGAGGGGATGTTCCGGATGAGCGAGGGCGAGGTGAAGGAGCTCGAGGATCTGATGGACCGGTGCCAGAAAGATCTGCCGCCGCTCAAGTCCTTCATCCTGCCGGGCGGCGGCCGGATCCACGGATTCCTCCATCAGGCGCGCACCGTGTGCCGCCGCGCCGAGCGCGAGCTGCTGGCGCTCTCCCGCGTCGAGCCCGTCGGCGAGTGGCCGCTCCGCTATCTGAACCGGCTGAGCGACGCGTTCTTCGTGCTCGGCCGCTGGGTCGGCAAGCACCTGGGCGAGCAGGAATACCTCTGGGAGCGCGGGCTGTCGAGCCACGCCCGCGCGAGGAAGCCACGCTCATGAAATTCGGCCTGTTCTACGAGCTATCGGTGCCGCGTCCGTGGACCCGTGAGTCGGAGCGCACCGTGTACGACAACGCCCTCGAGCAGGTGAAGCTCGCCGACGAGCTGGGATTCGATCAGGTGTGGGCGGTCGAGCACCACTTCCTCGAGGAGTACTCGCACTGTCCGGCGCCCGAGCTGTTCCTGACCGCATGCGCGATGGTGACGAAGCGGATCCGCGTCGGGTTCGGGATCGTGGTGTGCGTGCCGCAGTTCAATCATCCGATCAAGATCGCCGAGCGGACGGCGGTGCTCGACATCCTCTCCGGCGGCCGCGTCGAGGTTGGCACCGGCCGCTCGGCCACCTGGACGGAGCTGGCCGGGTTCAACGCGGACCCGGACAGCACCAAGAAGAGCTGGGACGAGTTCGTGCGCTGCCTGCCGAAGATGTGGACGTCGGACAAGTACGAGTTCGAGGGCGAGTTCTGGTCGATGCCGCGACGGACGATCCTGCCCAGGGTGTACCAGCGCCCGCACCCGCCGATGTGGGTCGCCGTCACGAGCCCGGGCACCGAACTCGACGCCGCCGACCGCGGCCTCGGCAGCCTCGGGCTCACGTTCGGCCAGTTCGCCGAGCAGGAGACGCGCATCGCCGAGTACCGGCGGCGGATCCAGCTCTGCGAGCCGGTCGGCGAGTTCGTGAACGATCAGGTCTCGACCGTCAACTTCCTCTACTGCCACGAAGACGAGGCCGCCGGCCTCAAGACCGGCCGGCGCATGGCGGACTACTTCAACTATCTGGCCACGCAGCTCATCTCGGTCCGCGAGACGTATCCGTCCAAATCGTACCCGTCGCTCGGGCTCTTGCCGCAGCTGCGCCGTCAGGCGACCGGACCCGACAGCGGAGAGCAGGCCGGCGAGGGCCTCTGCCTCGGCGGCCCCGAGCGCATCACGCGCGCGCTGAAGCGGTGGGAATCCGTCGGCGTGGACCGCGTGAACTTCCTCGTCAACACCGCGGAGATGATCCCGCAGACCGAGGTGCTGGCGAGCCTCCGGCTCTTCGGGCGCGAGGTCATGCCCGCGTTCAACGGACGGAAGGACTGATGCCGCTCTTCGGTGAGCTCGAGCTCGACGCGATCGCGCCGGCGCTGCCGCGACTCCGCGACCTCGACACCGAGGCGTGGGAGATCCCGAAGGCCGAGATCGTCCAGGTGGCCTACGAAGTCGCCGACGGCACCCGTACGCTCCTGCCGCGCGCGCTGCATCCGGCGATTCCCGAGTACGTGACCTTCGTGGTGACGCGGTATCCCGAGAGCCCCGTCGGGCCCTTCGACCTGGCGCAGCTGCGGCTGATGGCGCGGGCGGGGGTGCACCCGCGCGGTTACGTGCTGGGCGCGGTCGCGTCGACCGACGCGGCGGTGGCCGCGCTGCGCGAGCGCTGGGGCTACCCGGTAGTCCGGGGTGAGGTCGCGTTCCGGCGCTATCACGACCGGGTGGCGTCGACCGTGCGCCGCGGCGGCGAGACGATCCTCGACATCGCGGTGGTCGATCCAGAGGTGATCGCGGGCGGCGATCTTCAGTACATCCACGCCGTCACGCTGGCGCGCGTGGACGGCGCCGCACAGCTCGTCCAGGTGGATCCGCACTACACGGTGCACCGCGCCGCGCGCGGCCGGGCTCAGGTGGGACGGTTCGACGCCGCCGCGTGGAACGCCGCGGCCGTCAGGCTGACGACGCCGATCTCGGCGAGCGCGTCGACGTGCGACACGGATCTCCCGCGCATCCGCTTCGTGATGGACCCGCAGATCCCCGTGGTGAGCGGAACGAAGAAGGTCCGCTGAGTCAGGCGCGGGGGGCCGGCGCGTCCAGCGCCTGCCGCAGGCCCTTCAGGAGCCCGTCGGGCGTGAACGGCTTCGGCAGCAGGATGATGCCCGGATCCAGGACGCCGTGGTGGCCCAGCGCGTCGTCCGTGTATCCCGACATGTAGACGACCTTGATGCCGGGGCGGATCTCATCGACCTGGCGCGCCAGGTCCGGCCCGCTCATCTGCGGCATCACGACGTCAGTGAGGAGCAGGCAGATCTCGTCGCGATGCTGGACGCACAGGCGGAGCGCGTCGGCCCCGGTCGGGGCCTCCAGCACCGTGTAGCCGGCCATCTCGAGGATCTCCCGCGCCAGTTCGCGCACGTCGGCCTCGTCCTCGACCAGCAGGACCGTCTCGGAGCCCCGCGTCGAGCTACTACGTTGCTCGACCTCCGGCCCGGCCTCTACCGTGGCCTCGTCCACGTGCGGCAGGTAGATGTCGAACGTCGTACCCTTACCCTGGACGCTCCGCACCCCGATGCATCCGTTGTGCTGCTTGACGATGCCGTAAACCATCGCGAGCCCGAGGCCGGTGCCGCGGCCCTTTTCCTTGGTGGTGAAGAACGGCTCGAAGATGCGCGCGACGACCTCAGGGCTCATGCCGACGCCGTCGTCGGCGACCGAGAGCCGCACGTGGGGACCGACGCTGGCGTCCGGGTGCTCGCGCACGAACGCCTCGTCGAGCTCCACGTCCGCCGTCTCGATGACGAGCCGGCCGCCCCGCGGCATCGCGTCCCGGGCGTTGATCGCCAGGTTCATGAGCACCTGCTCGAGCTGGGTGCCGTCGGCCTTCACGGTGTCGCGCGGCGCGCCGGGCAGGGTCACCAGCGTGACGTCCTCGCCGATCAGACGTCGCAGCATCGACACCGAGTCGCTGACGGCGGTGTTGACGCTGAGGATCTGCGGCTGGAGCACCTGCTGCCGGCTGAACGCGAGCAGCTGCTTGGTGAGCGCCGCCGCGCGCAGCGCGGTGCGCTGGATCAGCTCCATGTCTTGTATCAGCTTGGTGCCGGGCTCGAGGCGCTTCAGGAGGATCTCGCACCGGCCGTGGATGATCGTCAGCAAGTTGTTGAAGTCGTGGGCGATGCCGCCGGCCAGCCGGCCGATCGCCTCCATCTTCTGGGCCTGGAGCAGGGCGTCCTTGGCGCGCGATACCTCTTCGGCGGAGATCTGCACCTGCTGGAAGAGGCGCGCGTTCTCGAGCGCGGTCGCTGCCTGCGACGCGAACGCGGTGGCGGTCGTCTCGTCCTCGGCCGAGAAGCCCTCGAGCCGGCGCGTGCGGATCGACAGCACGCCGACGACGCGCTCGCCGACCTTGACGGGCACGCCGAGGAAGTTGCGATATCCGAGCCGCCTGACCGCTTCGCGATGGGCCGGGATGACCCGCGGGTCATCGGTGAGGTCGTCGATCCGTACCGGCTGTCCCGACGTCGCCACGATGCCGCTGAGGCTCTCACCGAACTTGAGCCGCTCGACCGACATCGTTTCCTTGGCGTCGCCCCAAAGCCCCGCCACCACCAGCTCGTCGCCTTCGACCAGGCGAAACCCGACCGACTCCGACCCGAGGACCTGGCCGCACGCGGCGGCGATCGCTTGCAGGAGCTGCTCGGTCGGCTGGACCTTCGACAACTGGCGGCTCACGTCCAGGAGCGCCTCGAGTCGCGCCTGGTGGGCGCGCTGCGCCTCGACGAGCTGGGCGTTGCGGATCGCGATCGCCGCCTGCGCGGCCAGCCGCGTCAGGAGCTCCTCGTCCCGGTCGGTGAAGGGGCGGGCCACTCGGTTCTCGACGTAGAGCAGCCCCTCGATCCGCTCTTCCGTCTGAATCGGCACGACGAGCACCGCCACCACCCCCTCGCCCGCCGCTACCGTCTTGAAGTGGCCGCTGACCCGTGGGTCGTTCGCGTAGTCGCTCGTGCGGAACGGTTTCCCGGCGAGGAGGGCTTGCCCGCCGGCGCCGCGGCCCGGCTCGATCCGCGTTCCCAGGTGGCGCTTGCGGGCGCCCGACGGACGCATGACCATCCCGTTGTCCTTGGGGTCGCGGATTGCGATCTCACTGAGGTCCGCGCGACACAGCTCGCGCGCGCCCTCGCTGACGCGACGGAGGATCGTGTCGAGGTCGAGCGAAGCGGTGATCTGGCTCGCGAGGTCGGCGAGGATCTCGGCCTCCCGCCGCCGCTGCTCGGCGTCACGGAACCACCGCGCGCGCTCGAGCGCCATGGCGGCCTGATCCGTGAACGTCTGGGCCAGCCGCATCTCGTCGACGTCGAAGACGCGCCCTTCGCGGTCGCCAACCGCGATTGCGCCGACGACACGATCGTGGACGATCATCGGCAGCGCGAGCATCGATCGATACGGGCGCGTCTCGATGACCGCACGCTGCTCGGGTGTCAAGGTGATGCGCGGGTCGAGAAGAATGTTCGTGGTGGCGATCGGCCGTCGGGTGGCCACGGCGCGGCCGCTCGCGCCGGTGCCGGGCGGGAACGTCATCTCGCCGATGACGTCGTCGCCGGAGACGCTTCGACCTACCAGTTGGCCCGTAGCATCGTGATGCCTGAGCGAGCACGTGACGACGCCCAGGAGCGCCCGCAGGCAGTCGGCGATCCGGCTGGCCGCCTGGTCGGCGTCGAGCGCTTCGGTGACGAGGCGTCCCACGTCCGCGAGGACCTCGGCCTCCCACCGCCGGCGAGTCGTCTCGGCGTAGAGTCGCGCGTTCTCCAGGGCGATCGCCGCCTGGTCCACGAACGCTTGCGCCAGCCGGATCTCGTCCGGGCTGAAGACGCGGCCGGTGAGGCCATGGGCGGACATCGCGCCGAAGATCCGGTCGCCGACGACCAGCGGCAGCGCGAGGATCGCCCGGTACTCGAACGCCTCCAGATGCGCGCGCCGGTCGGGCGCCAGCGGGATCCGGGGGTCCGTGAGGATGTCGGACGTGCACACCGGGCCGCCCTGGCGCACGGCGAGACCGACGGTCCCGATGTCACGCGGGAGCGTGCGGTTCCAGTCGACCTCTTTCCCGGCGCCGGCCAGCAGCACGAAATCCCCGTTCTCGGCGTTGATCTGGTAGAGCGAGGCCATGCCAGCGCCGAGCAGGCGGCACAGGCTCTCGACGACGCGCTGGCCGACCTCGGTGGGCTCGAGTGACTGCGAGATGAGCCGACCGAGCGCGGTGAGGCTCTCGGCCTCGCGCCGCCGGGCGTCCGTCTCGGCGTGGAGACTCGCGTTGCCGATCGCGATGACCGCATGGTCGGCGAGCCGGCTGAGCGTGGCCTCGTCCCGGTCGGTGAACGGGCGCGCCGTCCGGTTGAAGACGTAGAGGAGGCCTTTGATCTCGTCCTGCCGGATCGGGACGACGATCTCGGCGACGATTCCCGCCGCGCGGACGCGGTCCGTGTAGTCGCGGGTAATCCGCGGGTCCTCGGCGTAGTTGACGGTCCGGAACGGCTGGCCGGTCGCCAGGACGAGCCCACCCGCTCCCGCGCCGGGCCGGACGAGGATCCCCTCCAGCGCGTCGGAGCCGACGCCGCGGCGATGCTGCATGCGGACCGCGTCGGTTCCGGGCTCGCGCAACGCGATCTGGGCGCCGTCGGCGCCGGTGAGCTCGCACGCGCCGTCGACGATCCGCGCCAGGATCGTTGCGAGATCGAGCGAGCCGTTGATCTGCCCGATCACCTCGGCGAGCACGTCCGTCTCGTGCCGGCGCCGGGCGGCATCGTCGAAGAGCCGGGCGTTCTCCAGCACGAGCGCCGCCTGGTCAGCGAACGCCTGAGCCAGTCGAACCTCGTCGTCGCTGAAGACACGCCCCTCGGCCGCGCAGGCCGCGAGGGCGCCGATCACCCGGTCCTTCACCAGGAGCGGCACTCCCAGGATCGCTCGATAGGAGACCGTTTGGAGACGCTTGCGGATGTCGGGGGCGTGCGTGATGCGGGGGTCGTCGAAGAAGTTGCTCGAGGCTATCGGCCGACGCTCGTTCACGACCAGACCCACGACCCCGGTGCCGCGCGGGAAGACGATGCCGGGGCCGAGAGCCATTTCTCCTTCGCCGGAGAGCGCGACGGCCTCCAGATCCCCGGTCTCGGGAAGGACACGGTAGAGCGCGGATTCCTCGACGCCGAGGAGCGTGCGCACGCTTTCGACCACGCGGCGCGCGACGGCGCCCCGGTCGATCGTCTCGCTGCAGAGCCGGCTGAGCTGCACCAGCGCCTCGGCCGCCAGGCGTCGCCGCTCGCTCTCGGCGAAGAGGCGCGCGTTGCGGATCGCGCCGGCGGCCTGCGCCACGAACGTCTCGATCAGGTCGTGGTCCTCGCTGGGGAGTCTGAAGGGCTGCGCGGCGAAGAGCGCCACGACTCCGAGCAGCGACTCGCCGTGGATGATCGGCAGCGAGTACACGCTCCGCAGGCCGTGCGCGATGAACCACGAGGGGTTGCCCACCCGCGTGTCGCCCGACAGGTCGTCGATCTGCAATGGACGCCGCTGGCCGGCGACCCAGCCGGCACCGCCCTGACCGTAAGCGAGGTGTCGGTGCGGATAGCCTGCGCCGAGCACCTCGTCCGAGAAGGCGCGCAGCTCGAGCGTACGCGTGGCCTCGTCCGCCACCCACACCGCCACCAGCCGGGTGTCGGTCAGCTGCGCCGCCGCGGTCGCGATCTGGCCGAGGATCTGGTCGCTATCGAGCGACGACGAGACGAGGTCGGTGAGACGGGCGAGCGTGTGAAGCCGGCTCGCCGGCACCTCGGGAACCACCACGCGCGCGCCGGGGGTGCCGCGCTGGGTCATGGCGAGGTGAGCCGCCGAATCATCGCCGCCGCGCCAGGTCCAGTTGCCGCGTCGCCGACACCAGCGCCATGCCGACGGCGCACACGATGGCGGCGAGGAGGACGGCCACGCCCTCGGGAACGACCGACGCTGTGGCGCCGGGACCGACGGTCGTGCGCTTGTCGTTCGCCGGCTGCGCGGCAGGGGCTGCTCGGAGCTGGCTGAGCACCGCCAGGGTTTTGTCGCCGAGCCGGACGAGGGCGCTCACCTGGGGCCCGGCCGTACGCCTGCCGTGGGCTGCGGGCCCGGCCAGGATCTCTCGGCCGAGGTCGTCGATACGGCGGAGCATGTGGTGCGCAGCATCCAGGAGCTGGAGCCGCTCACTGCCCTCCGTGTCGGCAACCCCGCGGTCGACGACGGCGCTGGTCTCTTTCAGTCGCGACAGCAGGTGCGCGAACCTTTGACGGTCGGAAGCGCTTCCGGTGAGCGCGTACCGCTGGGCCGCCGCCGCGAGCGGCTCGAGCGCCGCCTCGACGTCCTCGAGCCTCAGGTGCAGGTGCCCTTCGTCACCGGTGCGGGCGTCAGCTCGCGCGGTTGTGTGCGCGCCCCCGATGCTGAACACCACCAGCGCCAGGCAGAGCGACAGGGCAGCGATGACGCAGCCGTACTGCCCGGTGCGCGTCATGCGTGAAGCCTCGCGGTGTACGAGACCGTGGCGTTGGAGGTCGCCTCGGCATCCCCCGGGAAGACCCGTACCACGACCTTGTCGAGGCGCTCGAGGTCCACCGGCTTGTGGAGGTATTGGACGATGCCGAGCTGCCGTGCTTCGACCTCGGTCGTGGGCCGATAGTCGCCCGTAGTCACCACGACCGGGAGCTCGGGCGCGCCCGAACGGAGCCGCCTGACGAGGTCGAAGCCCGTCATGTCGAGCAATCCGACGTCGACGATCGCAAGACCGAGACGGTATCGCTGAGCGAGTCGCAGAGCCTCGAGACCGCTGGCCACCGGATAGGCCCTGAACCGCGCACGCAGGAGAATCCCCGCGAGCCGGTCCGCCGCGGACTTGTCCCCGTCCGCGACCAAGATCCAGCGCGCTCTGGATGTCTCCCGGGGGCTCATAGCCAGTGGATGGAGCAGAATCGGTGCCAGTGGGGGGAACTCCCGATAAATCGCGCTTTTAAAGCGGAGATACGTGGGCGGCCCGCCACCCCTTTGACACTATTGGCAGCCCGATGCTGCGCGAGTGGCTAGATCAGACCGAACTTCTTGATGCGGCGATAGAGTGTACGAACGGTGAGGCCGAGCGCGCGGGCCGCTTGCTCCTTGTCATTCCGGAATCGATCGAGCGCGCGTCCGATGAGGTCGCGCTCGGCCTGATCCAGCGTCGGCAGCGGCTCGCTGCTGGCCGCCGCCGGCTGCTCGGCCCTCACCGAGAGCTCCGGCAGGTTCGCGCGCTTGATCTCGTCGCGCGCGCCGAGGGCGAACGCCCGCTCGAGGACATTCTCGAGCTCGCGAACGTTGCCGGGGAAGTCGTAGCTGGTCAAGGCGGCCATGGCGTCGGGGGAGATGCCCTTGACCTCGCGGCGGAAGCGCTCGTTGAACCGCCGGAGGAAGTATGCGATCAGCGCCGGAATGTCCCCCCGGCGTTCCCGCAGCGGTGGCACCACGATGTGGACGACGTTGAGCCGGTAGTAGAGGTCCTGGCGGAAGCTGCCGTTGCTCACCGCGGCTTCCAGGTTCTTGTTGGTCGCCGCGATCACCCGCGCGTTGACGGCGTGGGTCTTGGTCGAGCCGACCGGCCGGATCTCCTTCTCCTGGAGCACCCGGAGCAGCTTGGCCTGGAGCGCGGGCGGCAGCTCGGCGACCTCGTCGAGGAAGAGCGTGCCGCCGTGCGCCGAGCGAAACAGGCCGAGAGCATCGGCGACCGCGCCCGAGAAGGCGCCCCGCACGTGGCCGAAGAACTCCGACTCCATGAGATCGGCGGGGATCGCGCTGCAGTTGACCGGGACGAACGGGCCCTTGCCCCGGCCCGACTGCCGGTGGATCGCCGCGGCGACGAGCTCCTTGCCGGTACCGCTCTCGCCCTCGATCAGCACGGGGGAGTCGGCGTCCGCCACCCGGGCGATCACTTCGCGAACCTGCGCCATCGACGACGAGGCGCCCACGAGGTCCTTCGCCGTGAGCTGGTCGGCGAGCTGGCTGCGCAGCGAGTGCACTTCACGGCTGAGGAAGCGCTTCTCGAAGACCTGGCGCAGGAGGTGCTGGAGCTCGTCCAGGTTCAGCGGCTTCATGAGGTAGTCGTAAGCGCCGGACTTCAGCGCCTGGACCGCCGTCTCGACCATCGGATTGCCAGTCAGCATCACGACCTCGAGCGCCGGGTCGTGCCGCTTGATCTGCTCGAGTACTTGGAGCCCGTCCATCTCGGGCATCCAGATGTCGACCAGCGCGGCGTCGAAGATCTGGTGGCTGATCAGGTCGATCGCCTCGCGGCCATTGGCGGCGAGGGTCGGGTCGTACCCCCAGCGCGACAGCGCTTCGCCCAGGAGCCCTCTGATGTCGGTGTCGTCGTCGACGATCAGCACCCGCGGGCGGTCCGTCATCGCGCTCAGCTCCGCGTCCGGCGGTCGCACCGTGCGAGAAACTCGAGGACGGCGCGGTTCCACGCCTCGGGCTGGTCGCGATTGCCGAAGTGGCTCGCCGGCGAGAGGACGACCAGCCGGGAGCCGCGAACCTTTCGGTGCATCACCTGCATCGGGCCGAGCGACGGATCGCGATCACCACCGATCAGCAGCACCGGCACCCGGAGCCGCCGGAGCTCGTCGGTGATGTGGTCCATCGCCAGCAGCGCCCGGAGCGAGTTCGCGTACCCGATCGGCGAGAGCCGCCGGTACTCCTCGTAGAATTCCTCGCGCGCCCCCGGATCGAGCGCGAGCCGCTCGGAGACGTTCGGGTTGGCGGCCATCGCGAACTCCGCCATCGCATCCATGCCCTTGGTGAGCGTGATCTCGATCGAGCGCGCCCGCATGAGGAGGTTCTCGACCGAGAGCGGCAGCCCGGCCGCCGAGGACGAGTTGGTCACCACCAGCGATCGCACCCGCGCGGGACAGCGCAGCGCGAACCGCGTGGCGATCCCACCGCCGAGCGACAGCCCACCGACGTGCGCCTTGCGGATCTTGAGGCGGTCGAGCACCGCCGCGAGGTCGAGTGTCCAGCGCTGGAACGAGTAGCGGGCCGGATCCTCCGGGCTGTCCGACCGCGCGTGGCCGCGCGGCTCCCAGAGCACGAGCCGGTGGTGGGCGGCGAGCGCGTCGCGGTTGACGTCCCACATGTCCGCGTTGCCGCCGATCCCGTAGGCGAGCACGAGCGGCGTGCCGCTGCCGTGCTCCTCGTAATAGATCCGAGTCCCATCGGGGGCCTTCGCAAATGGCACGGGGGTATCTTAGCCGCCTGCCCTTCCGCCGCCTAGGGTTTCGCCGAGGGTTTCGCGCTTGACAGCCCACGCTTCGATTCAGTATTTTTAAACCGGCGTTAAGCCCAGCTAAATCACCTGCTCCGCGGGAGTCCCGATGAAGGTTCGCATCGCGCTGACCGTGAACGACGAGGTCCACGAGGCGCTCGTGCCCGTGCACAAGACGCTGCTCGAGGTCCTGCGCGAAGACCTCGCGCTCACCGGCACCAAGCACGGCTGTGAGCTCGGCGAGTGCGGCACCTGCACCGTGCTGGTGGACGGACAACCCGTGCTGTCGTGCCTCGCGCTCCCACTGGAAACCGAAGGCCGGCGGATCACGACGATCGAGGGACTCGCGGACGGCGCGCGCTTGCATCCGCTCCAGCAGGCCTTCGCGGAGCTCGGCGCCGCCCAGTGCGGATACTGCACCCCGGGCATTCTCCTCACCGCCGCAGCACTCCTGAGCGAGCGGCCCAGCCCGACGCGCCAGGAGGTCAAGGAGGCGCTCGCCGGCAACCTGTGTCGCTGCACGGGCTACACGAAGATCCTCGACGCCGTCGAGCTGGCCGCGCTTCGAATGGAGCGAGCTCGGACATGACCAAGAACGACTTCACGGTGGTCGGCCAGCCCCTTCCGAAGGTGGACGCGTGGGCGAAGGTGGTCGGCGAGACCCGGTACGCCGACGATCTGTTCCTGCCGCGCATGGCGTACGCCAAGCTGCTGCGCAGCTCGCACGCCCACGCGCGCATCCGCTCGATCGACACCGCGCGGGCGCGCGCGCTGCCGGGCGTCTACGCGGTGGTCACCGCCGCCGACCTGCCGCCGGTGAAGTTCGGCATCCTGCCCGTGTCCCAGGACGAAGAAGCGCTGTGTGCCGACAAGGTGCGCATGGTCGGCGATCCCCTCGCGGCCGTGGCCGCGGTGGACGAAGAGACGGCCGACCTCGCATGCCGGCTGATCGACGTCACCTACGAGCCGCTACCTGCGCTCATGTCCATCTTCGACGCGCTCGCGCATCCCGAGGTTCGGATCCACGAGTACGGCGACGGACCCAACGTCCACAAGAACGTGGCGCTGCAGTTCGGCGACGTCGACGCCGCGCTGGTGGGCGCCGACCTCGTGCGAGAGGACGTCTTCTTCTTCGAGGGCAACACGCATCTGCCGATGGAGCAGCACGCCGCCGTCGCCCACTGGACCAGCGACGGCAAGCTGACCCTCTGGTCCTCGACCCAGACGCCTCACTATGTCCACCGGGTGCTGGCGAAGGTGCTCGCCACGCCGGCCGCCCACATCCGCGTGATCGCGACGCCGGTCGGTGGCGGCTTCGGCGGCAAGACCGATCCGTTTTCCCACGAGATCGTCGCCTGTCAGCTCTCGAAGCTCACGGGCCGTCCGGTCAAGATCGCGCTGACGCGCGAAGAGGTCTTCTACACGCACCGCGGGCGCCACCCGGTCCTCATGTGGATCAAGACCGGGTTCACGAAGCGCGGGGACATCACCGGCTGCCACTTGCGGACGTGGCTCGACGGCGGGGCCTACGGCTCCTACGGCGTCGCGTCCACGTTCTACACGGGCGTGATCAACCCGGTGACCTACAAGATCCCCGTGTACAAGTTCGAGGGCGCGCGCATCTTCACCAACAAGCCGGCGTGCGGGCCCAAGCGCGGCCACGGCACGCCCCAGCCCCGGTTCGCGCTCGAATGCCAGCTCGACAAGGCGGCCGAACAGCTGGGGCTCGATCCCGCCGACCTGCGCCGGCGGATCGTCGTCGAGCCCTATACCAAGACCGCCAACCATCTGACGGTCACGACCATCGGCCTCGGCGAATGCATCGACAAGGTCGTCGAGGCGTCGGGCTGGCGCGCCAAGCGCACCCGCTACGGCGTGACCGCCGCCATGGGGAGCCGGCCGACCGGGGGGAGTCGAGAGGGAGGTGCAGGCTGTACGCATCTCGTACAGCCGGAACCCCCCTCTCCAAAAAAACCCGGCATCGGCATCGCGTGCTCCGCGTACATGACGGGGGCCGGGACCGCGATCTACTGGAACGACATGCCTCACTCGGGCGTGATCGTGCGCGCCGACCGC
>Ga0209058_1000485_pt1 | contig 33998 bp, 24 predicted proteins | sample GraSoiAngelo_147_FD_185904 | JGI IMG/M metagenome (GOLD analysis project Ga0209058, IMG submission 185904) | Grasslands soil microbial communities from the Angelo Coastal Reserve, California, USA - 14_1009_05_40cm (SPAdes) (version 2) | ecosystem: Environmental > Terrestrial > Soil > Grasslands ... | reverse complement strand
GTTGACCACCAGGTTCTTGAACGCCGATCCCGCGGCGCTGAAGGACGAGTTGAAACCAGAGGCTTCTGCGGAAGCCACTCCTCGCACCACATCTGCCGTCACCAATCCATTCACAAGGTTGACCCCAGCCGACTCGGAAACGCCGGTATCGGTGGCGGTGTTCGTCGTCGGGTCCACCGTGCTTGTGCTCGACGCGCTGAGCGCGTTCGCCTGCAGGACACTGCCGCCGGGAGGCGGAACTGCTACGTTCAGGACCTGATTATTGTTGCTGTTAGAGCCGCCACCGGACTGCGAGCTGCAAACGCCTTGCGTGCAAGTGGCAGGAGTGGCGGTCGGCAAGGTCAGATTGATCGCCAAGAGCTTGTCCTGGACGCTGGCTCCAAAGGCGTTGCCGCTGGCATTGGCGCCGGCAGCATTGAAGATAGTGAAATTGACCGGCTCGACTTTGGAAGTGTCCTTTAGTGCTGCGCTTATCGATGTCGAGGACCTCGTCTTCATCGAAGCGAAAAGAACTGTGTTGCAGGGGATATCTCCAATGGTGTCGGTGACATTGAGGCTGAGTTCTCCGAAGAGGTTGGTTCCTGTCACCGTTAATCCGCTAATGCTGGCTGCGGTGTTTACCGCGGCGTCCCAGAGGATCCCCTGACTTCCCAACGAGAGCGGCGCGAAAGTATTGCCGTCCCACTTGAAAGCGGTAACGTTGATGGTCGCGCCCCCGTTCTGGGTGTCAAATGAGATGACGAAATCGCCGGGCGTGCGTATCGGCAAGTTCGGGCAGTTAGGATTCGCCGGATTCTTCGAGGGGTCCGCCTGGTTGAACTCGTAATCAATATGGGCGTCGCCGTTGTTGGACAAGCGCGACCAATCGGCATAGAGAAACTGCTTCTGCACTCCGTTCACCGGAAAGAAACGGAAGCCGATCTCGCCAGCGACCGGAGCAGCGCCATTGATCGAGATTTCGCTGACGATGTCGTCTTTGGCGGGAGCGCTTCCAGTGGTGCAGACCCAGGAGCTCTGGTCGTTCTCTTTAGAGCCCAAACCAAAGGCATCATCGGTCTGCCCCGTCGCGTCGGTGAACGTGGTGAGGGCGGCCGGAAAGGGGTTGCTGAACCAATCGATCGGCTCCGCCGGCGGGACGGGGTGATCGACCGTCAGGTTGCCGTCGATCTCGAAGCTGCCTGCTGTGTTGCCCGCAAATGTTACGCCAGTGGCGCGCCACACGCCGATCGGGAGCAGCAACAAAATGGTTACGGTCAGCAATAGACTCGCTTTTTGTAGGCGCATATTGGAAATTTACCTCCTGCAAAATTGGGTTGGAATCGCGCCGATTACACGCAGGTAGGGTGCCTACAATCGTCGAAGCTTTGGTCCTAAGACTTTATGAAGAGAATTTCAGAGTTGTCATTGCCATTCATTCGGGAGGAATTCATCGGTGGCATTTCGGGTCCACTCAGGCACGTGTATGCAGGGATTCGAAGTCTGAGGTAGATGTTGCCCGTTTTTCGGCGAAAAGGGGCGTTGTGTGCCACTTCTCCACCGACATGGAAGGAATACCCATAAAAACTCTCCTAGTTCACAGCGCGGCAAAGCTGCAACCGTCGAGGGGGAATGCGACAAGTCATCGAGTAGTGTCGATTTGCCTCCGATTCGGAGCAGGCGCATTCCCCCTGCAGAGGAGGGCGCGAAGCGCGAGCCCGAGCGAAGCGCAAGCGCGATAGCGCGCAGCTTCAAGAAATTCGCCGGACTGACCACCCCGTCTGCGGCTCTTTTGTGGCTTCGCGACTTCTGATTGATGCCGCAGCCACCCCTCCTCTGCGAGGAGGGGAATGCACTTAGCGTAAAGTCTCGCTAAAAAACAAGACAGCACAGACTTGCTACAATCGCCATATAATCGCGGGCCAGAGCCGTTACATTCCAAATCCGAGCCGAGACGGAAGTGGAAAAGAGGTAGTTGCAGAACCGCTCGCCGGACTCGGATGTTTTGAGAGGCTTCCATGAAGAACGAACAGGTCTCCTTCTATAGCGAAGGAGCGAAAGTGAAAGGGATTCTCAGGTTGGCGGATGAGCCCGGATCCGGGCGGCGGCCGGCTATCGTGCAAGGTCCCGGCTGGCTGGGATTGATGGACTCCAAGTTGTACGAGCGCTATCACCGCAGCTTCACCGAAGCCGGGTATGCCGTTCTGGTTTTCGATTACCGCGGCTTTGGCGACAGCGAAGGCGAGAAGGGCTTGATCTTGCCTCAGCTTCAGGCCGAGGACATCCGAAACGCGATCACTTATCTCGAAACGCGTCCCGAAGTGGACTCGCGCCGAATTGGTCTCTTCGGGTCAGGCGGGACCGGTGGCGCGAACCCGATCTACGTCGCCGCCATCGATCAACGCGTGAAGTGCGTCGTGAGCAACTACGCATTCGCCAGCGGGCGCGAGTGGCTGCGCAGCATGCGCCGGGAATACGAATGGCTGGAGTTCTTGCGGCGAATCGAAGAAGACCGCAAGCGGCGCGTTCTGGAAGGCCGTGGCGAGATGGTCAATCCCCGCGAAGAATTGATGATCGCAACCCCGGAGCGAAAGGAAACGACAGTAAAGGCGGACGTGGATTATCGTATCCCCGACCGGGTCTGGCTTCGCTCCGCCGAGGGATTGATGGAGTTCAGCCCGGAGGATTACGTGTCCAGGATTTCACCCCGCGCAATCCTATTCATCGCTACTGAAAACGATGCGGTAACTCCGGAAGATCAAACATTCCGGCTTTATGAGAAGGCAGGCCAACCCAAGAAACTGATCCTGCAGAAGGAAACTTCCCACTACAAAGCGTACGCCGATTATTTCGATCAGGTCACGCCGCAGATCATCGAATGGTATGACCGGTACCTGAAATACGAGCGAGTCGAGGTCTGGGAGCAGGCATAGATGCTTGTAAATTTCAGCGAGACCTTGACGCTCGCCGCCACGCAGCAGGATGCCTGGAATCTGCTGCGCGACATGAAACGATTAGCGGCATTGATTCCCGGCATCGAGAGTATGCTCCCCGTTGACAACGAAAAATATGTGGCAACAGTTGTGGAACGCGTTGGTCCCTTTCGCCTCAGTCTCAACCTGGAGATAAAATTCGTTCAGGCTATCGAACCTTCTCTGCTCAAGGCCGAGTTGAGCGGCACGGATTCGTATGGGCAAAATCGCCTCTCCGGGACACTCTGTGCAGATTTGAATAAAGCCTCTTCTGTCGAAACAGTCCTGAGCATGGACTCTCGCGTGGAAGTGACAGGCAAGCTGGCAACGCTAGGCGCAGCGCCGATCCGGCGACGAGCGAATGAACTCTTCGCCCAGTTTGCCGAGCGATTGCAGGGCCAGTTTTCTGCGGCCGGGAAAGAGTCGACCTCATGAAGGTTTCGTTCGTTTTGAACGGAAAACCTGTCGAGCTCGATTTCGAACCCCAAGAAACCCTGGCTGAAGTTCTTCGCAACCGGTGCCACCTGACTGGATTGAAGGTTTCTTGCGAGGTCCAGGTGTGCGGTGCTTGCACCGCTCTCGTTGACAGCTTGCCTGTGAGCGCGTGCACATACCTTGCTTATGAAGCCCGGGGACGGAGGGTCACGACGATCGAGGGGATAGGTGACAGCGAGCGGCTTCACCCCATCCAGAAGGCGTTCCTCGATGAGTTCGCATTTCAGTGCGGCTTCTGCACGCCGGGAATGATCCTTGCGGCCAAGGCGCTCCTTGAAGAGAACCCCGAACCCACGGACGCTGAGGTTGTGAGCTACATGGATGGCAACCTTTGCCGCTGCACCGGCTACCGCCCGATTCTGAACGCGATCCGCCGGGCCGCCGGCCTGATGCGGCAGCAGGAGGCTCAGTCTCCCCCTCGCGAGGGGGAGACCGCGAGCGAAGCGAGCGGAGGGGGTCGATTTCGAACTCACCATGAGTAATTGGGACATTCGCATGAAGCCTGGGGAGTTCCGCTTTGTCAATCACTCGGTTCCCCGCGAAGACGGCTTGGCCAAGGTGACGGGGCGGGCGGTTTTTACGAGTGATATCCGGCTGGAGGGCATGGCCTACGCGAAGCTGTTACGAAGTCCTTTCGCTCACGCCCGCATTCTCTCAATCGATACCGCCGAAGCGCTCAGGCAACCGGGTGTAATCGCCGTTTTGAGCGGAAGTGACTTGCACGGGATTGACCCATATTATGGGCATGCCGTGAAAGATCATCCTCTACTGGCGATCGGAAAGGTCCGCTTTTTGGGAGAGCCGGTGGCCGCAATTGTTGCGGAGGATGAGCGCAGCGCGTACGAGGCGCTCGAATCGGTTCGAGTGGACTATGAAGAATTGCCCGCCGTGCTCGACGTGGACTCGGCCCTCGCCGAAGGTGCGCCGCTGGTTCACGAAATAGCCTATCGCACGGGAGGATTTCGCGGTTTTGATGATCCTGCCAGCACGCAGCCCGACAACATCTGCCAGAAGATCCATCTAGATTGGGGCGACGCCGCTGCCGCATTTTCCGGCGCCGCTCACACCGTCGAGGGTGAGTTCTTTTTCCCCATGGCCTATGCGTACGCGATGGAGCCGTACGTTGCCATCGCCGATTACAATGATGACGGGCTAACAGTTTATTCCTCGGCACAGCACCCCTTTATTGTGCGCAATGATCTCGCGAAGATCTTTGGATTGGCGCTCAATCGCGTGCGGCTGATTATTCCGTTCGTCGGCGGGGGCTACGGCAGCAAATCCTATACCAAGATCGAGCCGCTGACGGCAGTATGCTCGTGGAAAGTCAGACGCCCGGTCAAGCTGCAGCTCAGCGTCGAAGAGGCCATGCTCACCACACGCAATGACGATGCGCGCGTCCGCATTCGCATGGCCGCGGATCGCGAGGGACGGTTTCTGGGCCTGGAGGCAACGATCCACCTCAATACAGGTGCCTATGCGGAGAATAGCCCACTGGTCGCCAGGAGAGCAGCCAACCGCGTTATCGGACCCTACCGGATTCCCAACGCCAAGGTGGACTGCTACGCCGTTTACACCAACACCATCCCGGCCAGTTCCTTCCGAGGATTCGGCGCGACCCAGGTGACGTTTCCTCGCGAATCGCAGATCGATGAATTGGCCGAACGGCTCGGTCGCGATCCGGTCGAACTTCGACGAAAGAATCTGGCGGCGCGCGGTGAAACCATCCATCCCGGTTTGCGGCCCCTCGATGCAGATCTGCCCGGAGATCTTTCCATGCTTGTCGAAGCTCTCGCTGAGCGGCCTTTGCCGAAGGGCCACGGCCGGGCGGTGGGCTGCTCGGCCAGCGATGCCGGTTCCGATCCAGTGTCATCGGCTGTTGTGCAGGTCTACGGCGACGGCTCTGTGTCTGTCGTCATGGGAACCACGGAGATGGGCCAGGGCAGCCACACAGTGGTGCGACAGATCGCAGCTGAGGAAATGGGCGCGGTGATCGAGAATGTCAGGGTCGTCAGTTGCGATACGGCCATCACGCCTTTTGATCGATCGACCGGCGCCAGCCGCTCCACCACAACCATGGGCAGGGCGGTGCTGGAAGCTTGCCGGGACGCCATATCCCAATTGAGAAATATGGCTGCCGACGTTTTAAAGACGAACCCGGAAAACCTTGTACTGGAGGGCGGCGGCATTGCCTTTCAAGGACGGCATTGGCGCTGGCAGGATGTGCTGCGGGAATTTTTTGGATTGCCCGATTGCAGCATCATCGGCCGGGCGTACCTGAGGAAGGCGGGCGATTTGGCTATGCTTCCGCTGTTCTGGGAGATCGGCTGTACGGGAGTCGAAGTTTCTGTGGATACGGAAACCGGCAAGATTCATTTGGATCGATTAGTAACGGTCGGCGATGTGGGTCTGGCAATCCACCCGGCGATGGCTGAGGGACAGGATCTGGGTGCGGCTACCATGGGACTGGGACTGGGTCTTAGCGAAGAACTCGTCTACGAAGGTCAGCAGCTCGTGAACGGAAATCTTCTCGACTATCGCGTCCCCCGCTTTTCCGATCTTCCGCTGCAGGTCGATCTTCTCTTAGCCCAAAATCAGGACGGCACAGGACCCTATGGGGCCAAAGGAGGCGGCGAAGGGTCATTGAATCCAGTGCCTGCCTGCCTGGCCAACGCCCTATATAGCGCGACCGGGGCACGGGTCAGACGATTGCCGCTGACACCGGAGCGCGTGTGGCGGGCATTGAGGGGGCGCACACCTGAACTCCCGAATTCATTCGGGAGTTCAGGTGTGCGCCCCCAGGAGAAGAACAGTGGCCGTTGATCTTCTTTTGAAAGGAGGCATGGTCGTCACCGAGGGAGGTGGCGTTCTGCGCGCTGATGTTGCGGTTTCCGGAGAGAAGATCGTGGGTATCACCGCGCCCGGCGAAACGAACCAGGCAAAACGTGTCGTGGACATTGGGGGGCTTCACCTCTTACCCGGTCTGATCGACATGCACTCACACCACCGGGAACCAGGTTTCACCCACAAGGAAGATCTGATCACAGCAACAAAGTGTTGCGCTGCCGGCGGGGTGACGGTCAGTGTGGGCATGCCCAACGTCAGCCCTTCTCCAACGACAGCCGAGATCCTTAAGGATATCTTCGCACTCTACAAACAAAAGGCGATTGTCGATTACAACATGAATCCGGCAGCCACGGTTCTGGAAGAGATTCCGCGGCTGGCGACGATGGGGATTCTCGCCTTCAAGATCTTCATGGTTGTTGATACGGGCCGTTCCTACCCCCACATGCCCGGAATCGGCGTGCATGACCATGGCAAGCTCCTCTCCATCTTCCAGGCGGTTCAGAAAACCGGTTTGCCGCTCATGGTGCATCCTCACGATCAAGCGCTGATGACTCAAATCGAACACACCTACTGGGCTGAAGGGCGCCGCGATTACCGGGCTTACGCCCAGGCGTATGCGGCACATGACGGCATTATTTGGGACGTGGCGGTGGGCGTGCTTCTGCGTCTCCAGCAGGCAACCGGGATGAGACTGCACCTGTTGCACCTTCAGACGAAGAGATGCGTGGACATGCTGCGTGCTGCAAAGGCAGAGGGCCGGCCCGTGTCGGCGGAAGTCAATCCATGGGCGCTGTGGCTCGGTAATGACTGGAATACCATCGAGCGCCTCGGATCCTACGCGCTTTCCTACTACGTCGCGCCCCACCACTACGAAGCCGTCTGGAAAGGTTTGCTCGAGGGAACGGCCGACATCATCGCCACCGATCATGCGCCTCACTTGAAAGAAGAGAAAGAGCCGGGCTGGACCGATGGATGGAAAGCCCACACCGGAACGCCTTCCGAGCAGCATTACCTCTCGCTGTTGCTGACGGACGTTTCTGCGGGCCGGATCTCGCTCGAGCGTGCGGTGGAGATCGTTTCGACCAAGCCGGCGAAGTTGTTTGGTCTGTACCCGCGCAAGGGCGCCATTCGCGTGGGAGCGGATGCAGACCTGGTTGCCGTCGACCTCAACAAAGAGCATGTCATCACGGATGAGGAGGTCCTCAGCAAATGTGGCTGGACCCCTTACGCCGGCCGGAAAGTGCGAGGGCTGCCGGTACACACGCTGGTGCGAGGGCAATTCGTTTTCGAGAATGGAAAAGTGGTGGGCGAGCCGGGCTCCGGCCGGCTGGCGAGCCCGGTGTGATGAAATTTGGAGAAGGACTTAAATTATGGCTACAGAATATGGTTTGCTCTTGCCGCATTTTGGCCCGGAAACCGATCGAGACAGGATCATCGGTGGAGCCCGGCGCGCGGAGCAGATGGGCTTTGATTCCGTCTGGGTCAGAGACCATTTGGTTTTCCATCCCCATGGAATGGAAGGCACGGACAATACTTTCATTGACCCGTTCATCGTCCTGGCGGCGCTCGGAGCCGCGACTACCAAAATCAAATTAGGCTTTGGCTCGCTGATTCCACACCGGCATCCGATTTTGCTCGCCCTGATGCTCAACTCTCTGGGTTATATGGCTGGGGACCGATTGCTGCTGAGCCTGGGACTGGGAACCTTTCAGCAGGAGTTTGATGCCATCGGCATGGGTGAGTGGCCCCGCGACGAAGTCGTTCGCGAACAAGTAGGGATTCTGCGGAAAATCTGCAACGGGGATCACGCTTCCTCGGAGGGTAAGTTTTATCGCTTTCACGACGTGGGCCTCAAGCCCAAATACCCGTCGAAGCTTGAAATCTGGTACGCCGGCGCCACACCCGCCGCCGTACGCCGCGCGGTGGAATACTGTGATGGCTGGCTGCCCGGCCGGATTACTGTGGCCACCTATCGCAAGCGCGTGGAAAAACTTCGCAGCTCGGCGGCCGCTCAGGGCCGGCCTCGCCTGCATGAAGGCTGCATTCCGATTACGAGCATTGACAAGGACCGCAAGACAGCCATTGAAAAGGTCAACCTCGACGGATTGCTCTCGAACGCCAACAAGCAGAAATTCTGGGTAAAGCCCGCTTCGGGTTCGTTTCGAACGGCGGAAGATCTGGAGGGTTCATTCATCGCCGGAAGTCCTGAGGACATCGTGAATGAGGTACGGAAGTTTATCGAAATCGGCATCGATCATATCGTTTTCGATTTGCGCTTCCGGTTTGACGAGTGGGACCGTTCCATCGACCTTCTCGGCACGGAGGTCGTGCCGCGCTTGCGCAAAATCCAGGCGCGCTAGGGCGGTCCAATGATGCCTCTGCGGCGCTTCGAAATCCACCAGCCCTCCACTGTGGCGGAGGCCGCCGAGATGCGGGCGCATTTTGGCGAGCAGGCATCTCTCTATGCCGGTGGGACGGAACTGCTGCTGGCGATGAAGCACGATGTGCTGCGTTACAAGCACCTGATCGACGTGAAGGTCATTCCAGGACTCGACGCGATCGAGCTGCGCGATGGGATGATCCGGATCGGTGCGGCCGCCACACACCGCAGCGTTGAACGGTCCGCTCTGCTGAGAAGCCGGCTACCGGTATTCACCAGCATGGAGAGCCTCGTAGCCAATGTTCGTGTCCGGAACACCGGCACCCTGGGCGGCAATCTCTGCTTCGCCGAGCCACACTCGGACCCGGCTACTCTTCTTCTCGTGCTGGACGCAAGCGTGGCTGTCGAAGGCCCGCTAGGACGCCGGGAGATTCCGATTCACGACTTCTTCATCGGGCCTTACGAAACGCGCCTCGCGCCGGATGAAGTCATGACCGGCATCCAGATTCCGGTGGCAGCCGGCCAGTGGCGGTCGGCTTATGTGAAGTTCCAGGTTCACGAGAGACCGATGCTGGGCCTGGCGCTGGCGCTGGAGACGACGGACAACGGAGAAACATTTAGCCGGGCACGAGTGGCCGTGGGCTGTGTGAGCCCTTGTCCGCGGCGGTCAGCGGACGCGGAAAACTTGTTGACGCGCGCTCGCTCCGAAGTTGAGCGCAATCTGCCCCTGGCCGCTGAAGCACTCGCTGAGGCGGCCGACGTGATCGACGACCAGCAAGGCTCGGCGGAATACAAACGGCATCTGATCCAGGTATTCTTGCGGCGAGCGTTTGCGCGGGCGTTGGGGGGGAATTAAGAATGAGCTGTAGCGGCGCTCCGCGAAGCGCAAGCGCGATAGCGCGCACCCTCAAGAATATGAGCGAAGGTTTTTCGCAGAATCAAGGAAACACCGGCGGTCATGGAAGGTGTGAACGAATTGGAGAAATGTTGAATGTGGAGTATCCCCTCCTCGCAGAGGAGGGGTGGCTGCGGCATCAACTAAAAGCTGCGAAGCCACCGAAAGCGCCGCAGACGGGCGCGAAGCGCGAACGCGATAGCGCGAAGCCGTAATAGTGGTCAGCTCGGCGAAATCTTCAGGCCTGAACAGTTTCGCCAAACTGACCATTAATTGAGGCTTCGCCCTTCTCTTGAGGCTGCGCGCTATCGCGCTTGCGCTTCGCGCCCGGCGCGCAGTCAGCGACTGTCGCCACCCCTCCTCTGCGAGGAGGGGAATAATTTCCATATGTCCGAAATCGAATTCGCCAAACACATCAACGCGGAAGAACTGGCCGCACTGGCACTGCGGTTGGCGAACACATTCAGTCCGGCCGGACATGAGCAGCCGCTCGCTGAAGTTGTGCTTGGCTGGTTTGAGCAAAACGGGATTCCGGTTCGTTTGCAGCCCATCTTGCCGGACCGAGCGAACGTGGTTGCGGCGCTACAGGGCACCGGCGGCGGAGCGAGCCTCCTCTTCAATTCGCACTTGGACACGGAAGTGTCGGGGCCGGAGTACGACTGGGGTATGGCGCAACCTGACATCAATAGAACAGGAGCTCACCGCGAAGGCAACAACCTTCTGGGCCATACGGTACTGAATGATCGTGGATTGATGGCCACGACCATGATCACGCTCAAGGCCCTGCGCGATTCGGGAATCCGGCTTCGAGGCGATGTGATTTTCACGGCGGTTGCCGGAGAAACCGGCAGCGCCCCCGTAGACGAATACCAGGGGGCGAACTACGACGGAAAGGGGTTCGGCAGCCGCTTCCTGGTTTCTCACGGAGTGCGCGCCGATTATGCCCTGATTGCGGAGACGACGGATTTCGGTCTGTCCTGGATTGCCTGTGGCGCGTGTTACTTCAAAGTGGTTGTTCCCGGCCGCAACATATACACTCCCCGTTCGTTTCGCCCCGACGATATTCGCCAGCATCCGAATGCGATCGTCAAGACGGTTCGTGTCATTGAAAAAGTCGAATCCTGGGCGCGTCAGTACGAGGCGTCGCAGGCGTTCGAGTCGGTGTGCGGACGCGTCGTCCCAAAAATCAACATCGGCGCGATTCGCGGCGGCATTCCCTACCGGCCCAATCGCAGCTCCCCGCACTGCGCCATCTATGTGGATGTGCGCATCGTGCCGGGAGAGGATCCGCTTCGCCTCGAGCGCGAACTGCAGTCCGTGGTCGATTCGGCGCAAGTGGGCGCGCGGGTTGAGATGTTCCTGGCCCGCGACGGTGTCGAGGGAAAGAAGGTTGAACGCCTGGCGGAAGCAGTGCGGCGTTGCTGCAAGCAGGTCACGGGCCAGGATCCGCCGGCCAAGGCACCCGACGAGGTCGTCAGCATGTGGCGCGACAACAACGTTTTCAATGCTGCGGGCATACCGTCCTTGACCTTTGGCTGCGCACGGAAGAAAGATGAAGCCGGACGGCTTTATCTCGACATCGAAGATTTGGTGGTGACCGCGACCGTTTACGCGCAGGTGGCGCAGAGTATTTGTGTGTAAGATGTGAATTTGGATGACGCGGACATTTCCCTCCTCGCAGAGGAGGGGTGGCGCGACAGCTTAGTAGAAGCTGTCGCGCCGGGCGCGAAGCGCGAGCCCGCGCGAAGCGCAAGCGCGATAGCGCGCAGCCTCAAGAGAAGGGCGAAGCCTCAATTAATGGTCAGTTCGGCGGAAAACGTTCGCCGGTCTGACCACCCCGTCCGCTCCCTTAAAGGAGGCTTCGCGATATTTTATTGAGGTCGCGTCCACCCCTCCTCTGCGAGGAGGGGAATATACGTCACCGTAACGGAGTTCCCGCGTTCTCGGAGGGGGTTTTATGGCTAAAGTGGCGGATGTCAACATAGCAGTCGCAGCTCGTCCCCACGAAGAACTTTCCGAACAAGTTTCGCCGCGCATGATGGTGGGCTCGGTCTTGGGACCTCTGGCTGGATTGGCGCTGTGGTTCGCCCCGATTCAGCTCGAGCCTGTGGCCCACCAGACTCTCGCGATCGTTGCTTTCATGATCGTTTACTGGATTACGGAGCCCATCGACCACGGCATAACGGCCATGATCGGGTGCTTCCTGTTCTGGGCCCTTCACATTGCGGAGTTTGAGACCGCCTTCGCCGGTTTCGCCAACAGCTCGCCGTGGTTTCTATTCGGCGCCATGCTGATGGGGGAAGCTGCTTCGCAGTCGGGTTTGGCCAGGCGAATCGGTTTCCTGATCATGCGTTATCTCGGCACTTCATACTCCCGCCTGCTACTCAGCGTTGTCGTCATTGTTTTCGTCCTCAATTTCCTCGTGCCTTCAGGGCTGGCGCAGCTTGCGATTGTTGCTCCCATGGTCATCGGCGTCATCGCGGGATTCGGCGTGGGACCGCAAAGCAATATTGCCCGGGGCTTATTCGTTATCCTGGCTTATACCTGCGGGCTGTTCAACAAGATGATCCTGGCGGGAGGCGCCAGCATTCTCACGCGCGGCATTGTGGAGAAGCTCACTGGCGAGCCGATCTTCTGGAGTAAATACTTCATCGCCTATCTTCCAGCGGACCTCATCACGATCTTCGCATGCTGGCTGACGATTCTCTGGCTTTACCCTCCGGAAAAGAAAGAACTGCCGGGCGGCCGCCAGTATCTTGAAGACCAGGTCCGGAGTATGGGTCCGTGGACCGTACCCGAGAAGAAGACATTGGCGTGGCTGCTGCTGGCCGTGGGTCTTTGGGCAACCGATCTCTGGCACAAGACCGATCCGGCAGTGATCGCGCTCGGGGTTGGTCTGATGGTGGCGCTTCCCAAAATCGGCCTGCTCAAGACCAGAGACATCCAGAGGGTCAATTTCCTGCTGATCATTTTTATGGCGGGCGCGCTAAGTATGGGCGAGGTGCTGGCCAAGACCAAGGCGCTGGACGCTCTCACCGACGTGATGATGTCGTGGATGACGCCTTACCTTGGCGGTTCCTTCCATTCCGCCAGTGTGCTGTACTGGACAGCCTTCGCATACCATTTCGTATTAGCAAGTGAACTTTCCATGCTGAGTACTTCCCTGCCCATACTTGTGAACTTCGCCGTCCAGCATGGCTTCAACCCCGTCGCTTTGGCGATGGTCTGGAACTTCGCCTCTGGCGGAAAAATGTTTGTCTACCAGTCGGCGGTGTTGATTCTGGGCTACTCCTATGGATACTTCCAAGGAAAGGATCTGATTCGTGTCGGCCTGGTGTTGACGATCGTCGAAGGCCTGATTCTGCTTTTTTTGGTACCGTTCTACTGGCCTCTCATTGGCCTGCAGTGGCTGAAATAGGGTTTACGTGATAACAGCCGCGGGCGTCCCCAAGACAATCGCAGATCGCAGGCGCGTGAACGAATTGGAATCGAGCATTATTCCCCTCCTTGCATCATCGCAAGGAGAGGTGGCCGAGTAATCAATAAAATGCCGCAAAGCATCCGCTGATCGCGAGGCCGGGGTGGTTTTCCGATCGAGAACACAAAGGAAAACCACCCCGGCTGCCTCAGCTTCAGTTGAGGCTGCGCGCTATCGCGCTTGCGCTTCGCGGGCTTCGCAACATTTTCTTGAGACGCAGCCACCCCTCCTTGCTGTTATGCAAGGAGGGGAATAACGCACCAGCGTAATTCGTTCTCATCTTCATAGACCGCCGCTACAGCAGCGCACCCGAACCCGGGAGGGCACCCGCTCAAACTATCTCCACTCTGTGCGTAGGCAAATTACGCGGCCTATGCTAGGTTAGTGGCACTAGCGAAAAGTAGACACCGTCGTGTAACAGGTCTTATGTCACCCGAAAGGTAGTGACAGGCCGGCACAAGACCGCGCACAGGTCTTGGATTTCAACTGTCCAAGGAGGAAACAACATGCGTGTAAGCACGGGTACATTCGGTAGGCGGGGATTAACAAGTTTGGCCGTGATGGCGCTGCTTGCGGGCTTTGCCGGGGCCGCTTTCGGGCAAACCGCAACGGGAACCATTACCGGCACCGTCAGCGATCCGAAAGGTGGGGCGATGCCGGGCACCAACGTATTGGTCCGAAACGCAGACACCGGTATCGATCAGCGGCCCGTTGTGACGAACGAAACCGGAGTCTACACCGTGCCACTGCTGCCGCCGGGCAACTACGACATAACGGCCAGCCAGCCGGGATTTGCTACCGTGCAGCGCAAGGGCGTAAGCCTGCAGGTCGGCCAGGCCCTAAGAATCGACTTCGAAATGCCGGTGGCCGCGCAAGAGTCGCTGGTCACAGTAACCACCGAAGTGCCATTGCTCGACACCGAGAGAACCCAGCCAGCGCAGAACATCAACGAGAACATGGTTGGAAATCTCCCGGTGAGTTCGCGGCGCTGGGAACAGTTCACGCTGCTGACGCCGGGCGTCAATCCAGACGGCACCTCGGGTGGCATCAGCTTCCACGGCATCAACAATCTCTACAGCAGCAACTCCGTGGACGGCGCGAATAATAATTATCACTATGACGGTGGGTCGCGTGGCGGCAGCGCCAATGACGGTTACGTGTACAGCAGTGATTCGATCCGCGAGTTTCAGGTCTCCTCTGGCGGTTTTGGCGCCGAGGTCGGACAGTCCGCGGGCGGTGCCGTCAACGCGGTGACCAAGTCGGGGACGACCGCGTGGCACGCCGACGCGTTTTATTACGGCCGGCAGCCCCGATTCAACGCCTTGGATCCGACAAGTCAAGCGAGCGTCGATTCGAGGAATGTCGCGTTAGCGGCCGCGGGCAAACCGCGGGAAACGGCAACTCAGTCGGTTAAACAACAGCACCAGTATGGCGCAAGCGTTGGCGGGCCGCTCGTCAAAGACAAACTCTTTTTCTTCGCGACCTATGACGGGTATCGCAAAATCAATCCCGTCAGCGTGACGTCGAATCAACTGAGCCCGGGGATCGGTGACGCATCTTTCGCCTGTCCGCTGCAAATCACTGCCAGAGAATGCTCCGATACAAAGAATTACCTTCTTTCGCATTTCCTCGGTACGTATGATCAAAACCTGCGGCAGGATATCGAGCTGATCAAGCTGGATTATCAACTGAATCAGTCGAACCACATTGACGTCGTGTCGAATATCCGCGATTGGAAGAAGCCCGTGGACACGTCACTGCAGGGAGCGCTCAATGCAGGTTCCGCAGCGCCTGTGACGACCTATCTACAAGACCGGTTTGTCATCGCGCACTGGAACACGGTCATCGGCAGCAACAAGGTCAATGAGGTACGCTTCCAGTACGGAATCGACAACTCGTTTAACGGAATCAACAGATCCATTGGGATGCCGGGCGTTCAGCTCTCTAACCTGTTAGGTTACGGCTTTGCCCAGGGTGGCTCGAGCTGGACCAAAGAGCGGCGTAAGCAAATCTCTGATAATTTCTCCTGGACCAGGGGAACGCACTCATTCAAGTTCGGTGGAGACATCAATATCATTCAAGATGATGCGAGAAGTGCCGTCAATTCCGGCGGACCCTATCAATACACCGGCCCCGTCTATACTGGGGCCGCTCAAACCGCCTTTCTGAGCGCAACGGGTTGTCCCGACAGCACGGCGAATATTATCTTCTGCAATTGGCTGCTGGATTTGTATGGGAGGACTTTTCCCGGCGACACAAAACCTGGACAACACTGGAACAGCTTCAATCAGTTTGTTGACCTGATCGAGCCGGGTTTCCCGAGCACCTTCCGGTATATCTTCCCCAACAACGACTACGCTTTCTTTCTGAACGACACGTGGAAGCTGCGGTCCGATTTGACCCTGAACTGGGGCGTGCGGTATGACCTTCAGCTTATCGCCGATCTGCCGAACGCGGTTGGGCACGTCTGCGCGGAAAAGCCCGGTGTGTGTGTTCCACCGGCAGGAACGGCGTCGGCCAATTTGCCGATTTACCAGAGGTACACGACAAGGTATCCAAACGAATACGACGCGTTTCAGCCAAGGCTCGGGGCGGCCTGGAACGTCAGCAGGAACACCGTCATCCGTGCCGGCGGCGGGATCTTCTTCGCCAAGACCGATGGCCATAACATCAAGAATGTCGTTTCGGGCGCCGGTGAAACCACGACCAACTGCTCCAACAGCACTGCCGCTCTCCCGAGTGCCAGCATCACGTGTGTGGTTCCGGATCTGAAGTTCCCGCAGTTGATCGCAAACCAACAAAATGGCGGACTGTTCACCCTGCCGCTTCCGGGCACGGTTGCACCCACGGTCCTGAATACCTTGGTCACCATTCCGGATCCGAAATTCGGAATTCGTTCCGTCGATCCGAACCTCCGCCGGCCCCGTGTTTACTCATTTGACCTCGCCGTCGAGCGGCAACTGCCGTGGAATATGAATATGTCGGTTGCCTACAATCACACTCACGGCATTAAGCTGCCTCGGGGCCGGGACTTTAACATCGGACCCAATCCTCTTGATCCTAACTTCTGCGCCACGCCTGCGAGCGGAGGCGCTCAGACGTGCGGGTTGAGGATCACAAAGAGCTACGATATTGTCGACCTGAAGGGCGTGACACAGCAAAGCATCACGCTGCCGTTTTACTCTTCGCGCTCAGCTCTCGCGGGGGCCCCAGCATTCACCGCGCGCCTGGATCCCCGCACAGGCGTTATGAACGGGAACAGCAGCGATGTCAACTCGATGTATAACGGCCTCGTCCTCACGATACGAAAACCGATGAGGAATGGAGTCGAAGTGCTCGCCAACTACACATTCAGCAAGGCGACGGACAACGGACAACAGAGCGGCGGGAATCCCATGACTGAAGGACAAGTAGGCATCCCGGCGATCGATCCCTTCAACAACAAACTGGAAAAGGGCTACTCGGGAACCGACATTCGGAACCGCTTCTCGGCCAGCGTCATTGTCGCACCAGGGTGGGGAAATAATGCCGCTGGGGCGATGCGTTTATTGCTTGGCGGCTGGAGCTTGTCCTCGACCATCATCGCGCAGAGTGGCCAAGCCTACACGGGGATGGTCCAGGGTACCACTGCCCCCAACGCGGTCTACAACGGATATGCGCCTGGTTCATCCACGCTGACGATGTTCACTTACATTCCGTTGGACGGAAGCATGGGAGGAGCCGGAATCACCAGCCCCGGGGCTAATCTTGCTGGAAGAATCGCCTGGCTCGCGCCCGGTTCCTTTAAACTGCCCAGCCTTTACGATGTGGATCTGCGATTGTCCAAGCAGTTCGCAATCACGGAGCGCTACAACATCGAGCTGCGCGCGGAAGCGTTCAATGTATTTAACAGCACACTCGTCCAACAGGTAAGCCAAAACGCGTACAGGTACGTATCGCCTGGGTCATCCGGCTGCCCTGCCACGCACGCGAATACTTGCATGGCTCCGGTAACCAGTTTCCGACAGTACCAAACGACTAGCGGCAACCTGTTCGGCGCGCGCCAATTGCAGGCCGGAATCCGGTTCAGGTTCTAGGAGGCGTCCAACATAATTTTTGCCATTGATTCGGGGCCAGGAGCATTCCCCTCCTTGCGAAGGAGGGCGCGAAGCGCGAGCCCGACAGGGCGAAGCCTCAAGAGTGGACGGGCCACTAACAAAAATGGATACGTTCCGAAAACGGCGCGGACGGGGTGGTCGCTCACAAGCGACGTTTCGGAATGCGTCTCACGAAACGCGTCGCGTGAGCGACCACCCCGTCTGCGGCTCTTTCGGTGCCTTCGCGACTTCTGATTGATGCCGCAGACACCCCTCCTTTTCAAGGAGGGGAATGCGCCCAAACTGGAATAGTCTGCGGCAACGAAAGGCAAAGGGTATGAAGATAATATCAACGAGCGAAATGCGGTCGAACGCCCGAAGAGCAACGCTGATTCTCTGCGTAGCCGTAGGGTTGGCCGTGCATGTGGGCGCACAGGCACCATCCGAACTCATCATTCGCAATGGCCTCGTTGTGACGGCAGACGCACGCTTGGAAACGGATGTCCGCATCCGTAACGGAACCATTGCTGAAATCGGCCGGAATCTGGCTCCGGCGGCGGGTGCTCGGGAAATCGATGCGCGGGGCATGCTTGTCCTTCCCGGCGGCGTCGATCCTCACAGTCATCTGGTTGGGGAAACACCGGCGGACCTGCCGCCGGGAGGTATTGTGGAGGACTACACGAGCGGCTCTGCGGCGGCACTTGCCGGTGGCATCACCACGATCACGAACTTTGTCTCCAAGCAACCCAATGAAAGTGTGACTGCCTTTCTGGACCACAACATTGCCTTGGTCGAGAAGTTCGGTATCGCCGATTTTATGATCCACGTGAACGTCGGTGATGATCCCAGCTGGCTGACTCCCCAAGTTCTTGCCACAATGGTCAATCGGGGCTTTACCAGCACCAAGACCTTCATGAGAGAAACGTATTTCGACACGCACGCCGTCGGCTTCGTCAAGTTGTTCCACACCTCGGGCGCGGCCGGCATTCTGAGCATGATTCATTGCGAGGACGCTTCGATCATTGCCGATATCAGTGAACTGATGGTGGCCGAAGGGCGCGGCGGGCTGCACAATTTACCCGCAAGCCGGCCGGTCGTGGCGGAAGTATTGGCGGTGGAGCGGGCAGTCGCCATCGCCGAAGCGACTGGTGCGCCCATCTACATTGTTCACTTGTCGTCGGAACGGGCGCTTCGCGTCGCCGAAGACGGCCAGGCTCGCGGCTTGCCGGTCTATGTCGAGACCCGTCCTATGTATCTTCATCTGACACAGGAGCGTTTTCTCCAACCTGATGCCGGGCTCTATGCCGGTTCGCCACCGCTCCGCGAGAAGCGCGACCAGGACGCGCTTTGGGCTGGAATTGCAAAGGGGACCATCCACACGGTCGGAACCGATCACGGTGCCCGTTCGCGTGAAGAGAAATTGGATCCGACGCTCAATGTCATCACGAGACGGGAGGGAGTCAGCAACGTTCAAGTCTACCGTCCGATGTTGTACTCGGAGGGCGTCCGTACCGGCCGCATCACCGTCGAGCAGTTCGTCGCAGTCACGGCGACAAACCCGGCAAAAATATTTGGAATGTACCCTCGCAAGGGTACCATCCAGGTGGGTTCTGATGGGGATGTTGTCATCTGGGATCCGAATTTGAAGCGCACGATTCGCGACGAGGATCAGTTGTCGAACGCAAAGTGGTCCATTTACGCCGGCTCGGACGTAACCGGCTGGCCTCGCACAACGATCCGCCGTGGCGAGATTGTCTATCAGGATGGAAAGGTTATCGGGCGGCCAGGGACCGGAAAAGTGATACCACAGGCACCGTGGAAGCGACCCACTCTGCGCTAGCGGTGCTCCAGCTACGCTGTTCATATCCGCTGTTGACAACGCCGCAAGCCGCACATACATTGACACCGCACTTTTGAGGGTGTCCTGTGACTTTCTGGTTAGCGCTGAAGCGTCTTGCGCGCGGATTTATTTTCATTGCATTGGCTTCGAGTGTCCTCTTGCTGTCGGATTGGAATCAGCGCAAGACGGATGCAGGACGAATGCCTCGCGTGGCGGTCCTTCAGCATGCGTCCATGGAGCTGCTGGATGAAACGGTCCAAGGCATGCTCGATGCTCTGACGGATGCCGGCTACCACGATGGTCAGAACATCGTCCTCACGCGCTTCAATGCCGAGAATGATCTCCCCACGGACAACGCCATCGCCAAAGAAATCACCGACGGCAAATTCGATTTGGTCCTCACAGCGAGTACGCTGTCGACGCAAGCGGTCGCCAATGCGAATAAAGCGGGAAAGGCCATACACGTTTTCGGGGCTGTGGCCGATCCGTTCAGTGCAGGCATCGGAGTCCGCCGGGAAGCCCCGATGGATCATCCACCCCATCTCGTGGGCATCGGCACGTTTATGCCGGTGGCGGCCAACTTCGAACTGGCGCGTCGAATGTTTCCCGGACTGAAAACCGTCGGCGTCGCGTGGAATCCCGCCGAATCCAATTCGCGCGCATTCACCGTGAAGGCGCGAGAGGTTTGCGAAATGCTCGGCATCGAGTTGCTCGAAGCGACGGTCGAGAACTCGTCGGGCGTTGGAGAAGCGGCCAATTCGCTGGTCTCGCGCGGCGCTCAAGCGCTTTGGATTGGCGGCGATGTCACCGTTCTGGTGGCGGCCGACGCAGTGGTAGCGGCGGCGAAAAAAGCGCGCATTCCTGTTTTCACACTCACACCGCCTACCGCCAAACGCGGAGCACTGTTCGATCTCGGCGCCGATTTCACGACGATCGGCAGGCAAACGGGCGAGCTCGCCGTCAAGATTTTACGTGGCGCAAGTCCGGCCGGTTTTGCGATTGAAGATCGCGTGCCGGAGCGATTGGTTGTGAACAGGCTCGCTCTCGCCGGCCTGAAAGATCCCTGGCGCGTTCCCGACGACGTGATTGCGCGCGCGGATACTTTGATCGACGAGGCGGGAACACGCGAAAAAGTCACTCCCAAATCTCCTTCGACGAACATCGCGCCTGCGAAGCAATGGCAGCTCAGTGCCGTTACATACAATGAGTCCCCTGCCACCGAAGAAGCGCAAAAGGGATTCATCGAAGGCTTGCATGAAGCAGGCCTGATGGAAGGCCGGGATTACGTAATCAAGTGGCGCAGCGCGCAAGGCGATATGGCGACGCTCAACGGAATTATGGACGCCGTCAGGACGGAACGCGCGGATCTGGTGATACCGTTCTCGACCCCCACGTTGCAAACCGCAGTAAAGAAGATTCAGAGCATACCGATTGTTTTTGCTCTCGTCGGCGATGCAATCATCGCGGGCGCGGGCCGAACCAATGAAGACCATTTGCCTAATGTCACAGGCGCCCTCATAATCAGCCCGTTTGAAGAGATGACCGCACTGCTCCGAGAAGTGCGTCCCAATGCACGGCGGTGCGGCACAGTTTTCACGCCGGCCGAAGTCAATTCTGCGTATTACTTCGATGTTTTCAAGGAAAGCGGGCGCAAATCCGGTGTTGAAATTGTCGGCGTTGCAGCGACGGGTAGCAGCGACGTTTCGGACGCGGCACTGGCTTTGATGTCCCGGAACATCGATGTCGTCTGCCAAATTTCAGATAACCTGACCGCCGCCACCTTCACGCCCATTGTGCAAGCTGCCCAGCGCGCCCGGTTACCGATTTTTTCGTTCAGCAGCATTCAGGCCAAAGAAGGTGCGAGCATCGTGTTGGCTCGTGACTTTCGGGATGGCGGGCGGGAATCGGCGCTAATGGCCGCCCGTGTCATCCGCGGCGAAAAACCATCATCCATTCCTTTCAAGCTGACCACCCGCATCCGGTTGATTATCAATCGGAAGGAGGCACGCACGAATGGACTGGTTATTCCACCGTCGGTTCTGAAGCGCGCCGATGAGTTGATCGACTAGTCCTATGGACATCACGAGAGAGCGCTGTGCCGATGGTTTGAATGTGATCGTTAAGGGCCGGCTCGATGGCTATTGGGCGGACCACCTGGCCAAAGAATTGGCTGAAGTCTTGCGCGAAGGTGTGCACGAAGTGCGGCTCGACTTGTCCGGCGTCAACTACCTGAGCTCGGCGGGCATCGGCACCCTGGTTGAGGCCTACAAGGAATTTAAAACAATCCAGGGTTCTTTCAGCGTCGTTCATCCGTCGCCCCAGGTGCGGACTTTACTGACGATGACGAAGCTGGACACGCTGTTGATCGCCGGTGCGAGCCCCACCGCACCGGCCCCAACCGCGCCGCTTGTGCGTCAACTCGAACGCTCCGGCGTGGTGTATGAGATCTTTGACCTCGCACCTGGTGAGTCTTTGAGGTGCGTGAGCGTCGGGAATCCTTCGTTGCTGGAAGGCTGCCATTTTCGAGCCGAGCATTGTCAGGCTGTCCGGTTTCCTGCTTCGAGTTTTGCGGTGGGGTTAGGCGCCTTCGGTAACGATTTCTCGGATTGCCGCGGGCGCTTCGGCGAATTCCTTGCGGTCGCCGGCGCTGCGGCTTATTTGCCGACGGATGGAACGGGCGTGCCCGATTACATGCTCGCTGCGGCGACCTTCGTTCCGGAATTGCAGGTCCTCTATTGCGTAAAAGCGGAGGGCCGTTTTGGCCATTTGGCCCGTTTCGAAGCGAACAAAGAGATCGGTCCGGTGAAGCTTAGTGCGCTGATTGATGCAGGTTTTGAGATCGCCCAAAGTGAAATCATCGTTGTCGTCATCGTTGCTGAAACGGCAGGATTGCTTGGGGTGTCGCTAAGGCGTTCGCCTGCGGTTGAAGGTGACGGGAAGAGTGGCGTCTCTCCGTTTGCATTTCCCGGCGTACGTGAGTGGCTCTCGTACTCGGCCGAACGTACCCATGAACGGAGTCTCGCTCTGGTTGCCGGCATTGCGGCGAGGAATCCTTCGTCCCCCACGGCTGAAGAACTTTTTTCAATGCTGAGGCCGCTGGGCTCGGGCCCCTGGCCGCAGGGACACTTTCATGCAGCCGCCTTCTCTTATCGGCCTCTAAAGAAGGGCCCGCTCGATTTGAAGACGACTGTGGCGACGCTGTTCGAAAGCCAGCATCTGGAGAGCGTCACGCATTTGATCAATGACACGCGAGAAATTAGTGGCGCCGGAGAGAGCGAATTTGCGCGCGGCGCGTGCTGGGTTGGACCGATAGCTGGGACATGACTCTACTAATTGGATCATTCACCATCGGATTGATTCTTTCCCTTCTGGCGATGGGAGTTTTCATCAGCTTTCGTGTGTTTCATGTCGCCGATATCACTGCGGAAGGCTCGATCACGTTGGGCGCCGCGGTTGCTGCAACTGCGTTGGTGGCGGGTGTTAATCCCCTGCTGGCCACAGCGTTCGGCTTTCTCGGGGGCATGGTGGCTGGTGCTACAACCGGCATTCTGCACACGAAATTTAAGATCCACAGTCTGCTCTCCGGGATTCTCGTGATGACGGCACTCTATTCCATCAATCTCCATGTGATGGGCAAGAGCAATGTGCCTTTGGTTTCGCAGACGACACTCAGCAGCTACGCCGAAGCGTTGGGCCAGAGCCTCGGCCGCGGTGCTGTCAGCTTCAATGTATTCGGCTGGGATGTGAGTCTGCACGACGCTTCGATTCTGATTTTCATGCTGCTCGTCAGTGTGTTCATCGGCCTGGCGCTGTATCTCTTCTTTCGCACGAATCTTGGAACGGCGATGCGTGCGACCGGCGATAACGACCAGATGATTCGCGCCATGGGAGTCAATGTCAGCAACATGATCATTCTCGGTCTTGCGATATCGAACGGCTTGATCGCACTCTCGGGCGCGCTGCTTGCGCAGTATCAAGGTTTCGCGGACGTGCAGATGGGCATCGGCATGGTCGTATGGGGCCTGGCCAGCGTCATTATCGGCAACTCACTCGTTGGTACCGAGAGTTTGGGACTTGCGGTTGCCGGCACCGTAATGGGGTCTGTACTCTTCCGCTTGCTCGTGGCCATTGCGTTGCGCTGGGGTTTGAATCCCAACGATCTAAAACTCATCACAGCGATCTTTGTGTTGTTGTCGCTTGTGCTGCCTGGATTCCTGGAGCGGATGAAGAAGACCACAAGCGTCGTTAATCCGCTGGCAAAGCCGCGGGAAAGAAAGGCGCGGCCTGCACGTGCTTGAGATTCGCAGTATTTCCAAGACGTTCAACCCGGGCACTCTGAACGAAGTGCGCTCGCTGAAAGGCGTAGACGTTGCCATCGAGGAAGGTTCGTGGGTCGTCGTTATCGGCACCAATGGTTCGGGCAAATCGACATTATTGAACGCGATCGCCGGCACCTTTTTTGTCGACACGGGCAGCATACATTTGGCCGGCTATGAAGTCACGAACTGGCCCGAACACGAACGCGCAAGGCTGATTGGACGCGTCTTTCAAAATCCTTTTAGCGGCACCGCTCCCAACATGTCCATTGCCGAAAATCTGGCGATGGCCGCCCGGCGCGGTCACCGGCGCGGTTTAGGTTGGACATTGCGGGCCAGCTTGTTGAAAGAATTCTCAAACCATGTGGCGCGTCTGAATCTGGGGCTGGAAGACCGGCTCGACAATCTCATCGGCAGTTTGTCCGGAGGACAGCGGCAGGCGCTGACGCTGTTGATGGCAACATGGCTGAAACCGAAATTGCTGCTACTCGATGAGCACACGGCGGCTCTGGACCCCAAAAGCGCGGATCAAGTGATCCGGCTCACCGAAGAGATCATCTATCGCGATAGGCTGACGACGCTTATGGTCACACACTCGATGCAGCAAGCAGCCCATCTGGGCGACCGCCTCATCATGATGTACCGCGGGCGCGTCATTCATGACTTCCGCGGCACCGAGAAACGCCGCCTTCGCGCCGAAGACCTCCTCGCCCGCTTCGAAGAAGTCCGCCGCGCCGAACAGCTCGATGAGACCGTCGCTGAGATGCTGCGGCGGAGTTACGTGTGATTTGAACTGCCGGAGATTCCCCTCCTCGCAGAGGAGGGGTGGCGCGACAGCTTAAGAGAAGCTGGCGCGCCGGGCGCGAAGCGCGAGCCCGAGCGAAGCGCAAGCGCGATAGCGCGCAGCCTCAAGAGAAGCACGAAGCCTCAAGAGAAGTTCGGCAAAATCGAGAGAATGCCGGTTTGACCACCCCGTCTGCGCCGCTTTGGTGGCTTCGCGGCATTTTCTTTGTGGCGCAGCCACCCCTCCTCTGCGAGGAGGGGAATGCGCTTGGCGAGAAACACGCTTCGGCTTTGCGTGGTCCTGGCAATAGTTGTTGAAGAACTTTTCGCCGCACGCGTAACATGATGACAATTCATTTCCCTTGTATCTGAAAAGGAGGAAGGGTGCGCATGACGCAAACTGATCGTCGCCGGAGCAATCCAAGCAGGTGGCTTATGGTGTGCTTGGGAGGCGTCGTTATCCTTAGCAGCGTGTTACTCGCAAACGGCGGTCTGCGATTCGACCTGAGCAGCGAAGGCACCGATACAGGACGGAAACCCACCGGGTATCCTCAATTGGTTTCCGTAGAACCGCTGCCGGAAGTGGCGATGGGAGGTGAATTGTGTGCTCCCGCGCCCAGTCCGGTTCGTTTGGCCGCCGCGCTGCGGCAGGAGCGGCTCACCGCCCAGTCGCCATCCGCTGCCGTTGCGGATAGGCGCGGTTCCGGCGCCCTGAACCGGCCACCGGTAAGAGTAATTCGCGATCCCTATCCCACGTACAGCGCCGTGGCGGTTGATCCGAAGAACAACGAAATCGTCCTCCAGGATGAGAACCTGTTTCAACTCATGGTCTACGACCGCCTGACCAACACTCCGGCGACCGCGCGTCTGTCGGAACCCAAACGCATCATCAGCGGGCATGATACGAAGGTGGAGTTCAACTGCGCTATCTACATCGACCCTAAGACCGGAGATCTCTATTCCGTCAATAACGACACGCTCGATACGATGACGGTTTTCTCACGCAACCAAAGAAACAATGCTCATCCAGCGCGGGAACTGAGCACGCCACACCGGACCTATGGAATTGCAGTCGACGAAGCCCGCGAGGAAATGTTTCTGACCGTCCAGGACCCTCCAATGGTGGTTGTGTACAACAAGTACGCCAAGGGTCAAGATAAACCCCTCCGAGTGCTCCGCGGTAACGGAACCGGATTGGAAGACCCTCATGGAATCGGCCTGGACACCAAGAATGGCTGGATGTTCGTAGCCAACTACGGAAACGTCGCTGCTCACCCCGACGGGGGCGGAAACAGCTTGCCCGGCAGGGGCTATGGAGAAATGCTGCCCGGTTCCGGCAGATACGAGCCTCCCTCCATTACCGTTTATCCGATCCAGGCGAGCGGCGACACCAGGCCGCTGCGCGTCATTGAAGGAGCGGACACGCAATTGAACTGGCCCGCGCACATTTCCCTGGATGAAGAGCATGGCGAGGTATACGTCGCCAACGATGGAACAGATGCCATTCTGGTGTTCCGCGTGACGGATTCCGGCAATGTTGCTCCCGCCCGTGTGCTGAAAGGCCCCAAGACTCAGATCCAGAATCCTACCGGCGTGTACGTGGACACGGTCAACAACGAACTCGTAGTAGCCAACATGGGCAATCATCGGGCGACGGTCTATCCGCGTACAGCCCAGGGGGACACGCCTCCGATTCGCACGATCCGAACTGCCGCCGACGGCACGCCCGCCCTCCAGATCGGGAATCCGGGCGCCGTCGCCTACGACTCCAAACGGGACGAACTCCTGGTGCCGAACTGAGTCGCCCATCCGCAGATTGCGGCCTTCGCCAGGCTGGCGAAGGGAGGCGATGCTCCACGGCGGCGGATCTTCGGACAAGCAACCAAGCTCAGCCGCACCATGCACGATATCCGCTACAACGAAGCGCGCGATGAGTTTTACGTCAATAATCCCTTTGCGCAGGCGGTCCTCACTTTCCGCGGCGGCGCGGATGGACAGGAGGCTCCGATCCGCGTGATCCAGGGACCAAAAACGAAGCTGATCAGCGCAGACACGGTGGAAATCGACACGACCAATAACGAGATCGTTGTGCCGCAGGGCGACGAAGTCCTGGTTTTCCCGATGATGGCCAATGGCGACGTGGCTCCCATCCGAATTGTGCGCGGCGGCGCTAAAATGGGCTGGAAGTCCGGAGGCGGCGTTGCCGTGGATCCGGTTCACAATCTTCTGGTGACCGATGGGACCGTCGAAGTCGAGGGCGAGGGATGGCGTACAAGTTACCGGGGAGGCCGGGACTCCATCTTGGTCTTCGACCGTACGGCGAACGGAGAAGTCAAGCCCCTGCGAGTCATCCGTGGCCCGAAGACAGGTATTCAGGGTATCCGCCAGATGCAAGTCCTGCCGAAGGGCGGCTGGATCGTGATCACTCAAATCACCGACGGCGGTATCGCCGAACCGGAAGGTACGTTCGTCGGCGTCTGGAGCATCAACGACAACGGTGATGTCCCGCCACGCTGGAAGATTGACGGGAAAGGGAATAACGTCATGAAGAAACCGCGCGGTGTCGCCCTCGATGCGAAACATAAGGAAGTGATCGTCTCAGACATGCGCCTGAATGCGGTTTTGACATTCTATTTTCCGGAAATTTTCTAAAGAAATGCCCCATTCCCCTCCTCGCAGAGGAGGGGGGGCTGCGCCATCGAAAGAATGCCGCGAAAGCCACCGAGCGGCGCAGCCGGGGTGGTCAGACCGGCGCAACGTTTCGCCGAACTGACCATTAATTGAGGCTTCGCCCTATCGGGCTCGCGCTTCGCGCCCGGCGCGCCAGTTTCTACTAAGCTGTCGCGCCACCCCTCCTCGCAGAGGAGGGGAATGCGCTCCACTCATACAGGAGCGGTGCCCGAGCGCAAGCGAGGATGCGGTGGTTCCCTTTTGGAACCACCGCGTCTTCGCCCGCTACGCTCGCGAATCCTCCCTCCTACTTGGGCTACTTGGGAGGGGAGCGAACTGGGTTATACTTTCGCCTCGAAGGAGACGAGATATCGTGAGCAGACGCCGTAGTTTCGAGGTTCCCGGGCTCCAGCACGAAAACCCGATTCCGATGGGATGCGTTATTGGTCCATTCATGATGAGCAGCGGAATATTCGGGATGGATCCCGAAACGCGGAAAATACCATCGGATATCGAGAGCCAATGCAAGCTCATGCTCGCTAATGTTCGCCGTGTCATGGAGGCTGCCGGCGGTTCCGTCGACGACATCATCAAAATGGTTGTTTGGACCAAAGACAAGACTTTCAAGGAAGCGCTCAATAGAGAGTGGCTCGTCATGTTTCCCGATCCGCACTCAAGGCCCGCGCGTCACACGATGCTCTATGAAGGCTTTTCTGGAAACACGCTCATCCAATGCGAGATCATCGCGGTCGTGGGCGAGGAACGTCGGACGCAACGCTAGACCTGAATTCGCGCGTTGATTCAAGAGGCACATTCCCATAAACAGCATGATGCATACGCTGCATGGCGTCTGCCTGCGTTCCGCCGCTATTTTGCTGGTCACATGATCCTGATCCTCGGCTGGCAGATGCAGAAGGTGGCAGTCGGCTGGGAAATCTATGAACGCACGCACTCCGCCATATATTTGGGCTATGCCGGCCTGATCCAATTTCTTCCTCAAGTCCTGTTCATGTTGTTTGCCGGGCATGTTGTCGATACTTACAACCGGAAACGTGTATACATGATGGCACTGGCCTGTAACGCGGCTGCGGCCGCCGGGTTGGCTTTGAATTCAGCGCGTAGTGGTTCGATTTACGTGCTCTATGCCTGCCTGTTTGCGTACGGCACGGCTCGGGCTTTCATCATGCCGTCACGCGCGGCGTTTCTACCGGGCATAGTTCCTCTAGAGATTTTCAGTACGGCCTTCTCCTGGCAAACCAGCGGCTTTGAAGTTTCCTCAATGACGGGTCCTGCAATCGGCGGGCTTCTCATCGGTTTTTTTCAAAGCCCAACCCTCGTCTACATCGTTAATGCTACCGGCCAATTCTTATTCATCACGCTGCTCGCGGGCATTGCGTATAAGAGCCCTACGAGCGCGAAGCAGCCGATGACCTTGAGTTCCTTCTCCGCGGGATTCCGGTATGTATGGAAAGTCAAGGTTGTTTTATCGGCCATCGCCCTGGATATGTTCGGTGTACTTCTTGGAGGAGCCACTGCAATGATGCCGATTTACGCTAAAGACATCTTGCATGTCGGTCCGCGCGGCTTAGGCTGGCTGATGGCTGCACCGTCCATCGGTGCGTTCAGCATGGCCATGATTCAGGCTCATCACGGTCCCTTGAGGAAAGCCGGACGGACGCTGCTTCTCGCGGTCGCGGGTTTTGGAACGGTCACCGTGATTTTCGGCTTATCGAGAAGCTTTTGGCTCTCGATGACGATGCTCCTCCTGCTGGGATCGTGCGATAACATCAGCGTCGTCATTCGCTCGACTCTGGTTCAAGTGCTCACACCCGACGACATGCGCGGGCGTGTTTCCGCCTTGAACTCGCTGTTCATTGGAACATCGAATGAGCTTGGCGCTTTTGAATCCGGCCTGGTTGCGAACTTCTTTGGGCCAATCTTCTCTGTTGTTTCCGGCGGCATCGGAACAATCATTGTGGTCCTGGTCATGGCGTGGCTTTCCCCGGGGCTCCGCCGCTATGGGGCTTTGGGAAATTCGGGGTGAGACGGGTCTCACCCCGAATTTCCTACTTCCCTATTCTGTACAAATTCGAAACCGAAGCGGCCTTTGATACACAGATGGCCGTGCGTGATGCTGACGTCGAGAGGCGAGGTGACCTTCACGATGCGATTGTCCTGGATGTGAAGCGTTAGAGTACAACCGACCCCGCAATACGGACAAATCGTGTCCGTTTTCGTTTGTCGGGCCTCGTCCCAACTGCCGGTCTGGCGCATTTCGTATTCGCTCTTGAACATGAGCGCGCCTGTTGGGCACACACCAATACAGTTTCCACAATAGACACACGCGGAATCGGGCAAAGGTACGTCGTCTTCAGTGGAAATTCGAGCGTCGAAACCGCGGCCCGCAACCGCGATAGCAAACGTATTTTGTGCATCGGCCCCACAAGCTTCTACGCACTTGTAACAGAGGATGCACTTCGAGTAATCGCGCACATACAGATCATTGTCGACCTTCACGGGCTGGTGTACGGTTTCCGCGTCGCTGCCATAACGCTCGGGCCGAGCTTCGTATTGCTTGATGTAGGACTGCGCCTGGGGCGCTGTGGAAAGGTCAACCGATGAACCGAGAAATTCCAGAACCATCTTTCGAGCAAGCCTCACGCGATCTGAATTGGTTTTAATCTGCATGCCTGCCTCGACCTTTCGCGAGCATGCGGGCGCGAGAGTGCGCGCTCCGGCAAGCTCGACGACGCAGACGCGGCACACATTGACAGGCGTGAGATTTTCCAGATAGCAGAGTGTCGGGGTGTCGATCCCAAGCGAACAGCAGGCGTCGAGAATTGTCATCGTTTCCGGTACTCGAACCGGCTGCCCGTCGATCTGAATGTCGACTTGCTTTACTTCAGGATGTTCCGGAGGCGCCGGCGGCTGACTTGGCCTCGGAGGGGGTGTAAACCAGATCGGATCGGACGCGCTCATAATGTCTTTTTAGCAGGCTCCTGTAGGGACGGTCTATGACCCCCCACAATGTCGAAACTGAGCCATCGCGGGCCGGTCCGCGAAGCGCAAGCGCGGCAGCGCGCAGCCTCAAGAAATGACCGCCCCTCCAACGCATTCGTCGTTTCGAACGGTTTTTCAGCAGCCCGCTAGATCTTCTCCTCAAACATCGGCAGCTTCAAATTCGCCGCGGCAGACTCGATTGCACTCGAGGCGGTCTGGCCTAGACCGCAAATCGAAGCGTCCCTCATCGCCTGCCCGATCTCTTTCAGCAACACCAACTCATCGGCTTTTGTGCCGATCGTTCGACCGGATCTCAAGCGCCCAAGCAACTCTTGCTGGCGGACGGTGCCGACACGGCACGGAACGCACTGGCCGCACGATTCATCTCGAAAAAACGCGGCGACGCGTGTGAGGATATCGGCCATATCAACGGTTTCATCAAAAATCATGACTACACCCGATCCCACAGTCGCACCGATGGCGCGAGTTGCTTCGAAGGTGAGCGGGACATCCAGTTTGTCGGGGCCGACGAACATGCCCGCAGCGCCGCCGAGCAAGATCGCCTGAATCTGTTTTCCGCCGGGGACGCCCCCCGCCGTTTCAATGAGCTTCCGCAGTGTGCAGCCGAACGGAACTTCATACAGGCCCGGCCGCATGATGTGTCCCGATAAACAAAACAGTTTCGGCCCGGTCGATCCGGTTGTACCGAGCCCGGCAAAAGCTTCGGCGCCATCCAGGATGATGGGCGGTACGTTGACGAGCGTCTCGACATTATTGATAACTGTCGGCTTGCCGAATAGACCGGCCTGAACAGGAAATGGCGGCTTGTTCCGAGGCTCGCCGCGCTTACCTTCGATGGAATTGAAGAGAGCCGTCTCTTCACCACAGATGTAAGCGCCGGCGCCACGGCGCACCTCGATGTCGAAGGAAAAGCCGGAACCGAGAATATCTTTACCCAAGAACTCGGCCGCGCGGGCAGCTCGAATGGCGGCATCGACGCGCCGCGTAGCCAGCGGATATTCACCGCGGATATAGAAGTAGCCGCGTTCGCTAGCCGTCGCATAAGCAGCAATAGTCATCCCTTCGATGACGGCGAATGGATCGCCCTCCATCAGAACGCGATCTTTGAACGTGCCGGGCTCGGATTCGTCCGCATTGCAGACCACGTAGTGCGGCCGGGAGGCGGCTTTAGCGACCGCGTCCCATTTGCGTCCGGTTGGAAAGGCGGCACCTCCGCGACCGACGAGATTCGAAGCGGTCACTTCGCGAATGATTCGCTGTGGGCCTTGCTGCATTGCACGTTCCAGCGCTTTGTAACCGCCGTCTGCTCGATACGCATCGATGCTTTCCGGATCGACGCGCCCAATCCGCCTCAACAGCCGCAGCCCCGGCCGGCCAAACTGAGGAATGGCGGGCGGGCGAGGGTCTCCGGATTCGTCGAAATTGTAACCTTCACCTTCTACTGAGGATGCGCGCTTGCGCGCTTGCGCTTCGCGGCGGCCTCTCCCAAAGGCAGAGGCGGAAGGCACCTCGCCGGCTTCAATCACGAGAGCCGCCGGCGCCCGTTCGCATTGGCCAAGGCAGGGACTGCGCCGCCATGTCATGCCGTTCGCTGGCGCCGGATCATTTTCACGCCCGAGATCGGTCTCCAATTCCGCGCACCATTCTTCGGCGCCTTGGATCCGGCAGGCAATGTCATCGCAGACATGGACGACCTTCGCGGGTTGCGGCGTCAGTGAAAACAAGTGATAGAAAGTCGCAATGCCGAACAATTCGGCGGGAGGAAGTGTCAAACGCTCGCAAATGTAATTGAGCGCCCCGGGTGGAAGCCAGCCGAAGCGCGATTGCACGGCATGAAGCGCGGGAAGAACGAGGTCGTGCCTAGATCTTGCGGCGTGCCCGCTAAGCGGAACGGGAGCGCCCAAAACCGAGTCGACCGCAGCGCGCTCAGCCGCTCCCGCCTCGGGTCCATGAACGCGAATATCCATTACCGCTGTTACACCTTCTCTACTCGAACCGCCGCCGCTTTGAATTCCGCGGTGCCCGACTTCGGATCGGTTGCTTCGATCGTGAGAAGATTGGTCGCGACGTCGTCCGGAAAATGCAGTGTCATGAATGTGAGCCCAGGCCGCAGGGACCGATCGCGGCGCACCGGCACGGTAACACTGCCTCGGCGCGAATGAACTCGCACTAATTCCCCGTCGGTCACTCCAAGGCGTTCGGCGTCTTCGGGCGACAGATCCAGCGTTTCCCCGCGGCGCAGCGGAGATGAATAAGAGGACGTCTGCACACCGGTATTGTATTCGTCGAGGCGGCGGCCGGTTGTAAGGCGCAACGGAAATTCCGGGGATAACTTATCCACGGGCGGGTCGTGTTCTACCGGAATAAACGATACTCGCGGTCCACGTACCGGCCGCTCCCATAACCGGCTGTGAAGGTAAAGTTCGCCAGGATGGTTCTCGTCATAGCACGGCCACTGCAGTCCTTTTAAGGTTTCCAATCGCGCATAGCTCATGCCGGCGTGGGCAGGGCTGAGAACACGCACTTCATTCCAGATATTCTCAGCGATCGGCTGACCCCAGTCGTGTCCCATGCGCCGCGCGACATCATACAGGATCGCGATGTCGTCCCGAGCGCCCGCGGGCGCATCCAGCGCCTTGCGCACGCGCTGCACGCGGCGCTCGCTGTTGGTGACCGTGCCGTCGGTTTCGCACCAGGCGGCGCTGGCCGGTAAAACGACATCGGCGAGCTCGGCGGTCTTGGTCAAGAACATGTCTTGGGCGAGAAGAAAGTCGAGACTTTCCAGAAGATGTCTGGCGTGATTCTGATCGGCTTCCGATTGCAACGGATTTTCTCCGATGACGTACAGAGCGCGAAGCTCGCCTCTTTCGATGGCTTCGAACATTTGCGAGAGGTGCCATCCTTTGTGCGGAGGTACTTTAACGCCCCAGTGTTTTTCGAACTTCTCGCGCAAAGCGGCGTTCTCGACGTGCTGAAAACCCGTGAGACGATCCGGCAGAGCGCCCATGTCGCCGCCCCCCTGCACATTGTTTTGGCCGCGAAGCGGATTGAGCCCGCTGCCGTATTTGCCGACGTGACCCGTCAACAACGCGAGATTGATCAGCGCCAGGACGTTATCGACTGCGTTGTGATGCTCGGTGATGCCGAGCGTCCAGCAGATCATCGCGCGATGTGCTCGCGCGTAGGTATGCGCCATGTCGCGGATGACGTGAGCGGGAACACCAGTCTCGCGCTCCACGTGCTCGAGTGTGTAGGGCTCGACACTGCGCCGGTATTCGTCAAAGCCGGTTGTCGCGTTTTCAATGAACTCTCTGTGCTCGAGGCCCGCCGCAATGATCTCGTGCGCAATACCGTTCGCCAGCGCGATATCGGTCCCAACATCGAGACCGGCCCACATATCCGCCCATTGAACCGAACTCGTACGGCGCGGGTCGATCGCATACAGGCGCGCGCCGTTCCTCACTCCTCTTAAGAGATGATGGAAGAAAATGGGATGCGTTTCCCGGGCGTTCGATCCCCAGAGGAGAATGACATCCGTTTCTTCGATCTCTTGATAGGAGTTCGTACCCCCGCCTGCTCCGAAAACCATCGCCAGACCGGCGACGCTCGGAGCATGTCAAGTACGGTTACAGCTGTCGATGTTGTTGCTTCCCATCACGACGCGAGTGAATTTCTGCGCGACGAAATTCATTTCGTTCGTAGCTTTCGAGCAACTGAACATTCCGAATGACCAGCCACCACCCTGATTCAGCGTAGTTTTCAGAGCATACACCGTCCGGTCCAGGGCTTCTTCCCATGTAGCCGGACGTAGGGAACCGCTGCCGTGCGTCTCGCGTACAAGTGGTTCAGTCAACCGAACATACGGCTTGGTCTTCGACATTCAAACCTCCGCGCGGAGAGTATAACAAGAAAATGGAGATGGGCGTTCGTGAGCGAGGGCGACTTTGTCCTCGCAGACACTCCTCCTAACTTAGTACAGTACTTCATAGTTATGGTCGCGTAATATTCCCCTCCTCACAGAAAAGGGTGGCTGCCATATCTGAGTAGAAGCTGGCGCGCCGGGCGCGAAGCGCGAGCCCGATAGGGCGAAGCCTCAACTAGTGGTCAGCCCGGCGCAACGTTTCGCCGAACTGACCCCCCCGTCCGCTCCCTTAAAAGAGGCTTCGCGACATTTTGTTGAGGTCGCGTCCACCCCTCCTCTGCGAGGAGGGGAATATGCCGCTGGACCTGATCTATAATTTGGTGCACTTTT